>Ga0316204_10003464_pt1 | contig 31495 bp, 25 predicted proteins | sample 6monrhotite_MG_2_FD_205661 | JGI IMG/M metagenome (GOLD analysis project Ga0316204, IMG submission 205661) | Microbial mat bacterial communities from mineral coupon in-situ incubated in ocean water Damariscotta River, Maine, United States -... | ecosystem: Environmental > Aquatic > Marine >... | reverse complement strand
CTTTCTGTGTTTGAAATAGTTGTTTCAAATTTGCGATTGACCGCCCCTCAACACTTAACCTTTTCCATTTTAGGATCATACAGCGGCGCCAGATGAACCGAGCAGGGCACACGAACGGTAGCTACTTCAAGTTCGTACTCGCCAGACAAAACAAAATCGTTGTCGACCCCGGATTTATTTCGGACATACCCCATCCCGATCGATTTCCCGATCGTGTGACCATAACCTGCGGAACTCAGCCAGCCGACCCTTTCACCGTTGCGATAAATCGTTTCGCGACCTGATAGAATGATATCGCCATCAGCCACAAAGGACGCCAGTATTTTCGGCTTGCCGTTGGCACGTTGAGCTTCGACAGCGGCGCGGCCCTGGAAGTCTATATTTTTTTTCATCTTCACGGCCCAGCCAAGCCCGGCTTCATCAGGTGTATGGTCCGGCCCAATGTCTGAGCCCCAGGCGCGGTAGCCTTTTTCAAGCCGCAACGTCTCAATTGCGCGGTAGCCTGCGTTGCGTAGCCCGTGTTTTGCTCCGGCCCCATGCAACGCAGCATAAACGGCAGAGGCGTATTCGACGGGCAAGTGAAGCTCCCAGCCGAGTTCTCCAACATAGGTGACGCGCAGTGCGTTGACCGGGCATCCAGCGATCCCAATGGTTTTAGCAGTGCCGAAAGGAAAGGCTTCATTGCTTAAATCATTGTGGGTTATTTCCTGTAAAATATCGCGGGCTTTAGGACCCATCAGGGAAAGCACTGCATTGGACGAAGTAATGTCTACAAGCTGTGCGTTCATACCGTCAGGGATATTGCGCGAAATCCAGTCAAAATCATGGGTCGCATAGCCTGTTCCGGTGACGATGTAATATTCGTCCTCTTCGATGCGAACGCAGGTCAGATCACATTCTATACCACCATGATCGTTCAGCATTTGCGTGTAGACAAGTGATCCTACGGGTTTCGCAACATCATTGGCTGCTATCCAGCTAAGGGCAGCCTCAGCATCGGGGCCTTTTAGGGTGAATTTTGCGAAAGAGGTTTGATCAAACAGAACGGCAGCTTCGCGGGCGGCCTTGTGTTCGCGGCCAACGGGGACGTGCCAGTTGGGTCTCTCGAATGTGTAGATATCACGCTGTTCTTCACCAGCCTGCGTGTCCGCAAACCAATTTGGGCGTTCCCAGCCAAGCTTTTCTCCGAATACAGCGCCGTCTGACTTGAGCGTGTCATAGAGCGGGGATTTTCGGCAGGGACGCCCACTGTCGTGTTCTTCGGACGGCCACGCCATGGTGTAGTGTTTGCCATACGCCTCGATCGTGCGGGTGCGAATCCAATCGTCGTCGAAATGGGGGCGGCCAAAGCGACGAATATCAACAGGCCAGAGATCAAACGGTGGCTCACCCTTCGCAACCCATTCCGCCAGCGCCATACCTGCGCCACCACCTGCCGCGATGCCATAAGCGTTAAAACCTGCACCCACGAAGAAGTTTTTGAGTTCAGGCGCCTCTCCGAGAATGAAATTTCCGTCTGGCGTGAAACTTTCGGGCCCATTCACCAGTTCCTTGACCCCTGCAGTCTCCAGCGCGGGGACACGCCCTAAAGACAATTCCATCAACTGCTCAAAATGGTCGAAGTTGCTGTCTAACAAAGTGTAGTGGAATCCTTGCGGAATGCCGCTTTGCGCCCAGGGAATGGGGTTTGGTTCATACCCTCCCATCACAAGGCCGCCAACCTCTTCCTTGTAGTAAGTTAAACGGTCCGGGTCGCGCAGTGTTGGGAGGTTGGCTGGCACGCCTTCGATTTGTTCGGTGACCATATACTGGTGTTCCATCGACACGAGCGGCACGTTTACCCCGACAGTTTTGGCAAATGTGCGTGTCCATTGCCCACAGCAGGCAATGACGATACCGCAATCAATACGCCCTTTTTCGGTCTCCACACCTTTGATGACACCTTTATCAACGTCTACCGACAACACTTTTGTATCTTCAAAAATGCGTGCGCCGGCCATGCGGGCACCCTTAGCCAGTGATTGCGTAATATCGGAAGGGTTGGCTTGCCCGTCGGTGGGTAGAAACGCGCCACCGATGACGTCATCGATCGTCATCAAAGGCCAGAGATCGAACGCTTCCTGCGGGCTGAGAAGTTGCATCTCCAAGCCGAAGGAATGTGCTGTTGTGGCCTGACGCTTGACTTCGGTCCAGCGTTCTTCGGTACAGGCGAGCCTTAGCCCACCGTTCATTTTCCAGCCTGTGGCCTGCCCGGTTTCCTGTTCCAGCGTATTGTAGAGATCGACCGAATAGCCCAGCAATTGGGTAATGTTCGCATTTGAACGCAATTGTCCAACAAGGCCCGCAGCATGAAATGTGGTGCCTGATGTCAGTTTCTTGCGCTCTAGCAAAACTACATCCCAGCCCATTTTGGCCAAATGATATGCAGTTGAACACCCGACGATACCGCCGCCAACGATGACCGCCTTTGCGGTGTTCGGAAAATCACTCATGTTTCGATCCTTAGGGATGTGAATTCAGTATAAGCCCGTTGGTAACGGGACAGGTTTTCGGCCGTATAAGCGGCATAGTCGAAGTCGATTTCGGAGGTGAGTTCCGAAACCATGCTCCACATTGTTTCGCGTAGAAGAGAGGCGCATTTCATCGCGGTGTAGCGATGCAAAAGCTCGGCATCAGGCGCGCTGCCATAGTAAGCTTTCAACATTTGCACTTCAGCCTCGGGATCAAGCCCGCTGTTCGTGGCGAGGCCACCCAGATCAAACAGCGGCGAGTTAAAGCCACCATATTCCCAGTCAATCAGCCACAGCCGGTCTTTGCTGCGCAGGATGTTTGCTGGCAACAAATCATTATGACCAAGGACAAGGTCTATCGGGCCAACCGCGCGCTCCATTGTCTGCGCCTGATCCATCAGATCGGGCAAAACACTAAGGTGTGATGAACCAAGGTCGTGCAACGTTGCCGCGTAGTCGCGTAGAACATGGAACACCCAGAACGTCAGAACAGGCCCTCGCAGTTTCGGCGCGATTTCACGGTGAACACGGCTTACAAGTTCAACAGTTCGCATCAACGTTTCAGAGTCGCGAACGTCAGCTTCGCTAAGCGGGGCTGCGTCGACAAAATCTAGAACCATCGCGCCGGGTTCGGCGTAAAACACCGCGGGTGAAATGCCTGCTGCCTCGGCTGCGCGGCTGATTGCCAGTTCATTAAAACGCATGACGCCGTGCTCGGGGATGTCATGCCCCAACCGCACGACGTAGTCTTTGCCCTGATCCGTTATCAACAAATTGATGTTGGTGATCCCGCCCCCCAATTGGCGTGGATTTTCAGGTGATTTCCAACATGGAAGGGCGAGTGCCTGCTGAATAGCAGCTTGGATTGCGGGTGTAGTCATTTGAGCCCCAATCTTTCACGTGATGCGCGCGCCATGGCCGATACAATCCTGTCGGCGGTGATCGCTATGAAGGCGACAGCCAGCCCGGCAATGATGCCTTGTCCGGTGTTTGCTTTGGTCAAGGCGATGTAGACCTCTTGCCCCAGATCGCGGGTGCCAACCAAAGCCGTGATCACCAGCATTGACAGGGCGAGCATTATGGTCTGGTTCAACCCTAACAAAAGAGATGGCGTTGCAAGTGGCAGCTTGATGCGCCACAAAAGCTGGCTTTTGGTGCAACCAGAGACTTTGCCAGCCTCAATCATTTCGGGTTCAATCTCGCGGATACCGTGGGCCGCGTAGCGAACCGCTGGTGCCAAAGCATAAAGGACAACCGCGATCATCGCCGAGAAATCCCCAACGCGAAACAACATCACCACCGGTATAAGGTAGACAAAGCTTGGTAGTGTTTGCAGCGTGTCGATGAAGGCGCCGATCACAGAATTAGCGCGGCTGTTTTGTCCGGCCCAAATCCCGAGCGGAATACCAATAACACTCGCTAGAAAGACCGAAACACCGCAGAGGTAGATTGTTATCATCGCCTTCGCCCACAGCCCGCTTGCTGCAATGGCCAGCGCCATTAGCGCAGCCATAGCACCAAGCTTCCAACCGCCCACGCGCCATGCAGCCAGACCGATTGCGATGATCCCCCATGCCCAGGGCACGCCCGAGAAAAAGCGTTTTACGGGTAAAAGAAGATAGGTCAGGAAGAAAGTTTTGATCGCTTCGAAGGTGTCAAAGAAATTGATGTTGATCCATTCCATTGCGTCTGACCAGAACGCGCTTGTGGTCAGTGTCGCGCTTTCCGGGTAGCTCTGAATTGCGGGCAAATAGAGCCCTGCCAATCCAGTCCCAAGCATGATCAGCACAACTGAAACCAACCACGGGTGACGCTTTACATATGAAAGCCCTGGTTCTGGAAGGGCATCTTGCGTACGCGTTGAAAAAGCCTGGCTTAACCGGTCCAATGCGATCGCAAGGGCGACTATGGCTAAGCCAGCTTCGATGCCGCCACCGATATCCAAGCGGCGCAGTGCTGTCAGCACATCATAGCCCAGACCCCCAGCCCCGATCATGGATGCGATAATCACCATATTCAGCGACAGCATGATAACCTGGTTCACGCCAACCATAAGCGTTGGCATGGCCGAGGGAACCAGCACTTTCCACATCATCTGGCGCCGCGAACAACCCATCATACGGCCAGCTTCTTCTATTTCCGTTGGTACACCCTGCAGCGCAACCGTACTGACACGGACCATTGGGGGCATCGCGTAAATTACGGTGGCGACAAGTGCAGAGACCGGGCCAAACCCGAACAAGAACAAGATCGGAACAAGATATGCAAAAACAGGCACTGTTTGCATCAGATCCAGTACGGGTCGCATCATGCGTTCAGCAAGCGGTGAAAGATAGGCGAGAATTCCAAGCAGTAGCCCGCCAACAACCCCAAGCGGCACGGCAATGATCACAGACGCAAGCGTGACCATCGCGCTTTCCCATTGTCCGAAGATGGCAAGGTAAACGAAACAGCCACCGACAAGTGCTGCCAGAACCCAATCTTTTGCGTAATATGCAAGTGCCACAAGTATGGTGATGATCGCTATCCAGCTTAAGGATGGGGCAATCTCAACTGCTTGTTGGCCCTGTCCGGTGCTGAACCCATCAATCAATCCGGATCTCACGACCTGATAGGGCGCTTCTATCAATGAAGAAATGAACCGCGTGAGATCTCTGAAAGAAAACAAGCCAAAACTCGCATCTTCAACCAGCCATTTCATGGCTGCGGATATCCAACCGTCAAGCTGCAGCTCCCACGCTTTTGGAAACTTAATGATCCAGCGTGCATCTAACGCTTTGTAAAGCGGGAAGGAATAAGTCGACAGCACCCATGTCACCCCAAAAAGGCATAACCAGAATGGCCTTGAACCCTTCAGGATATGGCGCGCTAGAAACTTCATTTCCCAGACCGGCCAATCAAAACATCAATCACGGTGCGTGCATCAATCGTGCCAATCGCTTCACCATTTTTGTTGATGACGCGAAAGGGTCGAGATTCAGCTTCGATCTGATCGACGGTGTCGGCAACGCTCAGTCCACCTTGCAGGTCGCCCGCGTAGTTGCCCTCCGGCGCACCTGGGGACATGACAGTTGCAAGACGTAAAACCTTGGCGCGCGGAATATGGCGTGTGAATTCCTCAACGTAATCAGTTGCTGGATTGAGGATCAGTTCTTCGGGTGTTGCAGTCTGAACAATCGCCCCGTCTTTCATAACCGCGATCCGGTCTGCCAGACGAATTGCTTCGTCAAAATCATGAGTGATAAAGATGATCGTTTTGTGGAGCATGGATTGCAGACGCATAAATTCGTCCTGCATCTCGCGCCGTATTAGAGGATCAAGCGCAGAAAACGGTTCATCCAGAAACCAAAGGTCCGGCTCTGCGACGAGCGAACGTGCAATGCCAACGCGTTGCTGTTGTCCGCCAGAAAGCTGCCTTGGAAAATAGTTTTCGCGGCCCTTGAGGCCCACCAGCTCTACCATCTCGTGGGCGCGCGCTTCACGGGTTTTGCGGTCAACGCCTTGGACATCCAACGGGAAGGCCGCGTTCTGCAAAACCGTCAGATGCGGCAACAGCGCAAAATGCTGAAAAACCATGCCCATCTTTTTGCGACGAACATCAATGAGCTCGGCTTCGGGCATAGAGAGAAGGTCACGCCCTTCAAATTCAACATGTCCCGCTGTTGGCTCAACCAATCGGGACAAACAGCGTACAAGCGTTGACTTTCCCGAGCCGGAAAGCCCCATGATAACAAAGATTTCACCCTCATGGATTTGAACATTCGCGTCGCGCACTGCCCCAATTATTTGGGCCTTGTTCATAGCATCCTGATCAGGATTGCCACCATGTTTGTTCAGAAAAGCCGTTGGATTTGGGCCGTAAAGCTTCCAGACGCCTCGGCAATCCAGCTTGACTGAATTCTCCATCGGGACCTCGCATATGTGCCGTTAGAACGGCTTAATATCGGTTGGACGGTAGAGAGGAGCAAATTGTAATTGCTCCTCTCAAATCTTCTTAGTTAATCCAAGTGGACCAGGTTGCCTCATTTGCAGCCATCCATTCGGCAACTACATCTTCAATTGAAACACCTTCAAGATCGACTTTTGCAACCAATGAACCGACATCAGCGTTGCTGATTGTAAACGCTTCAATAGCTGCAGCAGCGCCGGGCCATTTGTCTGCAACGCCGCTCCAGGCAACTTTCCAGATAGGTCCGGATGGTTTACCACAATCATATGCGGCAGAGGGGTTCATACCGACTGACGGATCGCTGTAGCACTCGCTTGAATATGCTGGGAACTCAACAAAGCTACCTTCGTATTTTGTGGGGGCCCAATGAGGATCATAAAGCCACAGCACGATTGGTGCTTTGCGTTGGTAGGCGGATTCAAGCTCTGCAAACAACGCCGCATCCGTACCCGCGTGCACAACCTCAAAGTCCATACCCAAGGCTTCGACGCGTTCGTCATCAAAGCCACCCCAGGTTACAGGGCCACCCAGATACCGGCCAAGCGGCGCTGTTTCAGGCGTTGCAAATTCCTGTGCGCAATCATTCAGCGCTTCCCAGTTTGGCAAGCCTGGGCAGACCTCTTCCATATAAGACGGGTACCACCATTCTTCGACAGCCATCATGCCGGATTCTCCGACGTTGACGACATTGCCGGTTGCGGTGGCTTCGTCCATGGCCTCACGACCAGTGGTTTCCCAAATTTCCATCGCGACATGCAAGTCACCGGTCTTTAGACCCGCGAATTGAGCAATATAGTCGGCCTGAACATATTCGATGTTGTAGCCTGCTTTTTTCAGGACTTCGCCCATAATGTAGGTGTTTACAATTTGGCCGGTCCAGTCGTGGGTTGTCAGTTTAATCGGGTCAAGTGACTCAACTTCCGCATAGGCGCTTGAGGCACAGACAGCAGCCAATATCGCCGCTGATATTGTGTAGGTTGATTTCATGTCGGACTCCCTGCGTTTTTAAATATGCGCGTCTTTGGGCAGCTCTGCGTTTCACAAGGCTCAACACGCTGTGCGAACAAATTGTTGCAGGCATCAACAAAATGCAACAAAAATTTATAGTTTTTGTGGGTATTTTAAATTTTTATATGGCATTTTGTGGGAAATGCTGCGAAATTGGGCGAAGTTTTACTGCAATCTCACAATCCAAGGCAAACAAACGAATGGACCCTCGCTCCAATCACCGCCAGCAGGAAATATTGGCAGCCTTGCGCAGGGCGGGTGGATCTTCGCGAATTCATTCTCTGGCCCAGACGTTGGATGTGACAGAAGAAACCGTGCGTCGGAACATTAAGCGTTTGGCAGACAGTGGCGTCGTGGAAAAGGTTCATGGCGGTGTCCGGCTTCTCAGTGATGGGCAAGAGGGTGATTTCCACCAGAGATATCGGGAAAATCCCGAGGCAAAGAAGCGGATTGCACGCCATGTCGCCGAAATGATCGAAGATGGTAGTTCGTTATTTCTGGATATTGGAAGTACCACTGCCTACATCGCTGATGCGTTGCGTGATCACCACGAACTGCTTGTCGTGACAAATTCTGTTTCGGTCGCCTACAAACTGGCGACACGTAACAACAACAGGGTTTTTATGGCAGGAGGTGAGCTTCGCAACCACGACGGGGGCGCCTTTGGCACCGATGCGATGGCATTTGCCGACAACTTCCACACAGAATACGCGATCCTGTCTTCAGCCGGGATCAATGCAAGTAATGGATTCATGCTTTTTGATCTGGAAGAAGCAAAATTTTCCCGACTGATCATGGCCAAGGCAGGCACCCGCATCGTGGCTGCCGACTCCAGCAAGTTTGATCGTGTTGCACCGGTGACTGTGGCGAAACCCTCGTTGGTTGATTACCTCGTCTGCGAGAAGGCGCCGCCCGCTTCGATCCAAAAGGCTGCAGTTGATTGGGGAACGGAAATTCTGATCGCAGGGAAATCCGATTAAGACGCAGCGGGGGTTTGTGTGACCATGTTCAACCTTCACGCACCGCAGCGACATGATCTTCAAAAGACGGATCGTTCATGAGTGTTTTGCATCGCGCAAACCGTTCTGTCGCATAGGCCCAGAAATCTTCGGCCGGGTTGTCATCTGCTAGCTGAATTAAACCCCAAAGCGTCCAGAGCAGATCACACATTGCTTTGTATATGACAACCCGTCCGTGTTGGGCGGGTGTCGGGTCTGCCCCGAAATAAGCGCGCATCAGTTCCATGTCCTGCTCTGCATCCATTCCCGCCTCGACAGAAAGATCACCAACATCCCAGAGCGGATCATTCATCCCTGAATATTCCCAATCGACGATCCACATCTTTTTGCCGTCATCCAGAAAGTTTTCGCAAAGCGGATCGCAATGGCAGGGGGCGAGGGGAGCAGGGTTGGCTGCCAGCGCCTCTTTAACCGGTTCTGCGGCTGCAACTATATCGTGATACCCGTCTGGCAAACCCACATCTTTTGTTGAAAGAATGTTCAGATAGTCGTCGATCATTGCGAATAGTTCGAAACGAAACTCAAAGGTTTCGCCAGAGCCATGTAATTTGGCAAGCGCAACACCGGCACGCGCAGGTGAACCTGTTCGGGATTTGAACAGAGCGGGTGTCATTGTTTCGATACCTTGAATAGCCTTGGATATCATTTCGCCCGTGCCAGCATCAGCCCAGATAACTTCGGCTGAGACACCTGCCCAATAAGCAGCATTGGCATTTGTGGTTTCGACAGCGCGATCAATATATTCCTCAGTGCCTTCGCCCGGAATACGTACGATAACCTTTCGGCCCGCAGCTTCGACCAAATGCACGAGATTTGTTAACCCGCCTAAGCGTGTAATTTTGCAGTCCGCAGCCGTGACATTCTCGAATCCGGGTGCTTTTTTCAAGCTGGCGACAACGGTTTCCAAATGCTCTGTCATTGAGGTGCCTCTCTATGCCTTAAGTTTTTCATTTTGCGGATCATAAAGCGGCCCGTCTACCCGTTTGATCGGGGACCGTTCGCCAAACACTTCGATCTCAAAATCAGTCGCGCTCCAGAGGCTCTTTTCAAGATAGGCGAAAATGATCATTTTCCCGACGCTGTGACCAAACCCGGTGCTTGTCGCAAGCGAAACCGTTTCGCCATTCATAAGCACCGTTTCGCCGCCAAAAAGGGGCAGAGTTTTGTCCGTGACAAAGGTACAGAGCTTGCGCGTTGTCGCCTCAATTTTTTGTTTTTCAAGGACTTCACGGCCGATAAAATCCGCACCTGATTTCAGGTGTACCCGAAAGCCAAGCCCAGCTTCTATGGGTGTGTAGTCAGGGCTGATATCGCCAGACCAGTAAAGATAACCCTTCTCAAGTCGCAGACTATCGATAGCGCGGTAACCCACATTCCGAATACCGTCGGACTTTCCTGCGTCCCACAGCGTGTCATAGACATGAGCAGCGTATTCTGTAGGGATGTGAAGCTCCCACCCAAGTTCACCGACGAAACCGATACGCACCGCGCGAACCGGTGCCGCCCCAATGGTGATGTCCCGGGCCGTACCAAAAGGAAATGCGTCGTTGGAAACATCATCTTCGCTGGCGCGCGCCAGAACATCGCGTGATAATGGACCGCAAATGTTGATCACAGCGCGCGCTGACGTAACTTCAATCAAATGCACCGAACCATCTTTTGGCATATGGCGGCGGATCCAGTCTGCGTCATGCGTGCCAAAGCCGGACCCTGTCACAATGTAGAAATGATCCCGGCTCAGGCGTGTTATCGTCAGGTCAGCCTCTATCCCGCCGGTTTCGTTGCAGAGTTGGGCGTAGATGACGGTGCCGTCGGGTTTGTCTATATTGCAAGCAGCCAACCGCTGCAGCAGATCAAGAGAACCAGCGCCGATTATTTCAAACTTGGCAAAACTTGATTGATCGATCAGTACAACACCCTCACGCACGGCCTTGTGTTCTTCTGCTGCGAACCTGTGCCAACCGGGTTTCAAAAAATCGAGCTGGTCGACCGGTTCTACGCCTTCCGGTGCAAACCACAACGGGCGCTCCCAGCCGTTTTTTGAGCCGTAGACCGCACCGTGATCTTTTAGCCGTTCGTAAAGTGGTGAAAGCCGAAGCTGCCGCACGGTTTCATGCTCCTGCCCCGGATAGCGCATTTTGTAGTGGTGGGCGTAATGCTCAACGGCGCGTGGATACATGAAGGCCCGCGTTCCGTGGTGCGGGCCAAATCGTCGGCAATCCAGTGGCCAGAGGTCAAGGCTTGGCCGCCCTTCAACGATCCATTCTGCTATCATTTCTCCCGCGCCGCCCCCTGCTGCAATCCCGTAAAGGAATCCGGTGGCCATCATCAGGTTGTCAAATCCGGGGGCCCAGCCCATCACAAAATCACCGTCGGCCGAATAGGGGATAGGGCCGTTTATTACAGTGCGGATTCCAACCTCGTTCAGAACAGGGGTCACTTCGGCAGCCAGTTCTGCCAATGGGCCGAACCGGTCAAGATTATCCGGCAGCAGCTGGCGTACGAAATCGCCAGGAATACCCTTGTCACCAAAAGGCAATGTGTTTTCTTCGTAACCGCCGATGACCAGCCGCCCACCCGCGTCAGGCTTGTAATAAACCAGTCGTTCCGGGTCACGCAGGCTGGGTAGGGTTTTAACGAGGTCTTCGTCAGGCAGAGGCTCGGTTACGATGTACTGATGTTCGACTGCGCAGGCGGGAACGTGGATGCCAAGTTTTGCACCCAACTCGCGGCTCCACATGCCTGCCGCCATGATGATTGTATCTGCTTCGTAGTCCCCATCAGTGGTCATCACTTTTGTGATGCGGCCATCTTTGATTTCAAAATCCAGAACCTTCACACCCTGTTTGATCTGTGCGCCATATTTGCGTGCACCAGCGGCAACGGCCTGGCACAGGCTTGCGGGGTCTACGTGGCCATCTGACGGGATGAACGCCGCACCTTCCAATCCGGTTGCATCAATATAGGGAAAAAGCTTTTTGGCTTCGGTGGCAGAGATCATCTCCATCTCTAGATCGAAACTACGTGCCATGGTGGTCAGACGCTTCGCTTCGAGCAGACGCTCCTTGGTGGCAGCAAGCCGTAGGCTCCCGACTTTTTTCCAGTCAAAAGCCATCCCTGTTTCTGCTTCAAGCTGATCGTACATCGCGACTGAACGTTTCAGCATGCGTGTTGTGTTACGCGAAGACCGCAACTGTCCGACAAGCCCTGCTGCGTGCCATGTAGCCCCTTCAGTCAACGATGCTTTTTCAAGCAGAACAACGTTTTGTTCGCCGTTTTTGGCAAGATGATAAGCTGTGGAGCAACCAATAATGCCACCACCAATTATCAGGTGTTTTGCTGTTTGATTTGCCATCTGCAGCTCCCAAAATCACAAGAATCTTCCAAAACAGGATTGCAGCATTTCAACAAAATGCAACGAAAAATGTTGCTTTGTGTTGATTATTATAGTTTTCTGCGAATAGATGCCCGGACGATGCCGACTAATAACATAACCAAACGACTTCGATTTCAGGCGATAGGATGCTTTGAAATACGGTTCGATTTTCACGTGCAAGCGCGCAGCATCGCTTGTCTTGCCCCGTTAAATGAGGCACGCACACAAGATGTCAAAATATCAACAACAAATAGAAAATGAGATCGCGCTGCGCGGTACGATGACAGTTGCGGAGCTGTCTGAACTACTAGGTGTTTCAGATCAGACCATACGGCGTATCGTTAAGCCACTTGAAGAAAGTGGTAAGGTTCAAAAGGTGCATGGCGCAATCAAAAGTGTTGAAAACCCGATGACCGCGCCCTTTCAGATACGCATGTTGCACAACCGGCGTGCTAAGGCGGAATTGGCCTCTAAGCTGGTTGAATTGATAGAAGATGGCCAAAGCCTAGCAATAGATACGGGCTCAACCGCCGGGTTTGTTGCGCAGGCACTGAAGGTCAAGCGGAATCTGACAATTGTAACCAACTCGGCCTATGTTGCGAGTACGCTTTCCATGAAGCCCGGAAACCGGGTATTCATGGCAGGCACACAATTGCGGGATCATGATGGCGCTTCATTTGACCGGACTGCCTTTGCAACCATCGAACGTATGCAGGTCGACACCTGTATTCTGACTGTTGGGCAGGTCCACCCGGAACGGGGTTTTCTGGTTAACGAACAATGTGAAGCCGATATTGCAAAAGCGATGTCAGCAATCGCCGATAGAACGATTTTCGCAATCGATCATTCAAAATTTTTGCCAGCGGCTGCGGTAGGAATGGTAAAAATTTCAGGGCTGGCCTCTAAGCCAGAAATCGTAACGGATTTGCCTTTGTCAAAGTCTTTTCGCGGGCTTTTGAAAGAGGCGGATCTGATCGTTGCGAAACCTGGCTGACGATTTCATACTGGTTTTCATTGTTTGGAACAACGAAGAAGTGCCGCACCTATTAGCGTTGCCATGGTTGCCAAAACCTTAACAAGGTTCATAGGTTCCTTCAGAAAGAACACCCCGATGAGCAAGGCAAAAATGATACTGGTTTCCCGGAGTGCCGTGACAAGCGCGATCGGAGCTTGGGTAAAGGCCCAGATAACCAAACCATATGCAACGAACGAAGCGCTGCCACCAAAGAAGAAAACGGGCTTTGCGTGAACAACGACGTCACGCAGGACGCGAGGTGATGTTAACGCTGTAAATGCTGCAAAGAGAATGCCGTTTCCAATTGCCAGCCATCCATAAAAGCCAAGGGCTGTACCGGCCAATCGCGCACCTAAGCCATCGACCAATGAATAACTTGCGATGAAGCAGCCGGTTACAAACGCGAGGCGCGCGGCGTGCAGGTTTTGTAAACCGTCTTTCTGTCGTACAAGGCTTATGCTCAGAATCCCCGCACCGATCAAAGCGATTGCAAAGTGTTCTGGAGGATGCAGTACGACCCCTAGGAAAAGAACGGATACACCCGCAACCAGCAGCGGTGCCGTACCTCTTGCAATAGGGTAGACCTGTGTCAAATCCCCTGCGTGGTAGGACCTTAGGAGAAACACCTGATAGCCGATATGCAATCCGATGCCTGCCAGCAAATACGGCCAACTTTCGAGTGCGGGGGTTGGAACAAAAGGTAGGATCAAAACCGCCAAAGGCATATGACCCAGCACAACGGCACACATACTAAGGTGTTTGTCAGCGCCGCCTTTCACCAATGCGTTCCACAGAGCGTGCAGCAAAGCGGCAGTGATAACGGCACAAAATACCAGCAAGCTCATCAGAATAGTCCCTTTGGAAACGGCGTCGTTCGGACCCTAAGAGCATATCGTGCGGCAGGCAATGAACCGGATGAAACGTCAGGCTCTTTTTGCAATTTTTGTTAAGAAATCTGACATAGCAGAGTTAACCACACTCGGCTCTTCTATTGGCGAAGAATGTCCCGCTTTTGGAACTCTGACAAGCTGCGAGCCTTTGATCATTTTATGCATTTTTTCAGATTTATCGGGCGTCGTCGCGGTATCTTCATCACCGATTAAAATCAGGACTGGCAGATCAATCTGGCTGATCTCTTCGCTGATTCCCAAGCGGCCTATGACGCCTTTAACGGCCCTTGTGATTCCTATTTTGTGATTGGCAGCAATGGAATTTTGCCATTCTGTTCGCTCTTCAGCCCTGTTTGGATCATTCAGGAAACTTTGACCAAACATGATAGGCATGACCTTCCTGACAACCAGGCCTAAGCCAAACCATTTTGCCACAAAATTCAGGAGTTTGTATTTCGGCAGGTTTTCGACAGGTTCCGGATCCGCCGACGTGTCGATAAGTATCAAAGATCGTAAGAGCTTTGGGCGGCGGAAACCAATGCGCATTCCGATAAACCCGCCCATGGACAAGCCGGCAAAATGGCAAGGAACCGCCTCGAGGCTTTCAATAAGCTGGATCGCATCTGTTGTGAGCGTATCAATGTCATACCCGTTTTTCGTGACCTCGCTTTTCCCCTGGCCACGATGATCATAACTGATGCATCGGTATTTACTTTTCAGATGTCTTATCTGGCTTGCGAAAACCTTGTCACTCAGCAAAAGGCCATGGGAAAATACGATCGTTTCCTCGCCTTGTCCTTCATCTGAATAATGAAGGCGTGCACCGTTAACATCTATATAGGGCATCAGTCACCTTCAACCGACAAAACACAATATTACGTTTTCAGCCTAAAACGTTGTGGAAAATTACGCTACAAAATTTCGCTTTTCAAAACTCAATATATGAAATTTGGAAATTGAGAGAACAATAGATGCGACTTGGGTCGCCGATTTATTTGTAAGGTCCCGGTTATTTGAATGCGCCCTACACTGGACAACACATTCGTCAAACCGCGATCTGAAACAGAATTCCCGAGAGTATTGCTCCGCTGACTCCCAGAATGAGGTAAGAGGCGAAAACAGGGCGCTTAACAAGCGACCAAACAGCCGCCATAGCCGGAATGGAACTGACTGAACCGGCGATCATAAACGACATGGCGGCACCCGCGGTCATACCTTGTTCCATCAAGCCCGCCAAAAGAGGAGGTGCGACATATCCGTTTAGATACGCAGGCATCCCCACGAATGCTGCAATCACAATTGGCGCTACCCCATCTCCGCCGACCACCTTCGCGATCAGATCTGCGGGGACATAGGTCACCAGAAGAGCCTCTAAAGTATAAGCAAGCAAGAGCCATTTGATCAGGAAAAAAGCGTTCTGAAGAAACTCTTTTCTAAATACTTTGCGTCGCGGTTCTTCAGACAGGAACTGCCAAACAGGTTTTTGGTTGAAAGGGGAAGGCCCGCAACCACAGCTGCCGCCACTGGAAATTTCGCGCAAAGGGTTGGCCAAAAACCCGCGCTTCATTGCTAGTTTTATAGCGAAACCGCCAAACAATCCGAGCGCGACTGCAGACATTGCCTTACCAATCGCAAATGGCCATCCAAGCGCCCCGGCAGTGATCAATAGCGTTGGCGGGTCTATCAGCGGGGACGAAAGCCAAAACGCCATAACCGCTGACAAAGGAGCCCCCAAAGCCAGCAAGCCAGCGATAAAGGGAATTACCTCGCATGAACAAAAAGGAGCCAGGCCACCGAAGAAAGCTGCAAGAAAGATCATTCGTGTTTCACGACCTTTGAACGCCTCTGCAATCATGGCTTCAGCCCCAGCAGCCTTAAGATAAGCGATCAGGAATACTGCAAAAACGATGAAAGGAAGCGTTCCTATAAAGGCTTTAATTGCGAAGATTGCGACGGGGCCCAGATTTGCGGGGTCAAGTATGGCAACCAAAAACGGAACGAACGCAATAATCGTCCACGGAGATTTCAAACGGTTCAAAACCGCTCCGATAGATGGTTTGTAGCCTTGAGAAATATTAACCATCGTTCGCTGCTTTTTGTTTTACGTCTGCACAGCATTCGCTGAGTATGAAATTTGCGAGCTGCTCGACCTGATCGAAAGAGGCCTGATTGAGAATTGTGCGACCAACCTTTTCTTGCTTGAGAAGCCCCGCAGCACTGAGAAACTTAAGGTGATGCGCCAAAGTAGATGGCGCAATTCCGGTGCGTTCTTGAATCTCGCCAACTGTCAGGCCCACATCACCGGCACGTATCAGCGTTTTAAGGACCTGAAGGCGCGCCTCTGACCCCATGGCGGCAAATCCTTGTGCGGCAATTTCCCAGTTCATCATTGGCTCCATATTATTCTATATAACTAGTTTTATAGTTTCGTTAGGCGGAGTCAAGTACATTCTGCTTAGAAATACTTGGAATAGAGATGTTGGTCTTCGGGAGCATTAAAAGAAACTTATTCTTGAATTCGGTTTCTGGAAATGAATGTGCTTATCAATCAAGAATCAGAGCAAAACTAAATTTGGCAGCGGCTAAAAGTAAAAAAATGGTTGAAGGGCATGAGAAACTTGCAAGAAAATTCTGTTTTTCCAATTTGGAAACACCGGAAAGACGGCAGCGGCGTCTCTTTCGAATTCTACTTAAAGCTGAATAGCTGTATCTGATTTGAAAACGATAGACGGGTTTTCTGTTTAGTTTTGGTGCCCACTTGGAAATAAAGCTTCTATTGTTTCCTGATCGAGACCGACCTATTTTTACTACCAGTATTTTTGCCTAATTTCCGCCGTATTGCCGGCAATAATTAGCCATAATCTGCCTTTTTTACGTCACAATTTTCGGAAAAGTAAGACTACTTCTTGGTCTTATATCGTTTCCACAGGCCAAGTGGTGCGTACGAGTAAACCCATGTTTTTAAGGGATTTAACGAGCATATATGTGCAAAACTGCCGAGGTAATGTCCCACCTCGGCAGATTTGCCATATCAGCGCTTTTGATTTTAGTTGGGATTGCCTGCCATGGAATTTAAACAAGATATTGTTTCTAACGATGAACAGATTCTTTCGTCTGTATTGAACCATGTAAAGCAGGATGAACCTGTTTTAGAGGTCTCTGAACCGACCCAAGAAAAATTAGTATGGACCCTTCCTGGAATCTGCGCAAAATCCCGTGTGTTTACGTCATTTGGCGAGTTGCCGATTGAAGCGCTCCGCGAAAGAGACAAAGTCCGCACAGGCAATGGCAATTACTTGCCTGTGCAATGGATTGACCAAATCCATCTTGATGAAAGCTTTTTGGACTACCACCCAGACGCGCAGCCGATAATGATCCGGAAAGGTTCATTGGGTCCAGGGAAACCGAAAAAAGACATGTTGGTTTCCTCGCAGCAAGAAGTTGCTGCTCTTGGTATTTTGGGGAGTGGTGGGCTAAGATCAGCGTTCGAACTTACAGGGCGACCAAACATCTCGACGCTTCCGCAGGATGGCGTCACCTACTACAGGTTCCATTGCGGAGAGCCTGCGATTGTTAACATTGAGGGTTTGGGCTGTAGTACTTCGCCATAACCTACCCAGCAGCGACTTTTGAACATCAGATCTGCGGCAGTATTATCAAATGCTGCCGCTTAATTCTGCGTGTTGCAATGAACGAGTTCGCCCGTGTTTGCGAGAACGCATGGTTTTCCAAAAACCGCTGCAAGAGTGCCAAAGCTGTGTCCGAGGAACTGGCAGGTGCACAACGTAACATCCGTTTGGGCATTTACTAACGTGAGCCTTTCATTCTGAAAGACCAGGCGAAACCCCTTTTTCCGGAGCCTGTCGATAAGTTCGCTCCAGTTTTTTGAATCGACAAAATCCGGACTTAAGAAGCACCTTAAAGAAACAGAACTTTCTGCGTCCAGCTGACTTTCGGTCGCTTCGCGATCCAAATTGGTCCAGACATTGCTGGTCGGGAGTGCAGGGTTGTCTTCAAAGCCAAGCGTTTTCTTAGGCATAGCAACCTCGTTCATCAGATGCCTTGTTCTGAAACCCTGTCGCGGGAACACGGTTTGGATAAGGTTTACCGATGAAATTTTAGAGGCAATGTTTGGACAAAAAGAGACGCACGTGCCGTAGTTTGCGTGGTCTGGGACGTGAAAGATAAAGCAAGGCTTGGCTGTTGTGCCAGATGCTAGGTATTGCTTTTTGTCTGAGAGGACGAACGAACTGCTGACATCACTCTTTCAAGGGCAAACCCAGATTGGCTGGATTGCTTGATTTGCGCCTTCTGTTTTGTTTCGTTCCGAGCGGAAGAACCGGGTTTTCTATCGGATTTCGCGCAGTGGCTTTTGACGGCTTCAAGTTTAAAAGCTTCTTTGTTCCGGCTCGTGCGGAAGATCGGTTTCCCAATGGGTTCAGCCCAGGATTTTTTAGCAACAGCTTTGTGTTTTTGCGTTGCCATCGCCAGCCGTGTTTCAAAGGAATCCATAATTTACCCTTCTCTTTGCGTCGCTAAGGGCGATTATTCTTTGCGATAACGTCAACAATGTGGCCGGAAATTAGGCATTTTTTGTGGTTGGCGTTCCTGAGTGCTTTCACCGTCACACTAAGGTCTACGGCTTGTGAAATTTGTTTGGCTCATCTGATGTTTTAAAACAAATTTGTCGGTCGTAATATGTCGAGATGCTTCGTTCGTATACTCGCGGGCATTTGAAATTTCTGCTTAGTTTAGGGGGTAAAGCCTTCGGAGAAACGCCAATGTCTACTGATTCCGTTATCACAAGAAGCCGCTCCGGTGGCCGCAGTGCGCGCAAGGCTATCAGATCTGCACCAAACCACCTGATGCTTCCAGGTTTGACCAGAAATTTACCGTTATGTGAGCCAATGGACGAAGAGCAAATTCTTCGAATTGATACGGCTTCGATGGATATTCTGGAAGATGTCGGGGTCGTGTTTCGTGATGAAATCGCGTTGGAAGATTGGAAGCGTATTGGCGCAGACGTGCGCGGTGAAAGCGTGCATCTCGACCGTGATTTGGTTCGTGAACTGATAAGCACCATCCCAACAGATTTTACCTATCACGCCCGCAACCCGCAAAACAACGTGCGGCTTGGCGGTAAACACTCAATCTTTGTTCCGATGACGGGCGCACCTTTTCTGCGCGATCTCGATGACGTACGCCGCAACCCGACACTTGATGATCTGGCGATGTTCCACAAGCTTTCACATATGTCGCCAGCACTGCACTCAAGCGCGCACCACATTGTGGAACCTTATGATCACGCCATTAGCCAGCGGCACCTGCGTATCACTTATTCTTCAATGAAGTATTCAGACAAAACCTTCATGGGGATGACGACAAGCCCCAAGAACGCCGAAGATGTAATGGAAATGTGCGCAATCCTTTTTGGCGAAGACTTTCTTGAAAACCACCCTGTTACAACGGGTAACTGCAACGGGAATTCGCCGCTGGTGTGGGACGAAACGATGCTTGGGGCGATGCGAGCGTTTTGCCGTAGGAACCAGCCTGTGCTTTGCTCGCCTTTTGTTTTGGGTGGTGCGAACACACCGGCGTCTGTTGCGCCAACGGTCGCACAGCTGAATGCCGAGGCGCTGAGTGCACTGGCCTATACGCAGGTTGTTCGCAAGGGTTGCCCCGCAATTTACGGTCACTATCTGTCAACGGTTTCCATGAAGTCCGGCGCACCTATGGCGGGGACGCCAGAAATCAGCCTGATGAATTTCATGATCGGGCAGATGGCGCGGTTTTACGATGTGCCTTGGCGGACGTCGAATACATTGGGCGGTGCCAAAACCTTTGATGCACAGGCCGGGTATGAAAGCGCGACAACGCTTTCTTCGGTGATCCATGCTGGCGCCAATTACATCTGGCATTCTGCTGGTTGGAACGAGGCCGGAATGCACTGTTCAGTCGCGAAGTTTGTTGTCGACGCAGAGCAATGCGCAATGGCCTATCGCATGGCAGAAGGACCACGTTGGGATGATTTTGACGAGGCGCTGGTTGCTGTGCGTGATGTAGGACCGGGCGGGCATTACCTAGGTCACGAGCACACGTTGAACAACTTCGAGCGTGGATTTTTCATGCCGGAATTGTTTGATAACAATTCAATCGAGCAATGGCAGGCTGAGGGCAGTGTTGAAGTAACGGAGCGTGCGTTAAACCAAGCCAAAAAAATGTTGTCCGAGTATCAGGAACCGAAGCTTGACGAAGCCACGAATGAGGCGCTGTTGGATTACATCGCACGTAGAGAACGTGAGATCCCTGCTGCTGACGCTTTGAATCAGGACTACTGAACCTAAAAAAGCCCCTCAAATTCAGGGCGAAGGGCTTGCAATTTGGGTGAGTGCTTTAGCGAACTATTCGCGGCCGGATCGAATTTCTTTCCACTTCAGGGTCGCGTTTGCGCCAATCCAGGTAATTGGTTCTGGCGGTAAGCGTTTAGGCGCATCCATCGCGTTCATCGCTTGCGTAAGCTCGCTTTTCCTGCCTGACGCCATTTCAGCCGCCGACATTCCAGCCAAGGTCCCCTTGGCTGTCCCCAGACCATTTTGGCAGACTGCCGAATAGATATTTTTCTCGATCTCACCGTGAGCCGGAACGCCATTCCAGCTGACGCACAGATGGCCCGCCCAGCGATAGGCCATATTGATGCCCTTCAACATTGGAAAACGTTCAGCGAACTTCTGGTCGTGCAGTTTTCCGGCGCGTGCAACTGCCCCAGCACTGACCGTCATTGATGGATTATAGGTAAAACGCGTACGCACAACGATCCGGTTCCCGCCAACACCGTTGATCCGGCGGACGGTTGTGCCCATCGGATCGGCTGGTGTGACGCCCCATTTTAGTGCGCCTCCCAATGCGTCTTCCGGCAATTGTTCCGTCATCGACGCATATGTAAAAATGTGCATCAACCGTCGCGAAAAGAAACCAAAGCTTTCGGCGTGGCCGTTGTTTGCGAGAATGACTTTGCCAGCAAAGACGCTACCTTTAGGTGTTTGCAGCTTCCATGCGGGGCCTTCAGAAGAAATTTCTGTGACGGGGCTGTTTTCGTAAAGGTTAACTGTGTCACTCAATCCGGATGCAAGACCACGAATGTAAGCTGCGGGCTGAAGCATGACGGTGCCGGGTGTGAACAACCCGGATGTATAGTAATCAGTTCCGGTTAGTTCTGCCATTTCATTGGAATCGAGCAACCGATACGATTCACCCAGCTTTTCCAGATGCGCACCATAGTCGCGATTGTGCTGGTCTCCCGCCGGTGTTGCAGAAGCATTGATTTTTCCGCAGGGGTCAAACGCGTCTTTCGGTATTTCATATTCAGACGCGGCGTCCGCGCCAAACGCAATTGCAGCGCGGTTAAGACTTGTCTGAACACGATCCTTTTCTTCTGCGTTGCCTGCGTAGGTGTCGGAAGACAGATCATGTGGCAGGTCGATCATGAAACCGGAATTGCGCCCAGCGGGGCCTTCGGCAATGCGGCCTGCTTCTAGCACAACGACCTTTGAATTGGGGTCAATCTGAACAAGTCGCCGCGCCGCTGACAATCCGGCAAACCCAGCGCCGATAATAGCAATATCGGCAGTAATATCTTCTCCCAGAACGCGCGGTGGAGGCGGGGCAGGCAGAAGGCAATTCCAACCTGCAGGTCCCGGCTGCTTTGGAAGGCGCTTGGCAGTGAAATGTGTCAATCCACCGCCTCGTCTGCGTTGTCTGCCAGATCCAGCCAGATTGTTTTCAACTGAGTATATTGATCATGTGCGTGTACGGAATTGTCACGTCCACCAAAACCAGATTGCTTATAGCCGCCAAATGGGGTTGTGATGTCCCCTTCGCCGTAGCTGTTTACCGTTACAGTTCCAGCTTTCAGCGCGCGTGCACCCCGGATTGCCCGTTTTGCGTTTGCGGTAAAAATGGATGCTGCCAAACCGTATTCTGTATCATTGGCGATGCGTATAGCCTCATCAAAGCCCGATACGGTAATAACCGAAAGGATTGGGCCGAAAATTTCCTCGCGGGCAAGCGTGTCATCGTTGCTCGCAACATCCACAACGGTTGGCTCAACAAAGACGCCATCAACGCTATTGCCACCAAGGTGGATATTTTCACCTTTCAGCTTTTTCAGGTAACCGCAAACCTTGTCAAAATGCGCCTTGGACACCATCGTGCCAACCCTGGTTTCAGGATCAAGCGGATCGCCGATCGGCCATTCGCGTGCGTGGGCGACAACCTTCTCTAACAGCACGTCTTTGACATCCCGATGGACAATCAAACGCGATGTTGCAGAACAGTTTTCGCCCATGTTCCAGAACGCGCCATTGACGATGTGCGAGGCAACGATATCCAGATTTTCAGCATCTTCCATGACGATGCAGGGGTTCTTGCCCCCCATCTCAAGCACAATTTCCTTGAGGTTTGACTCAGATGAATAGTTCAGGAACCGTCGCCCTGTGGCGGTAGAGCCGGTAAAGGAAACCATATCAACGTCAGGGTGGCGACCAAGTGGCTCTCCAACGTCAGCTCCACCACCCGGAAGGACGTTCAAGACGCCGTTTGGAACGCCAGCTTCGCAGGCTAGTTCTGCAACACGCAGCGCCGTCAGTGATGTTTCTTCCGCCGGCTTCACAACAACGGAACATCCGGCTGCAAGTGCAGGACCGATTTTCCAGGCCAGCATCAAAAGCGGGAAGTTCCACGGTAAAACCAGACCGACCACACCGATTGGTTCACGCACCACCATTGCAATGTGATCATCCGAGGCCGGGGACACCTGATCATAAAGTTTGTCGATCGCTTCAGCGTGCCATTTGATGCAGTGGATCGTTTCCGGGATATCAACGGTTTCGCAATCAAAGATCGTTTTGCCACTGTCGAGGCTCTCCATCACTGCCAGTTCACGCGCGTTTCGTTTGATCAGCTTGGCAAATCTGATCAACACATCCTTACGTTCTGAGGGATGCATTTTCGCCCAGCGACCGTCATCAAAAGACTCGCGCGCTTTAGCGACGGCGAAATCAACATCATCACTGCCACAAGCGGAAATCTTGGCCAAGGCAACACCTGTAGCGGGGTTTGTCGAGGTGAAAGTTTTGCCAGAAATCGCGGGGCGACAGCCGCCGTCTATGAATGCATTTTCTGGGAATGTAAGTGATCTGGCGATTGCTTGGTATTCGTCACGTGTCAAAAGATCGGACATAGCTTAGTTCCCCGCCTTGATATCTGCGATTGTTGTTTTGAGTGTGCGCACAACCTGTTCCAGTTGGCGTTTATCGTCTTTGTTCAACCCCTTTAGCGGCGGTCGCAGAGGCCCGGCTTTTAACCCAGCCATTTCTACGCCCTGCTTCACGCACTGGATAAACTTACCACCCTGTTCCAACACGCGCATCAGCGGCATCATAGCCGACATGATGCGGCGGCCTTTTGTGAAATCACCCTGCAAAACACAGGCCTCATAGAGGGCAACATGTTCTTCGGGAAGGAAGTTTGAGCCAGCACAAATCCAGCTTTGTGCGCCCCAGGCAAAGAACTCAAGCGCTTGATCGTCCATACCGCAGGACATCTGGATATGCGGATAGTCAAGTGCCAAAAGATGTACGCGGTTGATATCCCCAGAGCTTTCTTTGATCGCGCAGACATTGCGTGAGCGGCCAACACGGTCGAGAAATTCTTCACCCATACTCACGCCCATGCGTCCCGGATAGTTATAGAGAACAATGGGAAGGTTTGCGGCACGGTCGATGGCCAATGCATTCAGGGCATTTTCCTGCTCTGTCGGGACAGAGTAGGGCGGTGTGCCAAGCAATATAGCATCGGCTCCAATTTCTTTTGCACCGGTACCAAGAGCAATTGAATCGGGTGTGCGCATTGCCCCTGTACCAACAATCAATGGCAGGCGCCCTTTAAGGCGGTCTTTGGTGAAACGCGCAAGTTCAAGCCGCTCTTCCACGGTCTGGGTGTAGTTTTCACCAGTTGAGCCGCCAGAGATAAGACCATGGACCCCTGATTCGACAAGGTAGTCGATGTTGTCACTTAAGGCGTCAAAATCAAACGAATGATCGGCAAGATGCGGCGTGACAATCGGCGTATAGATGCCGTCGAATTTCATTATTGGGGTCATAGACTGCCTCATGCGGGTTTGGCGCGAGAGAGATTGCCAAGTTGCTCGTCCAACCCATTGGGCATAACGAACATTTCAATCTGGTCGCGTGAAAGGTTCCAATGATCGATCGCGAGCTGTGCAGCCGCGGCCTCGTCTTTTGTTTCGATACTTTCAATGATGGCTTCGTGTTGTTGGCTGGCGCTGTCTAGATTTTCGGCCATCTTTGCGTCTACTGGTTTGTAGAACGTCATGCTTATGCGAACATGGTCGATCAGCAAACGGCTGAAACTTGGCTCAAGATAGACATTGTTCGCCATTTCGCCCGTGATTTCATGAAAGCGGTTGTTCGCGAGCGCCCGTTCCTTGACCGAGCCGTTTTGCAGCGTCTTACGAAAGTCAGCCTGGGCTTTCTTCAGTTTTAATATTTGAACGGAGGTGGCGTTATGCGCCGCGAGGCGGAGAATAGCGCCATAAATCATCGGAGCGGTCAGGAAAAAATCGCGCAGGGTTGTATGGGACATCTCGGAAACGCGCGCCCCGCGGTTCTGGTGGATCGTTGTGTAACCTTCGCCGGCCAACTGCCTGAACACTTCACGCAACGGCGTGCGTGACAAACCATAGCTTTCTGACAGTCGCGTTTCATCAAGGTCGCTTCCTGGGCGCAGTTCCATCGTCAGGATTCCGCGCTTCAAATCTTCATACAGCTTTTCTTTTCGGTGCTTGGCGGCTTCTTTCATTTCAGTTTCGAATGCCTCGTTCTGGTGAAATGCAAAAAGAATCGATCATTTGGTATTTAAATTGCATTTATAAAAAATACACTTTGAATACAATAAAAAAATGAAATAACCACCCAAGGTGACTAAGATGTTGCTTAGCTTTGGGAAAAACAAAGGTCTGGCTATTGTATAAAGAAAAGTGACAAACCGTTTGTTGGGACCGGTGTAACGCTAATTGCATAGGACCAGTGCAGACGGCCGTACGCGGGAACAGAGAATGAGCGAAACAGAACACTATGTCTTTCTTTTGGTGGAAGGGTTTTCTCACCTTGCGTTTTCCTGCGCGGTCGAACCGCTGCGGATTGCAAATCTAGTAAGTGGGGAACCGCTTTATCGCTGGTCTTATATTTCAGAAAATGGTGATACGGCCACCTCGTCCAACGATTCAGTAACGCTTGTTCATGGGGGTTTGGAACCGCTCAGCAAAGCCGACAATTTGTTTGTTTTGTCGGGCTTAAATGTCTGGGAACATATAACACCCGGCTTGCTTTCCTTCATACGTCGTGAAAGGGCGCATGGTATAAAAATCGGCGCTTTGTGTTCGGGCGCATTTGTGCTTGCGAAAGCCGGGCTTCTTGATGGTGTGCCAACTGCGCTTCACTGGGAATACCACGACAGTTTCATGGAGGAATTTCCAGAGGTAAGCCTTTGCCGAAATGTTTTTGTCTCTGACGCGAAGTACATTACGGCTTCCGGTGGAACGGCGACGGCAGACCTGATGCTTCACCTGATAGAGCAAAACCACGGGTCCGACCTTGCCGTCGCGGTGGCGGATCAGATGGTTTACAACGCTGTTCGCGAAGCGACAGCGGAACAACGGGTTTCGCTTCAATCGCGTCACGGTATTCGAAACCCAAATCTTGTACGCGCCATACAGATTATGGCTGATTCAATCGAAGATCCTGTTTCACCCTCTGTCATCGCTGACGAAGTTGGTATTTCAACGAGGCAACTTGAAAGGCTCTTTGGGCGCTATCTTAATTGTTCTCCAGCGAAGTATTTTCTCGATATACGCCTTCACAAGGCGCAAAATCTTCTGCTTCAGACCGAGCAATCCGTGACAGAAATTTCGCTGTCCTGTGGTTTTAAAACGCAGGCCCATTTCGCGCGTGTTTTCAGGGCGCAGTTTGGCAACACACCCCTGACGCACCGAACCAAGATAATTTAGCTGAGCGAGAGCGCGAGCTTGCGCCCCTCGTATATCGCATAGGCTGCATTTCTTGGTGCGGCTGCATCGCCAATCAAAACGGCTCTGATGCCATGATCGCTAAGGTCTTGGTGAAGGCTGTTGTCCGCTTTGTTTACAGTGGCAAGAACCAAGCTGTCAGCGTACATTTTTGTGGTCTCACCCGATAAAAGTGAAAATACCTCTGCGCTTCCCTTTTGCCATTGGGTGATAATGCTTTCGGTTAAAAATGTGGTACCCAAATGGGTTAACCTGCGTCGCAAGGAAAAGTCTGCTGCTGAGCGTTGCAGCTCTTTGCCAATCAATGCGTCTGGCGTAACAATTGTTATCTTATGGCCGTCTTCCGCGAGTTTCCATGCGGTACCGCAGCCGCGCCAGTTTCCACCTTCATCCAGTACGATAACGTTTTTTCCAAGCCTCGCAGCCCCCATCATTACGTCTTCGACAGACCAGACATCACCCGTTTCGATACCGGGCATTTTGCGCAAATATGGAAGCGCTTTCTGGAAACCGGTTTCCGCCGGTAATGATCCGGTGGCAAGCACAACATGGTCAGCTTTCATCGCGACGATATCATCAGAATCGAAATAGCTGTTGAACCGAATATCGACGCCTAGTTTGTCCAATTGGCCTGCGTACCAGTCAAATAAGTCTGTGATTTGGGCACGTCTGGGCTGCAGGCCCGCCAAACGAAACTGACCGCCAAGTTTTGGTCCCGCTTCTGTGAGTGTGACCTTACACCCGCGCTCTGCAGACGCACGCGCGGCTTCCAGTCCGGCAGGCCCGCCGCCAACGACAAGCACCCGGCGCGCGGGTTTTGCTGGGATGAATCTGTCGCCACCCCATTCATGTTCGCGGCCAACAGAAGGGTTGATGAGGCAGGAAATCCAGTAGTCGCGTCCACGCCGCCCCCAGCATTGTTGATTGCATGACAAACAGCCGCGGATATCGTTTTCCCGACCCTCTGACGCCTTGTGTACAAGGTGCGGATCCGCGATCTGGCCACGAACAATGGAAACCAGATCAGCCTCACCTGCACCCAGAACAGTATTTGCGTTTTCGGGTGTGCGAATGTGGCTTTCTGCGGTGACCAATGCGTGCTTGGTAACAGATTTCAATGTACGTGCGAGGTCGGTGCCCTGCTTTTCCGCCAATTGAAATGTCGGGATGATGCGGGTGAAATCAAGATAGCTGCCGGACCCGCATGTCACATAGTCCATCGCCTGCTCACTGTCGTGCAGCGCGATGATTTCCGACATGCTTTCGCGGTTCAATGCAGCTTCAATGTCCGGCTCATCGCTGACTGATAAACCAACAATGAAATTATCTCCGCATTGTTTGCGGACCCTGTGCAAAATCTCGCGCGAAAACCGGGTTCGGTTTTCAAGGCTGCCACCCCATTTGTCGTCCCGCTGGTTCGAAAAAGGTGTCCAAAACTGATCAAGCAAGCAATGATATGCAGCCCATACCTCGACACCGTCGAACCCTGCTTCCTGACAGCGCCGCGCAGCTTGCACGAAACTTTCTATGGTCTCCTCGATCTCGGATTCGTTCATCGCGTGGCTTCCATCACTGTCGTGATAGCTTGGCCCGCCGGAAGGTGACCACGCGGGATGCCAGCTATTGTCACCATCGCCATGCGCGCCAACGTGGTAAAGCTGCTGGATCATAACAGCACCTTCGGCTTTGCTGGCCTCGGTTAATTTCCGGAAGTGAGGTATGACATCGTCGCTGCTGTTTCGAAAGTTTCCGCGCGTTAACACTGCTGCCGGGTGAACCGGCATTGGCTCAACCACGATCATCGCCGCACCACCCAATGCCCGTTCGCGATAGTAAGCGATATGTGCATCGCCGGGCATACCTTGTTCGGCCATGTTGGTTGTATGCGCCCCAAAGACAACGCGGTTGCGTAGCTTTTTATGCCTTAGGTCGATTGGGTTAAAGAGGTGCTTGAACATCAATCCTCCGGAGCTTTCAGGCGATCTTCCAGTTGCGCCAGACCTGCGTGAAGCGTTTTCATCACACCGTTCTCAACAAAATACTCTCGCAACTCGGCATTGAACCCGCCTGGTGTATTGAGCTCTTCCAACATGGCAGTGAAAATATTTGAGTCTTCGGAAGACCGCGACATCAGGCTGCCGCCAATCAATACCCGCAGGAACTGTTCCGCATCTGCGCGGCTTCCAGTGCGATCTGCGAGCCAATCTGTTGTTTCTTCCAGTAGTTTTATGATTGGCGACAAAACGGCCTGTGCTGCCATATAGGCATCCAGTTTCGCTTCGTCTGACAAATTCACGATGTGGTTTCGCTCGCCAAACAGAGTTTCTACAGTGGATGAGCGTGGAAAGACCAACAAGGGCGATCCACCTTTGGCAATTGCCGGAAACGGAATTGCGGTCGCGGCTTCCTTTGCCGGTTTTACTATTTTGACCAGTTGGTCGTGCTTTACCCCAGCCATTGCCGAAACAACAAATTGGTCCAGTCTGAATTTGAGTGAGTTCAAGATTCCAGGCGCTACATCCGCCATCAACCCCAGTATGACGACATCACTGTTGTCGATAACGGTTTGGTTGTCGGCAACAGTTACATTGGAATACGCGGACGCTAGCCGTGTCGCATGTTTGCGGCCCCTTTCCGAAACCGTAATCTCATAGCCGTCCGCAGCAATTCCATCTACCATCGCACTTGCGATTGTGCCTGTACCAACTACTCCGATGCGCATTCTGCTCTCCTGTCTCAGATGTCTTTCATCAACCTTAACGCATCATAAATCGCAGCATGGGTGTTTCGTGCGGCGACCGCATCTCCGATCCGGAAAAGCTGAAATTTTCCGTCTGGGTTTCGGTTGATCGCCTGCGGTTCACCATTGATCAGTGCATCGTAGTCCACAGCACCTGAATTTGAGGAATGCGGTTTCAGATCAAAATAAAGATCATCCATCGGCAATGTGCCGTAGTTCACGACAACCTGATCATAATGCGCAGGTTGCCTAAGGTCGCTGTAGTCGGTCCCAATTGTTGCCTTCAGTTGGTTGCCCTCCTGCTCCACATCAAGCAGGCGGCGCGTAACGGTAAAGGTTACATTTTTGTCTTGCAGACTCCGCATGTAGGGCACGAGATTCATAGCCATAATGTCGGGTGCAAAAACACGGTCTGGCGTCATGATTTCGACCTTGGCGCCACTTTCTGCCGCGATTTCAGCAGCCTGAAGCGCCGCGTGGTCGCCGGATTCGTCGTAAATAAGGATGTTCTGGGCTGGCTTTACATCGCCAGAGATGATGTCCCAACTGGTTACAACCAGTTCCTGTTCTTTTTTGGTTTCATAAAGCACTGTGGTCGGCATTCCCCCTGTCGCAACAATCACAACATCTGGATCTTCAGCAAGTACATCTTCGGCTTCTGCCCATGTGCTGAATCTAAATTCAACATCGCGCGCTGCACATTGGGACATGCGCCAGTCGATGATTGAAATCATCTCGCGGCGGCGTGGTGTTTGCGCCGTCAGGTGAACCTGTCCGCCGGGGTCGGCTGCGGCTTCGAACACAACGATATTGTGGCCTCGTTCTGCCGCGATACGCGCAGCTTCAAGGCCACCGGGGCCAGCGCCGATAATGACAATTTTCTTTTTAACGCCAGCCTCAGCAATATCATGTGGCATCGTCAGTTCGCGGCCAGTTGCTGCGTTGTGCATACAAAGCGCTTCGCCCGCCTGATAAATTCTGTCCAGACAATAGGTGGCGCCAACACAGGGACGAATGTCGTCTTCGCGGCCTTCAATGATTTTACGCACGATGTGGGGGTCCGCCATATGGGCGCGGGTCATACCAACCATATCCAAAAGGCCAGAGGCAACTGCATGGCGTGCTGTTGCGACGTCCGGAATTTTTGCAGCATGGAACGTGGGCATCCCGGTGATTTTGCGCACTTGGCCCGCAAAATCGAGATGCGGCGCGTTTTTCATACCCTGTACAGGGATCACATCGGTCATTGCCGGGTCTGTGTGAATGCGCCCACGGATGACGTTCAGAAAATCGACCTGACCCGTCGCTGCGAGCCGCTTGGAAATCTCGATGCCTTCTTCAGCACTGGTTCCCCCGGCTTGCGCTTCGTCGGCGGTGTAGCGGAACCCCACAATAAATTCATCGCCAACGCGTTTGCGGATTGCACCCAGTACGTCCAGTGAAAATCTTAACCTGTTGTCGAGCGTGTCGGCTCCATATGGTCCAACAAGCTCATTTGTCAACGGCGACCAAAATTGTTCGAGAAGGTGGCCGTAAGCCTGCAATTCAATGCCGTCCATACCACCGGCTTTCATGCGCTCAGCTGCATCGGCAAAATCGTTGATGATGCGCTCAATATCCCAGTCTTCGATCTTTTTTGGAAAGGCGCGATGGGCGGGTTCACGGTGTGGGCCGGGCGCGACGGAAGGCAACCAGTCGCCTTTGTTCCAACCCGTTCTGCGCCCGAGGTGGGTCAATTGAATCATCACCGCGCAGCCGTGTTCATGGCAGGCGTCGGTCAGGTTTCTGATCCATGGGACAACCTCGTCTTTGTAGGCTAGGATATTGTTGAACACAGGCGGGCTGTCTTTCGAGACTGCTGCCGAACCCGCGGTCATCGTCATTGCAACACCCGCCTTGGCGCGTTCCTCATGATAGGCGCGATAACGATCCTTCGGCATTCCGTTTTCAGGATACGCTGGTTCATGACTGGTTGTCATGATCCGGTTTTTCAACGTCAGATGCTTTAGTTTATAGGGCTGAAGTAGTGGGTCTTTTGACATCGAATTTTCCTTAGTACCACGCGTCATCCATAGAGGTTTTTTTGCGTGCAACAAATTCCTTAAGCTCTTCGTCCACTGCGGTGTCTAATGCCGGCGCGTCATAATCATTCAGAATTTTCTTCCATTTGCGATTGGCGCTGATCATCGCATCATCGCCGCCTTGTTCCGACCAGCTTTCATAGGGTTGGTCATCATTTAGACCCGTGTCCCAATATGCGGTTTCGTAGTGCCGCAACGTGTGCGCCGTTCCGAACAAATGTTCCCCGGGGCCACCTTCGGCCAATGCAGCAAACGCGAGTGTTTCGTCGTTGACGTCAAAACCATTCAGATAGGTGTGCAAAGCGCCGCACATATCCGCATCCATGACGAATTTTTCGAAGGACATGGACAGCAATCCATCAAGAAAACCGGCGGAATGCAAAATATAGTTTGCGCCACATTGAACCGCCGACATCATCGACATCATGCCTTGTTGCATCGCCTGACCATCTGGCAGCTTTGACGTGCTGAAGTTCCCGGCGCAGCGCAGGGGTAGGTTCAGGCGGCGTGCAAGCTGCCCCATGACAAGGCTGCCTAGGGCGGGTTCCGGTGTGCCAAATGTAGGGGAGCCGGTCCTCAGTGACATTGACGAAAGAAAAGATGCCAGGATGGCGGGGGCACCGGGACGCACAAGCTGAGTGAGCGCACAGCCAACCATGGATTCGGCCAGGCTTTGGGCAATCGAGCCGGCCATCGTAACCGGCGACACAGCCCCTCCCAGCAAGAAGGGCAGGTGGATGGAGCCCTGCCCAGCAGAGGCGTAAGCGCGAATTCCCTGTGTAGAAACACCGTCCCAAACCAGTG
>Ga0316204_10003462_pt1 | contig 31530 bp, 29 predicted proteins | sample 6monrhotite_MG_2_FD_205661 | JGI IMG/M metagenome (GOLD analysis project Ga0316204, IMG submission 205661) | Microbial mat bacterial communities from mineral coupon in-situ incubated in ocean water Damariscotta River, Maine, United States -... | ecosystem: Environmental > Aquatic > Marine >... | reverse complement strand
ATCATGACGTCGCGCAGCTGTATCTTGCGGTGTGCCTTTTGTTCGGTGGCCCCGTTGCGCGGGCCCCGTCAAAAGTATCGCCGCAAACCTCTGGGTTTGGTGGTCGATGAAATCAAACAGGCTTTGGATCAGGGCATTGAAGAGATTCATTTCTTCGATGACCTGTTTGCCTCGACCGAAGGTGATATGTTGGATTTCGCCAACGCGTTGGCGCAGCACAATCTAAAATTCCCATGGTTCGTGGCCCAGGGCATGCCGTTGTGGCCACTGAGCCCCGACGCCCTGTCGGCGATGAAAGAAACCGGGATGTATCGCATCATCTGCCCGTTTGAATCCGGCAGTGACCGAGTACTCAAAGAGGTTTGCGGGAAAATCCATTCCACGGTTGAACACCATCACAACGTAGCCGGATGGGCCCGTGCGATCGATTTGGAAATCGTCGGTATGTTCGTGATCGGGATGCACGGTGAAACACGCCATGAAATTGCCGATAGTGTAAAGTTCGCCGAAGACCATCCCGAAATCGATTATTCGGTATTTTCCATCGCCACGCCTTTGGTGGGCACACGGCTGATGCGCAACGTCATGCGCGACAACCGCCTAGATGATCCTGATCAGATCAACAAGGTCATTAAACGCACGGTGGGCCTGTTTGAAACCGGTGAATTCCGCAGTTATGAAATGGGCGTGATCCGCACGTTTGATTGGGATCGTATCAATTTCTCGACTCTTGAACGGCGAGAAAAATACGCTCGAATGACCGGTATGACATTGGCTGAATTGGATGCTGCACGCGAAGATTCCCGCAATGTGTTCGCAAGTTTCTTCCCCGGTTATGATGGCCCCAGGTCGTTCATCGAATTGGTGGATAATCCGGACCTGTTTGTCGATTTGGCCCCGGTGATTCCGGAAAGGGTGTATTCGTGATCTTGCTGGTTGGCGCAGGGGGCTTTTTGGGGCGGCGAATGACGCTGGCCTTGAAGAATGTCGGCCAGGACGGATTGCGTGCATCACATGGCAATGATGCGGATTTACGCATTGATTTGAGCCAACCGATCTCCACCTTGGAGCTGCCGAATAGCGTGAGCCATGGCGTGATCTTGAGCTCGATCACCTCCATCGACGCATGTTACCAAGACCTCGAACGCACCACTGCATTTAACGTCACCCACACCATTCAGTTGATCGAACACCTGATCGCGCAAGATATCACCCCAGTGTTTGTGTCTTCCGACGTGGTGTTTAACGGCGTGCGGGGCGATTATCGTGAGGATGAAACGCCCGCGCCAACCACCCGATATGGTGAACAAAAGCGGGGCGTGGAAACGTTTTTGGAACAAAATGCGCCGCGCCACCTAATCGTGCGGTTGGGTAAACTGTATACGTTGGCAAAAGACGACACCTCACCGGTCAGCGGTTTGGTGAGAAGCCTTGGCCGAGGGGCTTCGGTGCAGGCTGCGACAGATCAATATCTCACGCCGACTTTGGCCGAAGAGGTCGCTGATGGCATCCTTAAATTGATCGCGCTGGATGCCCAAGGGGTGTTTCACCTGACGCCCACTGAGAACGGCGCGTTGACGCGCTATGAAATGGCGTTGACGGTTGCGAAGGCCATCGGCGCGGCACTGGAATTGGTGCATCCGTGTTCAATCCACGATTTCGATTTCCTTGAGGCCCGTCCGACCAATAGCACGCTGAACGGGGAAAAGTTTCAAGCCGTATCGGCCATGCGTTTGACGCCGTTTTGCGAAGCCGCGAAAGACCTTACTTAAGGCAGGTCCGTTTGCCAAAAGCGCCACGGGTGACGGGCATTATTACCGCCGTGAACAACGGTGGTGTTGTTTAAGGCTGAAGGTGTGAGGGTGATTTCCAGCAACGTGCGATGGGTTTCCGTTTTTGTCGGGGGAATGCCACGGTGAAACACCACGGAATTTTGAAACAACAACCACGATCCCGCTGGGCCTTGTAAGGTGGCGGTTTCGCCGTCCGAAACTTCCCATTCCACCATCCCCGTTTCCGGCGAGAGGTCGGTTAAATAAATCAGCAACTTGAGCATGTCGGGTGGCATACCATCGTCGTGCCAGGCGAGCGAGCCCTTGTGTACTGTCTCCGCGATTGCGGCGGGAGTTTTCCAGATGCGCACATTCAACACCCGCCAAGGCGTGCCGATGGCTTTTTGGATGATGGGGTCGAATGTTTCCGTGATCTCGTTCATCTGCCACAACATAGCTGGCGTCAGGGCGTAATGATGATGGTCCGCGTTGATGGTGTCTTCGTGTTCTTCAACATTGGGGGAATAGGCATAAGCGTCCTTCGCGTCGCCAGCCTTGAACAAGGTGGTATCTGCATGTTTCAGCATGTTCTGGAGACGCGTGGTGAGATCGGCATCCATTCGTCCAGTGACGAATCCCTTTGTTTTGATTTCCGATTGCAGGTAGCGATCTCCGAACAAGGACCGAAGCCCTTGGTAATACTGATCCCACACGTCGTTGCAGATCAAAACCTCGCCGCGAATGTTTTTTTCCTGCCCATTGATGATCATGCGCGTTCTCCGTTGGCTGCGGCGAGGAAATATGTGCTGGTGTCGGCCATCGTTTCAATCCCGGGGATGTCTGATTGGTGTGTGCAAATGCGCTTTGCATCCGTAGACAGCACCCGAAATCCGGTCTTTTCCAATAAGGCGTTGAATTCGTCCCGAGACCACGCATTGCGATGGTTGAAAATGGCTTCAGGTTCTGAACTTTCAACAAAGGTGCGTAAGGATTTTGCGATGGCCCACGGTGACGACGAGGCTTTCAGTTCAGCAAACGTGGCGCTGTCGCAGGTGGCGGGGCCATGGTATGCATCGGGGCCGAAATTAAGCTGGTGGGCAAAATGGTCGCCGTATTCTGTATTCCAGTAGCCGCAAAAGATCATGCTGGCGCGACTGTCGATGGTATCTTCAACGCCTTTGTGGTTCCAGGTCTGACGGATGGTGGTGTAATTCCAGGTTGTGTCGGCGAAGTAACCCAGATCATTGTTTCGCCATGCGTTCAAAATGTCGTCGAAATTCGGCAGCTTGATGACCAACACGCCTTCTTTGTCCAAAACCCGGCGAGCATCGCGTAAACACCGTTCGACCGTTTCGTCATCCAGGTGTTCAAAGCTGTGGGAGGAAAAAACCGTGGCGATTGAACCGTCATCAACAGGAATCGTCGTTTCCCCAGATAATGCCGTGGGTATGGGATTGGAAGGGCTCGGTACGGATTCGAGGTTGAGCCACGAGGTAAAGTTGAAGAATGGCCCGCCACCGATGTTGACGTGTCGAGGTGGGGTCTGTGCGTTGAATTGCGTTGTGATGACTTCATGCAGAGCCCACACCAGAGGTGTTTCATGAGCTTGGCGCAATTGATCGCAGGTTCGCGCGGCTTGTTGCACGTCGCCAAGGCGCAAAAGAGCCCGAACTTTGCCGATCAAGGCGTCAAGGTTGGTTGGTTCAAGTTCCGTCGCCAATTGAAAATGAGCAAGTGCTTTCAAGGCATTGCCCTGGTTGATCTGGGATTGTGCGGTTTCAATCAAGGCGGCGCATTCAGGTGAATGATCTGAGTGGATTTGAGCCATGGTTAATCCATAATAAGTTAATTTATATCGGAAGGGATTCTCGTGGAAAATATCAATACATGCAGGTGAGTGTAGCTGAAGAGTGCTCAAAACAGGAAAAAAAATCGGCGGGAGATGCGCGCCTAAAGTACGGATAAATGCCAGCGTTTATGCCGAATTTTGGCCCTAGGTGTGGGGGGGGATGAAAACCGCTGTTTTTGCATTGTTTCGTTCCCATTGTCCCTACGATGCAGTATATTGCTCAGAGGAATCTCGTAGAAACCGCTGATCAAGAAAGATCGGCTTAACTGAAGAGAAGCTTCACGTGTTATCCATCGTCACCGGAGGCGCCGGTTTTATCGGCAGCCACATCGTTGATGCCCTGTTGGATATGGGCCACGACGTTATCGTCATTGATAATATGAGCACCGGACGGCGCGAGAATCTTGCGCACGTCGAGGGACGTGTTCGCATCATCGAAAGCAACATCGCCGAGCCAGGTGAGTGGCAGCACGCCTTTCAGGGGGCGGACTGGGTGTTTCACATGGCGGCTCTCGCGGACATCGTTCCGTCCATCCAGCAGCCGGTCGAATACTTCCGTGCCAATGTGGACGGCACCTTCAATGTTTTGGAGGCGGCGCGCGCCGGAGGCGTCAAGCGTCTGATCTATGCCGCATCGTCGTCGTGCTATGGCATCCCCGATGTCTATCCGACCCCCGAAGGCACCGCCATGTCGCCGCAGTATCCCTACGCCGCGACCAAGATGATCGGTGAAGAGCTGGCGATGCATTGGGCGCAGGTTTATGGCTTCCCGGCGTTGTCCTTGCGCATGTTCAATGTCTATGGTCCGCGATCGCGCACATCCGGAACTTACGGCGCGGTGTTTGGCGTGTTCTTGGCGCAGAAATTGGCTGAACAACCTTATACGGTTGTCGGGGATGGCGCGCAGACCCGAGACTTCACATTTGTCACCGATGTGGTGCGCGCCTTTATCGCTGCGGCGCAATCAGACCATGTTGGCGAGATTATGAACGTCGGTTCGGGGCACACTTACAGCATCAACAGGCTGGTGGAGCTTTTGGGCGGCGAAGTGACCTATATTCCCAAACGACCGGGCGAGCCGGACAGCACCTTTGCCGACATCACCAAGATCACCAAACTTCTGGGTTGGCAGCCCACGGTGCCGTTGGAAGATGGCATCAAGGTTCTTCTCGATAACATCGATTACTGGAGCAAAGCGCCGGTCTGGACGCCCGACACCATCAAGGATGCGACCAGCGACTGGTTTAAGTATCTGGGCGACGGCGATGACGGCACCGGTGTCGAGGAGCAGGGATAGGGAAGATGAGATGAGCAAATCACCATCAAGCTCTGAGCCTCGCCACTCTTCAGCTCGCGCGCGCGACAAAATTCTATCCATAGCCGAACTGAGCGTAACGTCCGCCAGGGTTAAGGCTGAAGGTCGTAAAGTCGTGTTGTGTCATGGCGTGTTCGATCTGCTGCATATGGGGCATGTCCGCCATCTGGAAATCGCGAAGCGCGAAGGCCACGTGTTGATCGTCACCATCACCGCCGATGCTTATGTCAACAAGGGACCCGGTCGTCCGGTGTTCACTGAACAACTGCGCGCGGAAATGTTGGCTGCCTTAGAGTATGTGGATTACGTCGGCATCAACGACGGACCGACGGCCGAGCCGGTTCTGATGGCGGTCAAACCGGATGTTTATGTGAAGGGCAGCGATTACAAGAATGCCGAAGAAGACGTTACCGGTAAGATCATCGCCGAGCGCGAAACGGTGCAAAAGCATGGCGGCAAGATCATCTACACGGACGACATCACGTTTTCATCATCGACCTTGATCAATAAATATCTGAACATTTACGAGCCGAGCTTGCAGGACTATCTGGAGTCCTTGCGCAATGCCAATATGCTCGATCAGTTGCTCGACAATCTCGACAAGCTCAAGGACTTGAAAGTTCTGTTTGTCGGCGATGCGATCATTGATGAATATCAATATGTTAAGCCAATGGGAAAATCAGCCAAGGAAAACATGATTGCGACCTTGTTTAAGGAACGTGAAGTGTTTGCCGGAGGGGTCTTTGCAGCGGCCAATCATGTCGCGGATTTCTGTGATCATGTCGAAGTCATTACCAGCTTCGGGTCCTACGAAAGCTATGAGAACTTAGCCCGGGATTCACTCAAAGCCAATATTCAGCTGCATGCCGTACACCGCGCCGATGCGCCGACCACGCGCAAATGTCGCTTCATCGACACTGGCTACACCATGCGCAAGCTGTTTGAAGTGTACGTCATGGATGATGCACCGCTTTTAGCCGAAGAAGAAACCAAGCTACAGTTGCTGATCGAAAAGCGTATCGCCGAGGCCGACGTGGTGATCGTCACGGATTTCGGTCACGGTTTGTTGAGCAACGGCACAGTTCAGTTGCTGATCGATAAGGCTCCGTTCCTCGCCGTCAATACCCAGTCCAACAGCGCCAATCACGGTTACAATCTGATCAGTAAGTACGCCAAAGCGGATTATGTCTGCATTGATGGCGTCGAGGCGCGCTTGGCGGCTCACGAAAAATTTGACGATCTGGACATTGTGGTGAGCGAACGCCTACCGGAAATTATCGATTGCGCCAAGATGGTCGTAACCAAAGGCAAGCACGGTTGCGTGGCATATGAAAAAGGTGCGCCGTTGTCCAAAGTTCCCGCGCTGACCAGCACCATCGTGGATACGGTTGGTGCGGGGGACGCTTTTTTTGCTGTGACTGCGCCGTTGGTGGCTGCGGGCGTGCCCATGGATCAAGTGGGTTTCTTGGGTAACGCCGTCGGCGCCATGAAGGTCGGCATCGTCGGTCACCGCACATCTGTGGAAAAAATACCCCTGACCAAATTTTTGACGGCCTTGTTGAAGTGAGTGGAGAGTTTTGAACGATGAATGACAAAACCTGGAGTGTTCTGGTCACCGGCGGCGCCGGGTACGTGGGATCGGTGTTGGTGCCGCAACTTCTGGAAGCCGGACATAAAGTCACGGTTTTGGATTTGTATCTTTACGGCGACGACGTGCTCGACCCGGTGAAAGACAATCCCAATCTGCGCCAAATCAAGGGCGACATGCGGGATTTGGCTGTGGTGGAAGACGCGCTCTCAGGCTGTGACGCGGTGATTCATTTGGCGTGCATTTCCAATGACCCGTCGTTTGAACTGGATCCGGAACTGGGTAAGTCCATCAATCTGGATGCTTTCCAACCGTTGGTTCAGGCATCGAAAAGGGCAGGGGTGAAGCGTTTCATCTATGCCTCTTCGTCAAGCGTCTACGGTATCAAGGATGACCCGGAAGTCCACGAAGATTTGCCGCTGGAGCCGCTCACCGATTATTCGAAGTTCAAGGTGCGCTGTGAAGAAATTCTTGATGAGGAACGGGCTCCCGGCTTTGTCGGCTGCACCATTCGCCCGTCCACCGTGTGTGGCTATGGTCCACGCCAGCGTCTGGATGTGATCGTTAATATTCTCACAAATCATGCGGTCAATAATGGTCGTATCCGGGTGTTCGGCGGCACACAAAAGCGCCCCAACCTGCACATCCAAGATATGGTCGGGGTGTATCTGTATTTGTTGCAGCAGCCCGACGAAAAAATAGACGGCAAGATTTGGAACGCGGGTTACCAGAACCACACTTTGATGGAATTGGCGGAAATCGTGAAGCGTGTCGTGGGTGGCGATCTGGAAATCGATGTTGAGCCGACCGACGACAATCGCTCCTACCATGTTTCATCGGACAAAATCACCCGCGACATCGGCTTTGTGCCTTCACACACCATCGAAGACGCGGTGCGTGATTTGGTGGCAGCGTTCAAGGCGGGCAGATTGCCGGACTCGATGACGGATCCGAAATATTCGAACATTCAGACCATGCAGAAGATTGGCCTCAAATAAGGTGAACTAACTAGACCATGGACGCCGCGCTGAAAAAAGACCTGTATCGGTCCATGCTCAACATTCGCATCGTTGAAGAGCGGATTGCCGAACTGTACCCGGAACAAGAAATGCGCTGCCCCGTTCATCTATGTATCGGACAGGAAGCGGCAGAGGCTGGGTCGGCCATGGCGCTTCGAAGCGATGATTATGCTGTGTCGGGGCATCGTTCTCACGGCCATTATTTGGCCAAGGGCGGTTCGCTCAAATCGATGATGGCGGAAATTTACGGCAAAGCCACGGGGTGCGCGGGGGGCAAGGGCGGCTCCATGCATCTGGTTGATTTGGAAGCAGGATTTCTGGGCTCCGCGCCCATCGTTGGCAGCACCATTCCCATCGGCGTCGGCGCCGCGTTCAGCGCCAAGATGCGTGGCGAAGATCGTGTGATGATGGTCTATCTTGGTGACGGTGCGACGGAAACCGGGGTGTTTTACGAAAGCCTCAACTTCGCCACGTTGATGAAGCTTGCGGTGGTGTTTGTGTGCGAAAACAACCTCTATTCGGTCTATTCACCGATGGATGTGCGCCAGCCTGCCGGACGGTCCATCGCCGACTTGGCGCGGGCCCACGGGATCGAAAGTCACAGCGCCGATGGCAACGATGTCGAAGCCGTCTATGCCTTGAGCCGCGATGCGGTAGATACCGCGCGCCGTGGGGCCGGTCCGGTGTTTTTGGAATTGGCCACCTATCGTTGGCGTGAACACTGTGGGCCGAACTTCGACAATCACATCGGCTACCGTAGCGAAGATGAATATGAACTGTGGAAGCGTAAAGACCCCGTGCGTCTTTACGCAGAGCAATTGATAATGAATTATGGCGTCCGTCAATCCGACTTGGATACGATTGCATCCGAAGTGCGCGCAGCCATGGACGAAGCCGTTGCCTTCGCCAAGGGCAGTCCGTTTCCCGATACCGGCACTGCGTCTAGAAATGTATATGCGGAGGGTATCGCATGAGCCGGGATCTCAAATTTTTTGAAGCGTTACGTGAAGCCCAAGATCAATGCATGGCGGCGGACGACGGCGTCTACCTGATGGGCCTGGGCGTGCCCGATCCCACCGGAATTTTCGGTACCACCAAAGGGCTCCAGGACAAATATGGTGCGGCGCGCGTGATGGACATGCCGTTGGCGGAAAATGCTATGACGGGTATTGCGATTGGCAGTGCGCTGACCGGGATGCGCCCGGTGATGACCCATCAGCGGGTCGATTTCGCTCTCACCGCCATGGAACAGATCGTCAATCAGGCCGCCAAGTGGCGCTATATGTTCGATGGCAAACATAAAATTCCTTTGGTGATCCGCATGATCATCGGACGGGGCTGGGGGCAGGGCCCGCAGCATTCTCAAAGTCTGCAAGCGCTGTTCGCCCACATTCCGGGATTGAATGTGGTGATGCCGACCACGGCGCATGACGCCAAGGGATTGCTGATTTCCGCTATCGAAAGTGACGACCCGGTGGTGATGCTAGAACACCGCTGGCTGTATGGCATTTCCGATAGCGTGCCGGAAGACATGTACCGCGTGCCCTTGGGCAAAGCCCATGTTATGCGCGAAGGCGACGACGTGACCTTGGTCGGGCTCTCCTATATGTCATTGGAGAATCTCCGCGCCGCTGAGTTGTTGGCGGAACGCGGCGTCAGCGCGGAGGTCATCGACCTGCGCAGCCTGCGGCCGTTGGATGAAGATACGATTTTGATGTCCGTGCGCAAGACCGGGCGGGTGGTGGTGTGCGATACCGCGAACAAGATGTATGGGGCCTCTGCCGAAATCGTGGCGCTGGTGTGCGAAAAGGCATTTGATGCCCTGAAAGCACAGCCTGAGCGCGTAGCCCTGCCCGAACACCCAGCCCCAACCAGTCCGGCGCTGAGCGCTGGATATTACCCCCGTGCCGGCGACATTGCGGGGCGGGTCTTGAGCCAAATGGGGCGCGACGTTGATGACGCCCTGTTCAGCGTTCCCGAAGGCCAAAATCACGACCAGCCGGACCCGACCTTCACCGGTCCGTTCTGAGAAGAGAGAGAAGACATAATGCCCAAAGTGGTGGTAATCGGTTCCAATGCTTTTTCCGGCCAGGACTTGGTCGATCTGTTGTTGGACGATGCCGACAGTCAAGTGATCGGCATCAGCCGTTCCCCCGAATATGCAGATTTTCGGCTGCGCTATAAACAACGCGCCGACCTTTCGCGCTACACGTTTCGTCAGTTCGATATGAACACGGACATGGATGCGATGCTCGCCTTTTTGGACGGGGAACGCCCCAGCCACATCGTCAATTTCGCCGCGCAAAGCGAAGTCGCGCCCAGTTGGGAGCATCCCGAACACTGGTTTGAAACCAACACCGTGGCATTGGCCAAGTTCGTCAATCACATGCGCGGCCAGGACTACTTACAGCGATACGTGCACATCTCTTCACCGGAAGCCTATGGCGATTGCCGAGGTGTCGTGACCGAAACGACGCCAGATAATCCCACGACCCCGTATGCGGCGTCCAAGGCGGCGGCTGATATGTTGATTTCCACCTATCAGCGCCAATACGGCTTTCCCGCCATCACCATCCGTGCCACCAATGTGTACGGCGCGCATCAGCAGTTGTTCAAGATCATGCCGCGTGCGGTGATCTACATCAAAAACGGACGCAAAATCCAGCTGCACGGCGGCGGGGTCGCGGTGAAGTCCTACATCCACATCCGCGACGTTTCGCGCGGTGAATTGGCGGCGTTGTTCAACGGCCGGGTGGGCGAACGCTATCACCTTTCGCCCGATGATGGCGTATCGGTGCGTCGGGTGGTCGAAACCATTTGCGAGCGCATGGGCGCGGATTTTTCCGAATGCGTCGACATCGTCGATGAGCGCCCGGGCCAGGATGCCGCCTATGTGATCAGTTCAGCCAAAGCCCGTGAAGAACTCGGCTGGCAGCCCGCCATCAGCCTGGAAGACGGACTATCGGATGTGGTCGATTGGGTGGAAGAAAATTGGGACGTGATCCGCGCAGAGGAACTTGAATATGTCCATAAACCCTGATGGCACGACGGTCATTGATATGGGGACAGCCTGCACGATCTGTGGTGGGCCGACGAATCTCGTTATGGATTTGCCGGACTTGCCCTTGACCGACACCTTCACCCGTGTCCCCCTCGAATATCCGGTTCCGGTCTTTGATCAAGCTCTGCGGTTTTGTTCGGCGTGCTATCACGGTCAATTGGCCGCGCAGGTGCCACCCGAAACACTGTATGGCGGGAATTATGGATTTCGCACGTCCGCAAGTACCACCGCACGCAAGGGCACCGACTTTTTTTATAGTGTGCTGGATCAAGCGGCACAGGGGCGCAAATTCAAAATGGCATTGGACCTGGGCTGCAACGACCTGTTCTTGCTGCGCGGTTTGAGTGATCGGGCAGCGAAGAGGGTCGGTGTCGACCCTTTGTGGGCGGGGCGCGAACAGGATGTGGATACGCCGGGTATTGTCGTGATCGGGCAAGGTATCGAGGATGTAGATCTATCTACTTTGTCTGAAAAGCCCGACCTTGTGGTGTGCCGTCATACATTGGAACACATTGCCGATCCATTGAACGTTATTAAGCGCATGCTTGCGGATGCAGCAGATGATGCCTTGTTTGTGTTTGAGGTGCCGGGGTTCGAGACCTTGGTCAACCGAAACCGCTTCGATCAGGTTTTTCATCAGCACCTCCAATATTTTTCCCAGACTTCGTTCGCGGGCCTGTTGAAATTGGCTGGGGCAACGCCAGTTCTGTGGGGCAACAACGAACATGATTGGGGAGCGTTCGCAGTGGCTTTTGTCAAAGGTGAAAGCGACGGGGTGGAACACGGCGTCACGCCACCGGATTTAGCCCGGGTGCAAAAAAGCGAAACTACCTTTAGGGCTCAAATGGAAATTTCGCGTGATGTTCTGGATGCCTTGGATGCACCTATATACGGCTACGGCGCGGCACAGATGCTTCCGGTCCTGGCCTATCATCTGAAAACAGATTTCGCTTTTCTAGAAGCGGTGTTGGATGATGCCCCCGAAAAAAAAGGGGTCATGTATGGAAATTTACCACTCAGCGTCATGCCATCCCAAGCCGTTGGTGATTTGAGCCAAACGGCGATCTTAATTACGGCAGTGGACAGCGCCCAACCGATTTTGCGTCATCTTTTGAATGGCCCCCGCCCCCGTTATATCGTTCATCCGTTTCATACCTTTTAACGCCCACACACCCGGAGACCTTCGCAATGTCTGAGGACAAAACCAAGGAAGCACAAAACCAAAGTCAGATCGACGACTACAAGAAGCACGGCCCGATCACCTTTGGTCCGTGGACCAGCCACATATGGCGATCTGACCCGCGTCACATGACGTTTTTGATGGCGCGTTACAAGTTCATCGCCAAGATGCTGCAGGGCCGTGAAGCGGTGTGTGAAGTGGGCTGTGGCGATGGTGCGGGCATGCCGATCGTTTTACAGACGGTGGGGCGTGTTCATGGCGTGGATTTCGAACCGCTGGTGCTCAACGACGCCAAGGCGCGTTATGCTAAAGAAGGCGAAACGCGAGCCCATTTTTCGGTACACGATATGTGCGATGGCCCGGTGGAAGAGCAGATTTTCGATGCCGCCTACTCGCTCGACGTGATCGAACATGTTCCAGCAGATGTTGAGAATTTGTTCATGAGAAATCTGACGGCATCGCTTAAAGATCAAGGGGTGTGCATCATTGGCACCCCGAATATCACGGCCGACCAGCACGCCAGCCCCGCCAGCAAGGAAGGCCACATTAATTTGAAAAGCGCCGAGACGCTTGCCGCCTTGGTCGGCAAACATTTTCATAATGTTTTCAATTTTTCAATGAATGATGAAGTCGTTCACACTGGCTTTGCGCCAATGGGGCATTACCTGTTTTGCTTGGGCGTTGGCGTGAAACGCTGAACCGTTGAAATGAAAGATATAAAGCGATGGATTTAGGCATTCAAAACAAACGGGCGTTGATCACTGGAGCTGGCCGAGGTTTGGGCCGCGCCATTGCCGAAAGTTTGGCAGCGGAAGGGGTTAAGGTTGTCGCCACATCGCGAACTGAAGCCGACCTCAACGACTTGATGGATGCCATCGGTGGATTGGATGCAGGCCATCTGGCGATCCCCTTGGACATCATGCCTGATGGTGCGCCAGCACAATTGGTGCAACAGGCCAAGAACGGTGGGTTCGATGCGTTCGATATGGTTGTGCACAATGTTGGCGGTACCCTCGATATCAAGGACCCATTCTGCTCGGTCGAAGATTGGCGCAAAGTTTACCGCTTTAATTTTGAAATTGCGGCTGAGCTGAACGCCTTGTTGGTACCTGCCATGCAAGAGCAGAAATGGGGCCGCGTTGTGCACATTTCGTCAATCGCGAGCATGGAAAACCAAGGTCCAGTGACGTATTGTTCCATGAAGGCCGCACTCACGGCTTACACGCGCAGTTTTGGTGGCGTGGTCGCGCCTGACGGGGTTGTCGTGTCGGCGGTACTGCCCGGTGCTGTCTACACCGAAGGGGGCTATTGGGATATAACGTCCAAGACCAACCCCGAACATGTGCATAAATACTTGACGGAACGCCAACGTATTGGCCGGTTTGGTCGACCTGAAGAAATTGGCAATTATGTTGCTTATCTGTGTTCGCAATTGGCGAGCTTCAGTACGGGAAGCATCGTGCCCGTCGATGGTGGCCAAGGCCGCGGCTATTTTGGCCAATAAGAGTTACGAAAGGTCTTCTCTATGTCAGAGGTTATGAATAAAGATCTGCGCCGGAAAATCGTGGACATGGTGATTGCGGGCAATGACGGACATATTCCCAGCGCCTTTTCCATCCTTGATATCATCACCTATATATATGCAGATGTGCTGAAGTTCGACGCTGCAAACCCCGATGATCCAAAGCGCGATTATTTCGTGCTAAGCAAGGGGCACGGTTGCTTGGCCTTGTACGTTAACTTGCATCGTCACGGCGTCATTACGGATGAAGATATCGCGTTGTTTTGCAAAAAAGACGGCATTCTAGGTGAGCACCCTGACCGCACCAAGGTTCCCGGCGCGGAGGCCTCCACCGGATCTTTGGGCCACGGACTGAGCTTTTCCACGGGCATTGCGCTGGGGCACAAGGTCAAAGGCATGGACAACAAGATTTATGTGCTGATCGGTGACGGTGAAAGCCACGAAGGAACGGTGTGGGAGGCCGCCCACATCGCGACAAACCATCGGCTTAAAAACTTATGTGTGATTGTGGATTGGAACCAATCGGGCATGCAGCTTTTGCCGGAAGACAACCTGCCTGGAAAGTGGGAAGCCTTCGGTTGGCACACCCTCGTGATTGACGGTCACGACGAACAACAAATCGCAGCTGCATTCGAAACCGTTGCGCATAAACAGACTGATCGCCCCAGCGTTATCGTCGCTAAAACCGTCAAGGGTAAGGGCGTTGCAATGATCGAAGGTCATGGCCGCTGGCATCACCGTATTCCCAATGAACAGGAATATACCGAGATCATGGGAGCCTTGGCATGAATGTCAATAAATCCATCCGCCAACAATTCGCCGATACATTTTTGGATGTGGGCCAGAAAGATAAAGACTTGGTCGTTGTGGTTGGCGACATCAGTCATGGCGTTTTGCAACCGTTTGCCAAGGCGTGCCCAGGGCGGTACTTCAATATTGGCATTTTGGAACCGACAACGGTTAGCCTGGGTGCAGGCATGGCCAGCGTCGGGTTGTACCCTGTATTGCACACCATCGCGCCGTTTTTGATTGAACGGGCCTTCGAACAAATCAAATTGGATTTTTGTTACCACAATCTGCATGGCAACTTGGTCACGGTGGGAAGCGCATTTGATTATTCCAATCTTGGCTGTACGCATCACTGTTACGGCGATTTTGCGTTGCTGAAGACGTTGCCGAATATGGAAATTACCTATCCGGGCTCGGCTGTCGAATTCGATACCTTGTTCCGTCAATGTTATCGCAACACCAAGCTGTCCTATTACCGGGTTCCGGGCACGCCCCATGGCGTTGAATTCAAAGCTAGTGATATTGAATTGGGCAAGGGTATCAAGGTTACGGACGGGGCCGATATTACCTTGGTCGCCACCGGCCCACACCTAAAGACAGCGTTGGGCGTGCGCGACAGACTGTCCGCCACCGGCCTGTCGACTGAAATCATCTATATCCACACCATCCGCCCACTGGACGTTGATTTGGTGCATGCCAGTGTCGATAAAACCCGCAAGGTGGTGGTCATTGAAGAGCACATGCGCTCAGGTGGGCTTGGCGATGAAGTGTTGCGTGAAACCCGCGATATATCGGACGTTAAATATGCTTCGGCGTCTATCCCTGACCAGTTCATCACGGGGTATGGGGAATACCACGAGTTGTGCGAAAGCGTTGGCCTGACGGTTGACGGCGTGATGGCATTGATTCAAGACCAAGTTATTTAAGGACATCTTTATGGGACAGGAAATTAACCTGCTCGATCAATATCCGAAATCGAAACGCCCCATTGATGATCGGGCGCGTTTGATCACGGATGAGCACCGCAACGCAGCCAAGAAATTCGACCTGGAATATTTCGACGGTGACAGGCTGAGCGGTTATGGCGGCTATAACTACCATCCCCGATTTTGGACCGACACGGTGAAACGTTTTCGCGATCATTATGGCCTGGCACCGGACGCAAAAGTTCTCGATGTGGGCTGCGCCAAAGGCTTTATGATGTACGACTTTAAGCTTTTGATGCCGGAGCTGCGCATTCAGGGGGTGGATGTTTCTCAGTACGCCAAGGATCATGCCAAGGAAGAGGTCGCGGACCTGATCCAAGTCGCCAACGCCAAGGATTTGCCTTTCGAAGATGACAGCTTCGATCTGGTGATCTGCATCAACGCGATCCATAACTTAGCGCTAGACGATTGCAAGCAGGCCTTTCAGGAAATCCAACGGGTATCGCGCAAAAATGCGTTTGTGATGAACGACGCGTGGCGCAATGAGGCCGAGCATGCGTCGATGCTGAAATGGAATCTGACAGCACAAACCTACATGCATGTTGATGAGTGGAAACAATTGTTCGACGAAGTCGGCTACACCGGTGATTATTACTGGTTCATTGCAGAGAGTGCCTGACCGATGACCTTACCCACAATCACACGCGCCGCCGTTTTGGTCGAAACGGGCAAGCCTTTGCAAATCAAGGAATTGCAACTGCCCGCCTTGAAGCCGGGTCAGGTTTTGGTGGAGATGGACTACGCCGGCGTCTGTCATACCCAATTGCACGAAGTGCGCGGTAAGCGCGGCCCGGATCGTTTTTTGCCCCATGTGCTCGGCCATGAAGGGGCGGGGACGGTGCTGGCGTTGGGTGAAGATGTCAGCAAGGTCAAAGTGAATGATCGTGTTGTGCTCACGTGGATCAAGGGCGAAGGAGCGGACGTGCCGTCAACCACCTACGAAAGTGATCTGGGCACCGTCAATTCAGGTGCCATTTCGACGTTTATGACCCACACAGTGACCTGCGAAAATCGCTTGGTGCCGATGCCGCAAGACAGCTTGCCGCAACGCGATGCAGCCTTGTTGGGCTGTGCGGTGCCGACCGGGGCGGGAGCCATCGTTAACACCGCCGATGTGAGCAAAGGCGAAAGCGTTGCGGTGTTCGGAGTTGGCGGCATTGGTATGAGCGCTGTGCTCGCCGCCGCAATGCGCGAAGCGGCGATCATCATCGCCGTGGATGTGGTTGAAGACAAGCTCGCCGCCGCTAAGGCCGCAGGGGCGACCCACACCATCAACGCGGCAACGCAAAACCCGGTTGAATGCATCCAAGACATTACAGGTGGCAAAGGAGTCGATACCGCCGTCGAAGCCGCTGGTAAACCCGAAACCATGGAAGCCGCCTACACCTCTGTTGCTTATGGCGGGGGGCTTTGCATTTTGGCGGGCAATGTGGCGTATGGCGAAAGGATGTGTCTGGACCCTTACGACCTGATCAAAGGACGGCGCATCGTCGGCACTTGGGGCGGAGAAACAAACCCCGACCGAGATTTTCCGCTCTATGCCGACATGTACGTCAAGGGCAGCCTGCCGTTTGGTCAACTGGTCAGCCATGAATGGCCATTGGAAGAGATCAACACCGCCTTTGATGAACTGGAAGCGAGGCGTGTGTCGCGGGCGCTGATTCGCCTCAAATAGGACCTAATCAAATCTCGATTGGTTGCTGCTCTCTCGTACATCCATTTGTATCTGAACGTCATACAGGTTTGCCCCCAACTGCAACAAGTTGCAGATCGAAACATCTTGGTTGGTGCGGTCAAAGGCGTTGGCGATACAAAACATCGCGGTTTGATCCAGGGTCCAATAACGGTTCGTCTGTAGCTTTTTCACACAGTAATTACCCAGTGTGCGCAGGTATTTTCGCCCCGCTGGATTGTTTTTGACATAAACCTCTGTGGAGAAATGGCGGAGCCACGGCATGATGTTGTTGTAGAAATAGTAGCCCACATCATGACCTTCCATAACGGCGCTCGCTTGGTTGAGGCGTTCATTGAAGGTCACATTCACATCGGAAATCAGCAGGTCCTTTTGATAAATATCCATCACGGTCAGGGCGTTGATGAAACGGCTACAGGCAAAGTAGGTGGTCGAATGCAGGGCGGAGGCATTCTCAATACTGTAATTAAAAGTGATGTTTTTGAGGCGTGAACGCATGGCGTTGATCTTGCCCGCGCTGGCCTCTGTCCCTCCGATGATGTTGAGATGGAAAATCCATGGTTTGCCCAGGGCGTCTAAGGACTGAACCTCGCCTTCGACAAATTTAGCGATAGACTTTTCGTCGCACGATGAATAGATGACAAAATCTTCCGTGCTGCTGTGTTGCAAAATATCTTGTGATATCAGCAAGCCGTCTTTTTGGGAGTTGATGTCGGCATCGTCCATTTGTGCCAAGACGTAGGCGTCGTTTTCCATGTTCCATCCGGCTTTGAACAATTGCTCGAGATTATCTTCAAGCAACAGCGGGGGGACGGCCGTAAAAATCTGTGTATAAGCATCCTGGAACCAAGGCGCAGCACTGTCGGTATCCCCCGAAGCAGCAGTCATGAAGCCAAAGTACAGTCGAGCCAGGGCTTGCAGAAAGACATGATTCGGCGCCAATTGACTGGCAAAGTGCTGAACGACCCCGGGGTTGTTTTGCATCGTGAGCTTCATAATTGCCCCGGACAAACCCTTTTGATAGGTGAAGCAATTTGAGTCCTCAACGACCATCTGATGAATGTCGTTGATTTTATTCTGCAATACCAAGGATAACATCAACAATTGGGCTGAGTGTTCGGGGTTAATTCCATCGCTGAGCGCGTGACGAAAGATTGTCTCCGCATCTGCAAAGCGATTTTGTTCCATTGCGCTGATGCCGTCTTCAAGTGTCATAAGCCAAATCCTCACGCGCTCTAAGAGGAGGTCTCCACATGGATCAAACTGAGCGCATGCTGAGTTTGTTCCAAGGCTTCTGTGTGGGTGTCGCCCACACAGATGACCACGGCGGCGGTGCAGCCGGAATTGACCGGTCGAATGATGTCATCGCCCGGTTTGACCCAGCAGTCGACAAATTCCACACCATTCACGGCTGCGGCATCGTCAACACCACTGACCGAAGTGACGCGTCCGGGGGTGGGGAACAGATAGCGCTGGACCACGGGGCGTTGAAATTTTGGTTTCAGGTCTTCAGGATCAACGGTGTCGCCCATGGCCAACTTGATGGCGGCTTTAACCGTGCTGACACCGGTGTTCAGGGGAACTTCGTGGGTGCAGAAAAAACCACCGCTGAGCCGCGCGGCCAGTTCGATCACATAGGCCTTGCCATCGGAAAAGACCATGTCGCCTTTGACGATGCCATTGTGAACCCCCAGGCTTTCGGCTGCGTCCTGAACCACGGTGCAGATGGCCCGTTGGGCTTCAGCATCCAAGAAACTAGGTAGGTCGCCGCCGTTTTCGATCATGTAAGGGGCATAGGTGTCCAGCAATTCGTAGTTGCGGTCCGAAAAGCCCGGCGTGTAGGCGACACCATCCACCACCACGCTTTCGGTGCTGACTTGAGGGCCTGACATATAGGCCTCGACCATCACCCGACCGGTGGGGGATTGTTCCTGTGATGCAGCGAACGCCCAGTCGAGGTCGGTGCTTGACGTCAAACGGAACACACCGCGCGATCCGCGACTGTCGATCGGCTTGATGACCAGGGGTAGGCCCCGTTCCGCAACGATTGATTTGAGGTGGTCGGTGTTTTCGACCTCACCAAACCAAGGAATTGCAACGCCGTCCTTCTGGAACTTCTGCTTCATCGCCAGCTTGTTGATGGCCAGCCCGGCGGTCTTGCTGCCGATGGTGGGCAGACCGAGTGCTTCAGCCACCGCGGCAACGGTGTGCGGTACATCGGTCGCCATGCACATGACGCCGTTGAGCGGGCGCTGTTCGTTGTGGAATTTGATGGCTTGGGCAGTTGTTTGTTCAATGCTGTAGGTGTCGGCAATCAATTGGGCGTCGGCGTACTGAAAACCCGGCGCGTTTGGATTGCGGTCGCTGACCGCGACGAACAGACCCATATCCTTAGCCATGCGAATGCCCGGTACAGCTTGCACACCACCGCCAACCATGAGTAATGCACGGCTCAAAAGTACAGCCCGCCGTTGACGTTGATGGTCTGCGCCGTAACATAAGAAGATTTTTCGGACGCCAGATAGACCACCGCATCGGCCACTTCGTCGGGTGTGCCGAAGCGCTTCATCACCACATTTTTGGCGGCCTCTTGCACCGCAGCGGATTGCATTCCGGCGGCGGCCATTTCAGATTCGATCAAACCCGCAGCGACGGTGTTGCAGCGGATGTTATCAGCCGCGCCGAAGCGCGCGATCACTTGACCCAGGGATATCAGTCCGGCCTTCGAGGCCGCGTAATGGGCCGTGCGCGGGCCGCCATATTGGCCGCTGACGGAACCGATGTTGACGATCGAACCGCCGCCGCGTTTTCTGAGAAACGGCAAGACTTCTTGCGCGCAGATAAATGGGCCCTTGAGGTTCACGCCTAAGATGTCGTCCCAGTCGTCGTCGGTGATTTGATCGAAATCAGTGGGGTTGTTGATACCGGCATTGTTGACCAAGATGTCGATGCCGCCGAGATCGCGCTCGGTTTGGGCGAAAGCGGCCTGAATGGCGGTGCGTTCGCGTACGTCGGCTTTGACGGCGATGGCCTTGCGCCCCGTGGACACGATCTCCGCCGCCACTGCGTCAGCTAGGTTCTGGTTGTTTTGGCAGCTGAGCGCCACGTCGGCTCCGGCTGCGGCTAAACCCTTGGCGATGGCCGCGCCAATGCCGCGGCTCCCACCTGTGACGAAGGCGACTTTTCCTGTCAGGTCCATATGTTCGTCCTACTTTCGTTTGATCGCGCGCCGGGCGGCGTCCGCGATGTGTACGGAGCCCAGGTTGTAGAGCTGCACCAGTTCGTCCGGTTCACCCGATTGGCCGAAGCGATCATTGACGGCGATAAATTCAACCGGGCAGGGGGTGTGCTGAGCGAGCGATTCCGTCACTGCACCGCCAAGCCCGCCGAAAATGTTGTGATCTTCCGCCGTCACCATGCAGCCGGTCTCATTGGCACAACGTTGTAACAGATCGTGGTCCAGCGGCTTGATGGTCGCCATGTTGACGACTCGTGCTGAAATGCCTTCGCCATCTAAAATTTTGGCGGCGTCGAGCGAGCGGGCAACCTGAACGCCGCAAGCGACGATGGTCACGTCCGCGCCGTCGCGCACGATTTGACCCTTGCCGATTTGGAAGGTGTGGTCGGCGCCGAAAATGCGCGGCGTGGGGCTGCGTCCGGTGCGCATGTAAACGGGACCGACGTGCTCGACGATGGCGCGGGTCGCCAACTCGGTTTCGATTTGATCGGCGGGGCTGATCACGGTCATGTTGGGGATGGCGCGAAAGGCGGCCAGATCTTCCAAACACTGCGCCGACGCCCCATCAGGCCCGACATCAAGACCCGGATGTGAGGCAACGATCTTGACGTTCCGTTCGGCGTACGCCACCGATAGGCGTGTTTGTTCCAACGCGCGCAGGGCGAACACGGCAAACGTAGTCACCACCGGAATCAATCCGGTCGCCGCCATGCCGCCGGCCGCCGAGACCATGTTTTGTTCGGCGATGCCGAATTGGAAAAAACGATCGCCATGGGACGTGCGAAAATTATGCGCGCCGGTGCCGCCCGCGACGTCGGCGTCGAGAACCACCAGGTTGGGAAATTCATCCGCTAAGCTGACGAGCGCTTTGCCAAAGGCTTCGCGCAAGGAATCGCCGCTGCTGCCGATCAGTTGAGGGGCGTTGCTCATTGTGTGCTCCCTTCATGGATCGTGCCGTCGAGCCAACCGGGAACGTCGCTTTTCGAAACGCCCAAATCGATTAGAGATTTTTCGGTGTCGTCGAGGCTCATGGTCACGCTGCCGTGCCAAGTGGGATAGTTTTCCATGAAGCTGACGCCCTTGCCCTTGAGGGTGTGGGCGAGAACCAAGGTCGGCTTGCCGGTGGTGCTTTTGGCTTCCTTGAAAGCGGCTGAAATCGCGGCGAAGTCGTGGCCGTCGATTTCGACCACATGCCAGCCAAAGGCGCGCCATTTATCGGCCAAAGGTTCCAAGCCGATGATGTTGGCGTTCAAGTCATCGCTTTGCATTTTGTTGTAATCGAGCACGGCTGTGAGGCTGTCGAGTTTATAATGCGCCGCGCATTGAGCGGCTTCCCAGACTTGGCCTTCTTGCATCTCACCATCGCCCAGCATCACATAAACGCGTCCGTCGCCACCTTGGTGGCGAATGCCCAGAGCCATGCCGAGCGCGGCGGAAAAACCCTGGCCCAGAGATCCGGTGCTGGCTTCGACATGCGCCAAGGCGCCGACGTGGGGGTGGCCTTGCATCCTTGATCCCAACTTGCGCAGTTTCAGGGGCTCATCCAGCCCAATGTGGCCTTTGACCGCGAGTGCGCCATATAGTGCGGGGCAGGCATGGCCCTTGGACAAGACGAAGCGATTGCGTTTGAGGTCATCGTCTTGGGGGATCTCATCGCCAATCTCATGGGTATAGAGATAGGACAAAAGGTCCGCCGCTGATAAAGAACCGCCCGGATGACCGGATGTGGCGGTATAGATGGAGGCGATGGAATGGCAGCGAATCAGACGCGCCGTTTCGATTAAATTTTCGTGAAAAGCTGAAGAGGTCATATAAGGCTCAAAACTCAAATATAAGGGACGCTGAAAATTGGCAAAGGGGGCATTTGTCGGTATGATAGGCGCTCTCAGACGAGGCGAAAAGCGCCTTTCGGTGTGTTGTGCCCAGAAAGGGTAGTTTGTCATGAAATCCATTAACAACATGTTTGCGGCCTATGAGCTGCGTGACTTGGCGAAGATCACGCCCAAAATCCGCGAGGAGTATCTGGACCTTAACCAGATCGCCTATAACCTCAAGCTCAACACCCGCGTCCCCACCACCGTGCATATTGAGCCCACCAACAAGTGCAATCAGACTTGCGTCATGTGTGTGCATCCGGATATGCAACGCCTGGTGACTTTTATCGATGACGATATTGCGCTCAAAGCCATCGACCAATGTGCTGAGAACGGCATATATGCGGTGCATTTTTTCTTTTTCGGCGAACCGTTCCTCAATCGCAAAACGGTGGACTACATCCGCACCGCCAAGAAAAAGGGCATCCCGCTGGTGTCCGTCACCACCAATTTCACCTCGATCAAGGATGCCGAGATCGAGCGTTTGGTGGTCGATGGACTGGACTCAATTCACATCTCGTTCGAAGGGCTCAGCCGCGACAAATACGAAGCCATTCGCGGCACCGACAGCTATGAAAAAGTCCTGCGCAACCTTGAGCGCCTGTATCACTTCAAAGCCAAGCACAAATCGGAAAAACCCTGGGTGTCGCTGACCTATGTGCGCACCGAAGAGAGTGATGAGCAGATCGAAACCTTTCAAAACACCTGGAAGGACAAGGTCAATTCCATCCACATCAGCCCGCAGTTCGATTACCTTGGCCGTGCGCCGATCCGCGAAACCCAAGGCGACCCCAATTCCGAAGGCATCTTGGACAGAAGCGCCGAAGACCGATTGGCGTGCCGTCAGCTATGGCTGCGCTTGGTGGTGTTGAGCAATGGCGAACTGGTGCCGTGCAGTCAAAACATCGATGGCGAATTGTCGCTGGGCAACATTCGCGACATGAGCATTGCCGAAGCCTGGCAGAGCGAGAAGATGATGGACCTGCGCGCCCAGCACATCACCAACAGAATCCCCAAGGATTGCGTCTGTTCCGGTTGCATCGATTGGGATTGGAGCGGTCGGGTCATTGACCGCCCGAAGGTGCAAGATATGAAGGAAGATGACGCATGAGCTTGGCCGACGAATTTGACCCAAGCACGCTGGACACCTTGAAGGGGTGCCCTGTCTGCAATCGGGATGCTGACAGCTCTGAGCAGATTGCCGAGGATTTCATCGAACTGTTCGGCACGCGCCTGTATTACACGCTCGATCTTTGCCCTCACTGTGGATTAATTTACAGCCGCACCCGCAGCCGCGAAGATCGCTTGTATACGCCCGAAGTCGACATCGAAAAGGAACACGGTCACCAGAGACCCGGCCTGTCGCCTTTATCGGATGCGGTGTGGAACCTGAAAACCAAAACCATGCAGGTGGCGGAAATCATCGCCGCGATGGGGAAAGCGAACCCGGTCAAGTACCTCGAAGTCGGGGCATCGGACGGCATGTTGTTTCGTATGGTTCACCAGCGGTTGGCTGAGCAGGGGCGCAGCTTATCTGCGACCCTGGTCGAAAGTTCTGGTGCGGCAGAGCCGTGTGCCGAGATCGAAGGCTGCACCGTGGTCTCGAAGTCTTATCTGGAGCCCTTCGAAGGCCCTGAGGGTGGATACGACATTGCGGTCTTGTCGCATTGCTTGGAACACTTCGATAACCCACGTGACGTGGTCGCCAAAACCTATGAAATGCTGGCCCCCGGTGGGGTATTGTATGTGGAAGTCCCAGATGGATTGCGTTACGACCGCTGCATCTCAACCCCCTTGGGATATATCCATGTCACCAACTTCAATCTTCTCAATCTGGCTTGGATGCTGGAGGACTTGGGCTTTGACTGCGGTGAACAAACCGCGCGCGATCACTATCCAGGTATTCGCGTGATCGCCACCAAGGCTGCCGACCCGCGCCACGAAAACATATCGCCGGAGGCGTTGCGCCAAAGCCAAAAAGCATTGAGACTTTGGCAAAAGTCCCGCGATGATGCTTTTGCCCGCCTGCAGGACATTCCTGGCGCCCGGACTTTGGTTTATGGCTCCGGGGTGCATACCATCGCTTTGTTCAACCGGTTCCCGGACTGGGCCGGGGCATGTGATCTTGCCGATAGCAATCCGCGTGTAACGTCCTTTTTGGGCTATCGCGTCTTGTCACCGAATGCGTTGGATTTTTCAGCCTATGACCACGTGGTGATTTCGTCATACGCCTATCAAAACGTCATCGCACGCCAATTGCTAGATGCAGGCTGCCCGGAAGAGAAACTGGTGCTGTTGTACGATGAAATTTTCACGTATGTGGCTTAAGCGTGGTTAAAGCTGATTGTGTGGCTGGCTCTCGCGTAGGTGTTCGGCGATGACCTTAGCGATGCGCACGGCGCCCCGACCATCAACGACGTTCATCGCGTTATCCGACATGGCTTTCAGAGCGATGGGATCGTTGAGAAGGTCTCTCAAAGCCTCGCTCAGTTGTTTGTGGTCGTCGGGCGTAAAGACGCCCAAATTCACACCCAGATTGGCTTGGTCGTAAACAGTGGCGGATTGGGCGTGATCGTTGCTCAGACACAGATACAACGCGGGCAAACCCATGGCGGCCATCTCCGCGGCGGTGACGCCAAACGACACGATGCCGATGTCGGCTGAAGCCATCAGGCTTGCCATGTCGGATGGTGCTTTGAGAACCGTTACCTTATGACAGCTTTGTTCCGCGGCTTGGTTCAAAACAGCGTGATTTGCATAGAGGGGACCTGCAACGACGTCGATGTTGAGCGTTTGTGGGACGTCATCCAAAGCCTTTAGGGCCATCAAGGTATAGCCAGCAGGATCGCTTGCCCCGCAGCTGATCAGGATGCGGAAATCGTCATGCTCTTGGCGCACGGACTTATCGCTATAGGCTTCTCCCAGGATCAGCCAGTCCCACCCGACCCTGACATCGGGACGTCCCGCTTGTCCGTGTAGCGGTAGGGTGGCGGGAGTTGGTGGGCAGAACGCCATGTCAGCATGGTCGAAGCGTTGACCGATGTCATCGAACAACACGCACAGAACACCTCGTTCGCGCCATTGATCTAAGGCGCTGCCGGGCAAGTTCGTGCGGATGTCGAATACCACGGCGTTTGCATCCTTGTCTTTGATCAGGGCGTCAAGCCATGCGCCTTCGTCTATCCCTTTGGGGGCGAGCACACAGGGGAAAGGCACGGCTTCGATGGCGGCGGCGCCTTGTGGCCCGTGCATCAGGGCGAAGGTGACTGCGATGGCAAAACGTTCACGCAACTGGGTCGCCAACGACACCATGCGAGAAATATGTCCAAGCCCGATGTCGGCGTCACCATCGCACCGTATAATCACTTTGCGCGAAACTTCATCGGCTTGCTTTTGGTGCACATGAGCATTGATGGCGCTGATGCTGGGATCGTTGCGCAGTAACGTCGCGACATCGTCAATTTCAATCTCACCTGGCTCTGCACCCGTTCGTGCATAAAGCGTGCGCAGAAACTCGAGATCCACCGGGGTGTCGAGCCACATTCTGGCGCGCTCAAAAACGTGATGCGATGGTGCGGGTGTGCCGACGAATGTACCGATGTCAGGATTGACGCTCAGATAGCTGATGACGTGTTCCTGAGCCACGGGGTTGTCCGCGCCTTCTTCCACAATGCGTTGGAAAAGACGCCGACTGACGGGCTCAAAGCCACCGTGCAACGTGGTGGCTGGTGGATTCCAGCCACAATAATCCCCTTGCTCTTCGATCAAGACATCGATCAATCGGTCAATAATTTTTGGGTCCAGTGTCGGGCAATCAGAGGTCACGCGGACAATATAATCGGGATCGTATTGATCCACGGCCATAACAAAGCGCGACAACACATTGTCACGAGACCCGCGAACGACATCGACACCGTTTGCTCGAGCGTAATCCGCCAGCACGTCATCTTCGCTGTCGGTCGTGGTTGCGAGAATGATTTGGTTAATGTGTCGGGATTTTTTCAGGCGATGAAAGACGTGCCACAGCACTGGCTTCCCGGCCAGGTCCAACATGATTTTGCCGGGTAGGCGTGACGAACTCATGCGCGCCTGAATGATGGCAGCGATTTTGAGCTCAGTCGTCATTGGCATGACCTTCACCGCGTTTTAACCGAAGCGGCCGCAAACCATCAACGGGATCGGCGCGCCAGTCGCGGTCTGCGATTTCGGACGGCGCTGGTTTTTTGATCCCGTTTCCATCGGCGCCAATGCCGGTTTCGATATCTCGAATGACGTCGGCGATTTGATCCGGAAGCCAGCAGTGCCCGGCAGAATACTCTTCACCTTCACCATCAAGGTCGAGGTGATATTCTACGGCAACGGCGCCAAAACGGTGCACCGCGCGGGCAATGATCCCCGCATCGACCGAATGATCGGACAACCCGACGGGCACGCCAAAAACGTTATGCAAAGTGTCTATTGCAGAGAGGTTCATCTGTTCCGGCGGGGTGGGGTAGCTGGAGACGCAATGCAGCAACGTCAAGTCGCGACAGCCCGCAGCCGTGATGACGTTTTTAGCATGAGCGATTTCATCCATCGTCGCCATGCCTGTTGAGAGCACGACCGGCTTGCCGGTTGCCGCACAAGCTTTGAGCAAGTCGTCCCACAACAATTCGTACGAAGCGATTTTATAAAAATCGACATACGGTTCCAGTATGCCGACCGCATCAAGGTAGAACGGGGTGCAGGAAAACAGCATACCAAGGTCGTGGGTTTTTTGCGCCAAGGCGGGGAGGAAGTCCGTCGGCAACTCCCATTGCGCGCGTGCGCGATGCTCGGGGCTTTTGGATAAGATTTCGGGGGCGAACAGTTCGTCGATGCGAAACAGTTGAAACTTGACCGCGCGACTGCCGGTACGGTGCGCTGCCTCGATAAACGCATGGCACCGTTGCAGATCGCGATGATGATTGCTTGAAACCTCGGCAATGAAAGCGGGTGATGTTGAGCCCGTGAACAGAGTTGACCGATCAGGCATGAGACGCCCCTTTGATCATTGCCAGCAAGTCGGCTTTGCTAGCCCAGTCTGGGTTGGTGTTGCTGGAATAAACAAAATCTTCGGGCACGGGTGTGCCGAGGCATAACGTGTCGTTGGCTCCTTCCCAGAAGCTGATCGGTGGTTTGATCACATAGCCGTTGTCAACGGCTGCGGTGTTGCGGGCATCGTCTTCGGTGATCATGATTTCGTGCAATTTTTCACCGGGGCGAACGCCAATGATCTTTAAGGGTAATTTGGGGGCCATCGCATGGGCTAGATCGACGATGCGCATAGATGGAATTTTCGGCACAAAAATTTCACCGCCATGCATCTTCTCAAGGCAATCGGTCACGAAATCGACACCTTGCTGCAGGGTGATCCAAAACCTCGTCATGCGTTCATCGGTGATGGGCAGGTGATCTGCACCCTCGTCGATCATCTTTTGAAAAAAGGGAATGACGCTGCCACGCGATCCAACCACATTGCCATAGCGGACAACGGAAAAGCGCGTGCCCATGTCGCCGGCAAGGTTGTTGGCGGCGACGAAAATTTTGTCCGATGCCAGCTTTGTGGCACCGTAGAGGTTGATCGGATTGGCGGCCTTGTCGGTGGACAACGCGATCACTTTTTTGACGCCGGCGCGAAGAGCAGACTGAACCACGTTTTCCGCACCGATGATGTTGGTGGCGACAAATTCAAAGGGATTGTATTCGGCAGCGGGTACTTGTTTGAGGGCTGCGGCGTGCACCACGATATCAACACCACGCATGCCCATTTCCAAGCGCTTTTGGTCACGCACATCACCGATGAAATAGCGCATCTGACGGTATCCGGATATGCCGGGAGCATGGCTCATTTCAAACTGTTTGAGTTCGTCGCGCGAGTAAACGATTACGCGTTCCGCATCACCTGTCTGCAGGATTTTGCGAATCATCTTCTGACCGAAAGATCCGGTACCGCCGGTGATCAGTACGGATTTTCCTTTAAAGATATCCATGAGTTCTTCCTGGGATGTTTAAAGGGGGTGGGTTAGGCGCTTTCTCCCTCAGTCGGGGGTGAAGAGGATTCGGCGTCATGTTGAGCAAGCGGTGTATCGTCCAGTTCGTTTTCAGCTAAGAAACTCTTCAGTTGTTCACTGAATTCGTGGAGAACTTTGGATTCATACTTGATCAGATTCTGCGCTTCTTTCAGGCCCTTGTAGACACGATCCTCTTCGACGTGGGTGCGCACCTTGAGGGCGATGTCCATGGCGTTGGGGCATGCGGCGATAAATTCATTGAGGCGCTGGTCAAACCGTTTGAGGCAGTTATTGCGCTCTTCGGGATCCACCAAGATATAGGCGCCTTGCAATTCAAAATAGACTCGCGATGCCGGGGTCCGGGCGTCCTCTTGGGACAAGACTTCTTTTTCCCGCAAAATCGCGGATTTATTGTGAACCAAAATTTTGGTGTTACCGCCAATGTTTTCAAGAACAGAGCCGTTGATGATCAGTTTGTCACCCGATTTGAAATCGATAAGAAGGGGCACGTCTAATCCTAATATTTATATGCACCTCAACCAGGCACGGTGCAGATATGAGTTTATATGAAAATGTTCATTATGGAGCCGGGTTGAACCTGCTGCCCCTGCAAAGATGCCGCCAATTGCTCGGTAGAACTGAAGCGCGCTTCAAAGCTCACGGAAATCACTCGCAGGATGTTGCCGTAATGAGCCTTGATGCCTTCGATCTCTTCTTCTTGGCGCTTCAACTCGACGTCTGACAACAATGACATGTCCGCCACTTTACCTGCGAGGCTTGCTGTAATATCGAGGGAGATATCCTGAGCATTTTCCGCAGTTGTGTACGTGACCTCATAGGCGGTGTTGAGCAGACTGTTAAATGTGGTCAGGTCATCAAGAATTTGACGGTTGGCATTGGTCGGGGAGCCGGTGCCTTCGGCATCGACGACACCAGCGACGGGGTCCATGGCTTTCAGGGTGTCGAGCGTGTTTTTCACGTCTTGAATGATGTTGGGGGTGGTGATATCGGGGTGGATCGAGAGCAGCAACGCCTCGGTATTTGCAATCAACGTATCGCGTTTTGCGGTCAATGCTGTCACTTCATCGGCGGTCAGATTGGTGTCGTCATCTACGGATGAAAACGCCGCGATGGCATCGGCCGCATCGGTCTGCATTTCCGTCAAGCGCAGCTGATTGGAATACAAGTCGAAATGGAAGTCATCGATGAGCTTTTTGTTGTCGTCGAGCTTCTTGTAATCGCGTTCTAACGCCGCAAGACGCCGCGGCGTATCATCATTTTCGATGACACGGTCAATTTCAGAATTGATGCGTTTGATGGTCGTATTCTGGATTTGATTGAACTGTTGCTCAAATCCAAAACGAAAATTACTGGTGGAAATGTCTGATAAGACCTTTCCCAAATCGACGCCATAGGTTGATAGCGGGTTCATTCTTCCCGGACTCCAGTGCGAACGTCTATGCGATCATCGTCGCAAACCTCATCGCGTTGTTGATTAAACCCTTCTGGGTATTTCCTATGCAACCCCGTAAGTCTAGCATTTGCGCGCAAAAAGGACAAGTCTGTGGGTCGATTAGGCGTTTGTGTTCAAACTGCTCATCGAGGGGGGCGCGGGCTGAGTTTCCTGTTTGTTTTGCGAAGATTGATCGGTGCCGTTTGCCGGTGCAGCGCTGATGCCTTCCAACAGACCTTGAGCGATATTGCGATTGATATCGATCAGGGTTTTTATTTGCTCTGAGTTCAGTTCACTCATGCATATAATCGTATGATTATCAACGAATTGGCATAACGTGAGCATATTTTGACGCAAGTCCATGGGGACCGGATTGGTTTCCAGTGTCAATTCGGCCTGGAAGATGGTCCATAAGCGCCAATTGAGACGAATTGCATCGCGCAATTCTCGTTTGGCGGCAGGCATGGACAAATCATCGACACCGGCGACTTTTTCAAGCGCCATGGCGATGCGTCGCGCGGCTTCTGTCAGTGCCCAGGCCTCAGTATGGCTCGGCGAACCACCTGTAGGCACGGATGAATAGGTGTTGGTTGACATAGGTACTCCGCTCTTTGGTCCCGACTGTATATCCTACCACACCCTGATGAGGGTGCATTATGATATATTTGCAGCTGAATATATGTCTAGGGACATTCATTATCCAGATCACATGTAGTTGACCAAACTCAGTTCGCGAATGCGCGCGAGGGTCTGATACGACGCCTCCAGCGCCCGTTGATCATCCAACAGCTGAACGATGACTTCCAATGGGTCCGCATTTTCAATATTAGCGATCTGTTGCTCTAGGAACCCGGTGTAACTGGTGTGGCTTTCCGTGGTTTGCTTGATCAGAATTTGATAATAGCTGGTGGTGACCTGTATGTCGTTCATATTGCTGGTCTGTTCGGTTCCATAGGGAGCCGCGCCCGCAACCGTTCCATCTTTTGCACTGCCGAGAAGATAAATGGCGTTTGTCGCACGGGTGAGGTTTTGATCCAGCCCACCTTCCGTGCCGTATGCGCCTTGGGCGACCAAGGCCATGGCGCGGATGGCTTTTTCGAACGCCGGGTCCAGGCCATTGAGATCAACATTGAAGCTGCGCGTTTCATCCACGCGGTGTTCTTGCGTCAAGCTGTCGCCGGAGTAATATTTTTTTGAGGAAATGGTGCCGACGGCACCGTTCACCACAGCAGAGCTGGGAACGGCGGCTTCGGTAGTTAAGGCCTCATTCACGGTGAGTGTTGAGCCATCGGCGGAGACCGCACTCACGGTGTAGGTACCATTGTTGCTGACGCTACCTGCGATGACCACGCTCATTCCTGCCGTGATGCCTGTGTAGGAACCTGCGGCAGCGGTGATGGTGTCTTTGATCGGTGCAACATTGTTGGCGAAGGCTTGGTTGCCGGAGAAGTTATGCGTAAGGGTTGCTCCGGTGCTCGACACGGCGGTGCTGGGAACGCCTATGTTCATCACGGCGGTGCTGGCAACTGGGCCCTCACCAGTCAAGGCTTGGGATACGTCGATGGACGAACCATCGCCCGCGATCGCTGTCACGGTGTAGGTGCCATCGTTGCTGGCGGTGCCGGTAATAACGACGGTCTCGCCCACGGCCAGGGCGGAGTACGTGCCTATCGCGGCGGCGATGGTGTCATCACCGGCATTGACGGTGAAGGTCTGGTTGCCTGTGAAACTGGCTGTGGCTTCACCGGTCAAGGCTTCAGAGACGTTTACGGATGAACCATCAGCCGCGATCGATGTTACGGTGTAGGTGCCATTGTTGCTAGCGGTGCCGGCAATGACGACGCTATCGCCCACGGTCAGGGAGGTGTAGGTGCCCGCCACGGCGGAGATGGTGTCATCACCGGCATTGACGGTGAAGGCCTGATCGCCGGAATAGCTGAACGTCGGCGGGGTGCCTTCGTCGGAGATTTTTTTCGGCACGATGTCCACCGTATCGCCATTGCCCGCGACAGCGGCGACGGTGTAGGTGCCGTTGTTTTGCGCGGTGCCTGAAACAGTGAAAGTGGATCCGACCGTGAGCGCAGACAATGCATTGGTGCCGGCGCTGGCTGCCCCGACCGTGATGCGATTGCTGGCGCGGTCGAATGACAGATCGGTGA
>Ga0316204_10003459_pt1 | contig 31576 bp, 16 predicted proteins | sample 6monrhotite_MG_2_FD_205661 | JGI IMG/M metagenome (GOLD analysis project Ga0316204, IMG submission 205661) | Microbial mat bacterial communities from mineral coupon in-situ incubated in ocean water Damariscotta River, Maine, United States -... | ecosystem: Environmental > Aquatic > Marine >... | reverse complement strand
GCCGATAACGACTCTTCTTTTACAGTATTGTCCAGATTCATAGAAATATTAGTATGAATATTCTCTTTTGATACCTTATCTTTTAAGTCAATAATAATTCTTTGTGCAGATTTGGGTCCTATACCTTTAACTCCTTTGAACCAAGCAGCATTTCCACTTAAAATTGCTTCCTGAATTTCTGAAGAGTCAGCTGAAGAGAGCACTAATAAGGCCGTAGCAGGACCTATTCCAGACACTGAAATCAACAATTGAAAAAGTCTTCGTTCGGATTGTTCATGAAAACCATATAATAATTGAGCATCCTCTCTAACAATAAATTCAGTGTATAATTTACATTGTTCCTCAGTACCAAGCCTGCCGTATGTGTTCAAAGAAATGTTTAGATGATAACCAACTCCATTACATTCAATTATAACATGAGTAGGAGATTTTTCCACTAAGCGACCATTAATATGTGCAATCATAAACCTTAATTTCTTGTCTGTGCGTCAACAGCTGCAATAGTAACCATATTTACAATTTCCCTAACACCACTTCCCAACTGAAGAATATGAACTGGTTTTTCTAAGCCCAATAAAATTGGACCAATAGCTTCCACCTCTCCCATTTCTTGAACAAGTTTATATGCGATGTTCCCAGCAGAAAGGTTAGGAAAAATCAAAACATTCACTTTTTTATCTATTAGCTTAGAAAAAGGAAATTTCTCTTTCATCAATTCCTTACTTAAAGCAAAATTTGCTTGCAATTCTCCATCAACTATAATTTCTGGATGTTTCTCATGAAGAATTTTTACAGCATCACTTACACTTTTAGTTTCTTCAAACTCTGTAGACCCAAAATTGGCAAATGATAACATAGCAAGTCGAGGCTTTATTTTTAATCGTTCAACAGACTTTGCCGCTAGCACTGCTATATCAGCTAAATCTTGTGCCGAAGGAGATACATTAATGGTAGTATCCGCAAAGAACACTGGTCCATTCTTAGTGATTAAAATATACATCCCAGCAATCTTACTTACCCCTTCTTGAGTTCCAATTACTTGCAGTGCTGGTCTAATTGTTTCAGGATAGTTTCGAGTAATTCCACTAATTAGTGCATCAGCATCTCCCTGCTCAACCATCATTGCCCCAAAATGGTTCCTATCTCTCATTTTATGTCGAGCCTCGTATTCTGTTAACCCTCTTCTTTGACGTTTTTTAAAGAACACATCACCATAAGCATACCTCGTTTTCTGAAGAGATTCGTCTTTTGGATCTATGATCTGAACCCCATCTAGCTCCAATCTATTTTCTTCAATTAAGCCCTCAATTCGTTTTTTATTTCCTAATAAAATTGGAATTGCAATTTGTTCATCTTTTACTACCTGTGCTGCTTTTAACACCTTATAATTGTCCGCCTCAGCAAAAACAACTCTTTGTGGCTTTCTCCTTGCACGCTCAGTCATATTTTTGATAAGCTTATTGTCTAAGCCTAATCGGGAACTTAACTCAAGTTTATATTTTCCCCAATCGGTTATAGGTTCTTGAGCAACACCTGATCGAATAGCTGCCTTCGCAACAGCTGGTGCTATTGTCATAAGCAATCTTGGGTCCATTGGCTTTGGAATTATAAAATCCCTGCCAAAAGATAGATTCCTTGAACTATAAGCTTCATTCACTTCTTCAGGAACAGGCTCCTTCGCTATTTTAGCAATTGCTTTTACAGCTGCTAACTTCATTTCTTCATTAATTGTTGTAGCTCTTACATCTAATGCCCCTCTAAAAATAAATGGAAAGCCCAACACATTATTCACTTGATTAGGATGATCAGACCTTCCTGTTGCGATTATAATGTCATCCCTAGTGTCTATAGCATCTTGATATGAGATTTCAGGATCTGGATTTGCCAATGCAAATACAATGGGGTTTTGTGCCATTGTTTTCACCATTTCTTTTGTCAATACATTTCCTTTTGACAGCCCAACAAATACATCTGCACTTTCAATAGCATCTTTCAATTCTACAACATTCCTCTTAGTAGCAAAATATCGTTTATGCTCACTAATGTCGGTGCGATCTTCGCGAATCACCCCTTTGCTATCACACATAACCACATTCTCCAATTTAGCACCCAGTGCTAAATAGAGTTTTACACATGCCATAGAAGCAGCTCCAGCTCCATTTACAATTATTGAAACTTCATTAATTTCTTTTCCTGCTAACTCCAAAGCATTGAGAAGTGCCGCTGAAGATATTATAGCAGTTCCATGTTGGTCATCGTGCATAATTGGAATGTCCAACTCCTCCTTAAGTCGTTCTTCTATCTCAAAACATTCTGGAGCCTTGATATCCTCCAAATTAATTCCTCCAAATGTTGGAGAGATTGCCTTTACAGTATTAACGAAAGCATCTACATCTTTTACATCTACTTCAATATCAAACACATCTATATCGGCAAATATTTTAAACAACAATGCTTTTCCCTCCATTACGGGTTTAGATGCATCTGGCCCAATATCTCCCAATCCTAAAACTGCTGTTCCATTGGATATTACAGCAACTAAATTCCCTTTCGCAGTATACTTATAACTGAGCTCTTTATTTTCCGCTATTTTTTTACATGGCTCAGCAACTCCAGGCGAGTATGCTAAAGCTAAATCCCTTTGGGAGCTATATGGTTTTGTAGGTCTTACTTCAATTTTTCCTGGCTTTCCATCGGAGTGATAATCCAATGCTTCTAGCTGTTTTCGTGAATCAGACATATTCTTTAATTTAAGGGCCATAAAAGTAAGCAATATGGCAAGTAATTTAATGCAAAAATCAAGCTCAATAAGTAGATGAGTGCTTCTAACAAAAAACCACATTTGGTAGTGTTTAGTGGCGCAGGAATGAGTGCTGAAAGTGGGTTAAAAACTTTTAGAGATAACAATGGATTATGGGAAAACCATGATGTAGCAAAAGTTGCAACTCCAAAAGCTTGGGAAGAAGACAAAGAACTTGTTCTACGCTTTTACAATCAAAGAAAGAAACAACTCTTCAAAGCACAACCCAATAATGCCCATCATTTGGTTTACAAATTAGAAAAAGATTACAAGGTCACTGTAATCACTCAAAATGTTGACGACCTGCATGAAAGGGCAGGCTCTTCAAATGTTGTTCACCTACATGGTGAACTCAAAAAGGCTAGAAGTGAACGACATCCTGAATTAATTTATGATTTAGGAAAAGAAGATATCAAGCTTGGCGATGTATGTGAAAAAGGCCATCAACTGAGACCAAATATAGTTTGGTTTGGAGAAGAAGTGCCCATGATAGATAAAGCCACCCAATTAGTGAGCACTGCTGATATCTTAATTGTTATTGGATCTTCGTTAAATGTATACCCTGCAGCAGGAATTATACACTTTACACCAAAAAATGCTAAATGTTTTTTAATCGATCCAAAAATTCCAGATTATGATTTTCCGCCTCATTGGAATCTCTTAAAGACTACCGCCGGTGAAGGGCTTGAAGCCATTTCTAACCAATTATCTCAGGATAGAAATAGTTAATCATTTATTGAAACATTTTTCCTAACAACCATTATTCTTACATCTTTCCAAACCAAATAATCTTTTTTTTCGTCTATATGTATAATTCTACCTCAAAGCACTAAGTTGAAATAGTTACTTTTGTTTAGTTAACCGTATTCAGCTCATGGTTTTGCAGTACTAATGCTAATAGCAATAATATAGATATATATGAAAAAGTTTTTAAGGCTTTTTTTATTCTTTATAATCGTCACTCTTTCTGCTAAGAATGCAAAGGCGCTTGTAACAGATATAGCTTTTGAGATAAAAAACCCTGATTGTGCAAATGATTCTAGTGGGTATGTGATTTTTAAATCATTTACTACTGCAATTGGGCCTCCAACAGGTCCAACCTATTCATTTAGATTTAATTTTCCTTCCTCTCCTAGGGTTTCAATTAGTGTTGGAGATACCATAAAGAACCTCCCTAAAGGAAATTACTTTATTGATATTATTGACAATGGAGCTTATTTTAGAGGAGATACAACCTTAACTGACCCTTCTTTAATATCTTCTTTTCTAATTGATTCCGATGTAAGCTGTTTTGGTTCTTGCGATGGATCTGCAACTGCTTTCATTTTTGGAGGGAGCACTCCATATACATACATATGGAACGATCCTGCTATGCAAGATTCTTCAACAGCGATCGATCTTTGCCCAGGCACATTTGCAGTAACTGTAACAGACAATAAAGGTTGTTCGGTAATTGACTCAATTACTGTTGGAGAACCTGCTCAAGTCATGCCTAATGTTACTCCAGTGGATGTATTGTGTAATGGAGACTCTACAGGTTCTGCAATGGCTGCTCCAACTAGTGATGCTGGCGGACCTTATACTTATGATTGGAGTAGTGGTGGAAATACACAAACTGAAACTATCCTCAAACAAGGAACATATACCGTAACCGTAACTGACTCTGATGGTTGTTCAAATACTGAGACTTTTGCAATAGGCGAACCTGCAGTATTAACCGCCTCATTAAGTAAAAGTGATGTGTTTTGTAATGGCGATAATAACGGAATTGTTAATGCCTCAGCAACTGGAGGAACAATACCATACACCTTTTCTTGGGACGATATTGGTGGCACTCCACAAAACAGACCAGCTGTTTTTGCAGGAACTTATACGGTTACTGTTACGGATGGTAATGGTTGTACTGATGATGCTACAATAACAGTGAATGAACCTGCTGCAATCAATATTGCTTTTTCAACTGTAGATGTTTTGTGCAATGGTGGATCTACAGGTGAAATAACAGCAACTGTATCTGGTGGAGTAGTAAACTATTCCTATGTTTGGTCAACTGGGGCTAGTGGAAACTTAAATACCAACCCTAGAACCACAACCATCACTAATCTAATCGCAGGAACTTATACCATTACTATTACTGATGGCCTAAGCTGTGAAAAAATTGACTCTGTTACCATTACTGAAGCTACAGCAATTGACATTGTAGCCGATAGTAAAACTGATCCCACTTGTGTTTTAGGAAATGATGGAGATATTTCTATTTCTGTTAGCGGTGGGACACCTAATCCTGCTCCTAATGAATATACCTATTTATGGGAGGGTCCATCAAGCTTCTCTTCATCTAATCAAGATATTTCTGCTTTATCAGCAGGGACATACACCGTCACAGTAACAGATGCTAGCAATTGTACTCAAACATTTGATACTACACTTACAGACCCTGCTCCAATTCTTCCAAATGTAACAACAGATAGCGTTACATGTATTGGAGGTAGCGATGGAACTGCTAGTGCGACAGCTGCAACTGGAGGAACGACTCCTTACACTTATGCTTGGGGCCCTGGCGCAATAACTGGAGATGGAACTGCCAATGTAACAGGGTTATCTGCTACCACATATACCGTTACAATTACAGATTTCAATGGCTGTACCGGTACTGAAACATTTACTGTTGGCGAGCCAGCCACAGGAGTATCTATAACTAATGTCTCAAAAAGTGATGTTTTTTGTTTTGGAGGAAGCACAGGTAGCATTACGAATAATGTTTCTGGAGGAACTCCTCCTTATACTTTTACTTGGACTCCAGCAGGACCAAATACACAAGATAGAACAAATATCACTAATGGGACCTATACAGTAACAGTTACAGATAATAATGGATGTACCGATGATGAAACAATTGTTATTGGATCCCGCCCAGCAATTGACATTTCTTTTAGCACTACAGATGTTCTTTGTAATGGTGAATCTACTGGAGAAATTACTGCTACCATAAGTGGTGGAACTCTGACTTATACTTTTGATTGGTCAACCTCAGCAACTGGAACAATTAACTCTTCTGGAGGAACCACAACAATTAGCAATTTAACGGCTGGCATGTATACCATTACCATCACTGATGGCTTAGTTTGTGAAGAAATTGATTCAGTAGAAATACTTCAACCCACTGAAATTGACATTAGCTTCGACAATTTATCGCACCCTTTATGTAATGGAGATAGCAATGGAGTAATCAATATTTCCGTTTCTGGAGGTACTCCAGGAATTGCTCCAAATGAATATACTTATGCATGGACAGGACCTTTAGGGGCGTTAACTACAGAGGATATCTCTGACTTACCAGCTGGAAGTTATAGTGTTACCGTTACTGATGCTAACAGTTGTACACAGACTTTTGATACAACTCTTGTTGACCCAACAATCTTAACAGCTCCTGTTACCAGAAGTAATGTGAGTTGTAATGGTGCTGCCGATGGATATATGACAGTAGCGGCGGCTGGAGGCACTCCTCCTTATACCTATGATTGGTCACCAGACCCCTTAACTGGAGATGGAACAGATTCAATAAGTAATCTTTCTGGAGGTGTCTATACGGTCTTAGTTACAGATTTTAATGGTTGTACTACCCAAAGCGCAGGCACAGTTGTGGAACCCAATATTATTACAGCTTCTATTACGGTTTCCAATAACCCTACTTGCGCAGGAGTTAATGATGGTTTACTTGCAGTGCAAGGTAGTGGTGGAACTCCACCTTATACCTACGATTGGGACCCAGATCCATTAACTGGTGATGGAACTGATACAATAAGAGGCTTAGCTGGAGGAACCTATACGATTACTATTACTGACTTTAATGGTTGTACCAATACGGCCAGCACTACCCTAACACAACCTTCAGCAATTAGTTTAACTACTGACAAAGAAGATGTGGCCTGCTTTGGTGATGCTTCAGGAAAAGCATGGGTTACTGCTGCAGGTGGAACAACTCCTTATACATATCTATGGGATGATGTTGCAATTCAAACTACTGATACTGCCTTTAACTTACTTATTGGAACTTACGAAGTAATTGTTACTGATAATAATGGATGTAATGATACTGCTACTGTAACAATTTCTGAACCGACAATGCTTGTAGCAACAATTACTGACTCAAATGATCCATCATGTAGTAGTTCTACCGATGGAGATGTTGAAGTTACAGCAAGCGGAGGTACTTCCCCATATACCTATTTATGGAATGACCCCGCTGATCAAACTACAGTAATTGCCTCCAGCTTAGGAGGAGGAACTTATACCGTAACTGTTACGGATAGAAACGGTTGTACTACTACTGCTACAGAAACATTAACTGCTCCTTCAGCCATTGTAATAACTACCGATTCTATTACTAATGTTGCTTGTTTCGGCAATAATACAGGAGCAATAGATATTACCGTTAGTGGAGGAACAGGAGCTTATACCTATGATTGGAATGATAGTCCGACTTCAGAAGATAGAAACAATTTATTAGTAGGAACTTATACAATCACTGTTGAAGATGCGAATAACTGTACAGAATCGAGAACATTTGTTGTTGGCGGCCCTTCTTCTCTATTGACTTCTACTGCTTCAACCACTTCTCTACTTTGTAATGGAGACACAAATGCTATTGGTTTTGTTACTGCATCTGGAGGAGATGCCCCTTATACTTATGAGTGGGCTGGAACTCCAACTGGCGATGGAACAGATACAATAAGAAATCTTAGTGCTGGCTCGTATCAAGTTACTCTTACTGATGCCAATGGCTGCCCTATAGTAGATATTGCAACCGTAAATGAACCTTCTATTCTTTCAGTAACTCCTGTTGCAACTACGGACGAGAGTTGTGATGGGCTTACCAAAGGAACTGCTAGTGTAATTGCGAGTGGAGGAAACCCTCCACTAACGTTTACTTGGGCACCTGCTCCTATAACAGGTCAAGGCACTAATTCTGTAACAGGTTTAGATGCTGGTCCATATTCTATTACAGTAACTGACGCTAATGGTTGTGATAGTATTCAAAACTTTATCATTGGTACCGAAGTTGCGACTTTCACTTTTACCGATTCAACAATCAATGATTCTTGTTTTGGGGAATGCCAGGGATATGCGGAAATTCTCAACATTGCCGGTGGTAGTGCACCTTATACTTATGCTTGGGAAGATTTATCTGCACTCAGTAGCAGATCGAACCTTTGTGCTGGGAGATATAGAGTGACCATTTCAGATGCAAACGGTTGCGACTCAGTGCATGTCTTATTAATTACACAACCTACTCAATTGGTGGTTGATTCTATTACTACTAATGGAGAAAGTTGTTTTCCAGGTAATGATGGTAATGCAACGGCCTTTGTATCAGGAGGTACAGGACCTTATACCTATCAATGGCTAAGTAATCTATCAACTACAACCTTTGCTACTGGTTATTCTTCAGCCAATTATGACGTTACCGTTACTGATAATAATGGTTGTTCCGTTGTAGAACCTTTTAATATCCCTGCTACAGCATTATTTACTACAACGATCACTAAAACTGATATTTTATGTTTTGGGGATTCTACTGGAGAAATAGACATTAGCACTACTGTAGGTCCACTTCCTTGGCCTACCACTTATCAATGGGATGACATTGTTGCAGACACAAACTTTAGAGATAGTTTAGCTGCTGGAACTTATGATGTTACCATAACTGGACTTTTTGGTTGTACAGAAACCCATTCAATTGACATTATTGAACCTGCGAATTTATCAGCAACTATAGCCACAAGAGGAGAAACTTGTGTTCCTGGAGGAGATGGCCGTGCAGTTGCTACAGTTACTGGGGGAAACTCTCCATACACATACGACTGGCAGTCTAACCTATCAACAATAGATACTAGTAATGCTACCTATTCTGCAGGTACATTTACTCTTCTAATTACTGATGCCAGTGGCTGTGATACTACGCTTTCTTTCACCATCGAATCTGCAGCTCCTTATACCCTAGACTTAGATTCTGTAGACGTATTGTGTAATGGTGATAGCACAGGCTCTATTACCGTAACTACAACAGCTGGAAACCCAACATTTGTTTGGTCGGATGTGACCTTAAGTGGTACTAACCCTAGTAGTTTACCTGCTGGAACTTATACTGTAACAGTTACAGACTCCAACAATTGTAGCAAAGTTGATAGCATTACTATTAATCAACCAAACCCAATGGTTGCCTCTACAGTTACAACTGATGTAAGTTGTACTCCTGGTGGAGATGGTGCCGCTATAATAACTGTCAGCGGTGGCGCAATTGGCGGAGGAAGTGATTACACATACACATGGCCTGCTCCTCATGGAGCAAATATGACAAACTCTAGTACAGTTTTAGATGATGGTACTTATACAGTTACCATAACAGATGATAATACATGTACAATTACTGAGACATTTACAATTAACCAAGGACAAGCTCCAAGTATAGTTGTAGATAGCTCTGCCAATGTATTGTGTAAAGATTCAAGCGATGCTTATATCGCTATTTCTGGAACTGGAGGAACCCCTCCCTACTCTTATGAGTGGAATGACTCACCTACTGATTCTAGCAGATTCAATTTAAGTGCCAATACATACACTGTAACGCTAACTGATTCTAAGGGATGTACAAGTAGTCAAACTTTCAACATTACTGAACCTTCAACCTCAGTTACCATTAACTTCACCCGACAAGATGAAACTTGCTTTGGAGAAAATGATGGTTCTATAGAATTAATTATTAGTGGAGGTACTCCTTATTCTGATCCCGATAGTTTATATCGTTTCCTTTGGAATGATGGAAATCAAGAAGAAGATCGATTTAATTTAACCGCTGACACATATACAGTAACTGTTAGCGATAGTAATAACTGTACTGCTGTTAGATCATTTATAGTTACTTCAAAAGACGAGATACAAATAAGCTATAACATTACTAATGTATTGTGCCCAGGTGCTTCTACAGGCAGATTGGAAGCGACAGCCTCAGATGGTGCGGCTCCTTATACATATGCTTGGGAAACTGGTGCTCCTAATAACCCAATCATTTCTAATAGGGTTGCTGATGTTTATTCCATAACTGTTACCGATGGCAATGGATGTGTTAAAATTGACTCAGCTGAAATTATAGAACCTGATTCTATTGATCCACAAGAAATTATTAGAGACGAAAGTTGTACTGTTGGGAACGATGGTTTAATTGATGTTTCTAATATGAGTGGAGGAACTCTGCCCTACACATACCTATGGACATTTGATGGTAGTACTGCAGATACTTTAGGTGGACTTATTGCAGGGACATATACACTTCAAGTTACGGATGGTAACAGTTGTGTTGAAAATTTCCAATTCGAAGTTGAAAGTGGCAGTAATATACTGGCTAATGAAGTTATCACTCCCGTGAGTTGTTTTGGAAGTTGCGACGGAACTATTACTCTTGCTGCTAGCGGAGGTACTGCTCCTTACACTTATGCTTGGGATGTTGGCGTTACTACAAATGCTGCCGGAGATACTGCCTCTTCTTTATGTTCAGGAACATATGAGATTACAATCACAGACAATACTAGTTGTCAAAAAGTAGTTTCATTAGATGTTGGAAGCCCAACTGAAATCAATTCAAATTTGGCCATTACCCATGAGTCCTGTAGTGCAAATAATGATGGAACAGCAAGCGTAAAAGCTGCCTCTGGGGGAACAGGTCCTTACACTTATGAATGGGGTGCACCAATAATTTCCACATCAGATAGTGTTTCAAACCTAGCCCCAGGAAACTATACTGTAATTGTATTTGATGTTACAGGATGTTCTGATACTACAGATTTTACTATAAATTCAGGCTCTAATATTAGTTCAGGAGCATTAGTTACCAATGTAAATTGTTTTGGTGATTCATCTGGACAAATTGCCTTATTCCCAACTGGAGGTGTTCCTCCGTATACGTTTGAATGGGACCCTAATGGGGAAACGGTATCTTTAATAGATGACTTAAAAGCAGATGACTATACAGTAACTATAACCGATGGTTCACTTTGTACTTTTACAGAGACCTTTACAATTACTGAGAATCCAGCAATAACTGCTACATTCACGCTAACCAATGAAAGTTGTTCTCCTGGAAATGATGGAACTGCTGATGTTGATGCAGTAGGTGGTGGTGGACTTGCATACCTCTACTTGTGGTCTGCCGGTGTTGTGGACATTGCTGACCCTTCAAAAGTAACTCAACTAGCAGCTGGAAATTATGACGTAACTGTTGAAGATAATTTAGGTTGCCAAGAAGTTTTTCCTTTTACTATAGACTCTGGTGCTACAATTGTTCCTAATGAAACTATAACAAATCCAATTTGTAATGGAATCTGTAGCGGTAGTATTGCATTAAATCCATCTGGGGGAAGAAGCCCTTATAGTTATAACTGGAGTGGAAACGTAACTTCTGGCCAGGGGACAAATACAGCAATGCTATTATGTGAAGACTCCTACAGTGTTACAATTACAGATGCTTCTTTTTGTACTACAGTTGAAAGCTTCTCAGTCACTGAGCCTACATTACTAACAGCTACAATTGCCACTACTGCAGAAACCTGTAACCCAGGTGTAGATGGAATGGCAATTGCTAATGTTTCTGGAGGAACTGGTGCTTATACTTATACTTGGTCAGTCCCAGATCCAAACAACGATGATACGCTTAAAAATTTAGTGGCAGGATCATACCAGGTTATTATTGAAGATAATAATGGATGTTCAATAACTGAATTCTTTTCCATTGGGTCAGGAGGAAATATTGTTGCCAATGATTCCATTACCGATGCCAAATGTTTTGGTGAAAGTACTGGTAGCATATTTGTAGATCCTAGTGGAGGAACAGGGACTTACATTTTTAATTGGGGATCTAATGTTTCAGCAGCCCAAGGTCAAGGAACGGATACTGCAAAACTTCTACCAGCTGACACCTATTTATTAACGATAACGGATGCTGTAGGGTGTGTACTTACTGAGTCATTTACAGTTGGTGAAGGAGATGAGATTATTCCAAACCTTATTACTATTGATGAAAGTTGTAATCCTGGTACAGATGGAGAGGCATTCGCTAATGGTGCTACTGGGGGTACTGCTCCACTAACTTTTGATTGGTCAACCAACGAAAGTGGTCAACAAATTGATAGTTTAGTAGCTAATAATTATACATTAACCATTACCGATTCAGATGGGTGTAGCCTTATTGAGCCTTTCACTATTCAAGCTGGTGATAATATACTTGCCAATGAAACGATTGTAGACGCAAATTGCTTTGGAGACTCAACTGGAAGCATTGGAATAGCAGCTTCTGGAGGAACACCTACTTATACCTATATATGGAGTGCTAATGCAAATAACAATCTAAATACTAACAGAGATACAGCTTCTCTACTCCCTGCAGATACTTATACAGTTACTATCATTGATGCAACAGGATGTTCGAGAACAGAAAATTTTGTAGTTAATGAAGCAGATGAGATTATTGTTACTTTCAATAATGATGATGAAAGTTGTAATCCAGGAATCGATGGAGTTGCCAGAGCAAATGTTTCTGGAGGTTCTTCTCCTTATACTTTTGATTGGGAAACTTTTGGAATTGGTACTAACATACAGAGCGGATATACCGCTAATACCTATTCTGTAACTATAACTGATAATAGCGGTTGTTCTACTATAGAGTCTTTTGTTATTGGATCAGGGGCTGATATTATTCCTGGTGAAAACATCACTGATGCTTCTTGTGCTGGTGATTCTAGTGGTATAGTTGCTTTAAACCCTAGCGGTGGCCTTTCTCCTTATACTTTCCAATGGGAATCTAAGATTCCAATTGGCAATCTAAGTGCAAATAAGGATAGTGCTAAATCTCTATGGGCAGATACTTATTCAGTTACCATAACTGATGCAACTAGTTGCTCCACTATAGAAAGTTATACAATTGATCAACCGTCTAAAATTACTGCGCAAGTAATCACTACTGATGCTAGTTGTAACCCTGGAATGGATGGGCGAGCAACTGTTTCTGGAAGTGGAGGAACAGGTTCTTTAACTTTCCAATGGAGTGATAGATCTTTCGGATCAACTTTCACTGGCCTAGATACTGGAATGTATTTTGTTATTATAACTGATCAAAACGGTTGTGATACTACAATCAACTTTAAAATTGGAACAGGTTCTGAAATCTTAGCCAACGGCATTGAGTTTGGGTTAACATGTAATGGTATTTGCGATGGTAGTATTGCTCTTGCTCCAACAGGAGGAAGTGCTCCTTATACTTATAATTGGAGTGCAAATGTAGGACCCACTAGTGTAGATGGAGATACTGCATTATCACTATGTGCAGATACTTATACTGTAACCATTACTGATGCTATTGGTTGTTCTAATATAGAAACCTTTACAGTTGGTCAACCCGATGCAATTGATGCAGGTTTAGTGCTTACAGATGAATCATGTAGCCCGGGTAGAGATGGAATAGCAGATGCATCTGCTGCAACTGGAGGAACAGGTATCCTTACTTTCCGTTGGGCCTCTCAACCTATTACAGTTACTTCAAATACAATTACAGCCTTATCTGCTGGAAACGATACCTTAACAATAACGGACTCTAGAGGTTGTACAAGTATATTCCCATTTGTTATTGGATCTGGATCCAATATAATTAATACTCCTACCATCACTGATGTAGATTGTTTTGGTGATTCTACTGGAGAAATCAGCCTTTCTACTGCAGGAGGAACTACCCCCTACACCTATCTATGGGATTCAAAAGTCACCAATGGTCAGAATACTTCAAACCCAACTGTTTTAAAAGCTGATGTCTATGAAGTGACAATTACCGATGGAAGTGGATGTACTAAAGTTGAACCTTTCACTGTAGGTCAAACTGATGATATTGTAGCTATAATTTCTACAGTAGATGAATCATGTAATCCTGGTAATGATGGAAGTGTTTCTGCTAGTGTAACTGGAGGTAATTCTGTTACTGGAGTTTATACATTTGATTGGCCTAATAATACTGGAACAACTGATAATTTTGATAATGGTTTAATTGCTAATACTTATACCGTTACCATTACGGATGATAAAGGCTGTCAAAAATTAGAAACCTTCACTATTGGAAAAACGGGTACTTCCTTCAGACTTAATACAAGCAAATCTGATGTAAGTTGTAATGGAGATGAAGATGGTTCTATAACTGTAAATACTGTTGGAGGAACAACACCTTTTACTTATGCTTGGCCTGCACCATTACCCCCGAATAAAACGAATAACGATTTGGGGCCTAATACCTATGAAATAACTGTAACAGATGCTACTGGTTGCACCAATACTGTTAGTGAAACAATCATTGAACCTTTAGCTATTATTCCAAACTTAACTACTACTGATGAAGGTTGTGGAGTTTTCCCAGCCCCTCGATGTCAAGGTACTGCAAAAGTAGTTCCTACTGGGGGAGTTGGCCCTTATACTTATGATTGGGATGGCCCAAGTGGTTCTCCTAATGGTGACTTAACAGATTCAATTTTCTCTTTATGTGCAGGAACTTACACCTTAACAATTACGGATGGAACTCTTTGTGATACTGTAATAAGTTTCGTCATAGACCCAGGAGCTACAATTTTACCAAATGCAATTGTTGAAGATGAAGATTGTAACAATGCTGCAAATGGCAGTATAACGTTAGCACCAAGTGGAGGAGCTACTCCATATACTTATGCATGGTCTGGAAACACTGCTGGAGGCAATGTATCTTCACAAAGTGGTCTTAGTGCAGATACTTATACAGTAACAATTAGTGATGCTGCTTCCTGTGATACAGTGATCACAATAGTTATCAATACGTCCACATTCTCATATACTATTGACAAAACAGATTTAAGTTGTAATGGTATAGATGATGGAACTGCAGATATAAATATCGTTGGTGGTTCAGTTGGATACACATTTAACTGGAGCCCTACTCCAACTACTGGACAAGGCACTGCCAATATCAGTGATTTATCAGCTCAAGAATATTTTGTAACCATAACCGACCCTACTGCTTGTAGTGCAACTGATAGTGTTACCATTGATCCAAATACAGCGATTGACGACAATGAAATTGTTCAAAATGTTAGTTGTAGTGGCATTTGTGATGGAGAGATCACACTAAATGCGAGTGGTGGAGCTGGTACCCCTTATACTTATGAGTGGTTTGACTTAGTTCTTGGTTCTAGTAGAGATCAGCTTTGCCCAGGCACATATACTGTTACCATTACAGATGTTGCTGCTTGTACTGAAACATTTAGGTATACCATTCAAAATGGGGCAACAATTTTAGCCAACATTACTACTGAAGATTTAGTTTGTGGTAATGCCTGTGAGGGTAGAGCTTATGCTTCTCCAACGGGAGGAATTGCTCCTTATTCTTATGAATGGGCTCCTACTCCTATTGTAGGACAATTTACAGACACTGTTAGTTCGCTATGCATTGGCAATTACGACGTTACAGTAACTGATGCAACAGGGTGTTCAGTTGTAGAATCTTTCTCAATAGGAGGTCCAGCAGCAATAACAGCCACATTTAATACAACAAATGCTACTTGTAATATTTGTGATGGATCTGCTGATGTAACTCCTTCGGGTGGAGATGGGAATTATACCTATGAATGGTTTGATTTCAATTCAAACTCACTAGGAATAACTGTATCTTCAATATCGTCTAGATGTTCAGGAATTTATTTTGTGGAAGTAACTGATGGTAGTGGATGTTCTGAAAGATTCAGTACAAATATTGATGATACAGGTTCAGAAACATTGACTGCTAGTTCTAAAAACTTGAGCTGTAACAATTCTCAAGATGGTGAAGCCGAAGTATCATTTACTTGCTCTGATCCAAACTGCTCAGTAGTTTGGTTCAATACAGCTACTTCCGACTCTATTGGAAATACCAATCTAATCACGAACCTAGCTGCCGGAGATTATTCTGCACAGGTTACTAATAATAGCGGATGTAAATCTTTCATTAGTGTTACCATTACAGAACCTTCTAAATTTACTATCTCAGCTTCAATTACTGATGTTAATTGTGGAAGTGGATCTAGTGATGGTGCTATCACAGTTTCGGTATCTGGATCAAATGGAGATTATACATACAACTGGGGTCCTGGTCCATTAGTTGGCCAAGGAACAAATAGTATTAGTAATCTTCTTTCGGGAGATTATCAGCTTACAGTTACAGATAGCAACTCTTGTGATACAATTCTTACTTATACAGTTGGTGAACCTTTAGCAATGACGGCTACTTTCTCTTCTAGCGAAGCTAATTGTGGTCAAGCTGATGGTATAATTAATGCAACAATTAATGGAGGAACTGTTGCTGCTGATTATAAATATCAGTGGTTCGATGCTTCAAATACTCTTTTAGTTGGTGAAACTAATCCAAATATCAATAATGTTGCTGCTGGAACCTATGACCTAAGAGTTAGAGATGACAATAGCTGTGAAGAGAGATTTACAACTGTATTAGGAAATATTGATGGTCCAACTGTTGTAATTGATTCTTCGGTAGATGTTGGTTGTTTTGGAAATGGTAAAGGTGCCATATTCATTACAGCAACTGGATCAAATTCTCCTTTCACCTACAACTGGTTATCTCAAGGTCAAACTTCTGAAGACATACAAAACCTTTCTGCTGGAACATATACTATTGTGGTCACAGATGCTAATGACTGTATAGGTACTGCCTCTGAAACTATAACTGAATCTCCAAGACTGCTTGCTAATATTGTTCCTCAAGAAGCAAGCTGTGGACAATGTAATGGACAAGCATCTATTAGTGCAAGTGGAGGAACTGGCCCTTATACTTATCTGTGGAGCAATGGTTCTACGGCTGACACCACTGCCAACTTATGTGGAGGTGCACATACTGTAGTTGTAACGGATGTAAAAGGGTGTAATGAAATTTTTAACTTCTCAATTAATACCGATGGTGGCCCAACAGGTGAGACAGTAGCTGTAGTTGCTGCATCTTGTGCTACTTCTTGTGATGGAAGTGCTACCGTTACCCCAACTGGAGGAACCTTACCATATACTTATTTATGGCAGCATAATGGCGCTTCAACAAACTCATTAAATGATCTCTGTAAAGGAACTTACTTCTTACAAATTTCAGATGCTAAAGGGTGCTCTAGAAATGTTCAAGTAGAGGTAGATAGTCCAAACGAGTTAGAAATTGAAGAGACAATTACTGGAGTATCTTGTAATGCTGCACCAGTTTGTGATGGTAGTATCTTATTAACTGTTAGTGGAGGTTCTCAACCTTATACATACAATTGGGCTCCTACACAGGCCGACACTAATTTTGTTGATGCCCTTTGTGCAGGAGTTTATAATGTAACTATTTCTGATGCTAATGGCTGCAGTGAAGAAAGAAGTATCACTGTTTCTAATGAAGGAAACACAGTTACTGCAAACCCAACTGTTGAGGACGCTAGTTGCTTTGGGTTATGTAATGGTTCATTAATTAGCAATATAACTCCTTCAGCAGGAATATCTTTTGTTTGGTTAAATGACCAAGGCACAGCTGTTGCTAGACTAAATAATGACCTGCTTAACTCAGTTTGTGCTGGGGATTATATATTGCAAGTGACATCTGCAGCCCAAGGTTGTATTTCATATACTGAGGTTACTGTAGAGGAACCTGATTCTATAACTCTTGCTGCATCTATCGTTAATAATATTAGCTGTGCTGGTTCTTGTGATGGGGAGGTATTTGTTTCTACCTTAGGAGGAAATATTCTTTTCAGTTACTCTTGGGATGATCCAAATCAACAAACTGTAGTTCCAGCCGTAGATCTTTGTGCAGGAATTTATAATGTAACTGCTACTGATGCAAATGGCTGTACGGCTACTACTTCAGTAACACTTGTTGACCCTAATCCACTTGACGTTAACATTACATCTTCTACTAATTTAATTTGTAGCTCAGATTGCAATGCCACAGCTACTTCAAATACAAGTGGAGGAACAGAGCCATATACCTTTAATTGGGATGGTGGTCAATTGGTAGAAAGCCCAACTAATTTATGTTTCGGAAGAAATATATTAATCGTAACCGATGCATTAGGCTGTACAGGAAGTGATACAGTATTCATTTCTGCTACAGATACAGTTGATGTTGATGCTGGAATAGCCCTCCCAGTTTGTGAAGGAGATAGCATACGATTAAATGCTACCGTAGCAGGTTCAACAGTATCTTCTTTTGCTTGGTATATGAGTGATACTACCACTATCTTAACAACTAGTTTAGATACAACTTTGTTTAGAGGCCTTGGAAATTACAGCTACTTCTTTATTGCTACCAATGGAAGTTGTTCAGATACAGCCGAATTTTCTGTTCCTGTTGTTTCAAATCCTATGCTTGGAGTAGAGTCTGGCATTAATCTATACAAGGATCAAGTAGCTACTTTCAATGTATCTAATCAGGATATTAATTATACTTATAACTGGTCTCCTCCTACCGCATTGAGTAATCCTAATATTGCTGAACCAACAACAAGTGCTAGAGAGTCTATTACTTATATTTTAACAGTTACTGATACCAATAACTGTCAATACATAGACTCTGTAAATGTTACTTATACTAAGGACTTAGATGTTCCTTCTGGAGTTTCTCCAAATGGTGATGGAACAAACGACTTATGGAAAATTGGTTTCTTAGATGAGTTCCCCGATGCAGCAGTAATGATTTACAACAGATGGGGTGAGTTAATTTATGAGCAAAAGAATAATTACAATAACAATCCTTGGGATGGAACATATAAAGGAAAAGCTTTACCTATAGGAACTTATTATTATGTAATTGATTTTAAAGACAACAGTATCAGACCTATAACAGGGCCTATAACAATTGTGAAATAAGATGAAAAAGATACTTTTTAGCGGATTATTGTTGCTGGCATTTACATGTGTTTGGAGTCAGCAATTGCCGCAATACAGTCAATATATTCTCAATAAATATGTAATTAACCCTGCCTCTGCAGGTAGTGAGAATTACTTTGTAGGTCAAACCAATTACCGTAGTCAATGGGAAGGTATTAAAGATGCTCCTAGGACTTATATTCTTGGAGTTAATGGACCAATTGCCAATCAAAAAATGGGAATTGGAGGATATATGTTCGCAGATGTAACTGGACCTACTCAGAGAAATGGAGTTAGTTTTTCATATGCTTATCATTTAAATTTAACTTCAAACTTAAAATTATCAATGGCTATTAATGCTGGAATTTTACAATATACAGTAGATGGCACTGAAATTATTTTTGAAAATTCAAATGATGACGTATTCAGCTCTGCCAAAGAAGATAATGTACTCCCAGATGCTGGTTTCAGCTTTTACCTCTATGCTCCTAATTACTTCTTTGGAGCATCAGCACCACAGCTAATCCAAAACCAACTTGATTTCAAGAAATCTGTACGGGACCCGAGTGGCAGACTAACTAATCATTATTTTATTACAGGTGGATACACTTATGATCTAAATTCAGCCTTTCAAATAGAACCCTCATTCCTTTTAAAATATGTAGATCCTATCCCACTTCAATATGAGTTTACATTAAGAGGTTTGTATAGGGAATCTTACTGGGTTGGGGCCTCCTATAGAAAAAGTGATGCCATTGGTATCTTGGTTGGATTTACTCTACAAAGTAATTTGTCTTTTGGATACTCCTATGATATTATTCAATCTGACATCCAGAATTATAGTACTGGGACACATGAAATAGTGTTGTCAATTAAATTTAATAATAAGGGAACTACTTCTTCTAGCTCAGAATAATAAAGCCTTTTAAAAATAAAAAAGGCCTGATTGATCAGGCCTTTTTTATTTTTAAAAGGTTGGATGAATGGGCTTATTACCCAATATCACCTCTATTTTTTCCATAACATCCTCTCCTAACTTATCCACATCCTCAATTGTTGTTAGCGTTTCTTTCAACTGATCTGACTTTGAAGCACCTAATATAACCGTACTAATATTTTCGTTTTTAAGGCACCATGCGATTGCTAGTTTAGGCATAGAGATTCCAATTTCTTTAGCCAAAACTGTCAGTTTTCTCACCTTTTCGAGTTTCTCTTCAACTAAATTTGCATCTTTTAACCAATCTAAACCTTCCATAGATAGACGAGTTTCTTCAGGCATTCCCTCATTGTATTTCCCTGATAGAATCCCAGAAGCTAAAGGGGACCAAATAGTTGTTCCCAGACCAACAGTTTTGTACAATTGAGCATACTCTACTTCTACCCTATCCCTATGCAACATATTGTATTGCGGTTGTTCCATTACAGGTCCAATCAAGTTGTTTTGTCTTGCAAACATGTGAGCCTCCATAATTTCTTGAGCACTCCATTCTGATGTTCCCCAGTATAAAATTTTTCCTTGTTGAATTAAGTTGTGCATAGTCCAAACTGTTTCCTCTATAGGTGTCTCCTTATCCGGACGGTGACAAAAGAATAAATCTAAATACTCTAATTGAAGTCTCTTCAGAGCGTGATTACAAGCCTCTACTAAGTGCTTTCTATTTAGTCCTTTTTGAGTAGGCAATTGACCTCCATCTCCAAAAAAAGCTTTTGAAGAAACAATATATGAATCCCTCCTCCAGTCTCTCTTTTTTAAAATCTCTCCCATCACTCTTTCTGATTCTCCTCTAGCATAAATCTCTGCATTATCAAAGAAGTTAACACCATGATCATAAGCAATGTCCATTAACTCTTCTGCAATGTTGTTGCCTATTTGTTTCCCAAAAGTAAGCCATGAGCCTAGGGAAAGTTGACTGATCTTTAATCCAGTTTTACCTAAATTCTTGTATTCCATATACTTAATTGTTTTGTTTGTTATTTCCCTGTACTCCTTAAAGTTAGAAATCTAATCAATTAAACTAGTTCATACAATAAAACTATATTTAGCCGTACTTGTTTACTTTTGTGGTGTGAAAAGATCCGTTTTTTATTCATTTCTGATTATCGCTATCCTATCGATTGTTTCATTTGATCTAAATGCTCAATGTGCTATGTGCAAAGCAACTTTAGAATCAAACATGCAAAGTGGAGAAGATGCTTTAGGAAAAGGAATAAATAGTGGAATTATTTACATCATGTTTGTTCCATACATTTTACTAGCAACGGTTGGATATTTTGTATACAAACATTATAAAAAAGAAGTAGCACAAAGCTAAGCGTTCTTAAAATTAATTCTTATCAAGAAAGGCAGAGGGACAGGCCCTATGAAGCCTTGGCAACCTATTCATTTGAATGCGGTGCCAACTCCTGTTTATCGTTTATTCGATAGAGAAGATAAGTTAAAAGATATCATTAAGCCCTTTTGACATAATCTAAAGGGCTTTTTTATTACAGAAATATGAAACATAATATACGTAAGATTTTAGAGAAGAAGGTTCTAGTACTTGATGGCGCCATGGGAACTATGATTCAACGTCATAAGCTAGAAGAAGAAGATTTTCGTGGAGAACAATTCAAAGACCATCATATGTCTTTGAAAGGAAACAATGACTTATTGTCTATTACTCAACCTCAGATAATAAAAGATATTCATGCTGAATATTACAAAGCTGGTTCTGATATAGTAGAAACAAATACCTTTTCGTCAACTACAATTGCACAAGCAGATTATGGTTTGGAGGATGCCGTTTATCAATTGAATTATGAATCTGCGAAAATCGCCCGAGAAGTAGCAGATGAATTCACCCAAAGTAATCCTGATAAACCAAGGTTCGTAGCTGGGTCTATAGGTCCAACTAATCGAACTGCTTCACTGTCCCCTGATGTAAATCGCCCAGAGTTTAGAAATACATCATTTGATGAATTAAAAGACGCATATCTACTTCAAGTAAAAGGACTAACTGAAGGTGGTTCTGATCTTTTATTAGTAGAAACTGTATTTGACACTTTAAACTGTAAAGCAGCACTAGCAGCTATCTCTGAATATTATGATGAGTCTGGCAAAGAATTACCCATCATGGTATCAGGAACAATTACCGATGCTAGTGGAAGAACTCTTTCAGGCCAAACTGCTGAAGCATTCCTTATCTCAATTAGCCACCTACCTTTACTAACTGTAGGCTTTAATTGTGCTCTAGGAGCAAAAGAATTAAGACCATATTTAGAAACAGTAGCTACCAAAACAGAATTCTTTGTAAGTGCTCATCCTAATGCTGGTCTACCTAATGCTTTTGGAGAATATGATCAAACTGCAGGTCAGATGGGTGGCTTTATAGAAGATTTTATATCCAGTGGTTTTGTAAATATTGTTGGTGGATGTTGTGGTACTACTCCTGAACACATCCAAGAGATTGCTCGAATTGCAGCAAATTATTCTCCACGAAAAAAACCTGAGATAGAAAAGCTCCCACGATACAGTGGCTTGGAACCACTCACTATATTTAAGGGAAGTAATTTTGTAAATGTTGGTGAACGAACGAATGTTACCGGTTCTTTAAAATTCAAACGATTAATAAAAGAAGAAGATTATGAAGAAGCTCTTTCTGTAGCTCTTCAACAAGTAGAAGGTGGCGCTCAAATCATCGATGTAAACATGGATGAAGGAATGTTAGATTCTGAGGAAGCTATGACAACCTTCTTAAATATGATCGCTTCTGAACCTGATATTTCTCGAGTACCAGTCATGATTGATTCTTCAAAATTTTCAGTAATTGAAGCTGGTCTTAAATGCGTTCAAGGGAAGTGCATTGTTAATTCTATTAGCTTAAAAGAAGGCGAAGAAAAGTTTATTGAACAAGCAAAAACAGTTCGTAAATATGGTGCTGCTGTTATTGTGATGGCTTTTGACGAGAAAGGGCAGGCTGATAACTTCGAACGTAGAAAAGAGATTTGTGGAAGGGCATACAAAATATTAACTGAGGAGGTAAAATTTCCTGCAGAAGATATCATTTTCGATCCCAATATACTCACAGTAGGAACAGGAATAGAAGAACATAACAATTATGCTGTGGATTTCATTAAAGCCACAAAATGGATCAAAGAAAATCTTCCTGGTGCCCTTGTTAGTGGTGGGGTAAGTAATGTTTCTTTCTCTTTCAGAGGAAATAATGTAGTTCGTGAGGCAATGAACTCCGCTTTCTTGTTTCATGCCATTAAAAATGGTTTGGATATGGGAATTGTAAATGCTGGAATGATTGAAGTATACGATGACATTCCTAAAGACTTATTAGAACATGTAGAGGATGTTTTGCTCAACAGAAGAGCAGATGCTACAGAACGTTTAACTGATTTTGCAGAAAGTGTTAAAACGGATGGGAAAGTTATTGTTAAGGATGAATCTTGGAGAGAAGAGTCTGTACAATCTCGCTTAAGTCATTCTTTGGTAAAAGGAATTGTAGAAAATATTGTTGCTGATACAGAAGAAGCACGTTTACAATACGACAAACCCTTAGAAGTAATTGAAGGCCCTCTAATGGATGGAATGAACGTAGTAGGAGACTTATTTGGTTCTGGAAAAATGTTCTTACCTCAAGTCGTAAAAAGTGCTAGGGTAATGAAAAAGGCTGTCGCTCACCTCCTGCCATTTATAGAAGAAGAAAAAAAGAGATCTGGTGATGTCGCCAAAAATGCTGGAAAAATATTATTGGCAACTGTGAAAGGAGATGTACATGACATTGGGAAAAACATAGTAGGTGTTGTTTTAGCCTGTAACAATTATGAGGTCATTGATATGGGCGTTATGATACCTGCTGATAAAATCCTAAAAGAAGCTATAGAAAAAGAAGTAGATATGATCGGACTTAGTGGCTTAATTACCCCTTCTTTGGATGAAATGGTACATGTAGCCAGTGAAATGAAACGACAAAATTTCAATATCCCTCTTTTAATAGGTGGAGCTACTACTTCCAAGGCTCATACCGCTGTTAAGGTCTCTCCTAATTATGACCATCCTGTAGTTCATGTTTTAGATGCTTCCCGATCTGTTCCAGTAGCTGGAAGTCTTTTAACGAAAGACAAAACTGTAAAGGATAAATTCTTTGAAGAAATCACAGCTGAATATGCTACCATTAGGGAACAATACGAGAAGAAAAAGGGCTATAAAAAGATGATTTCTATAGAAGAAGCTCGTGCCAATAAATTCAATATTGATTGGGATAATTCCAATATAACTCAACCCTCTTTTACTGGAACTAAAATTTTAGACAACTACCCGATCAAAGATTTAATCCCATACATTGATTGGACTCCTTTCTTTAGTACCTGGGAGCTAGCTGGAAAATACCCTAACATCTTAGAAGATAAAACCGTTGGAGCTGAAGCAAAAAAATTATTGAAGGATGCTCAAGAAATGCTTCAAAAAATTGTAGACGAGAATTGGTTACAAGCCAGAGGTGTATTAGGCTTTTGGGCGGCCGGTAGCAATGGAGACGACATTGAGTTATATCAAGATGAAAGCAAAAATAATACGCACAAAATATTACACACACTAAGACAACAGGGTAAAAAAGCCAATGGAGTGCCAAACCTTGCATTGGCAGATTTTATCGCTCCAAAAGATTCAGGAAAAACAGATTATATTGGAGCTTTTGCAGTAACTGCAGGTATCGGAATTGAAGAACATGTTGCCCGATTTGAGAAAGATCACGATGATTACAACAGCATCTTGATTAAAGCTTTAGCGGATCGTTTGGCAGAAGCATTCGCTGAAAAATTGCATAAAATTTGCCGTCAAGAATATTGGGGATATGCAAAAAATGAAACGCTAGACAACGAAAGTTTAATTAAAGAAAAATATAATGGAATTCGCCCAGCAGCTGGCTATCCTGCCTGTCCAGATCATACAGAAAAGGCTACCATCTTTGAATTATTGAATGCAAATGATATTGGAATTACCTTAACAGAGAGCTTTGCAATGCTGCCTACTGCTGCAGTAAGTGGATTGTATTTTGCCAATGAAGAGTCAAAGTACTTTGGTCTAGGTAAAATAGAAAAAGATCAAATAGAAGATTATGCTCAACGCAAAAATATCTCTGTTGAAGAAGCTGAAAAATGGCTGAGGCCTAATCTGAGTTATTAAATACTCACTTTATAAACTTCCTGTTCTTCCTCCATCAACTGGAATATTAATTCCATTGATATAGGAAGCTGCAGGTGAGGCTAAAAATGCAGCAGCAGCAGCTACTTCATGAGGCTCTGCAACCCTTTTCATAGGAACTGCACTTTCAAACTGTTGCTCAATTTCTTCTTTAGATTTTCCTGTTTTACTAGCTTTATTTTCAATAATTGAACTTAAGCGCTCAGTAGCAGTAGCTCCAGGCAATACATTGTTCACAGTAATTCCATGAACTCCTAGTTCATTTGCCATTGTTTTAGCCCAATTACCCACAGCTCCTCTGACCGTATTAGAAACACCCAGCCCATTAAGTGGAATCTTAACCGAAGTAGATATTACATTGATGATTCTTCCATAACCGGAATCAATCATTCCTTGCTTAACCCCCTGAACAAGGGTATGATTACAAAGCAAATGCATAGAAAAAGCGGAGGTAAACTCATCAATATTTGCTTCTACTATCGGTCCTCCAGGAGGGCCTCCTGTATTGTTAATTAGGATATGAATAGGGTTTTCAATCGCTTCCACTGCCTTCTTTACAGAATTAACATCAGAAAAGTCAGCTATAGCATAGGAGTGCGTCTGATTATTTGTATTACTCAATTCTGAAACAGCACTTTTCAGCTTCTCTTCATTACGAGCCATCAATACTAAATTAGCTCCCATCTCTGCTAATTCTATTGCGATTGCCTTACCAATTCCTGCTGTACTCCCACATACCAGTGCATTCTTTCCACTCAAATCTAAATTCATTTCTCCTAGTTTTTTGATTTTCGAAGATAGGTAAAATCATTTTTTCATTTTTATAATTCTTACTAACTTGGGCAGATTCATTAAACTCAATCAATATGGCTATTAAAAGACCTTTTAACTTTCAGCAGTGGATTGACGACCATAGACACTTATTAAAACCTCCAGTAGGAAATAAAGTAGTATTTGAAGATGCAGATTTTATTGTGATGGTTGTGGGCGGACCAAATGCTCGAAAAGATTATCATTACAATGAAGGAGAAGAATTTTTCTATCAACTAGAAGGTGAAATCACTGTAAAAATTCAAGAAGATGGTAAGGCTGTTGAAGTTCCATTAAAAGCTGGTGACATATACTTACATCCACCTAAAGTACCTCATTCCCCAATTCGTCAGGCAAACTCTATAGGCCTGGTAATCGAACAGAAGAGGCAAGTAGGAGAAAAAGATGGCTTGATGTGGTTTTGCGACAATTGCAACAACAAATTGTACGACGAATACTTCACCCTCAATAATGTTGAAAAGGATTTTCAACCTATTTTTAGAAAATTCTACGGTTCTGAAGAATTGAGAACCTGCAACGAATGCGGAACAGTAATGGAAGTTGATGAAAGGTTTGTATAACCATAATTAACCCTTGCATACTCTAGAAGTCAATACTCATATACAGTCTCTAAATATTCGAAACTGTAAACTTACATTATGCGAATAAACGGACACGGACACTTACTACCAGAGCCTTCTCAGATCCCTAAATTTATGAGGGATAAGAAACTTTTTTGGATAGATGACGATAAGAAATTTATGAGACAAGGTGATTGGTCTAGGCCGATTACTGACCCAAGTTTTTTCATTAAAGAAAAATTGGAATGGATGTCACATAATAATATCGATCACGGGGTAATGCTTTGTCTTTCACAATTGTATTGTAACGGTTGGGGGAAACAAGATTGTGCTGACGGAATTCGTTTTCAAAATGATTACAACGCTTCCGTTCAAGCTGATTATCCTGACAAATTTACTTGTGGTTTTGTGGTTCAGCCATTATACATGGATCAGGCACTTAAGGAAATTGACCGATGTGTGAATGACCTTGGCTTAAAGATGCTTTGTTTACCTACCCATTTTTTAAATGCTACTGGAGAATGGCTTTCTGTAGCTGAATCTGATGTCGACCCGATATACGAATTAGCTAATGAACACAAACTAGCAGTCCAAATTCATCCATACGACGGAGAGAAAATGATTGCATTAAAAAATCAATACTGGAGATTCCACTTGGTTTGGATGATGGCTCAATGTGCAGATACGCTTCATCTTTTTACTTTACGTGATTTACCAAATAAATACCCGGATATGCGGACTAGTTTTGCTCATGGAGGAATGCTAGGTGTTGCTAATTATGGAAGAAGAATCCAAGGGTTTGACGGTCGTCCAGATATTTTCGAAGGACTTCAAGATCCAAGAAAAACATTAGGACACAAAAATTTATACTTCGATACATTGGTGCACGATTCACACACTTTAGAACTACTCAAAAAACGAGTAGGCGCAAGCCAAATTATAATGGGATTAGACGATCCATATCCATTAGGAGAAATGGAAGGCGTAGGTACGTCCTACCCTGGGCGTGTTGTTGATTATGCCATAGAGATAGGTCTCCTTACTGAGAAAGAAGGGAAAGATATCTGGGAAAAAAATGTGCTGGATTGGTTAGGATTAGATAGCAATAACTTTAGAAAATGATTATCAAAAGAGTAATTATATTTCTCTCTTTTACATCAAGCCTCATTTTTTCTACCTCAGCTCAAGAACGAACGAGCAATTACCAGCTAGAACTGGATCATTTTGTCTTTTTTGTAACAGATAGTTCTCTTGAAAAAAAATTCGAAGATAAATTTACAGAAGCAGAATTATTATATACAGAACATAACACTCAAGGGACCGTAGGCAAGTATTTTCTTTTTTACAATACTTATATTGAACTTCTATACCTAAAAGACAGTTCTGTAGCCATACAGAACCAAAAAAGATTTAAAAGTAATTATACAAAGAGATGGCAATCCGAAGATGCTAGTCGCTTTGGTTTTGGCTTCAACCTAATTCCATTTGATACCACTCTAATGGACTTTAAATTTCAGACATACTCTACTGTTGATTCTCCTACTGATGAGTATTATATAATGCCTGATTACAATCAATTAATAAACTTTCCTTTTGCATACATCTCTCTTCCGGATAAACGATACGAAAAATTTAACTCTTTAGATGAAGTTGATCAAAAAGTTGAAGCATATAAACGAGATGATTTAAAAAAATATTTATCACATAGAAGTGGCATCAAGAATTTAACAAATGTGATTTTAGAAATCTCAAGTAAAAAGACAAAAAGTAATCTTGATCTATTAAAAACAATCCCTAATGTGCAGGTTCTAGATAAAGAAACACAACGTCTGATTCTAGTTTTTGATAATGGGATTCAAAAGAAAGAAGTTGAATTCTCTAATGAATTTAACCTATTAATAAGATACTAAATCCATTCACTCACATCAACAGTCTTTGCATCTTTTACTTCACCTGTATGCTTGATTTGCTTAGGTTCAAATAGTAAAATCCAGCATTCTTCTTCGGCAATGGGTTTATGCTGAACTCCTTTGGGAACAATGAAAACTTCTCCTTCTGTTAATTCAATTTCTTTATCTTCTAGTTTAATTTTTAATTGTCCTTTAATTACCATGAAGAGTTCATCTTCTGTTGCATGATCGTGCCATACAAATTCCCCTTTTACCTTGGCAATTTTTACTTGTTGTCCATTTAGCTCTCCGATAACTTTTGGGGTCCAATATTCAGAAAATAATGTGAATTTTTCCTGCAAATTAATCTTCTTCATCTGCTAAATAATTTGTTCAACTAAAATACTCATCTCTCTCTTTAAACAAAATCGATTTTAGGAAATGAAAATTGTTACTTCATGACTATAGAACCTCTTCGTTAATTAAGGATATACCCAAACATCTTTTTGCACTTTTTGCTCGTCTATACAGTGTTAACCTTATGAAATAAAACAATTTACATGATACTTCAATAATGATATCTCGAAGTAGTTTAATTATGATACATAATGAAACTTTTTTTAAGCCGGATCTTTTCTTTTTTATATACATTATGGGACACCATTATGTTATTAAAGATTATTTTCCTGCTTTTTTTAATATTTCTCCTAGGCAAGAACGTTTCATACTCAAAAATCACCCGTATCTTAAATGGCAAAGAATAGATTGCAAAAAATAATTGATTCTAGATGAGAGAAGCAATCATTCGACTCATAGATACATTCTATTTCTTATTTCGTAGAGTTTTGCCTTTAAAAACCTATCGATATGCCGTTTGTGGAGGAAGCAATTTAGTTCTTGATACTGTATTATATTTTATCACCTATAATTTCATTTTACAAAAAGAAAATGTAGACCTCTATATTACTGTGCTGAGTCCTCATATAGCATCCTTGTTTTTTGTTTTCCCAATTACTCTTTTAACTGGCTTTGCACTTAATCGATATGTTACCTTCCAAGATTCTAATTTATCTGGTAAAACTCAATTTTTTAGATATCTAATTGTTGGTATAGGAGCTATTATAATAAGTTATATTTCTATGAAACTATTGATTGATTTTATGAAATTTTACCCAACCCCCTCAAGGTTCATCACCATAATAATTACTGTATTGTATAGCTATACTCTTCAAAATAAATTTAGCTTTAGAGTTACATAAACGTGAAAGAAGGAGTTGCAAATAATCGACATCTTCACAACTCCCTCCATTAACAATGCACCAATCTTAGTGCGTCTTCAACTTCGTAACTTCTTTCTTCTCATATGCCCACACAAATTTCCCATCTTCACTCAATGTTTGCTGTGAGTCTTTTTTAGCATTGTATTTAACATAAGAACAATCTTCTAAATTGAAAGCTGCAAAATCATTTTTCTCAGTAACCATCAAAAGGATATTATTTGTCTGCTTAATAGGGTCTGATTTTTTATATTTATTCCCATATGCAAATTTCCCATTTGCCTGATTAAAAGCAGAAACTCCTTTCTCTCCGATTACTATTATTTTATCCTTGTATTTTTTAATTTGAGTTGCATTTCCAACACCTCCATTTTTTACATCTACTTCATAGTTCACTTTCCCATTCGCTGCTACAATAGAATATAGAGCCTTCCCACTACTTACATAAATATTTTCCCCTTCAGAAAAAGCATTGGTAATCCCTTTTTTAAATTTTTCAGTATCCCATGCTAAAGTCCCATCGTTCACATTAAATGCCTGTAAACCGTTTGGTTTGATGTTTTTATAATAAACTCTGTCTGAATAACTCCTTGTGATAGTTCCTGTATTGGCATCTTTGGTAACTCCCATATATCGTCCTTGATATTCAACTGCTCCACCGATTTGAATCACAACCTTATCGCCTTTTACAAATAAATTTGGAATACATTTAGCCCCCTTAATTTCTGTAGAAGACCATATTAATTTACCAGTATTATAATCGTATTTCTTAATTTTTTGATCTCGCTTCTTAGTAGTTTCAACTATGTAAACCGCATCCCCTACTCTTAATGGCTTAGCAGTTGTTTCATAAACTCCAATAGTAACATACCCAGATATGTTTCCATAATACTTAACTGTTCCTGGCTTGGGAACATTTGGAGTAGCATCATAAGCTGCATTCCAAAGTGTAGCTCCAGTATTGAAATCAAAAACTTGTATTCCATTTAATTCTAAGAACAACTTACCTCCTTGCTTAGATAGGTCATAAATTCTCTCTCCTGTCACCACCTTTCTTTCTGGTATTCCAAAATACTTAGTGGTCCACTTTATATCTCCATTGCTTAAATCAATCCTTGCTAATTGTGGTTTAAATTTTCCAAAAAAAGCTTTAAGAGCTGTTGGAGCAACATTCAATGCAATTAAATCTCCTTCTTCAAATAAATACTGACCTATTGATCCTATAAATTGAGAAGTTGACCACTTCTCTTCGCCTGTTCTGGCATCGACAAAATTGATCGATTCTTGCAAAGAAAGAATAAACCCTTTTTTCTCGGCAATGTATTCAATGCTCTGCTCGGTTAACCCTTGATAAGTGGAACTTTCCCACAAAACCTTCCCACTTTCCATATCTATAACAGCAAGTTTATCTTTCCCTAGTTTTTTATCAAAAGCAAACAAACAGTTCGACTCCCAAAATGGGACAAACTCATCTATTTTCTTTAGGTTAGGTGTTATTTCTTTAAACTTTTTGCTCCATTTAACAGAACCATCAGAGGTCTTAAACACTGTTATTTCCTTGTCAGTTGCAATATAACTTAACTCATTAGGTCCCTCAAGACCTGTACCTACTCTTTGTGTCTTATGGTCATATTTATGAGTCCATTCGGTTTTCATTTCTTCTTGGGCAAAAGAGTTAGGCCCTAGAATTATTCCACAACTTATTAAAGTTAAAATTTTCTTTTTCATGATTATTTGTTTTAAGATTGGCGTGTTAGATTAAAAATTAAATTCATATCGAAACTTGTAGCTTTTATCTTTGGGCATTTTAAATGGAAATCTTATTGACTTTATATAGTTTTTAAGTTTATTCTGGGAGCTAACATCTCCATTCCTTTGAACTGCATAAACAGTCAATACTTCTCCTTTTTTACCCCCTATTGTCAAATCAAAAGTGTAGCTCCCTTTCAAGTTGTTTTTTTTTGCCCATTCAATTAAATCTCCAGAATCTATCTCAGCATCTAATGCTTTATATCCTGCTTTTATTACTTGCTCTGCATTGTTATAATATGGCTTCTTCTGTGCTTGAATTCTAGTTATTGAAGCTAAAA
>Ga0316204_10003457_pt1 | contig 31598 bp, 38 predicted proteins | sample 6monrhotite_MG_2_FD_205661 | JGI IMG/M metagenome (GOLD analysis project Ga0316204, IMG submission 205661) | Microbial mat bacterial communities from mineral coupon in-situ incubated in ocean water Damariscotta River, Maine, United States -... | ecosystem: Environmental > Aquatic > Marine >... | reverse complement strand
GACATGATTCGTCATCAAACAATAGGCCCAAATTTCGATACCTTCATGCGCACACCCTTCAACCAATAACTCAAGATAATGTTCATAATCACGATCAGTGAAAAATACATCCTGACGGCGGTTGCCGTGCTGGGTGATGTGGTGCGGATAATACCACTCTTGCTAATCTGGCCATGGATGGAGGATAGCATAATTAAGTATTGTGTCCCCTTATTTATCCCCTTATTTCCTGGAGCATAGTGGAAAGCCGCGGAACTTTTGGATTTCCAGTGTAACCCATTGTTATGTTTAAAATTTCATTTGACTTCGGATACAGCAACCATATAATTTTTACCATAAGCCTTGGCACACTTTGGGCATGTGGTGTAGAAGAAATATGTTTTCTTTATGTGCTTCCCTTTTTCTTTTACAAACAACTCCATTTCCTTTTCCCATTTGGGTGCATTTTTATATGGCCCCTCGAATACTTTTGTCAGATAGTCTCCCGTCATTTTAACCATTTCATGTCCAGGAACGTCTTTGGTTACAGAGAAATAATGCTCTCCAGTCCATGCTGATGGGTCATAGGACAATACAATAAAATTTTCATCACTATGTGCGTTTGCTTTCTCTATATCTGAAAATGTTTTTGGAAAAACAGAACCGAAATTAATTGGGATGTGCAATATACTTCTTGTTTTTGCTTTGACAAACAATTTATCCTTAAAATGTAATTCCTGTTCATCCCAACCCGCTGGTTTGAACCTAGGACAACAATTTGTTGTATTGTCGCTCATATCGTATTTGGGCAATACATTAGTTTCCATCATGACACCTCATAATCATTCAGAAAGATTGGGGCTTAAAAACATAACGGTTGGCGTAACCAGAGCCGCATCTTTTTGCGGCGTCTGAGTTAAAGCCATTGTTATGAGTTTAGTTGATAAATTGATAGTAAACTAAACACACTAAAAACAAGGCTAAGCGTTAAGCTAAACTTCACATACCATATTGGCACATACATAGAATTCACATCCTTCAAACCGCCAGGTAACCTTGAAATAATTATCCCACTATAAACCCAGCCTATTATATTGTGAAGTACGTAAAGTTGGCGTGTATTAATACCGTTAACAAAGTCGCTTACACCTTGGCTGATCCTGAAACTAACTGGATGCTCTATGAGCAAGCCTGCCACCTTGAATAGTGCCAGCATAAGGTTGACCGATGAATGTCTAGTGGCCCCGCACCTCGCTATGGATGGCGAAAAATGTAGGCAGCGGTGAGACCGCAATAAGAGACTCCCTATATGTGTTTGCTGTAAGCACTTTGTCTGGCAGCGACGATGACAGATGAAGTATTCGATTTTGTTAACGGATTTTTAGTTTGGTTCTTCAAAGGGCCGAAAAATATAGTTAATGCCTATTGACAGAGTTAGGGCTCATATGTGTTATAAACATACACCTCTGTGGTAATAAAAAGGTTACAAACAAAATGATGAATATCTTGCAATCTACAGGAGCATGCTATGCCACTGAATAGTTACGGCGTGCTGAAAGGGCGCCCCATTTCAAGCCGACTGGGGGCTGGGAGCAGCCCTCATTACCAGATTCACATGGTGGATAACACAACGGACTACCGTATCGCCATCAATGTAAAATCAAAGTTGTCACCATCGGAGTTACTCTATTTGGTGGTCGATGACTTCCGGCATCCGATCGTGAAGGAACTCGCGACGCTCTCGCCGGGTTTCACTCGCCTGGAAAGCAAGTCCGGCGGCAGGGCCCTTGACTATATTCGGGGAAATCTCTTCGACAGTCGGGATATGCGTCCACTTGCACACGATATCCCCGGCCCCGACAACGATCTCAACGAAAAGATCCACACCTACGTGGAGCGGGCGATTGCAGATGAAAACGCCGAGATTTATTCATTCGGAGAGCGATGGGGGCCCGAACCTCACCGTAAGGACAAGTACTTCGGTTTCCTTCCCGGCAATGGAATTCACGACATCCATATGAACCAGGGAAACTCCGCCGCGTATGTCAAAGATGACGGTGTGTGGCAGGACGGGGGTTTGATTCTCCACTACCCCGCCATCCTCGATGAAGATGGCGTCGAGCGCTGGCCGGAGCAGTGGGTGGCGATATTTCTCGCCTTTCAATCCCAGTCCTGGCACACCGACGACACAACCGGTCATGCGATCCCCGACTCGGGCGACCGCGATGGCCATATGCGTATTGCAGCGGCACTGGTCAATCCCAGAGGGGGCGATGTAGGTCACGAGACGGTGACTCTGGTTAACGCCTCACCGGCGCCAGTGGATCTCACCGGGTGGATGCTCGCTGACCGCAACAAAAAGCGTAGCCCGCTTCCGTCGCAGGTCGTGGCGCCGGGCGAAGCCCTGCGGGTTCAGCTTGACGGGACGGGGGCCCAGTTGAGTAACAAGGGGGGCATCATCACGCTGCTGGACGATCAGGGCATAAAGATCGACGGCGTTTCCTATTCTCGCGAGGCGGCCATGCGGCAAGGGTGGACGCTGGTTTTCTAGCCAGTGTGGTCAATCACCAAAAGCATGTTGTTGTGCTCAATGGTCAAGCCCGCTTTTTTGGTCTTCACCCAAGACGAGGCAAAAATAGGGTTCGATGACGGTTGGATAAAAACCCGTAATGACGGATACGCACAAAACCCTGTGGCAAAACATGCATCAGGAAACGGCGCAGAAACTCAAGACCACCGAGTCGCATCTGTTTGTCTTTATCATCACGATAGTCTTTGTAATCAAAGGTGACATCACAAGTTCCGGGGACACAATATTTAATAGATATGTTCGATTGAATTAAGTATTGCGCCCCCTTATTTCCCCTTAATTTTCCAGGTCTTTGTGATCTTCCGGTGATTTTGTTATTGCTCCCAAACTTCAAAAGTTTCAATCGACCACTCGCTGTTATTTTTTTTGATTTTACCTAAAATAATTAGACCTTGTATATCATAGGTTAATTCGAACTCTCCAGTGTTAGTATTCGTAGTAAATTTAATTATCTTCAGTGAAGGTAAATCATCTGAAGATGACTTAATGATTACAACTGGCACATTAAATTTATGTAACTTTATATCTCCCTTTATTTTATCAGAAGTAACGAGCCTTAAGGGTGTACGATCCTTTTCTTCGGGAAAGAAAAATGGTTGTAAATCTGGATGGTCTATTATTTCCTGGAATATTTTTTGTTGATCTATCATTGGTACACCTCTTTCTGTTACTGTCAGAGAAGTTGAGCTACATGAAGCTTGTAAGAGAATCAATAAGAAGCTTGTTATCCATTTCACTTTACAGGCCATGTCACCAATACCTATTGACATCTTTACCATAAGCAGCTTTTTCAAATGCCTTTCCTTCCTCAATTTTTTGATGTTTCTTATCTCGCCAATCCCCCCAATGTGTCATTTCATGCAAAATGGTAGATTCAAGTAAAATATGCATTTTTTTGTTTCCGGCCTCTTTTTTATATTTTTCAAATTTATCACATATAGATTTTGCAAGAAATATTTTATTAGGAAATTTAGAAGCCGAAAACATCCCATTAGATCTTGGCATCACTTTATAATCAAGAATCGGATTACTTCCCTTTTTTAGTGCTTTCTTAGCATCATCTGGTATTAATTCACTATATTTCAAGAATGCTTTCCACACCTTAGGTTTATTTATAGTTTTTGGTATATTTGTTGTTATCCACACGGAAAGATCGGGATAGTTTTTCTTAAAAGAAGCTGAAATTTTCATTTTTTATCTCTTATTAACGGGCATTCATAATGTGCAATTGGATTGAACCTATCATGAAATAGGAATAGAGAAAAAATAGGGGTCAAGTATCATTATCACATTTTATGATCCCTATTTTCTTTTGTTCATAATAGTTTGTTTTTAATTTAAGGATAACGTCCCCTTTCTTCCTCCCTTAATTTATTAGCTTCAAAAGCTATAGGTGTATCCTATAATTGGAGATAGGTAAAAACTATCTGAATCATTTTGGTTGTCTGGAGTTAAATCAAATTTACCATATGATAACCCTAACCGCCAAAAAGCACCTTCTTTACTTGCTGGAATCTCGGTGCCAATTTGAGCTGTAACACCTGTAGCAGTCCAAAGGGCGTGAGCACCAACGGCGAAAAAAACGTCGTATTTGTCAAATAGAAGTTTATCTATACTAATTTCCGTTGTTGCGAATATTGTGATGTAAAAAGCACCAAATCGTCCCCTAACCGTTAATGGGCTGTCATTTAAATTGTATCCAATTTCAGCAAAGAAATATGGAAGATATACGAATTCAAAACCTTTACGATATTCAATATCAGACTTTTCAGATCCGTAAGATATATGAGAATAACTAGAGAAAAGGATTGTAAATGATATAAGAAGTGCTTTCATAATATATCTGATATTAGGTTGTCAGCTAAAAATGATAGTTTTATAACCCAGTAATTTATTATCTTAAAGTTCTGGGGACACAAAAGTTCTGGGTAGAGTAGAGGGCAGGCTTAATCATCTGTAGAAACGGCCTATCTGTTTCCGTCCCTTTCGTCTGGCGGTGCCTCAATAACCATTTCATGGATAACTTCACCAGCCCTCCCTCATCAAACCGTGCATACGGTTTTCCCGTACACGGCTTTCCGATGTTCTTCATGCCAAGGCATGCGCCCTCTTCCAGGGAGCCATCGTCGGAATAATGTTCTGTGGACACAATATTTAATTCTCCAATCCTAAACATATGTTATTTCAACACCTGACCCCTTTTTCCTAGTGGAAGCAGGAAAACCCAAGAAGGTGGCGATCATTGCCTGCCTGAGAAAAATGATCGTAATTTTGAATTCTATGGTTAGAGATGGGGTTCACTGGAACCTCGATATCGCTAAATAAAAGGGGTCTTGACGCCATAGTCACTTGTTATGTGTTTTTGTTGCTGCCACTTAATTCTTTTATAATATTAACTAGTGTGTTCTTAAATTCACTGATTGGTGTTCGTATGTTTTTACTTCTTTCTTTATAGTCCCAATACTGAATTACACACTCATTATTTTCAGGAACAGGAACCAACCATAATTACCATTTTGTTCCTGATGCATCAAAAATATCAAAGTTCCGGGGACACAATGCTTAATTCAATCGAATATATCTATTAAGCATTGTGTCCCCTTAATTTAATCGAAGATATCTATTAAGTATTGTCTCCCCTTAATTTATAAATGCTCATTAAGGTTATTTGCAGCATGCTTTTATAGTGAGATCAGCTGCCCATCTACCATACCGCCCACAATAGCTTCCATGGCATTTGATTTGGCTATCGCCGAATACCACAGGACCTACATACCATGAGTTCGTAGAATACATATGCAGAGCCCTTAAATGCCCCGATTTAGCTGTAAACCCAGAAGGACAAAACCCCCCTGCTTGAAAAATACAATACTTTCCATCAGGCCATTGTTTGCTGTCGGCTTGTAATTGAGCAGTATGTGACTCGAGTTGGCTTGTGTCTAATTCAAGTCGAGTTGTAGAGCTTTGCAGCAAAGCGATACTATTCTCGATATCGGTCAACGTCCTTACGCCAGGAATGGCTTTTTGATGATGAGTGTAATTACCTTCAGAGGTGTGTAAGCGAATGGTATACCCTTCCAATACACTCTCATTCCTAACACAGTTCAGGTAATAAGTATCTACATCAAGCGGGCCAGGCTTGAAATTGGTATCATCACAGGTGGCCGCATACCCAGGTAATATTGAGTACCCGTTTATTGTTTCCCCGTTAGGGTCACCTTCAAACCTAATGTTAAATATTACAACTTTCTCATTTGTAGGGGAGGCATCAACTTCTACTACCAGTCCCTGTGCTTCTAAAGCTTTACATTGAACAAAAGCGTCGACAATATTACTGTCAATAATACTGGATTGAAGGGTGCTTTCTTGCAGGGTGGTTAGTTCTGAGCTGAACTGTGAACACGCTAAGTGCTCATAAGTCTCTTTAAACAGTTGAGCTTTCGCTTTGCTACCTCCTAATGACAAACTCCCGAAGCCAAACGACGCACCACCAGAACTTGATGATGTAATCTCAGTCACTTCTAGGGTCGAGTCACACATCAAAGAGTGAAACTGCCCTTCATATGCATCGCTACCGGTTGTTGATAACTCATTCCTTACTCCATCCCTCAAAAGATCAGAGCACCCTGTAGCAAACGCATTAGCGCCACTAGTCAGCCCAGTGATGATCAGCAAAAATAACATCCATCTTCTGATTTTTTGACTCATAATAAGAACTCCTTTTCATAATATGCTATATATTTCCATGAATTTATCCAATAGTAGGCTCAGCCTACTTCTTGAAAAAATTTAGTATAGCAGCCAATCTAGTCTTCACAATCACAAACATTACCTTAACAATAAACAAATTATGACAATATCAGGACTTGCGTATACTCCTGTCAATCACTCCCTTTACTCACAGCTGGCTGGGGAAATACTTCATTTTTATTCATATTACGCTTGCCTTCGCAGAATGACCAGATTACTGTGTATTACAACAGCCTAAAAATTTAAACTCATGAATGAGGACAATAAATCACTGTTTTCGAAAGAAGCTCGTACCACTATCCGCCTGCGGCACTATAGTATCCACTACTGAACCCTGTTATCTGGATTGGGTCACTTCCCTTAGGTCTAATATTTTCTTTCGCAGTTTACCCTGTATATAGCCAAGCTTGGCGTGTTCCTTCAGAAAGCAATGTGCCAGGCTTGGTTATAAAAGGAGTGTCAAAAAATGATCAAAGGTGTGAGTGAGGATATGCTGCGTTGCTATGTCGATATGCGGCAAAAAATCGATGCTGAGGCAGAAACTATCCAGAGTCTGGCAAATTTACTGGCGCTGTTCCGGCAGTGCGGTGACGATAAAATACACGTCGATCCTGTGGCTTTGGGCCATGTTCACAGTTTGATCGAGAGCAGTATTCTTAACATTTGGGAAATGCTGGATAATTTTATTTATATCGTTGAGGCGCGCCGGGTGTTGGGGGATGATTTGAATGAAAGCTGGTGAAACAGCGGCGGGTTTAAACAGGACGCTTCAGTGGCAGTGTGCGCGTGTCAGCCACTGGCGCTTTATCCGGCAGGCTGTTTTGCAGTTTATGCAGCACCTTTTCTGCGGTCGCCCGATAGGCTGTTAATTTGCCGCCATAAATCGTCAGTAGCCGGGGAAGGTTTGCACAGTCGGTTTGCAATACGGTTTCGCGCTGGCGGGCTGCGTATTGGTTTTCACTTTTATTTTCATTCTTATCGTCAGGCATTGGAAGCACTCGCAAACCTGCAAATGCTGCACGAATTTTTGGCGTTGCGGAAAAGTAATAGCGATAGGTTTCCAGTAAATATTCCTGCTCGGCGGGCAGTGGGTGTACTTCTGCGGGGTTGCCTGTAAAACGAGTTTCTGTAGTGCCCAACAATATGGCGCTAGCCTCTGCTTCTCCGGTAAGTTGCCAGGGCATTGCAAATACGGGGCGTTGATCCCGGGGGGATTGCAGGTAATAAATCCCTTGTTCCAGTTTTCCATCCAGCACTAAATGGGTGCCTTGCACCAGTTCAACAGCCACTGGCTTTGCGGTTGTTGCGATACGTGCCAGTACGTCGTTTGCCCAGGGGCCAGCGGCATTCACGATGATATTTGCGGTGCAAGTGTGTTCTTGTTCGTGCTGCCTGTAACGTATTTGCCAGTGATCTTTCTGCCTGTTTTCAGGGCCGGATGCAGCGATAAACGTGCTCTGTGTTTTGAGTTGTGCACCCAGGGCTTGCGCAGAGGCCATTACTGCGCGAGTTAATGCGGCGTCGTCGGTTTGTGCATCCTGATACTGGAATACGGTTTGCAGTCCGGTGGTTTTCAGTCCGTCCAGTGTTGCCCATTCGCAGTGAGGTACGCGGCGAAATCGTGTGTCCTGCCCCGCTCCACCCAACAGGGAATAGAAGATAAGGCCCGCTCTAAGCAACCAGGGTCTGCGTACGGAGTCTTTATAAACCGGGATAAAGAAGGGTTGTAGTCGCACCAGCTCCGGGGCATTTTTCAACAGTAACGCGCGCTCATGCAGGCATTCGCGCACCAGTGAGAATTGTCCGTGTTCGAGATAACGCAGACCACCGTGAATCAGTTTACTGGAGCGGCTTGATGTGCCACTGGCCAGTTCACTCTGTTCCATCACCAGTACATGATAACCGGCTGCCGCTGCCGCTTGTGCAACACCAACACCATGAATACCGCCGCCGATGATCACTAGGTCATAATGTTCACTGCTCATTATTTTTTTCCGGTTTTTGTGCGGCAACTTCTTTTACCTGTAATCGAGGATCACGCAACATGGCGGTAATGTCCCAGGTTTCGATCAATTGCACGCCACGAGAAAACCAGTGCAATGCTATCGTCGGGTCTACTATGTCATAAAGTGCCCACGACCATACACCGGGCCACAGCACATCTTTTTGGGGTATTTTTTCGTAGTTACAAAATAATACATCGGGGGCTAGTTGTTCGGCTTGTTGATGCCCGGCATCATTCCATTTGCTTAGCACCCAGCCAATGCGTTGCATACCGGCATTTCGGGCAGCCTGCAAAACGGGCGCATCAAAAGAGATCAATATGCAGTTATGTTGATGTGCAGTCAGTGCTTTCACCATGTGTTGAGCGACGGCTTCTGTACCAAAACGCACAATCGTTTCCTGTTTGATTTCGACAAAAGCGGTGACATCCGGCCATTGCGCTAACAGTTGTAGTACATCGTCCAGAGTGGGTATTGGTTCATCACTAAATTGCTTGCCAAAGCGTTGTGTTTCGCTGGCGCATAGCGGTGCCAGTTCGGCGGCAGTCAGTTGATGAATATTGGCGTTAATACCTGTGGTACGTTGCAGTTCATCATCATGAAAAACTACGGGCACTTCGTCAGCCGTAAACTGAACGTCAAACTCTACATAACATGCACCCGCAGATAATGCGGCTTGTAAGGCGCTGAGGGTGTTTTCGGGATAATTCTGGCTATCGCCACGATGAGCAACCAGACGATGGGCTAGGGTTTGTGAGGGCGTTGAAGATGTTTTCATGGCTCTGCTTTTTGTCCTGCATTCACTTTGTCTACGGCTTCGCGCAGCGCACGGTGCCAGTGTTGGTAGCGTTCATTCAGTGCTACATTATTTTGCGGTATAAAGTGGGAGGTTTCATTCGCACTCACCCACGCTTGTTCGGGGTTGGCCAGCAGGTATGCCAGTCCCTTTGCTGTCGCTTCGGTTTGTGGTGAACGTTCTACTGGCAACTGACTGATATCGGCCAGTCGCTGACACAGGCTATCCAGTATCGACAAGCCTCCGCTGATTACTATACGTTGCAGCGATACACCGGCATGGTGCATTTCTTCCAGGTTAAGACACAATAAAAATACAATGCTTTCCAGTACCGCCACCATTTTTTCTGACGGCTGTGCATTGTTGGCGTGTGGCCCGATAAATCGGGAGGAAAACTGCGGTAGCCAAAACGGTGAACCCAGGCCGGAAATGCCATTGAGGTACAATGGGATATTTTCCGCCGTTGCCAGCCAATCGGCATATTGGCTTTGTGCGTCTTCCACGGATATACCCAATTCATTTGCCTCCGCCAGCAATGCGCTGCCCGCGCCATTCACCGTGGCTTCCAACACATGAATGGCATCATCGCCATCATCCCAGACGATACTACGTAGCAGGTTTGCCTGCGCTGGGTTTTCGTTTTCGGCTTTTATTGGTGGCGTAACACATTGCAAAAAGGCACCTGTGCCGATGTTGATATAGGCGGTACCCGCTTCGGGTTTTCCGCCAGCAAACAACGCGGCCGACTGGTCGCCGATACATACTGTCAAAGGAACAGACACCTTCGTAATACCCAGTTCACCAAACGAATAATGGTTGGTAACACACTGTGGCAGATACTTATCCGTCAACCCAAACATTTTCAGCAAATCCGCAGACCAGTGGCGTTGCCGCCAATCCCATAACAGGGTTCGCGATGCATTGACGGAGTCCACCACAAAGGGTTGAGTCTTTAACAGGCGAAACAGCAAAAAACTCGCCAGCGGGCCACAAGCAAGGGTGCCTCTGTTGCGTGCAGCTTTCACCTCGGCCAGTTGTTCAAGACACCAGTGTATTTTGCTGACGCCATAGTGCGCGCTGGGCAACAGGCCGGTGAGGTCACGGATCTGCACCCGCTGAGCTGAAAATTGCTGCATCCAGTGCTGCGCGCGCCGGTCCTGCCAACTGATGGCGGGCGACAACGCGGCCCCGGTTTCACGATCCCAACACACCACGTTGGAACGCTGTGTTGCCAATCCCGCAGCACGAACATGGCGATAGTGTGCGCCAAGTTGGTCTGCCACATCGGTCAGTGCCTGGCGTATCGATAAGTCGATTTCATCCGCATTCTGCTCCACCCAGTCCGGCTGTGGTTGGTGCATACTCACTTGTCGTACGGCGCTTGCCAATTGTGTGCCGCGGCCGTCGAACACGACCACCCGGCTGGCATGCCCACCTTGGTCTATGACCAGAAACAGTTCATCATCATCGATATCGTTTTTAATAAACCCTCTCTTCGCCCTCAAAGCCTTTTGCCAGACACACATTCAGACCAGAATATTAGCTTGCATTAATATTAGAACCAGACTAAGCTCAGCTCCAGATTCTACAGATAATCCCTATATGTAGAATCTACTTTGAGCCCTGCACACCGCGCTCCTCCCTTCTTTGAGCACTCGCAGGGCATTTTTTTGCTTACGATTCACCCCGCCCTCATTCTGTTAAAAGGGTGTTTTACTCACAAACTGTAGCGGCTCGGCAGACAACGGATGCGCAAATGCCAGCGATTCCGCGTGCAACAATAAGCGAGAGGATTTGGCCCTGGCCTGCTCACTGGCATAAAAGCGGTCCCCCAATATCGCGTGCCCCAGCGATTGCATGTGTACCCGTAACTGATGTGAACGTCCCGTTTCCGGTATCAGCTCTACCCTTGTGCTGTGAGAATCAAGGCCTGGCCCCAGCACTGTAAACCGGGTGCGGGAGGGTTTACCCTGCTGATGATCCACCTTTTGCCGCGGCCGGTTTGGCCAATCACAAATCAACGGTAAATCAATACTGCCTGTTGCCTCCCTCAGTACGCCGTCAACTATCGCGACGTAACACTTTCGCACCGCGCGCTGTTGAAACAAGCCGCTCAATTGGCGATGAGTCATTTTGTCTCGCGCCAATACCATCAGGCCCGAGGTTTCCATATCCAGGCGATGCACAATCAGGGCATCGGGAAATTCCACTTGCACACGGGAGATCAGGCAGTCCTGTTTGTCCTCACCCCGTCCCGGCACCGATAACAGACCGCTGGGTTTGTCCACCACCAGCAGTGCATCATCGCCATACAAGATATCCAACCCCTTATCCGCTGGTGGCTGGTAATTAAATCTCACAGTATTCACGTGCGTCATCATGCCTCAAATTCAAACGTTAACCCTAAAAAATTGCTCTATACTTTTTTACATCTTTTATGAACCTGTACCGTGAAGGCAGATTTTGGAAATGGAATTCCTGGATTTTTATGCTCATCTTCCTTCCGTTCACGGCTATTCTGTAGAGTGGGAGTTCTTCTCGTCCTATCAAAAACAGTTGATTCTTCAACATTTGAATTAACCAAGAAAAATACTAGGTTGACAGCGCTTCAATTTAGCTTAATTCTTGCAGCGTAAACAATCATTACAAATATATGTTTAACTGTTTGCACAAATATATTTCAAATCGTGAAACTGTTGGGAGGTACCTACCGTGGAAACAACGGATGTAACCGAGAAGTATGATTTTGATGTTGTCAGGTGGTTTTCGGTGGCAACAGTTATCTACCTAGTGTTCGGCACTCTCGTCGGGGTCTATATCGCGGCTGAGCTGGCTTGGCCAGTCCTTAACTTCGATAGTCCCTATCTCTCCTTTGGTCGATTACGACCACTACATACCAACGCCGTCATCTTTGCCTTTGGTGGCTGTGTGCTCATGGCTTCCGGCTTTTACAGTGTACAGCGCACCTGCGGGGTTAAATTGTGGAGCAACAAGATGGCCTGGTTCACCTTCTGGGGCTGGAACCTGATCATCGTTTTAGCGGTTATTACTCTTCCGCTGGGTCTTACTCAGGGTAAAGAGTATGCCGAGCTGGAATGGCCGATCGACATTTTAATTGCCGTGGTGTGGCTGTCCTTCACGATCAATTTCATCATGACTATTGCCACGCGCAAAAGCTCACACATTTACGTGTCCAACTGGTTCTTCCTCGGCATGATGGTGATGATCACTTATTTACATGTGGTCAACAGTCTGGCCATTCCGGTGGAGATATTTAAATCCTACTCTATCTTCTCCAGTGTGCAGGACGCCATGATCCAGTGGTGGTGGGGTCACAATGCGGTTGGTTTTTATCTCACCGCAGGTTTTCTGGGCATCATGTATTACTTCGTGCCCAAACAGGCTGACCGCCCTATTTTTTCCTACCGGCTTTCGGTGTTGCATTTCTGGTGTCTGATGTTTGGCTATGTCTGGTTAGGCGCACACCATTTACATTACACCGCCCTGCCTGACTGGACAGGCTCCCTTGCTGCCGCTATTTCTATGGCGATGATCGTGCCTTCCTGGGGTGGTGCAGTGAACGGCATGATGACCTTGAGCGGTGCCTGGGACAAGTTGCGTACGGACTATGTTTTGCGCTTCCTCATCATGTCGCTGGCCTTCTATGCAATGTCTACCTTTGAAGGCCCGGTGATGTCACTGAAAGTCGTCAATGCCTTGTCTCATTACACCGACTGGACCATTGGCCATGTGCATTCCGGCGCACTGGGCTGGGTGGGCATGGTAGGAGCGGGTGCGGTTTATCATCTGTTGACCCGCTTGTGGAACACGGAAATTTATTCCACCAAACTGGTTAATCTGCATTTTTGGATGGCCACTATTGGCATTGTGATTTACATCGTGTCAATGTGGATTTCCGGCATCATGCAGGGCTTGATGTGGCGTGACTATGACGAGTTCGGCACCCTGACATACACCTTTGCCGAATCCGTTTCCGCCATGCATCCCTATTATGTGATGCGTACCGTCGGCGGTTTCATTTATTTCAGTGGCGCTGTCGTGATGCTCTACAACATGGTGATGACCATTCGCCAGGCGAGCAGAGAACCTCACATGCAGACGGCAACGGCACAGGCCTAAGGGAGATAAAACCATGGCTGATAAAATCTATTCAACAAAACTTCAGGACAAAATGGAGCGCAATGTCTGGGCACTGTTACTGACCCTGATGCTGGTGCTCACCGTTGGTGGTATCGTCGAGATTGTGCCCTTGTACTATCTCGATGACACCATGGAGCACAATGCACGCCCCGAAATTCTCTGGCAACCCAAAGAAGGTGAAACCCTGGCAGACTGGAAACCGGGCGATGGTATTCGCCCCTATACCGGATTAGAACTATGGGGTCGCAACGTTTATATCCGTGAAGGTTGCTACTTATGTCACTCGCAGATGATTCGCCCGCTCCGGGACGAGAAGGAACGTTACGGCCATTATTCCCTCGCCACAGAATCCATTTATGATCACCCGTTCCAATGGGGTTCTAAACGTACCGGACCTGATCTGGCTCGCGTCGGTGGAAAATATTCGGATGAGTGGCACATCAAGCATCTCATTGCTCCACGCGACATGGTGCCCGAATCGGTAATGCCCAACTATCCCTGGTTCACAGAAAATAGGCTGGATGTCGCCAGGGTAACGGCTCACCTTAAAGGCATGCAAAGCGTTGGCGTGCCTTACACTGACGAAGACATCGCCATTACAGCAGCTGCGGTCAAAGGCAAAACAGAAATGGATGCCATGGTTGCCTATCTGCAAGTGTTGGGCACTATGGCCAAACTTGATGACGGGGTGGTCTATCGTGAATAACTTCAAAGACTATTTTTATACCGACTGGGCTGCTATGACCTTGCATGACTGGCTAGGCATGAGTATTACCATCGTGGTGTTTTTTGTGATGATTGGCCTTTATGTCTATGTTTTTCATCCGGCCAACAAAGAGCGACTTGAATCCCATCGTTACATTCCGCTGGACGATGACGAACCGGGATTTCATGAGCGCTTTTCAAAACGGCATCCTGAGCACTCCCTTACACAAACGGGAACGGAGGAGCAGAAATGAGTGACAAAAAAAATCTTAATGATGTCCCTGATACCGGACATCTCTGGGATGGCAATTTACGTGAACTCACCAACCAGCCACCAAAATGGTGGATGAACACGCTCTACCTGAGTGGCATTTTTGTTGTCGTGTACTTCATTCTTTACCCGGCCATCCCACTGATTAATGGCGCCACTAAAGGCATTCTCGGCTGGACGCAAATGAAGCGTCTCAACGAAACGGTAGTGGAAATCGAAAAAATCCGCGCGCCTTATGAAAACAAACTCAAAGGTATGTCGGCTACGGCCATCCTCGCCGATGACGAGTTATCCAACTACGTTGTACGTTCCGCCAAGGTGCTGTTTGGTGATCGCTGCGCAGGCTGTCATGGCACGGGAGGTTCTGGCAACCCCGGCTACCCGGTACTGGCCGACGATGACTGGCTCTATGGTGGCAATGTTGAAACCATTCAACAATCCATCACCAATGGCCGCAATGGCATGATGCCCGGTTTCGGTGCCATGCTGAATGAACAACAGCTCAATGAGCTGACTCAACATGTGGTCGCCCTGAGCAAAGGCGGCGAACATGCTGCGGGTAAAGAACTGTTTGCTACACAGGGCTGTGCCGGTTGTCACGGCATGGATGCCAAGGGTATGCAAATGATGGGGGCTGCCAACCTTACCGATGCAATCTGGCGCTTCGCTCCAGGTACCGAAGAAAGCGTTAACTACACTATTAAATATGGCGTAAATGCACCTGGTGCAAAAGAAACACGTAATGCCGAAATGCCGGGTTTCCAGCAACAGTTAAGCGAAACCGATATCAAAAAACTGGCAGTATATGTACATAAACTGGGTGGCGGCCAATAGGCCGCTAGTCTCACTGAGGAATAGAAATTGAGTAACTTATACAAGTGGCGCTCTGCTTCAGCCCGTCTTCGCCCGTTCTTCAATCACAAAAGCTCGAAATAGAACGACTATTCCTATGCTTTTGCTCAATCAGAACGAACAAATACGAACTAAATCAGAGCGCCACTTGTATAAGTTATTCAATTTCTATTCCTAACCTGTTTATTGCCTTATTTTTTGTTTTATTCACACAAAACGATAAAGAGGAAAAATTATGGACGCTGTTGCCGTTGGTTCAATTCTCGCAGTAAGCATCACCATTGCTATCATTATTTTTCTGGTCATACGTATTGTTTATCTCATCAATCATACCCATTCAGAAGACTGAGCAGCAGCTTTCGGGCATTAGTACAACAAGCTGCATGGTGACATGCCGTGTTGCTATCCAGTCATACCTGATACAAAAATCTGTAAATACGTGAACAAAAAGACCACTCAAGTCGATCTGAAAAACCTGGAGGAGCTCTATCACGAGGCGGAATACTGGCACGTCAATACAGGTGGCCAAACCATTCACGCCAAACGGATGCCGGGCACTTTTCGCCGTATCAAATGGATAAGCATGAGCATATGGCTGGCATTTTTCTTTGGCCCCTATCTGCGCTGGAATGGCCAGCAGGCCATCCTGTTCGACATTCCCGGTCGCCAGTTTCATATTTTCAATATCACTATCCTGCCGCAGGATGTATGGATGCTGGCCTTGGTGTTGTTATTTTTCGCGTTGTTATTGGCCGCAGCCACCTCCCTTGCCGGGCGGGTGTATTGTGGTTATTTTTGTTTTCAAACGGTATGGACAGACATCTTCATCTGGATTGAAGAAAAGCTCGAAGGCTCACCCGCAAAGCGCAGCAAACTGGACAACGCGCCGTGGGACGTTAAAAAAATTCGCATCAAGTTCGTCAAACACAGCGCCTGGTTAGCCATCGGCCTGCTCACCGGCATCAGTTTTACGCTCTGGTTTGGCGATGCCTTCCAGCTTTGGAAAGCCTATCTCACCCTGCAAGCCCCTTTATTCGCCTGGGGAACCATCGGTGTCTTTGTGTTTTTCACTCACCTGTTTGCCGGTTTTATGCGTGAACAGGTCTGTTTCTGGCTTTGCCCTTACGCCCGCATTCAGGGTGTAATGTACGACCGAGAAACTATCCTGCCCACCTATGATTTTAGTCGCGGCGAACCTCGCGGAAAATTAAAAAAAGGCAACCGTACTGAAGGAGGCGAGCAAGGCGACTGCATCGACTGTAAACAATGTGTCGCGGTATGCCCTACTGGCATCGATATTCGACACGGCCAGCAGGAAGGTTGTATTACTTGCGCATTATGTCTTGATGCCTGCGATTCAGTGATGGATAAAATCCATCGCCCCCATGGACTGATTCGTTATGCCTCACTGGATGAAATCGAAGGCAAGCCCACGGTAAAAATTTATCAACGACCTCGTGTACTGATTTACTTCGCCATTATGCTGGCTGCCATTGGAGGGATTCTCTATGGTCTGACAAACCTTGGTTCATTAGAACTGAAAGTTTTACATGAACGCCAACCCTTGTTCGTATTACAAAGTGATGGCTCAATCCAGAATAAATATATACTTAAGATACTCAACAAAACAGATGCTGATATGCCCGTCACATTGACAGTCAGTGGTCATGACGCCATAAAATTGATTAATTCTGGAAAACCATTTATTACCAAACAGGGACGCGTTACCGCCCATACGGTTTTCTTGCGCATTCCCGCTGACAAACTGGATACAGAGCGTATCCCAATTATTTTTCAGGTAGAAAATACCGATCACACGGCGTTATTTGCCGAATATCAAAGTATGTTTTTTGGACCCGCTCAGTAAATAAAATATGAGGCAAGATATCATGAATAAAACACAGACAATTCCTGCCAATAAGAAAAACTATTTTCAGCTTCACTGTTCACAAGCCAACAAAGAGGCAGTAAAAAACCCCTGGTTTTTGGCATTTTTAGGCATTATCGCTGTATTCCTTATCGTCAATTTTATCTTTATAGGATTCGCAATCAGCACTAACCCAGGACTGGTCAGCAACGATTATTATGAGCAAGGTCGCGAGCATGAAAAAAATGTCGTAACCTGGTCTGCGGCACGCAACACTCTCAACTGGGAAACCAAGATAGAAATTCCGGAGCGAATCATTATCAATAAAGAAGATACTTATCGCTTCAGTGCAGTGGATTCACGCGGTGTATCCATCATGGACGCTGATGTAACATTCACTCTCTATCGCCCCTCCGATGCCAGTGCCGATTTTGTGAAATCTGTCCAACAGATCGCCCCCGGACTCTACCAGACAAAACTTTATTTCCCTTTGCCCGGCATTTGGGATATCAACCTCGAGGTGATACAGGGTGACGATGTGTATCACCAGACCCGGAGGATATCGGTTCACATGCCCACAACGAAAAAAGCGTCGTAAATACCGTGAATGCTGTACCACCATTGCACGCTGAAAGCTTTTTACCCTCGGGCAGAGCGGATACAAGTGACGGTTGCTTTCATTGCCATTTACCGCTACCTGAAAAACTGACATTTGAAACAGCCATAAATGGCAGCACGCGCCAGTTTTGCTGCCCAGCCTGTCAGGCAGTATGTAGTGCAATATACGATGCCGGGCTGGATGGCTTTTATGATCGCGCCCCGCAGGGTATTCTCGCCCCGCCACCAGAAACAGCCAAAGACCTTGCCCTTTATGATCTCGACGAAGTGCAGGCCGAATTTGTAGCGGATTTGGGCCCTCAACGCGAAATCCATTTACTGGTGGAAGGCATTCATTGCGCCGCCTGTGTATGGCTTATTGAACGCTCCCTGAACCAGTTACCCGGCGTACTCAATGCCCGGGTCAACTTGTCAGGGAAACGACTGTTACTGAAATGGGATAACAACCAGCTCCGGCTTTCTCAGGTGCTTACTCATCTGGGGAAAATAGGTTATGCCGCAATTCCCTATGACCCAGAGGTCGCTGAAGGACGTCTCAAAAAACAAAATCGCAGCCTGTTGTTACGCATGGCTTTCGCCGCCTTTGCGATGATGAACCTGTTGTGGATTTCTATTGCGCTTTACAGCGGTGCTAGTGAAGGTGAATTCCGCAGTCTGTTTCACTGGGTCGGGTTTTCCCTTGCTACCCCCACCTTGCTTTATTCCGGTTATCCCTTTTTACACAGTGCCTGGACGGGGATAAAACGCCTGCATTTCACTATGGATTTACCCATCGCCATTGGTGCAATAGTCACTTACAGTTATTCTGTATACATCACTCTTAACCCATCGGTAGTCGGTGAAGTCTATTACGACACGGTAGTAAATTTTCTGTTTGTCATTCTAGTCGGCCGCTATCTGGAGGCAATGTCAAAACGCCAGGCTGTTAACGCCACACAACGATTGCTTGAACTACAACCAAGAGCTGCAACGGTATTACGTGACGGTGAGCCTGTGTTGTTACCCATACGCGCCGTCAAACTTGATGATCAGGTACTCATCAAACCCGGTGAACAGATTCCTGTCGATGGCATTGTTATGCAGGGTCGCAGCAAGGTGGATGAATCCATGCTCAGTGGCGAATCCCGCCCGCTTAACAAACAGGAAGGTGACAAAGTATCCGCTGGCACTATGAATACCGACAGCATACTGACGGTGCGTGTTGCCGGAATATTACGCAACACATCATTAGGCCGCATTATCAATCTGGTCGAAAAAGCACAGGCCTCCAAAGCACCCATCCAGTGTACGGCTGATCGTATTGTGCCCTGGTTTGTTGCCACCACCCTGTTGCTGGCCAGCATGACCTTTTTCTGGTGGTTAAATATTGATTTTGAGATGGCGCTGATGGCCGCCACTGCCGTGCTCATCATCACTTGTCCCTGCGCCTTTGGCCTAGCCACACCAATGGCCATTGCCTCAGCTTCCGGCTTGGCGGCACGCTTTGGTATTCTCATTAAAAATGGTGGTGTGCTGGAAACACTGTCGCATATTGACCATATTGTCTTTGACAAAACCGGCACCCTCACCGAGGGACGCATGCAGGTGCAGAAGATATTCACTCACAACGATATGGATAAACAAAGTCTCATGCAGTATGCCGCAGCCCTGGAGCAATACTCAGAACATCACATTGCCAGTGCTGTTTGCCGTTTTGTTGAAAAAAATAAAATCCCTCTGCTTTCTGCGCAACACATTGAGAATTTTCCCGGTAATGGCATCAAAGGTGTAGTGAATAACAACACAGTGATGATTGGCACCTGGCAATGGTTGAAACAAAACCAGATTACCCTGAATGAAAAGTTACGATGTAATACCCGACAGCTGGAAAGAAAAGGATCAACTTGTGTCCACGTCTCTGTTGACGGCCAACACATGGGTATCATCGCCATCAATGATCAACTGCGCCCGGACGCCAAAACATTAGTGGATGCACTTCGTGCCAGAGGCATCCGCATGACCATCCTCAGTGGTGATCGCCAACCAGTGGTGGAACACATTGCACACCAATTAGGTGGCATGGAATCCATTGCCGAGGTGTTGCCGGAAGGCAAAGATGAAATCATCCAGCAACTGAAAAAAGACGGAGCTACCGTCGCTATGGTAGGAGATGGTATTAACGATGCCGCTGCGCTCAGTCGTGCCGACGTGAGTATCGCACTGGGTTCAGGTACCGATATCTCTGGAGATAATGCCGACATTGTACTGATGAGCAATGAACTCGATAAGGTACGCCTGGCTATGCAGTTATCACAACGGACCCTACGCACTATTCGTCAAAATATTACTATCTCTTTTACTTACAATATCATCATGGTGCCACTGGCTATGGCAGCCATGATCACACCATTGGTGGCTGCCATTTCCATGCCCATCAGTTCGTTATTGGTCATTGCCAATGCAGCGCGCATTCGCACGGTGTTTAATCAAAAAAACACTTTAGGCTCTGATCCTTAGGCATTCGCAATAGATTTAACAGATGTGTTAGGTTAAAGATCAGTTTCGGCAGGAGAAACGTTAATGGAAGTGATCTATGGTCTAATACCGGCAATGATTATCCTTGGTTTGATCATGGTAGGCATTCTTGTCTGGGCGGTTAAAAGTGGTCAATATGATGATCTGGAAGGTGATGCCAATCGCATTATCATGGATGATGATGATCCCTTGCTGCCTGACAATGCCAATAAAAAACATGCTCAGAAAAACCCGACAGAGAGGGTAAAACAGGCAGGAAAAAACTGGCCGGATGCTGATTGAGTCCTTTTGTTCTGTTTTCAGCCATTCATCTGTTTTATGGCTTTCATCGCTTTATCAGAAGGCTTAACCAGTTTTGAAAACTCGCACGTTGAGGCATAGAGGCAAGTCCCTTGAAACCTATTGTTGTTGCAATTTCGAATGTAAATTCGAAGTATTGTAGCATTCATAGCTTGGACACCAACGCATCAACTGAATATATGATGAGAGCTAAAGCAATGAGCGCCATACATATATAACTTGAAAAGAAAAGTCGCTGTTGTTTATATGTGCCCATTTTGATTCCCTCATGGCGAAAGCTCATACTCTTCACAGCTTCTCTACCCGATGTATCCAAGTATATTGTCCCACCAATCAGTGACACTATTGGCCACCACTCATGATCAATAATCATAAGAACACCAGATACGGGTAACCATCCAAGCACAAGCAAATCCCAATACGCCGTATAGCGCTCAGATCGTTGTAATAACGAATCGGTAACTTCAGGATTTTCCTGAATCCCTAATCGCTGCGCAAGTTTAAAACTAATGGATGATATGACTTGAGCGAGATATAATGCACCACCTAAAGTCAACAACCCCCACCCTAGAACAGTCTGCAAAACTCCCTCCTTTCATGATCAATATATCCGTAGCGTTTGAGATTTAGGTGTTCAGTGTGCGTCATATTCATTTCCTGGCGAGACGAAATGACGAAGAATAGCGGGTCTATTGTGAGGAATTTCAACGCTACCATGGAATGAAAAGGGCGTGCAATGAATGCCTAAACCTCAAACGCTACGGGTATATAATAGTGAGGAAAACAAAACTACCGTAATTGAATACGCAGCATCACTACAAAACAATTCTTCATTCATTTGCAACAGCCTTTCTCTAGCTGTATTGGCGGGCATGGAACATCAGCATATGAGCAATACACACAACAATCACCTTCGAGTGGCTTCAGAAGAACACCACAGCCCTTACATTCATAAAAATACTGGCATGAATCTTCAGGCATATTTTCCTTTTCTTCATGCCCACATTTCGGGCATCTGATTGCTGATTCAAGCTCTACATTCATATTTTCATATCAAAAAAATTTAAATAAGAGTAACGTCGATAATATAGAAAATTAATTACTCTGAGCCCATTGATTAGCTTCTGCTAGTTTATTTCTGTCCTATATCCCGTCAAGATGTTAGGCCTGAATTTTATTTAATCTTCGTGATTGGTGGACGAAGCTTAGATAATACTTCACTCTTTTCACCTCGTAACACCTTTATTAGCTCCATTCTAGCCATCATTTTGTCAAAATTATTATCCAGTAAGAAATCCAGAAGCTTTTCAAATTTTTCACGTCTTTTAGTGCCAGCCTCTGATGTATCTCTTCGATCATTGAAAAATTCCATTAGTGTTGAACCACATGGACAGTTTCGAAATACTTCTATTATTTTACTACCATCGTCATCTTCCGACTGCTTTAAACCAGTCGTCGATGCATTGACATCCTGGGTTTCTAACAAGAACTGCTCAGCAGATACAAATAGTCGTCCGCAATTTGTACACTTCTTTGGGAATGCCGACTCTGCTAATTCTCTTAACCCTTTAAACAGCTCACTATAAAATTGATTGTCATCAGTCATAAATCTACCGTCGCTATTCCCTAGAAAAAATATAGCTGCATCGTAAAGCGGGCCTGACATCTAAAAGCGAGGAGGACCATATATATGACCTCGTCCTTCGCTTGTTAGAGGCAATTAATCACCTCCCCCACCACTACTGCCTCCTCCATCACCCCAGCCACTGCCGGAACTACCACCTATATCAAACAATCCCAAATCAGACTCCCAGTGACCACGCCCTCTAGATGCCGCAGCAAGAACAGCTGATACCAAGCACAATATAATTATAGTTGTTGTAAATTCATTATGAATACCATATGCAAAGGAGGATATTAGCGACAATATTGAGATAGCAGATAACCCTATGGTGAAGCCCTCACTCATAAGTCCACCAAAAAAAAGAAACATAGCCCCCAGAAATATCAACCCATCAAATAAAAGGTAAAGACCCAGAAATGCTAGTAAGTAACCGATATATACCACAGACTATTCCTCTTTTGCCTGCGCCTTGTTTGAATGTTTCAATTCAATCCCCCAACCAATCAATGGGGCTAGAGTTAATGATTTTATTTTCTTGCTCTATATTTCTCTGATTTCCTATCCCCCCCTCTAGCATTAGGGGATGCTCGTCTTCCTGTTTTCTTTTCAATTTGTTGCTTAAATCGTCTGTCACCCAACACCCATGCTTTATTGAAAGAATCACGTATCTCTTCAAGTGTATCGTCAGCAATTTTATGCTCAAATAATGCGGTGTATCTTTTTTGCCGTGTTGCCTCTGTTTTCGCAAGTGCTTGGTACAGGAAATGCGGGGTTATCAGCTCCATAGGCTTCCCCTGTGCATTGCGTTGATAACTTGACCAAGGATATTTACCGGGATGCCGCACCATTTTCGCTCTCATCGGGTTCAATTCAATATAGCGACTCACAATGAAAAAGTAGTTATTACTGTCTACCAGCGTTGACTTGTATCGTCCTTCCCATAAGCTACCTGTTCTATCATAGGTTTGATTAATGTAACGAACATAATAACGCCCTAGTGATTGCATCAATTGACTCACACCGTATTCTGTTTCTGGCGTCATCAGCAAATGAACATGGTTGCTCATCAGCACGTAGCTATGTACAGCAACTTTGTATTTTCTGCTGTAAATCTTGAGCTTATGCAGATAAACCCTATAATCATCGTCGTTAAAGAAACAAACTTGTTTGTTATTTCCACGCTGCACAACATGCTGTGGGATACCAGGTAAATTGAGTCGGGGTAATCGAGCCATCAGCTTTCCACATCAAAAAAATTTAAATAAAAGTAGCATCGATAACATAGAAAATCAATTACTCTGACCCCATTGACTGGAAGCTAACGCCCGCGCTGAGAGGTAGGCCGTAACACTGGTGTGGCTTGTGGCAATCCGCCACAAACGCACCGCTGCGGAGGACCATCCTTCTCTAGCGCGCTTGTTACGCTTTGTTACAGTATGTTATCGCAAGAAAGCTTGGCATCTAATTCAAAAAGATAGGGAGCTACAAAGCCTTCATACTCTTTTTTATTTTTGCTTGGTAAATCTTTCCACCCTGTAATGGTATGTCGACATCCATTGGCGCCACACCTACATTCTTCTGGGAAAAAATCAACGCCATAATTTCTCATAGCATAGTCGAAAGTTATTTCTTCATTACGACTAATTTGTTTCATCGCTACAAAGTCATGAGCTCCTGTTTCATTTACCCTAATACCACAATTCGGACCACAGGAATGATTAACTTTAATTATTAACCCAGCATGAAGTACATACTCATTTTCTCCTATCTGCGAAGCATGAGAGTGATTTTCATTCAACCTTTCCTTTATAACCCCGATTACTACTATTTGACCTTTTTCAAATGACTTTGTGGCGAAAATTCCTTCTCCCTTTTCAGGAGAAGTCCTTAATTCACATCCATTTTCTGTATTTTTTTCTATATTCACGCATAACCTCAATGAAGTGCCCGGCAGAAATCTGACGGGGCATTGCAGAGGGAATGTCAAATTCCCATCGCATCAGTACTATTATTACATGTATGAATAATAGGAACTGGATTAAAATCTAACGCCTAGGCTGAGAGGTAGACCGGAGCAGCGAGGGGCTTGTCGCATTCGCCACAAACGAGCCTGCGCAGGACTGTCCTTTCGAGCCTATTTATACCTAATATACACCGTCATGCAACCCAATAAAAAAATTGCTATATAGAGCCTTTTGTAACCTAAAGCCATTCTCTTCAACAATAAATTTCTCGTAACTATTTATTAGAGAAGCACACCGCCCTTTCGCCAGAGATTCTTCCATAGTCAATGGCCTAATATTCTCCAATTCATGCCAGGCTAGAAGATTTGTCCCTGGCCATGTTGAGCCATACTCACCTTCTTCAACTGCACCTCTCTGCTGCATATGTAAAACTGATAACGCCAAATATTTATCGACCTCACGGGCAAAATCATGGTTATTTGGGATGACTAATTTCAGAGCGATAATACCTGACACGATGAATCCGTGATATTCAAGTTGCTGGTTATGCGCATCCAGAGCAGCTCCGGTCTCGGACGACAAATTTGGAAATATTCCTTGCTCATGGAAATAGACCGCCTTATTCAGGTAGCGAGTATCCCCGGTTACTTTATATGCGTAAGACAAGCCCTTACTTAGGGCTGATAGGTAGTTGATATTACTATGAAGCGGCTTATCCAAAGCCCAGTCTGCTGCTTTTACGATGGAATCAACATAGCTTGGATCCTGGGTACGAATATAGCCTTTTGCAATAGAAGCTAAAGAATATCCATGATCATAGTACAGCTCAGCTATGTGACTTCCTGGTAAGGAGGTCACCCAGCCTCCATTAATACATTCTGGGCACTCAAGCATTATCCTATTAACAGTTTCACCAAACTCTGGATTATCAGTATCGGCCGGAAATCCAAAAACCCCACTACCCCCCTCTAATTGAGCTGATTGCAAATATGCATAGGCTTCTAAGCTTCTAGCATCGTACACGCTTGCCACTTCGCTTAGCTCTGAATACACATCGGCTCTCCAATATGCGTCTCTCAAAGCCATTCGGTAAGGATACCCAGCTCCCCATGATCCATCGCCGCTGTACATACCCTCACTGATCGCATGGAATGTGTTGAATACTGATAGCGTACTCTTTTCTCTTTCTGCATTTTCTTTACAGGAACATAGAGCCACAACGACGACGAGTACTAAAAATAGTTTTTTAAAAGCCATATCCTACCTGTAGGTATAACAGTTAATTGGCCCCAATGCGGGGGATAACTCCAATCAATGGGATCGAGTCAATAATTTTATTGCTCTATATCTCTGGTTTCCTATCACCCCCCTCTAACATTAAGGGATGCTCGTCTTCCTGTTTTCTTTTCAATTTTCTGCTTAAATCGTCCGTCGCCCAACCCCCATGCCTTATTGATTGAATCACGTACCTCTTCAAGTGTATCGTAGTTAACACTGTCTACCTGCGTTGACTTATATCGCTCTTTCCACAAGGTACCTGTTCTATCATAGGTTTGATTAATATAACGAACATAATAACGCCCTAATGATTGCATCAATTGACTCACACCGTACCCTGTTTCTGGTGTCATCAGCAAATGAACATGGCTGGGCATCAGCACGTAGCTATGTATAGCAACTTTGTATTTTCTGCTGTAAGTCTTGAGTTTATCCAGATAAACCCTGTAATCATCGTCGTTAAAGAAACAAACTTGTTGGTTATTTCCATATCAAAAAAGTTCAAATAAGAGTAACTTCGATAATACAGAAAATCGATTACTCTGACCCTATTGGTTGGATATATCTCTCATCAACCGGAAATGCTATTATTTTCCTTTTGCGTATAACGTCAACTCAAACGCCTTGCATTGTTAAACTTCCCTCAAACCCCCTCTCAATGTAAGGTGAAGCCCGTAACCTGTTAGTAGCAAGTTACCACTTCAGCAGTCCGATGAACGCCCGGTCTTATAGACCGTAAACAAGCGGGGACGCTGAACCGACCTGATGTGCTCAAGTAAATCTGCGGTACTCAGCTGAGATAAAATGGATCTGTAAGGTCAAAACACATCCTCTCTACTCAATCCATCTCTAACTCTATTTATTCAAATTTCAAAAATTTCGTCAACTCAACTTGCTCACCCAATGCGCTTAGTCAAAGTCTGAAACATTGCAAATCATCCGCAAATTGCATCGGACCATTATATGTCCGACGTATTTGTGCCGTGGAAGTTTGTTCCTGACCGAAAGTACGATTCATACGGTGTGATAACACCAATAATTTAACACGGGCTTTGGCTGCAATTTTCCCTATTACCGATGGCGGCATGTGCAGATTGCGCGCAACACCTGTTATTCCTTCTGGAACCGCATGATGAGCCACTAATAAATCAGCCTGTTTTGCAAGGTTTGCAAGCGTGCCATTGTCGTTATTCATGTCACCGCTGAACACCAGTGTCTTGCCTGCGATCTCCACCCGCCAGGCTAATGCCGGTAACGGGCCATGATGTACGGGTACGGCGGTTAAACGATAACGAGAATCTGCCAAAACTACCTGCTCTGCCTTACCTTTTGTATCGACATCAAATGGCAACAAACGATAAATATCTGTGCCATCAAGGTAACGGTTTAAATACTGATAGGCACCATCCAGCCAAAATAAATCCTCTAAATAATTCGATGCCGACGGCATAAATCGATTACCCGTTGGGCCATATATGGGTAAGTCGCGGTTTCTATCACTAAAGAAAGACGCCTTGACTAACGCCGGCAAATCATTGGTGTGATCCACATGCATGTGGCTTAATAGGATCACATCCAGATCATTCAACGACGCTCCGCTTTGCTCAAACCGGAACATACTGCCACTGCCAATATCAATAAGGAGTCGCGCTTTACCTTCGCGCCATATAACATAGCCACTCGAAGCTCGACCGTCGTCCAGTTCCGGCCCACCAGATCCCAACACCTGTAACCACACGCCCTTTTCACCGCATCCCGTTTTTGCATACGCCGGTGCGCATATCAGGATCATAAGAAATGGTAAAAATAAATATTTATTTAACATATAAACACTATTAACCCTTCTCTATGTTTATGACATATAACGCCAGAGTTAAATTGCGGCGAGTCTTTTTTCGCCGTCAATTTTCAACGACTTGTTATTTGGTTTCTTATTCATCTTTCATCAACATTATTAATTGGTTACAGCTAAATTATTCATTGTTTATATACATACGTTTTTATTCTGTCCTATAGTTTTAATCCAGATGCTGAACAACGGTTCCACCAAAATGAGCTTCATGGGCTTCGCATAGGTGGCCGTTGACTTTGCATTTCACACTGCAAGAACCGTAGTACATATGGAGTTTACTTAGCTTGACGATTTTTTCCTCAATTTCGATTTGACCACTCAGACACTTCTGACAGATGTACTTCGGGTAACGGGGTGAAACCTCAACTTTTTCTTTACAAATTGGACACTTCTGCGCTCTTTGTCGATGTTCGCCAGGAATAATGCTGTCATCAATATTGAGTCTTACAATCATATATTCTAGTGCATAATGCCATTCAACAACCAAAGAAGTTCGTGACAATAAGGAGCAAAGCTCTAAAAAATCTTTATTTGATCCTGCGCATGCGATGCAGAATATTGCGCTTAGTGCAAAGTCATCATCTTCATCATTAACGATTGACCATGCACAATCAGTGAGATCAATAGCACTTTGCTGAGTTGACTCGATTTCGTCATTTACCCAGTATTGGTAAATACTAAGTCCATCATTTTTTTCGACGTACTTACTTCGGATAGATATAAAACGCCTTGCGTCACTCATATTCTCTTTCCTAGTGAGAACTCTATGGGGTATATACTCATAGAGAATATCAATATTTTTGAACTAATTTGTATTTGTATTACATAATCAGGATAGGGGGATGCCTCACGACATCCCTCCTCCCACACCACCCGGCATACGGATCACGTACCAAGGCGGTTCATTATCTTGTCGGTTCTCATCATGCTACCAAGGTCGGTAGCCCCAAGTCTCTAAAATATCTGTTTGGCAATGCATAATAAAGCACCGGACTTCTACTCAGTCGCCACGGGCCGTGGGCCGATTTAGCCGTATTCCAGGCTAGTTGGCGCTTGACACCAAGTCGCCTGAGCTTTCGATACCCCGATCTCCCCCATTGCTTCCACAGATAACATCGTAACTTCCGTCGAATCCATTTCTCCACATCTCGCTGCGGGCTCTTTATTTCGGCTATGCCAAAATATGCTTTCCAACCAAGCAGGAATTTCCTTAATTCGGCGATGATCTGGATTATCGAATGGCCTCGTGTTCGACGACATAACCTTCGCACCGTTTGCTTTAGTTTCTCCAAGGCGGGCTCGGAGACTTTAATTTTATGCCCACGGCGCGCACTAAAGGTAAAACCCAAAAACTTGCGTTTCCAGGAACGGGCAACTGCACGTTGACTGCTAACGTAAATTTGACAGTCATCGGCATAGCGAACAAAGGCGTGTCCGCGCTTTTCCAGTTCCCAATCCAATTCGTTGAGTACAATGTTGGATAACAACGGTGATGGTGGGCTACCTTGCGGCACCCCTTGTGTTGTTTTCTCTTTTATGCTCATTTCGTTGGATGCCACTTTTCAGGTAGCGATTGATCAGGCGCAGCAGGTCTTTGTCTTTAATCCGACGCTTCAGTGTATTCATTAACCGATCATGGTTAACACGATCAAAGAATGCGTCAAGATCGAGGTCTACGGCCCATTTCTTGCCTTGCGCTATCTCGCTTCGCGCTTGGTAGACAGCTTGGTGCGCGTTGCGGTTCGGCTTGAATCCGCAGCTATGAGGGTGAAAGTGCGACTCCCAGATCGGGGCAAGCACCTGCACTATGGTTTGCTGGATGAAACGATCCATGACCGTGGGTATACCCAACTTGCGTTTACGGCCATCAGGTTTGGGTATGTCAACCCGTTTGACGGCTTGTGGTCGATAGTGACCGCTCAGGAGCTGGCTTTTGATCTCGGGCCAGTGGCGTATCAGGTATCGGACAACTCTTCTACCGTCATGCCATCTACACCGGCTACACCTTTCTTACGTTTGACTTGTTTCAGCGCTAGCATCAAATTTGTCCTGTCCAACATTTTCGCCAGCAATGATTCCTTTTCGGTTGGGGATTGATTGCGCTTTTCTCCCATTATCCGTTACCCTTCTTAATGAGGGATTGTGTCCACAGGTCTATGAATACAGGGCAATGCTTCAAAACGGTCAATCTCTGATAATGTTTAGGCCTTCAGTGAACCGAGTGCCCACCTACTATGCCTTCTGCTGATTTCTGTCACGCGATCAAACCGGGTCTCTCCGGTTTCAGTGAGTCCATTCACACGCTACAGGCCTCCCGGGGTAAGACACTTAACTTTCCTCCCGTAGACGTCAAATTTATAAAACGTATCCCGTTTGCAGATGGGGGGCTTCGTGGTCACGTGCCCACTCGCCCCGAATACGTCACACCTCTTATCGGATTCTTGTCCATCGCCCCGCGATTTCGCGTTGGGCTTCCTCCAGACCCTGCCTCGCGACAATGCCCTTGCCCTTTCGCTAACCTTCGGCTCTGCGAATACCTGGTATCAGAACTTTCATTTGACGAGTTAAGTGCCATGCCCGGCACACACGTTTTAAATAACTGGCATTTCATAGCGCGGTTTAGGTATGCAAAAATTAGCGCTAGCGAATAGCATACCTAAACCACGCTGTGAATTGTCCAGGTTTATTTTTTTGTTAGCTGACTCTACTCTCGCTCTCACCTCTTTCAGTACCTACTAACCATTGGTAAGATAGTGACAGCAAACCGATTTCAACTACCATGACAACTAACCAGACCATCTCAACTAACCCTTTATATATAATAGAATCTGTTTCAGATAAAAAATTCATTAATATAGCACTTACTAAAGGAACTATTCCAACTAAAAGAGTCAGCCTCATTGAATTTCCTTTCGAAAGTGACCATGCCCACCCCAAATTTGGCCGTTGATCGATTGCAGTTGCCGGTAATAAAAGTGACCATCTAGCAACAAGGTAGTACACCGGAAGACCCATTAGCGGTACAATGATATTTCCGGCAACATCCTTATCAGAAAACGTATTATCTATAAAATCTAGCACCAATGGTACGGCAAGTAAAAGCATAGGGATAACGACAATTGATACACATAGCCCTATAACAATCCACCAGCCAATAAACCTAAGCTCTCTTCCACCTAATCTAAGTACTTTCGTTTCTAAAACCTCTGTTTCGTTTAACAAAAATACTCTATGACATCCGACTATAGCCATAACAGCAGTAGCAAATATCCCTATCTCCAGAATGAAAATTGCAATATCAATAAATATATTAGCATCTGATTCAAATATACTAGCGTTGATAAATAAAAATAGTATCAGCCCAATTAATACAAATGGGCTCCCAAATTTAAAAAATAATTTTGATTTTTTGGCTGCTAATCTTATTGAAGTTATAAATATTTCAATAAGTGGAAGTGATTGCATTATTTTACCTCTATGATTAATGTACTTTTTATGTGTCACGCGTATTGGTAGAACGCCCCGTTACCGGAGCGCCCCCAAACAGATTCGGACGTGCGAAACTATCGCATCCGGCTCTTCAGTAATATATTCACCCGTGTCAGTCACAATCCTAATACCAATCAACAATGACATGGTCTCTTTTCCTAATTCGCATTGGCCTTATTCCGAACCAATGTAACATGTCATTTAGACCTTTCCAATTATAACTTCTACGCTGGCTACGTCTGTTTAACCACTTGTAAAGGGTACCTATTACATGGCTATACAGTCCACTTAGGCTACTGCTGTTATCGGGTAACCCAAAGTAATTACTAAACCCTTGTAGCTTTCGCTTTAAGGTTTCTAATAATTTACGAAGTGGAAGACTTCGATTACGCTTGATCCAGTTTGTAAACATGCTCATGCTTTCGCGCTGTTTCTCGCGTGCCGTTCTGCGCCTTACTCGCGGCTGTTTGTTTCTGTCAAGACTCCAATAGAAGTCAAAACCGAGAAACGTGAAGCTACGTTTTCTACTCGGGTGAAACCGACTAAAACGGATCAGTCGAGTTTTCTCAGGAGCAATTTCAAGGCCAAACTTTGATAACCTGTGTGGCAGTGCTTTGTAGAAGTTTTCTGCATCTCTGCTGAGTTGGAACGCTATAACAAAATCATCGGCATAACGGATTAACATGGCTTTTCCCTCCAGCTTTGTTTTGACAACTTTTTCAAACCAGATATCCAATACATAGTGTAAATAGATATTCGCAAGCATAGGTGATATTACACCCCCTTGCGGGGTGCCTTCCGTGGGTTTTATTATTTCCCCTTCAGGTTCTATCACTTTGGCTTTCATCCATTGCTGACGTGGTCGTTCGCTTCTCGCTATCCTTCCACAATACCCTGTTTTACCCTTTTTTTGTGTCTCCACTGTTGCCAATGGACTCACCAGGGAGCTGGGCAGCTCGCCGATGCCTGGCGTATTTAGTTAAGG
>Ga0316204_10003456_pt1 | contig 31605 bp, 26 predicted proteins | sample 6monrhotite_MG_2_FD_205661 | JGI IMG/M metagenome (GOLD analysis project Ga0316204, IMG submission 205661) | Microbial mat bacterial communities from mineral coupon in-situ incubated in ocean water Damariscotta River, Maine, United States -... | ecosystem: Environmental > Aquatic > Marine >... | reverse complement strand
TGAATTTATGAAGAAAAATATCTTTCTGGTATTAACATTTTCAATGTTATTATTAATTTCTGCATGTGGAAAAAATTATAGAATTAAGCCTGATCATGATCAAATCGTACTTAATGAAAATGAAGGTTTTCTTGGTTTTATGGTTGAGTCACTTGATAATCTTGGCAATATACAAATGAAAAATGTTCAAAACAATGATATTTTTTATGTTGGCTCTGCAAAAAAAGGAGGATCTTTAATATTAGCAAAGTTAATTGAAGGTGAATATTGTTTAGTAGGTTTTGATGTGTATAACCTGCATATTAACTATGAAGATCAAGGTTTTTGTACTTTTGTTGAATCTGGAGAAATTAATTATTTTGGAGAGTTTATAGTTCGCAACCCTATAACTACTTTGACCACTAGATTTAAAAAATTTGTTATAAAATTAAATACAGATTTTCCTACTTTATGTTCTCAATTTATTGGAGAAAGTTGTCAGTAATGAAGAAGTATTTGATTGTTTTATCAATTGTATTATCGCTATCAATGGAAGTTTTGGCTGAAGAGGGAAGTGACTGTGTAAAATTAGGCTCATTTTTTCCTTATAAAGCTGGGATTTATGCTGAACAAAAGTCTTTTCAGAAGATTAATGCTTTTGATATTTTTTGCAACCTCTCTTATAAAGGGGATTATAGGGCACAATTCAAATTAGCAAAATATTATGAGAAAGGGGTTCCAGATTATGTAGATGCAAATTTAACGTATGCGTTAATATGGGCAAAACTTTCAAACTCTCAAATTAAAAGTAGAAAGAGACAAATATATATTGATAGGCTAATTAAAACCTTAGATGAAAAAGAAATTAATACAGCGAATAAATTATATGATGTAGTTAAATTATATATGCCTAGTGGATTAAGAATTGATATGGAATATAAAGAAATTGATTTAGAAGAAGTGTTTAGAAATCAAAAAAAAGAATATACGGGTTCCCGAATTAAACGTAAAAAACCATTTAATAATATATCGATAATTCAATAATATTTTTAATTTGTAATCCTCCTGAAAATTCTATAAAGATAAACTTATGAGTTTTTTATGAAAAAACCACAATATTTATTCATAATATATTTTAATATTAATGTTTACAATTTTAGTTGTTAGCATTAATTATTTTCGGTTTTTTAACAAAAGGTTTGATGCCGAATTCTGGATATATTTCACTTGGAAAATACAAGACACCACCACGAGAGACCATAGAGATTGTTTTGATGGCTTTGATATCTTTGGTTGGGTCATTGGGAACTAGAAAGAAATCAGCTAACATACCTGGTTCGACGGATCCTCTATCAGAGTGCCCAAGATATTGGGCCATGTCATAACTGCCTAATTTCAATAACTCTGCAGGTGTGTAACCCAATTGTTGATAAAGCTCCAGCTCTCTGTGCAGGTTAAAAGCACCACCTAAATCAGTACCAGGAACCATCATAATGCCACGTTCTTTCATTAGTTTTAATGTATCAATGATTTTATTATAAGCCAATCGATAAGCTTTATCCTCTTTTTCGTTGGCGATGCTGATCCACCCCACTTTGGCATTGCGTTGCACATTTGCTGGCATGTGATCAATATAATCTATTCTACCAGCACTGGTCGTACCATTTCGACCCAGAAGTAAGGCTTCATGAATAGCCAATGTTGGGTCTAATACCGTTTTGTTTTTTACCATTAAATCTAAAGTTTCATTTACAGCATCACTGTTTAGGTCCAAATCTGGTATGCGTTGTAATGCGGTTAATCGTAATAAGGTACGGGTGTCTTCATCTGGCTCAAGAACCCAGCCTAACAAAATTTGATTGATGTGAGTCAATTCATCATATCCAGCTCTCAACATTGAATTTGCATTGGAAAATGCAGGAACATGTCCCGTCACATGCATATTGAGCTCATGGGCTTTTTTAATAATTGTTGGCGCCCAATCACCATTCATACTGTTATACAATTTGACACCATAAAAACCCTTGTCAGCATACTCTTGAACCGCCTCCAATGCTTGATCTAAATTTTCTACTAATACACCACTGTTGTTATTATAAGGGCTTTTGCCTTCTATCATTCCTAAACGGGTAATGCGAGGACCTGCCAATATCCCTGATTCTATATCGTCAATCAAATTACCAAGAACTTCGTTGTTATTGCCCATATCACGTACTGATGTCACGCCAGCTATAACATTCAATAAAGCTGCATTGACACCTATATGTCCATGCATCTCATAGAGTCCAGCCACTAAAGTTCCACCTTGTCCATCTATCTCGACTTCATGCTTCTTGGTTTTTACATCAGTAGCATCGATGCTTATGATTTTCCCATCACCTATTAAAACAGAAGCCATTTCTGTCAATGCTAAAGCTTTTGGATCAAATATTTTAATGTTTCGAATGCGAAGATTGTTTTTGTATGTGTGTGCATATTTGGTTTGCAAATTTTTGTATCGATTGGCTGAATATCTTTCAGCTAATTGTCTTAGGTTGTCTTCTTCATTTTCAAATCCAGATCTAATGACAATCAGCCTAGGTGTCATGAAAGCAAAAAAGGAATTTGATTGATCTAATACAAAATAAGTAGGATTGAGACCAGCTCCTGTCATTGCATAGGACTTTAGATTGATACTCTTTGAGTTGGAAATTGACTTAAATGTTTCCATTGCTGTTAATTTTAAATTGCCTGCAGGCAGCGCGGGTGCTGAGTACTCAGTTGAATTTAATAAGACATGGGCATTGATGAATAAAGAGTATGGACTGGCAGATTGATCAATATATAAAGATGGTTGATTGATGGTTGCTTCACCTTTTCCAGTGGCATCAATCCATTCGGCATTATTTCCTACAATCTTATAATGTTCATCAATTTCGTTACCAAAAGTGGTATTTCCAGATATGTCCCACTGAACTGGAAAACCTTCAGGATTGAGAATTAAGGATTCTTTAATAGTCGGTCCGCGCCCATTACTTTTATAATCAAAATCTATATCTACACTGTTACCGTTTCGATTGACCTTCAAATGACCTACCTTTGTGCCACTAATCATGACACTAAAAAGTTCTTGTGCAGGCAGTTCAACCTTTGAAACTGATTGACTTTTTTTGGTGGTGCAGGCTTGAATTGCTATAAGTATCAAAGCACAAAATAAAAAGCGAATAGCAGATGTTTGGTGGCCGGTTAGTTTAGGAGATTTAGGCATAAGAATTAATGTCAAAATGAAATAAGTTAATTGAAAATAATAGTTAGGGTGTGAAAAAGCAAGTGATAAAAGTATTTTTGATGAATTTTCTTTGCTGATAAAGGTGTATAAAATATTTTTAATTAAAATTTAATACCTTGTGTACAAATATAAAATGATGCGGGATTGTTATTCTTGAGTGTTAGCCCTATATAAAAACCATGTAATATTCCTATGTGATATTTAATTGATACTGTAAAATAATAACAGTAATAAATATTAAGGATTATATTTCATTACATACTTTTAATAATAATAAAAAATTGGAGAAATTAATATGGCAATTAAAATAGCAATCAACGGCTTCGGAAGAGTCGGTCGAAATATTGTTCGAGCCCTATATGAATACAATCGCAACGATGAATTTAAAATCGTTGCAATTAACGATTTATCAGATATAAAACCCATAGCCCACTTGACAAAATATGACAGCACGCATGGAATTTTTGATGCAGATGTTAGTTATGATGAAAACAATCTCATTGTAAACAATGACTCTATTAAATATTTTTCGGAGCGCGATCCTGAAGATCTACCTTGGAAAGAATTGGATGTAGATATCGTTATGGAATGTACCGGAATTTTTAGAACACGTGAGTTAGCTCAAAAACACATAAATGCCGGTGCTAAAAAAGTCTTACTATCAGCCCCAGGCAAAAGCTCTGTTGATGCAACAGTGGTTTATGGTGTCAATGATGATGTCTTGAAATCGTCACATACTATTGTTTCAAATGCTTCCTGTACTACCAATTGTTTGGCACCATTGGTGAAACCACTCAATGATGCAATTGGCATTGAAAATGGACAAATGACCACTATTCACGCCTACACCAATAATCAATTTTTAGCAGATACCGCCTACAGTGATTTGCGACGTGCTCGATCTGCGACCATGAGTCAAATTCCAACCAGTACAGGAGCTGCTATTGCTGTTGGATTAGTTTTACCTGAATTAAATGGCAAGTTAGATGGTTTAGCTGTCCGTGTGCCTACTGTTAATGTTTCTGTTGTCGATTTAGTCTTTCAAGCTAAAAGAAAAACATCAGATGAAGAAATTAATAGTATTATGCAAAAGGCTTCAAAAAGAATGCATGGTGTGCTTTCTTATAATGATGTACCATTAGTTTCTTGTGATTATAATCACAACCCTTACTCTTCAAATTTTGATGCCGGATTAACTAAAGTATTGAATGGCTCTTTAGTTAAAGTTTTCTCTTGGTATGATAATGAATGGGCATTTAGTGTGCGCATGTTAGACACAGCTCAAGCATGGATGAAGGCTCCTTAGTAAAAATAAAGCAATGTAGTAATATTAAGGCTAACCTGGCATTGATTTTTCGATTTATTATCTGTCATAAAAAAATAGTGCCAAGGTTTTTCTTGGCACTAACATTTACAGTGATTTATTTTGAATGATTTAAACTTCTATCTTTAGATCTTGTATTGATAAAAGTAACCAACAAAATTAGTGATATTAATATATATAATAGCCATTGGCTCAATGTCGGAACAGGTATAGCTTCTGCAGCCCCGCCATTGCCATTGTTATCAACATTATTGCCCGCATTTGAATCCTGTTCTGTTGAATCAACCGATACTATATTGTCAAAGAATCCACTAGTGACAATTGTTGCAGTGATGTCTAAGGTCACGGAATCTCCAACTGCCAACGTCCCTATGACTGCTTCACCTACTTGACAACCAGTAAGTAAAGTTGCTGCAGTACAATCTGTGACGCCACCAGTCACATTAACTGATGTTAGGTTCATGTTACTAGGCGTATCAGTGACTGTCACATTGGTGGCATTATCTGGGCCGGTATTATTAACAACAATCGTATAATTTAGGATTTGGCCACTGAGGAATGGAGCACTTTCAGCTAGACTCTTATCTATAGCTAATTCAACTACAGCAGTAGATCCACCATTACCAGTATTATCAGTATTGTTAGCAAGGTTGCTATCAAACTCATTCGAAGAGACTATAATTCCATTATCAAACATGCCATCGCTATCTATAGTCGCTGTTATGTTTAATGTGACTGTATCACCTGAAGCTAATGTACCAACAACGCCTTCACCTACAAGACATCCAGAGACTAAAGTTAAGTTTGTACAATCTGTGACCCCTCCAACAACATTGATACTTGTGATAGTTATGTTTGTCGGTGTATCAAATACTGTTACATCCGTTGCATCGTTGGGTCCTGAATTGTTAATATCAATACTATAGTTTAATGTTTGGCCACTGTTATAAGGCGCTGTTTCAGCTAAGGTTTTTGAAATGGAAACATCGGCACTTAAAATAATAATTTGGGTTGAAATTGTTTCACCACCATCATTGGTTGTGACAGTTATGTCATTGGCTGTTCCAGCAGATACTGGAGTGAAATTCGATACAGCGATTCCGTTTGTGGTTGGAACTGTAGTAGGTGAAACAGTACCTAATGCGCCACCATCAAAATTCATTTGCGTGCCATCAGGAACCGTACAATTAAATGGGGCACCTGTTGAAAGTCCACCACCAGAATCACCTGTTAAATCAGCTGTAAGTGTTGTTGCTGGATCCCCAATGTTCATTTCTGTAACACCAGGAGTTAATGCTAATAGCAACCATTCTGTAAAATTTACCGTACCACCGGTAGTATCACAACCAACATTATTGGGGCCAGCATTACAGCCCCACCAATTTTCTCGGGCATCTACTGTCGGTGCAGTACTACCTATGCCGTTTGTTGTATTTCCAATGATCACATTACAATAGGCAGTCACTGTGCTGGTATCAGCGCCATCAAAACCAACTATAATTCCGTTAGAAGAATTAACAAAGGTATTTGAAACAAAATTGGTTGTTGTTCCAGCCGCAAAAAATGTCGAGACTAAGGCACCTGCAGATACAGATCCGTCGACAGAGGCGATACCAAAATTATTTTCAATTCTATTATTACTGACCGTAATATCAGCACCAGCACTAATGTCTAATCCATAATCTAAAAAATCTCCTACACCTTTACCCATATAAGTATTGCTATCAAAAACAGATCCATTAATGCCCGTTCCAAAATACAATACACCGATTCTACCAATGGCTTCAAAACTACTATTTGTCACACTAGTGATGCCATCTCCAAATGCCGCAATTGCTACTCCTTGATAATTGGGCCCACTTGCGTTGTATTGGATATTGCTAAAGGCCACATTATCAACATTGCCAGATCCTCTGTGTCTAATGCCTTGATAGATTAATTGTCCTGTTCCATCTAAGGCAACATTATTTATATTGAAAACTACAGCCGGGTTTACCAAGAACCAACCTCTAGCATCTCCTGCGGTTCCGGTATCAAAACTTAAATTGATAATACTGTTGGCAGATCCAGCCCCTGTTAATGTTAAATTTTTGTCTATGACCACTTGTGCGGCCGTATCAAAGTTGCCAACTGCTAATGTAATTGTATCTCCTGCTATAGCATTAGTAACAGCGAGTTCTATTGTTGCTTGAGTACTATCACATGCACCTGGACTGTTATCTGGCACACAGATATTTGCTGATAGAGCTAGATTGCTGACTAACAACATAAGTATTGAAAATAGTTTGCGAAAATTGAACATGATAACCCCTTTAATTCTATCTTTTGTAATTAATTATGGGCGATTTCGTAATACAAAATTATATTGAACATTAAATATAACGCCCATGTACGAAACATATCATACATTAAATGATATGGATTTTCTAATGATAATTGAATATTCAGCTATAAAGATAACTTGCCCAAAATCACTGCTTTTAAAATGTGTTACACATTTTTTTATTTGCAACTACGATTTGAGCCGTGTTTCCAACGATTTCTTAATGGCCGGAGTAGGTGCTAAATTTATTGCTCTTTGTGCAGATATATCAGCTTTTTTTTGTTTCCCACATCTTCTATTTAGGTCTGAAATAACAGCATGAAATTGATAGGACTCTAATAACCACTCAGGGGGTTTTTGCTTATATAGCTCAGTTAATCCCGCTTCGGCTCCTTGCAATTGGGCTATGGCTACGACTTTGTTTAATTGATGCAAAGCTGATGGGGTGGTTTTTTCAAGCAATTCATAGCATTTAATAATCTTATCCCAATTAGTTTGTTCAAAAGAAGCTGCTAAGCAATGTTCTATGGCTATGCCTGCTTCTGCATGATAACGACTTAATTCATCTCCAACTGAAGCTTGTGATAACCAATATAACCCATGTTGAATATGGTTTTGGTCCCACAAACTTCTGTCTTGTTGCTCTAGTAATAATAATTCATTGGCATTATTAACTCTGGCGGGTAATCGCGATATATGTAGATGCATGAGTGCCAATAATGCAAAAGTTTCTGGTGTTTTACCCATTGGACTATCAACCAAAATTGAACTTAATCGGATAGCCTCTTCACACATTTCGCTGCGAATTGAGTATTGTAAATGTGAGGATAAATATCCCTCGGTGAATATTAAGTACAAAACCTTGTTGACAGCAGGTAATCTCAAGCAATGATCATTTTGTTTTAATTGTGGCAAATTGTTTGAATGATTTTTTAAGTAAGTTCGTGCGCGTGAATAGCGTTTGTAGGCATTGGTCTCTGTGATAAACAGACGAATGGAAATTTCCTTGATACTAAATCCACATAAAGTTTTTAAGGCAAAAACTATTTGTGAGTCAATTGCAATAGATGGATGGCAACAAATAAACAACCATTTCAATATCCCTTCTTTAAATTCAGATGTTAGAACAGTTTCTATTTCTTCTTTAGTTATTGAATCGGTAATATCCTGATTCTTTTTTAAGATTTCAGAGCGTGTATTATTTTGGCGTAATATTCCTAATATATTGTTATTGGCAACTTTATATAACCATGCATGGGGTTTATCAGGCGTGCCATTTTGAGCCCAGGTTTCTAAAGCTTTTATTAATGCATTTTGAACCGCATCTTCAACGTCATGTATATGGCTTAAGCCCACTTTTTGTGTGAGTACAGCCACCAAATGACCGTACTCATGTCTAAAAAAATTTTCAACTAGGTTTTTCAAGAATTCATTCTTTCATTGGAGGTTGAATCATTTCTCTGATTTCAACACTAGATTCTGGAGATCCTACTCCTGGGCTTTCTTTAACCACCTCGATTGCCTTGTCCATTGACTCAGCCTCAATAATCATAAATCCGCCAATGATTTCTTTTACTTCTACAAAAGGCCCGTCGAGGGTTTTCGCTTGACTGACAACTTTTCCAGACTCTCCAAGTTTTGCACCCATATCAAATATGTTAGATTCAAATTTATTCTTCCAAGCGTTAAATTTGTCATACATATCTTCCATTTCTGATGGCGAGGGTGGCTTGCATTTTCCAGAAGCACTCCTTACAACACATAAATATTTTTTCATAGTCATTTTAAGATCCTAATAGTTTTGATTAATTATATATCGATTTTATCACCGATAGATTATAGATGTATGAGGTCTTTGAAATTGGACACTTATATTGTATTTAATTAAAATAAATCAAAGCAAAAAATATAATTATCAGAATAGATATTATGAAACTTGGTTATTATTTTGTGGGTATTAATAGCATTCATTATGCGAGACATCATTGCATGGTTATTTTATTTACTATAAACTAAAAATTCTAATAAATTCAAAATGGATTTGTCTACTAAACTATCAGGGATTGACCAATGAAAGCCATAATATTATTTTTACTGACATTAATTTCAAGCACATTATTTGCTACTGATTTTGGAGTCAGTTCAGAAGGCCACATAGCGCAAGGAAATGATGTCACTTTTACTTCTAATATTACCATACCAGTTTCAACAACTGTCACTGAATCGGCACGTGACGCAGTAAAACTGTCTGATGGTACTTTGCTTGTTTATAATGGGTCAGCCACCCCAATGCTCAGTATCTATACTAACAATATCTGGGAAAATTTAAGTTTTATAGGTTGGTCAACTGCTAATAATGTGTCTTATGGAGGCATTGCCAGCAATGAACGTTTCGTTTGGGTTACTGATATGAATACAGGTGGTGGAATAGATAATAATCTACAGGGCATTATCCAATTTGACCTTGAAGGTCAGGTTTCTGACTTTAGGTTTGCAGGAGACATTGATCCGATTGATTTAACGTTAGGTAAAGATGGTTTTTTGTATGCTTTGTATCCAGGAGGTTCACCTAGTGGACTTTACATTGACGTCTTTAATCCAGTTGACGCCAGTTATATAAGAACAATTAATTTGGCTGATATATTTGGCCATATTGCACACCGAAGCATTGCTGTAGATGCCCAAAGTAATGTTTATATTGCTGATTGGGATGGCGATATACAAATGATTGATAGTACAAATAATGTGGTCTCAACTATCAATGTGGGTTCATCGCTTTATGATGTTGATATTGTGGACAATAAAATTATTAGTGGTGATCGCTTTGGTAAGATATATATCGCAGATTTAGGCTTGCATAACTATCAAGAAATTGAGTTAGAAGATCTTGATTCTAGTTTTAATGGACAAGGTATTTTTATACTTGGAGATAGTGTAGATACAAGTCAAATTAATATTGAATTCCTTTTTGAAGATGGTTTTGAATAATTAATTAATCTGCAGGAAAATTCCTGAGACCTTAACAGGGAGTTATTTCATTACCGAATGATTTTAATTTATCTTGTACCAAATATTTTATCACCAGCATCACCCAATCCAGGAATAATATAGCCATTTTCATTCAGATGATTATCAATAGCAGCCACATATATTTCTACATCGGGATGTTTGGCAAAGACTTTCTCTAGTCCTTCTGGGGCAGCTACCAAGAATAAACCAATAACATTTTTACAGCCCTTTTTTGCTAATGAGTCTAAAGTGGCAATAAAAGTCCCGCCAGTGGCTAACATAGGGTCAACAACTAAAATTTGACGTTTGTTTAATTCGGGAACCATTTTTTCATAGTATGCATTGGCCTCTAGTGTCTCTTCATCTCGCTCATAACCCACTACTGATACTCTGGCATTGGGGATAATTTGCAATACACCATCTAGCATGCCTAAACCAGCTCTTAAAATTGGTACTATGGTCATTTTTTTACCAGCAATTTGTTCAACATCTGTTTGCCCATTCCAGGTATTAATATTAATGGTTTCAGTGGTTAATTTTTTTGTGGCTTCATAAGTTAATAAGGTGCCAATTTCCGAAGTAATTTCACGAAAAGATTTAATACTGATATCACGTTTACGCAATAAACCTATTTTGTGTTGGACCAAAGGGTGTTTAATTTCATGAACTGGCATATAGAGTCTTTAAGTAATGTATTGACAGTTATTATAATACACTTATGAAAATAACTAAATCTCTATTTTAGGTGACATTGTTTGCGGTTTAAACATGTCATTTTTTCTTCTTAATAATAAAAACTGTTAGTTTCAGGTTCATTTTATATTGGACATGGCAGATGCATCTTATTTATGTTAACTAATGTTATAATTAACCTTTATATTGAATTCAAATTGAAGAACTAAAAGATTATTAAATGACAAAAAAAGCTCTAGAAATACGCGATAGAACCATTTTTGATGGTTTTATTGTGAAATATATTCTTAAACTTATCTTTAAAGTTTGGTTTAAGCTGACTGGTTGGAAAGCCATAAAGTCGGATCATGAAGGCGCAGGTGTAACTATTGCTGCACCACATACATCCAATTGGGATGTGGTCTATGCTATGGGAGCTGCTATTTTGTTGGATATTAAAATCTATTTTTCAATTAAAGAGAGTTGGTGTCAAATACCCATCATTGGGCGTTTAATGATGTGGATGGGAGGCATACCGATTAATCGATCATCTGGGTCTCAAGGACAGATTGAGAAGATAAAAAAGTTTGTTGATAAACACAAAAATCAACAAATATTTTTTCTATTTACTCCAGAAGGAACCCGTGGAAAAGTTAATAAATGGAAGACAGGCTTTTACCATTTGGCACAAGGTTGTCATCTTCCTATCTTTTTAGCAAAAGTTGACTTTCAAAATAAAGAATCAGGTGTTTTTCATACCTATTATTTGACAGGTAACAAAGAAGAGGATATTCGTTCGATTCAAGAGTCTTATAAAAAAGTTAGAGGAAAATTTCCAGAGTTGCAATTCCCAAAATACACAGGGCCTATGCCTGAATTATCCGATCTCGAAGCAAGAATTTTAAAAACTGTTTATACTGCTAAAGGCATAACTACCCGATTAGAGATAGCAGCCAAATTAAAAGCCCATAAGTTATCCACAGCTATGCTAGATTTTTTAATAGAAAAAGGTGTGCTCGAAAAGATAGACTGTCACTGTTCTGAGCCTCATTACAAGCTTACCTTTGCTGGTAAAGGTTGCTTGCTGCATTTATACCCTGCATTGAGTTAAGCCTGTTTTTTGTATAAATATTTATCTTTTAATTATTTTCAACAGCATTAATAAAAAGTATTGCTAGCCAAATAACTAGACTCACTTATTCTTTTACTATCATTTAGTATTACAACAATTTCACTTACTTATTGTGTTTCTCTAGGCGCGTGCTAAAAAATTTAATTCTCAGTAAATTATTTGTAATCAACTTGTATTCTCCAAATTTTTTAATGAAAACTTAACACTATAAATATTTATAGTTTAATTTTTTGCAATTTATATTCTCATTGCGCGCAAAAAAACAATAAAAAATAAAATAAATTGTGATTTCCATCACAATTTTAAGGCGTGAACAAAGTATAAGATATCTCTGCTGACAAAGTTTGTTACATTTTTTCAGTTTTCACAATAAGAATAATAAGAATAATAAAGTGATCCCATAGGCATGATATTTTGTCATGTCCCACTAAAATAGAAAAGAGGAGAGACTCTAATATGAAAAAGTTAGACAATGGTGCGCGTGCACCACAAAATCTAAGTAAAAAACAACCCATAAAGAAAATAGTAGCTGCATTAGCATTCGCAACAATGAGTCAAGTTTCATTGGCTCAACTTGCAGACTTATCCAATTATGATGCCCCCCAGGTGAGTATAGATAGAGTTTTATCTTACCAATCATCAAGAATAATCCCTAATCAATATATCGTTGTATTAAAAGATGAACTGGTTGCAGAAAAAGCTAAATCGCTTAGTTTGAGAAGTAACTATTCAATACAACAAGCCAAAGAAAGAATTATTTCTGATTTTAGTATCGATTTAGCGACTAAAGCCCTAGGAAGCTTAGAACGAACCTATACATCAGCAATCAGTGGCTTTGTTTTAAAAAGTTCATCAAGAGGTGCGGTTGAGTATTTAGCTAAAGATGATAGAGTGGCTTTTATAGAGGCCGATCAAATGTTTTCAGTTGGAGCGACTCAAAATAATGCGACATGGGGACTAGATAGAATTGACCAAGCAAATTTGCCTTTAAATAATACTTATGTCTATGACCAAAATGGAACAGGTGTAAGGGCTTATGTTGTAGATACAGGTGTTCGCACATCGCATACTCAGTTTGGAGGTAGAGCAAGTTCAGGCTTTACTGCTATCAATGATGGCAATGGTACAAATGACTGTAATGGTCATGGTACACATGTTGCAGGAACAGTGGGTAGCTCTACTTACGGTGTGGCAAAAAATGTAAATATTGTGGCTGTTCGTGTACTTGATTGTGCGGGTTCAGGTTCAAATTCAGGCGTGCTTGCAGGGATTGATTGGGTTAAGGCAAATCACATTAAACCGGCTGTAGCCAATATGAGTTTAGGTGGCGGAACCAGTACGGCTTTAGATAATGCAGTCAATGCAACAGTAGCTGCAGGTGTGACTATGGTGGTTGCAGCTGGCAATGACAACAACAATGCCTGTAATTATTCTCCTGCACGTGCCGCAAATGCCATTACCGTGGGATCAACCAGTAGTAATGATGGACGTTCATCATTTTCTAATTATGGTAATTGTTTAGATATCTATGCACCAGGTTCGTCGATTACTTCGACTTGGTCAACTGGTAATTCAGCAATCAACACCATAAGTGGTACTTCTATGGCTGCTCCTCATGTTGCTGGTGTTGCAGCACTGTATTTAGATGATAACCCAAATGCATCACCTGCTCAAGTTCAATCGGCTATTGAAAGTGCAGCCATAGCAAATAAAGTCAGTGATGCCAAAACAGGTTCGCCAAACTTATTATTAAACAATAACTTTGGAGGTACTCCTCCGCCACCTCCTCCAACAGGTGGCACATTGTCCAATGGCGTTGCAAAAACTGGATTGTCAGGAGCCGCTAGTAGCCAAGTAAACTTCACTTTAGCAGTGCCGGCTGGAGCCACAAATCTTACTTTCAATATGAGTGGTGGTAGCGGTGATGCTGATATGTATGTGCGATTTGGTTCAGCTCCAACTACTTCCAGTTATGATTGCCGTCCCTATGCAAATGGAAATAATGAAAGTTGCCCCATTTCTAATGTTCAGACAGGAACTTATCATGTCATGATTAGAGGTTATTCTTCCTATAGTGGTGTTAGCCTGATTGGTAGCTATACAGCAAGTTCAGGAGGCGGACAATCGTTATTTACCAATAACAATAATGTGAGTATTCCGGATAATAATCCAATAGGAGCCACCAGTAATATTAATGTTACTAGGAGCGGTAATTCAAACTCTATCAAGGTTTCTTATAATATTGTTCACACTTATCGAGGTGACTTAAAGATCGAGGTATACGCCCCTAATGGCGCATCGGCGGTATTAAGAGAACCAAGTGGCGGAAGTACTGATAATATTATTGATTCCCATACGCTTAATGCTGGAACAACTCCTGCTAATGGTACATGGAAATTAAAAGTGATAGATAATGCCGGTGCTGATGTTGGTTATATCAATTCTTGGAGTATTGAGTTTTTATGATTGAATAAGTTAAATTAAAAGAAACTAAAATAAGCCCATGAAATTAATTTCATGGGCTTATTTATATATAATATTAAAGACCATATATGTCAAAGAGCCAAAAATAGTAATATTTAAAAAATATGGGAAAACAACATTACACATAACTGCCAAAACGAAACAATAGCAGCTACATTTGATTACATTTAAATATTTTATAACCGCAACGCATTCATCAATCACTGAAGTATAAGGCTCCAAATCTTCTTGTGAAGCGCTTAAACTTCCGTCTCTATAATAAATACAACATTTTCCACATTGGGTGCAGGGTTTCATTGGCTTCTCATTATTTTCACCAAGGTCTATATCTTTGGCCAAATCTTTATAAGTCCTATCATGTGAATAATTCCAATGAGACCACAAATCAATGAACTGCATAATAAAAAATTGATGCCCAGATTCTTAACATAGGATACTTCAGGAAAAAATAAAACCAACAATCCGGCTAATCCTCGAAGCAGATAAACGGAAGTGATTGCGACCATACTAAACTTTAGAAAAGGAAGTCTTGGCATTAAACCGACGGCTGAAAAAGCATACAATCCCCAAACAAACAAAACAACCGCTATAAGTAGAGTGATTAATATTGGTTTGATCAACCCTTGTTCAGCCATCATTGCCATACTTTCGCCCGCTCCAAAAAAGCGATACCACTCAGGACCTCCTATAATGATAGCTAAATGAGTCAATGAAACCATGATGCTAAGAATTCCTGCGATTATTAAGTAATGATTATTCATTTCTTTATAGTTTGGTGTTTTAGCCTTTGTTTAGCTGGTAAATGCCTGAATTAGTTTTCCATAAACTGTGACTTTATCTTTCTTGTAAAGTAGTTTCAAAGTTAAAGGCCTAAAAAAAGAAGCTTTATTCACCTCGCCAATTTGCAATCCATCTTTAGCTAACCATAATTTACCCGCACCCAAAAGCCACATCACTTCAAAAATATATCCATACTCATATTCCTTAACTCTAATGCAATTTCTAGCGGTGATACCATTGACCTTAGCACTTCCCCATAAGCTCGTCTTGATGTGTTGGCCTTGAATGACATTCAATTCCTTGCTCATACCTGACACTTTCCTCAGCAGAGTAGTAATGAATATCCAGAAAAGAGGGAATATGATTAAGAATAATAGCGGGATTAAATAATTAAGATATTGGTTCATTTTTTAACATTCAAAATTTTTGTCATTAGTATAGCCTATTACGAGATCTTATAAAAAAATGTAATGACTAAAAAGATGATTAAAACTGAGGTAACATTTATTCTGATTGTATATAAAATGCCTCTGAACCAGCCCCAAGATAGCCTTTAGGAATGGGCCATTCAATTATTGTATCTGTAGTATAATCACTGTTTTCCCTTAGAATATTACCAGCAAGTACATCGCTGATTTGATTATTATCTCCAAATTTAACTTTTAGTAAATAAGTATAATTAGAGTTATTTTTAATTTCATTTGTTAAACTTTTAGATTTTATAAACTCTAAAAAAGAAGCTGGCAATAACCAGCATGGTTTATCTTGATAATATCTATCACATAAGTAAAACTGCCTATTTTCATATTTCACATAGGTCCAAGGAAGTGTAAGGATACGGCCTTCAAACAGATTAAAATCTGGTGTCTGGCTAAATAGCTCTTGGCCTAAAAACCCTAAGGATTCGATATCATAATCATCATCAATACCATCAATTTGCCATTTTTCAACCTCAAAGGATTGCAAGTAAGAGCTAAACTCAGTATCAAAATAAGTCGCCAGAATCGCTTCATCAACGCTGATATCATGGGTGTTATGCACCGTTCTTATATAATAGCCATTAGTTCCTAAAAAAGTATAAATCAGAAATACTTCTAAATCCTGATGCTGCCAAGACCAGACAAAACCAATAGAATCATATAGTTTGAAACTTCTAAGGTATTTAGCACCATTTTCACCTGCTGGTTTTTGATAAGCTTGAGACGACTTTTGAGCGGTAGAATTGAGATCTGGCAACAACCAATCCCACTTCTTTTTCGCAGACGGCACTTTGATGCCTTTTCCAATAAATTCAGCTTTTTTATCGACGAGTTTTCGATAATTGATTTCATCGGGGTTATTGGGTGAAAAACCACATGCTGAAACAGTTAGTATTAATAACAAGGAGAATGTTAGGTTCAATTTTTAATCTCAATTCTGAGCTTGTTTAAAAAATCGACTATCCTTAAAAGGTTATCCACCATTAAACCTTAAAAATCGCTATCCAAAAATAAATCACGCATCAATTCATCAGCATTTGGATCGTACTTATACGCATCAAAATCCGTAACACCTGTTTCACGCAAGATACCTTCATCGATAATGGTTTGTCCTGTGCGTTCTAGATTTTCTGTTTTCAATATCTCTAATGCCGCATCCGCCATGATTCTTGGGGTTCTGGATTTTTTCATTATCTCATCATCTAGGGCAAATTTAATCGCAGCGGTGGCAATTGCTGTTTGCGGCCAGAGCGTGGTAGATGATATGCCATCACTTCTTAACTCTTCGGCCAAACCTAATGCTAACAAAGTCATGCCATATTTAGAAAGCGTATAAGGTATAAATGGTTTGAGCCAATGGGCCGCCATATTCATGGGTGGTGATAAAGTAATAATATGTGGGTTAGTGCCTTTTTTAAGATAAGGAATCGCCGCTTTCGAGCAGACCATGGTGCCTCGTGTGTTGATTGAATGAATCAAATCAAACCGCTTCACATCCGTGTCTTGCAAACGTGTCAGAGAGATAGCACTGGCATTATTAATCAAGACATCGATACCGTCAAATTTTTCAGCAGTCAGTTTCATCGCCGCATTCACCGACTCTTCATCACGTACATCCAGTTTTATAGCCAGGGACTTACCTCCAGCTTGTTCCACTTCTTTAGCAACAGTATGAATCGTACCAGGTAGTTTTGGATGAGGTTTATCTGATTTGGCCGCAATCACGACATTAGCACCATTTTCAGCACATATCAATGCAATTTCGCGTCCGATTCCACGTGAAGAACCTGTAATAAAGATTGTTTTATCAGTTAATAACGGCATATTTATTCCTTAATTTTTGTTTTATTTACAAGATTTCAAAGCAGCTAAATAAGCTTTGTTTATGCCACTGGCATTTTCAGAAAAGTGCTCATTGTCTAATTTCATTTGATTAATTTCACCTAACCCATATTGACCATCGGCCGTCATTGCTTTGACTACGCAATTTCCTAGCTTTCGAGAAAACCCTGGATTATTCGCCATAACTTTTGATGAAGCAGAATCAAAAAAGCGTTCACCCGTTAAGTCTTTGTCTGTTGATGTGCTACTTTGTTTGGAAGTGTTGGATTCGTCACTCGAGCAGGCTGAAAAACCAATAGAAATAAAAATAACAAAGATAAGCATTAATACATTTTTCAAAATAATCTCCAATAGTAAACAATTAAAATTAACAATATTAATTACTTGAGCCGATTATTACCAGAAATTATATGATTTATTTTCTTCTATAAATTATATGATAAACCAATCCGACCAACACACATCCTCCAATAAGGTTACCCATAATAACGGGAATTAAATTTTTTACCATTCCCATCCATGAAACAACTTCAGTTTGAGTACCCACATCACCAAAAGTCTCTACCATTATTGCCATTGGGAAAAAATACATATTAGCAATACTATGCTCAAAACCTGCCGCGACAAAAGCTGAAATTGGAAATACTATTGCCACAACTTTATCAATCACACTGCGCCCAGCCAGTGCCATCCATACCGCCATGCACACCAACACGTTACAAAGCATACCCTTAAAAAATGCACTCCAAAATGGTAAAGAGCCTTTGGCAGTGGCAATTACTACATATTGTTCAGCAACTCTTCCACCATTCATTTCTGTATGGCCAGATAAGAACACCAATACAGCTAAACTACTGGCACCAATAAAATTTGCTAAACAAATAATCAACCAGTTTTTAAGTAGCTCACTGGTTGTAAGCTTACCTTCCGCCCAAGCCATGGCTTGAAGATTGTTACCAGTGAATAATTCGGCTCCAGCCACTATAACTAATATCAAACCCAACGAAAATGTTAATCCACCAATAATTTGACTTGTTGCAAAACTCAATGAGCTATCAGATTTGACTATCACAAAATAAAGTGCTCCCAAACCAATAAAGGCACCTGCTAACACACCTAGCATAAGCATAGATAAAAAAGGTAAACGTGCTTTTACTACTCCTATTGATTCTACTTTTGCTGCAATTTCTTTTGGTGCAAAAGCATCAAAACCATAAATATCAGACACTATTGTCTCCCCTATTTTTTATTTAGTACTTATCGATTATGTGTGGGCACAACTAAAACTGGACATTGAGCTTTGCGTAACACAGCTTGGCTGACACTACCTACCAACATTTTATAGACGGCTCCTCGGCCATGAGAACCCATAATTATCATTTCTGCTTTAAGTTTTTCTGCTTGTTTTAAGATTGTTTCTGCTGTTGATCCTTGAATTAAAAGACCTGTTGCGTCCAAGCCTTTTTGACGTAAACTCTCGGCAATATCTTGTATGCGTATATGCTCATTGTGAAATTCGTTTGAAACGGAATCCCTTACTGTTTGCGGACCTACTCCATAACCAATGAAGTCGGGTTCTGGCTCTGTTACATGAACAATAAAGAGCTTTGCTGACATGGCCGTGGCAAATTGAGTCGCTGCAGTAACCACTTTATCAGTGGACTCGAAAATATCTAAACTGACTAATATATTCATATCTTATACCTCTTAAAACTAAATTATTTTTGTTACCATTTTTTAACTATATAACAAAATTTATTATTCGAACTTGATTTAGGACAATTTCATTAAATATTCGTGTGCTAAAATCACTAACACACAATAAATAAACAAAACCATGTTATCAAATCACGAAATAGTTAAGCAATCTTCACAAAAGCCTATCACTGAAATTGCAAAAAAAATGTACATCAATGAAAAAGACCTGATGCCATATGGCAAAGAGATCACTAAAGTTCATGTCAATGCATTAAATCAATCTAGAAACACCACCGCACCTAATAAGTTGATATTAGTTTCTGCAACCACTCCTACCAAAGCCGGAGAAGGCAAGACCACAACTTCGATTGGTTTGGCCCAAGGTTTAAACAAATTAGGTGAAACAGTGTGTCTCGCTCTTCGAGAACCATCGTTAGGTCCTTGTATGGGGATTAAAGGTGGGGCTACAGGAGGAGGATATGCTCAAGTAGTACCTTCTGCTCGAATCAATCTACATTTTACTGGTGATTTTCATGCTATTACTTCTGCTAATAATTTAATTTCAACGATGATTGATAACCATATTTATCACAGAAACCTAATAAATATCGACCCAAGACAAGTTGTTTGGCGTCGTGTAATGGATATGAATGATAGAAGCTTACGACAAATTGTTTTAGGTTTAGGTGGAAAAACTCATGGAACTCCTAGAGAAGGTGGTTTTGACATTACGGCGGCTTCCGAAATCATGGCTATATTGTGTTTAGCTAATGATGTAGAAGATTTACGCAAACGGCTAGATAGAACCCTATTGGCTTTTACCTATACAGGTGAACCTGTTTATTTGCATCAATTAGATTTTACTGGTGCCCTGATGGCCTTGCTTTCAGATGCTATCCATCCAAATTTAGTACAAACAATTGATGGCGTTCCAGCCTTTGTACATGGTGGACCATTTGCTAATATTGCGCATGGTTGCAATAGTGTCATTGCCACAAAAATGGCGATGCATCACTCAGAATGGGCAATTACAGAAGCTGGCTTTGGTTTTGACTTAGGTGCTGAAAAGTTCTTTGATATTAAATGCCAAGCGTCTGGTCTTGACCCTGCTGCTGTCGTATTGGTAACCACAGTTCGTGCTTTAAAACTTCATGGTGGTAAAGATGCAAACGAATTAGAGCATGAAGATTTACTATCTGTTCAAGCTGGCTTGGTTAATTTAGACAAACACATTGAAAATGTTCAACAATTTAATAAACCGATGGTTGTAACGCTCAACCGCTTTGCCGCCGATACCGATAATGAAATTGCCATCATTCGTAAACACGTTGAAGACAAGGGCCTTAAATTTGCAGAGTCCAGGCACTTTATTGAGGGAGGGGATGGGGCTATTGAACTGGCTCAAGCCGTCATTGATGTTGCAGATAATAATAAGCCTTTCAAACCACTGTATGAACTATCAGATTCAGTGCTTAAAAAAGTAAAATCAGTTAGCAAGAAGATGTACGGTGCCAGCAGTGTTTCATTTACCAAAGAAGCTGAGAAAGACTTAATGAATATTAATAGACTAGGGTTAGAAAATTTACCCATTTGTATTGCTAAAGCGCCTAGCTCTCTTTCTGACAACCCAAAATTACATGGCAGGCCCAGAGGTTTTGAAGTCACTGTTCGTGGTATTCAAATCAATGCTGGGGCTGGTTTTTTAGTTGTGTTAACTGGAAACATCATGCGCATGCCCGGATTACCCAAAGTACCAGAAGCTCAAAAAATTGAATTACAAAGTGATGGAGCCATTACTGGTGTAGGCTAAGCTAACATTTAAAATTAATGCGTTAAGATTTAAGCCCGTTCTAGAAATGATATATTTATCAGCTACCCATAATAACTTTTTTAAATTATTGGGTGAAGGCATCTCAATTTAGTTAAGTTTTCTCATTAGTATGTTTTTTAAATGACATATCAAAATTTTTTTTACCATAACTGCCTATTATTTTTTAAAACTTGATTTCTATCAATTTAATTATCTGCTATATTAGACTATACTAATATAGAGATTAATTAATTAACAGTTATTGAGGAGTATTATATGAGAGATAACACAAAGCCATTTGTTCAATTCAAGTTCAAGTTGTTGAGCCTAGTTCTGATTTCTACAGTGTCTAATGCAGGAGTTATAGACAATGTTGATTTAAACTATATAACTACTGATGCTGGACCCCACATCCCAGAAGAAACCTATTTTAGTACAATTTTTACTGACACTAATAAAGTGACCAGTAACGGTGCTATTAGCTGGGTTGAGAGTGATGTTATAGCTCCGGGTTTTAGTATCGTTAATGATGATGAACTCAATATGACCAATTGTTTAATGACATCTGGAACCAACCCTACTGATGGAACCATAAAACAATGCAGCGACCCTTTTCAAAGCAGTAAAAGGATAAAGTTAAATGCGAATGAAACAGAAAAAGAAATCGATTTGGTTTTTGATGTTTCATCAAATTCTGCCGTAACAAATACTTATAGAATTTTAGAAAAATTCCTCAATGTAACCAATTTCAGTATTTCTGATTTCAAGATAGAACTTGGATTTGGAACCGCTGAAAACTTTGTTTCTGCCCCAGCCAACATTGGATTGGATTTTTCAGATAATTCGGGAAACATTTGGTTAGTTGAGACTTTTACTGGAGATGTTAATTCTCTTAGTCTAGATGCACTATTTCCATTTGGTCTTTTTGGAGATGCTGACACAGATCCCAATCATGACATTGATGGTTATTTTGACCCCACTGACAGAGCTAGATTTAGCCTTATTGCAACAAGAGACATGATTAAAAGCACAGGAATATCATCAAACTATTATAACTTAGTGGGTGATTTCATGCATAAATCTCAAGTGCTAACTGGTTTTTTTTACGATCATGACAATGATGATACCACTGATTCAATAACTATTGCCCATTTGACAGATTTAGGTTGGGTTTCATCACGTACTGCTCAATTTTGGATTGATATTACAACACCAGCTCCTCCGTTAAATGTTGATGGAACCATAGAAAGCAGCACTATCGATGCGTGGACATTAGATCCGTTATATGTTTCAGGTCCAATTGAAGATTTAGCTAACTTAAATTTAAACTACCATGTTTCTGTTGGAGACATAAGTTTATGGCCTAATTATGACATTAATACAATGACGGCTCAATTCACCCTTAGAATTTCTTCTAGAAACACAATATTTAAGGATGGGTTCGAATAATCCATAATATACAAATCAAATATTTAAGTATAAAATTCAGGATTTTATTTTCTTAGTTTTACTATTCGGTTTAATGTGAAGTCGTTATCCTGGTCATAATCCTATGACCGGCAAAGGATGACGACTTCTCTGTTTTGATATATTCTCATCTTTTGTTTTTCTTAGTGTGAATTCTTGAAAAATTGTATTTATTTACATTTATCAAAATGGTTGAACATGACTTTCCTCACTTGTTAAGCATTAAGAATAACCTAAAATAATGTCAATTATTTTTTATTAAGGAAAATTTCATGTATAAATTACTAATTTTAATTCTAATATCAAGTATCACTCATGCACAAGATATAACTGGCGATTGGCATGGTCAATTGAATATTATGGGAACAAAATTAAGAATTTCATTCCATATAAAACAAGATAAGGGAACATATATTTCCACCCTGGACAGCTTGGATCAAGGAGCTTTTGATTTAGCGACAGACTCTACAGAATTCGTTAATGGCAAGTTGACTATTAGCATGAAAAACCTAGGTGCTGATTATGTTGGCACACTCGATTCAAAAAGCATCAAAGGAACATTTACTCAAAATGGAGCCAGCTTCCCTCTTGATTTAACTGGTGAAGAAATTGCCAAGCCTAAAGTAGTGATTCGACCACAAGACCCTATCGAACCATTTGAATACCTGTCTGAAGAAGTAACTTTTATTAATAAGTCAGCTGATTCTATTAAGCTAGCGGGGACTTTGACTTTGCCTAAAGATGTAGAGAATCCTGCTGTAGCTATTTTAATAACAGGCTCTGGACCTCAAAATAGAAATGAAGAGCTTGGACCATTCAATCATCGTCCATTTTTAGTCCTTTCTGATCACCTCACTAAAAAAGGGATAGCAGTACTCAGATACGATGATCGCGGAGTAGCTGAATCTGAAGGAAAACACAAAGGCGCAACTTCTGCTGATTTTGCAACTGACGTGGCTGCAGCTGTTGATTATTTAAAAACAAGAAGTGACATCGATACCCATAAAATTGGTTTAATTGGTCATTCTGAAGGTGGTTTTATTGCACCAATGTTGGCTTCTAGTCGTGATGATATTGCCTTTATCGTAATGCTTGCAGGGACAGGTGTGGATGGTGCTACCATTTTAAAAACTCAAGGACGCAAATCTGCAGAACTCAGTGGAGAAAGCACTGAGAAACTTGATTTTAATGAGCAGCTTGCTGGAAAAGTTTTCGATTTAGTTATTCAAGAAAAAAACACTGAAAAGTTAGTCTTTAAACTTTCTGAATTATTCAAAAAAACGCTAGAAAATAGCCCAAAAGAAATGACTAAAGATTTAACAGAAGAGACCATTCAATCTCAAATTAAAACATTGAGCTCTAACTGGTTTCAATACTTTATAAGAACCGACCCTCAGCAGTTTTTATCAAAAGTCAATTGCCCTGTTTTAGCTATAAATGGTGAAAAAGACTTTCAAGTGCTTCCTAAATTAAACTTAAATGCCATTGATAGGATTCTAAAACAAGCAAACAATAAAGATTTTACCATAAAAGAATTAGCTGGAATGAACCACTTATTTCAAACAGCTGAAACGGGTGCTATAACTGAATATGGAACCATAGAGGAAACATTCTCTCCTATTGCATTAAATATAGTTTCTGAATGGATTAACAAACGGTTTAGTCAATAATTTTAAAGAGCCTTGCATTAATGAAAGCAACGCTCTCTAAAATTAAATGAATTAAAATACAATAATTCTCTACTCATTCTCGTTATAGATAATAACCCTGCAGAATACTTGACTTAACAGGGTCCAATGATTGAGACTGTATGAGTAAAAAAATAGAAAATATATATCAAAAAGAATCAGCAAAAATGCTGAGTTACATTCGTAAATCATTGATAAATCGATTAGAAGTCTACGATGAAATGGATATATTACAAGACACTTTTTATTCACTACTCAACGGTATTGATTCTACCAAACCAATTGATAATTTAACGGCCTATATCTATACATCGATTCGTCATAAAATCGTAGATATTTTTCGCAAGAAAAAACTAGCCATTGATGATCAAGTGCCTATTGATGAAATTGCTATCCATGATTTAGTAACTGAACATTTCGAAAAACAAGAAGTCTTAGAAACCATTTATATCGCTTTAGAGCATTTACCAATCAACCAAAAAGAAATTTTCATCAAAACAGAAATTAATGGAATGACCTTTCAGCAAATTTCTGATGAAACTGGCCTATCAATAAACACCTTACTCTCACAAAAAAGATACGCCATAAAGAAACTTAGAGAATTGTTAACTGATAAAAAACACAAACATGCAGGAGAACCGTAATGCACACAAACAGAACTAAATTAAAGAAAATAATAGGTATGGGAATAGCAGGATTTTTTCTCTTTGTATTTTTAGCCTTTATCCTAGGTTTCTTTATCATGATTCTGTGGAATTGGCTAATGCCTATAATATTTGGGTTGCCAGAAATTACTTATTGGCAGGCATGGGGATTATTCCTGCTTTCTAAACTTTTATTGGGCACTGGTAAACACCATAAACATCAGAGTAAAAATCGTCACAATAACGAACAACGTCAAAAAATGAAAGCTAAATTTAAAAAATGGCTAGATGAAGAAGAATCAATAGAATGTGAAGGTTCAAAAAAAATTTAGCAAAACCTTTGGATTAAATAATACTTTATTTAGTGGTTGTATCTAATCAGCCACTAAATTTTTATTTATAAAAATGTGTCATAATATATTTAAAATAATACGTCATACATCTTGAAATAACAATAATTGATAAAATATTTGAAACTTTTTTTATTTAGCTGTGTATAGTTAAGTATGAATCATTCATCATCAATAAAAGACTTAGAAGAAAGGAGTTGGTTGGCACAACACCTAGAAGGCGATAAAAAAGCCTTTGCAAAATTGATGCAGGCCTATAGAAAACCCATCTATAGTTATTTGGTTCGATGCGGTTTAGATAAAGGAACAAGAGATGATTTGTTTCAAGATATCTTTTTTAAGATTCATAAATCAGCCCAGCAATATGATCCTGCTAGCAAACTCAGTCCTTGGTTATTTACCATCGCTGCTAATACGGTAAAAAATCACATACGAGACCAAAAACCAGACCAAAACTATCTAAGCATGGACATCAACGAGGTCCATGAGCTGCATTTAGTTGATAGCGCACCTACACCAGAAAAACAAACAGATGCAAACCATTCAATCCAATGGTTACAACAAGCCTTACTAAAACTGCCTGCATCACAAGCTCAAGCTTTAAACTTAGCGATAATTGATGGGCTAAAAATTAAAGAGGTGGCTGTCATACTGAAGCAACCTGTGAGTACAATAAAAACTCACATTAGACGAGCCAGAAAAAGTTTAATTGAATCTTATAAACTTAAACATAAAGGCCTTCAAGCAAGGAGCCTTCCATGAATACATGTAAACACACACAAAACCTCATAGATCAAATCATAGATTTTGATGAACAAGGACAAGATTATAAAGTTATAAAAGGACATGCAAATAGCTGTGACGCTTGTGCAGATTATTTATTAGTCGCTCAAAAAGTCAGTCAAGAATTACAAATAATGACAGATGCTGAAGATAGCTTGGTTGATTCAACCTTAGCTAGCATCCTCAGTCTTCAGGAAAACACTGTGTTAGAAACTGCTGAAACTTCAAAAAATTCAGATTCTCAAAACGAAACAGCAAAAAATAACAAAAAATCCTATTGGCTCAAGCCCCAATGGGCCAATGCACTAGCTGCATCATTTATGCTGATCAGTTTGATTGCACTATTTCCTTACAATTCAATTTCCAATTATGGATTAGCACCTGAAATTATGGAAACTAAGAATGAATTAAGAATTGGCGGGGTTACTAAGGTGGAAAAAGAACAAAAACAAGACCTTCAAAAAGATAGTCCTGAAGTTAGGTTTGAAGAGCCTTATGATCAAGAGTTCAGTGTCGACCTTATTGAGGTAGAAATGGATGAAATGGTGAGCATGAAAAAAAGAATGATGCCAAGAAAGCCAAGCTTTGATGTATTAAATCAAACTCCTGCACCACCAAAAATGTCTATACATGACACTGCGGGAAAGTATTTAAATACACAAGGCAATTTCCAAGTTACACAGAATATGACTTCCCCTCAACCTCAAAGGCAAGCTTTAAATAAAGAATATTTTAGAGAAAATCAACAGCCGATGATAGCAGGTTCACTTGGCCAAGAGGAAATTAATTTTTCAGGTGATCAAGATAATCTAGAAAAACTGGATGCAGTGACTGTAACTGGTTCAAAAATAAAAAGAATCGATTTGGAAAATGTTAGACCTGTTATTTCAATAACAAGAGAAGAGAAAAACCAGTTTGCGGATAAGGGTCTGAATGACATTGCCAGTTCAACTAGCGCTACTGATGAACTAATTCTAATTGAAGAAGTAAAGGAAGAAACAATCATAGACGATGCAGGTGGTGCCAATGATGGAAGAGTTTCAATGCAAAATGATGAGATTGAAAATCGAGCGAGAGATGCAAAATTTAGCCAGAAAGCAAAACAAAAACGTGACCAAATAAAACAGCCTGCAACAGAGGAACTGTTAAGTAAAGATAGCGGAATAGTCGACCTAGTTATATCCCCTAAAGCAGGGAAACCCAATAAAAAAGAAAAAGCTAATAAATTAAAAGCTAAAGGGGAAGTTTTAGAAAATATTATTTCTAATAATGAAGCACAACATTATTTAGCCGAATTACAATCTTTAGAAAACATAAGCTATAAAAACAGCAGTGGCTACTGGGCAAACACTTATTTACCTGGTGATTCACAGATGCGTTTGATCCATTCAAAATTATTGCAAGATAAAACCCAAGGCCAAGATGTATTAGATTCTATCAATCCAAACATACAACCTTTTGATGCACCAACATCCTCAGCTATGGAAGTTTATTTGAGTAGTGATCACGCAGTATTGAAAAGTCAACAACCAACACGTATGCGTTTGCAGGTAGGCCTACAAGCCAGTGCAAGAAAAGGTGGACACCGTTCGGCTATGAATATTGGCTTAGTTTATGACAGTCAAAACTCACAAGCAAATAAGACAACACAGATTAAAAAGCTTAAAGCTTTATTATCTGCATTATTAAAGTCAAAACAAGCTGGTGATAAAATTTCATTAACGGTCACTGGAGGCCAAGGTGGACTAGTCATTGATTCTCATGATTTTCGTCATGGCACTATTCAGGTGGCATTAAATCAATTATTAAATTCAGACGAGTCAGAATCAATCAGTTTGTTACAAGCTCTTAAAATTGCCACAGAAAAAACCATGAAGACAGATGATTCATCTGCTAGCCTAGGATCAAGTTTACTGATACTTATTAGCGATAATTCCATAGATAATGAATTTAATGCAATCAATTCATTGGCCCACAAAAATGCTCTAAATGGAATCCCAATGAGTACTATTTCACTGGATGCAATTAACCAAAGCCAACTCAATCAATTGGCCTTATCTGGTCAAGGTCATGCCCGCATTCTTCAATCTCAAGATGATGCAAAACGTATTATTGATTTAGAACTAATGGTCAGTTCTAGAGCAGTAGCTAGAGCCCTTAGATTGAAAATAAGACTGGCAAAAGGTGTAAAACTAATTGATGTGATTGATTCTTATAACCTTAATGAAACACAAGCCCAAAAAGTAAGAGATGCTGAACAAAGTTTGGATCAAAGATTGTCTAAAAACTTAGGCATCACGGCTGATAGAGGTAAAGATGAAGAAGGCATTCAGATTGTTATTCCATCATTTTACGCTGGAGATACACATGTTATATTATTAGATGTGGTTGTCACAAATACCGGCCCGATCGCAGATGTCACTATGAGATATAAAGACCTTCTGTATTTAAATAATGCCGTAACTCGTAAGCAATTGACAATGGATAGTAATCCTAAAGAACTTGGCCCGTTAAATCTTAATGTGATTAAAAATATCTTGGCTAAGAGGTTTTCATCTGATATCCAAGCTGCGAGTCAATTATTGAAAAATGACAACAAAGATCAAGCCCTTAAAAAATTGATTAAGTTACAAAAGCTTTATCAAAGCATGCGTGTCCAGTTTCCAAACTGGAATGACGATGCAGAAATTTTTAATGATCAAAAATTATTAATAAAGTATATCAAATTATTGCAAAGTCTATCATTAGATCAAAGTCAGCAAGTGTCATTTATGATTGATTCATTGCAATACATCAGTTGGCGAAAGTCAACCACTACCCCAATGTAACTTAGTGTTATAACAACCTAAACCTTTAACTAAACACATTAATTTATTGATGAAAATTTCATCAAAGGAGACCCTTATGTCTAAAATAACGCCCATTATATTGCTACTTATACTTTCTACTTTAGCGGTTGCTGAACTCAAAACTCCATCAAATTTAATGGATTCAAATGGGGATGTCAGAATGCCGTTAGAAAATTACAATCAATTGATTGAAAATGGTAAAGACCCAATACTCAATGCTCCGGCTACATATGCTATTGGTCAATCAACAATAAAGGTCAATATTCAAGAACATGACGATAGAACCACTGCTCTTGTAAATGTCATGACAACTATCAAAACATTCGAAGATAAATGGACATTAATTCCTCTTCTTCCTTATGGAACGGCGATTAATAAAGTAACCATTAATGGATCACCTGTTGCCTTAATCCAAAATGCTGAATGGCTATCTTGGAGCACAAATATTGCAGCAACATCAAAGCTTAATATTATCTATTCTGTTGATGCTAGCCGCTCTGAATCGGGTTATGTTGCACCTGTACCGATTCCACGTTCCGCTTCAACTTCTATGAAAGTTGAGTTTCCCAGTAGTGAATTAGACTTATCCATTATTCCTTCTTCAAATTTGAACTATGAAAAAAACATAGCTCCACAAGCCACAAAAACAATTGCAACGGCTGATATTCCAACTTCCTCATCAGTTCTTATTGTGTGGACAGTGCCTTCAAGACATCCGTACGTTATGAGTCGCGCTAAATACACGGGCTCACTCACTGATGATATGGTTACCTTTTTTGCAGAGTATGCTGTTGAGTTATTTACTGGCGAATCAGTCAAAGTCACGTTGATGCCAAGTAGTGTGACTTTAAATGATATACGCATTGATGATAAATCTGCGACAATCATTGAAGAAAACAATCATTTCAAAGTGATTCTACAAGGCCGTGGTAAACATAGCATAAAAGTTGTTTTCCAAGCCCAAGTTAAACAACAACAAGGACCACCAACGGTCACATTTCCAATATTAAGAGTGCCTATTTCGCAATTTGAACTATCTATGGATGGAAAAAAAGATGTTTCACTGGTATCTGATAATTCCCAGACCCTTCATGTCTTGAATCAAATACAAGCCGATAAAACCACCGCTAAAGTGCATGTGCCCATGGCTGAATCCGTCCAATTTTCTTGGGTTGATGCGGTACCGAAAGATATCAATACAAAATTACGAGCCAACGCCAATATCTATCACTCTATATCAGCTGAAGAAGGCGTGTTATATGGTCAAGCATTGATAGATTATGAAATCACCCATGGTGAAACCACTAGCCTTACTTTTAGTTTACCAAGTGCTGCCCAAGTCAACCAAATCAATTCACCTACAGCAGGTATCTCAGATTGGAGTGTCGAACAGTCTGATGACTTAAAAATAGTCACTGTTTTTTTGGATAGGGCGATAAAAAGTAACTATCAATTACAGGTTGAATATGAACAACTTTTAGAAAGTAGTACCCAAGATAAGCAACTTGTTGCTATCAATGTACCACTCATCAAAGCCAACAACATGCACAGGCAACGTGGAATAGTTGCTTTACTAGCTGGCTCAGAACTGACTTTAAAACCCATAGAAGAGTTGCACATCACGCGAGTCGGTGAAAATCAGTTACCCGCTTTTTTCCGTAACCAAATTACACTCACAATTGCACATACATTTAAATACACCAGTGATGCACCAAAACTCGTAGTTAACACCATCACCCCAGAAAGGAAACAAGGTAAATATGATGCACAAGTGGATACTTTGATCTCATTAGGTGAGGTCACAATGCGTGGCAGTTCAAGTCTACAAATAGATGTTAAATCTGGAGTCATTGTTGATTTACAGCTGAAAATTCCAAATGGAGTGAACATTCTCAATGTAACAGGTCCTTCTATAAGAAACCATAAAGTTGTGACTGTAGATTCGAGTCAACAAATCGAGATTGTATTCACTCAAGAAATGACTGGTCAATTTCGTATAGAATTGAACTATGAAAAAATATTAGGAGAAAACACCTCGGAGCTTGAAATACCAAGCTTACAAGTCATAGGCACTGAAGTCCAACATGGACGCATAGCTGTTGAAGCTCTGACTGCTGTTGAAGTACAAACCACAGAATCAAACCAGCTTTCAAGCCTGGAAATAAATGAACTACCACAACAACTGGTGTTAAAAACCACTAATCCTATATTGTTAGCTTTTAAATATGTAAATACCAAATCACCTCACTCGTTAAAACTATCTATGACCAGACATCAGGAAATCGACGTACTAGTAGCAGCGATTGAATCAGCTCATTATCAAACATTAATCACAAATGATGGTCTCTCTGTCACAACCGCACATTTCAATGTGCGCAATTCTCGCAGACAATTTTTACGCTTAAATTTACCAGAGGACTCCGAAGTATGGTCAGTATTTGTCGATGGTAAAGCAGAAAAACCAGCTCTTGCCAATGACTCTGAACTCAATGGGGTATTAATAAAAATGTTAAATTCTGTTTCAGGTTTTCCTGTTGAAGTGGTTTATGCCACGCCAATAGATAAAATGGGTATGTTTGGCCATTTACACAGCCAATTACCATTACCTGATATGGTTGTTACACATACTTCTTGGGATGTGTTTTTGCCGCATGGGCCCAATTATCAAAAGGTGATTTCAAACATGCAAATTACAAATTCAGGTCAACATGTTAATCCACAAAACCAATCAATCAATCAATCCAAAGATCATTTAAAATCACAAGCTAGCAAACCTCTGCGTATGAAAGTGCCACAGCAAGGTCTTAAATATTCTTTTGAAAAACTTTATGCCAATCAATCAGAAACACTGGCTAGTTTTGAGATAAGGTATTCTTCATCTCAAGGTAATTTTACAGGGCTTGGTATCAGCTTATTGAGCGTACTGCTAATTTGGATCGGTATATTCATGCTGTCCAACCCAAAACAAACGGTACAAAAAACTAGCTTACCCTTATTAATAATAGGAGTGGTTGGAGTGATATC
>Ga0316204_10003455_pt1 | contig 31617 bp, 34 predicted proteins | sample 6monrhotite_MG_2_FD_205661 | JGI IMG/M metagenome (GOLD analysis project Ga0316204, IMG submission 205661) | Microbial mat bacterial communities from mineral coupon in-situ incubated in ocean water Damariscotta River, Maine, United States -... | ecosystem: Environmental > Aquatic > Marine >... | reverse complement strand
ATGTCCGATCTGCTGACTGTCGAAAAGGGCGATGGAATTGACAGCCCATCGCTTTCGGTTGTATCCCACATTTGTTCAGCCCGCCGGGACGACCTGGCTTTGAAAGGGCATTCGTCAGGACGACCTGCTAGAGAAGAGGTCGAAATGGCGTGGATTTATCTACTGACTGCCGGGTTGTTGGAAGTCGTATGGGCAACTGGACTTAAGAAACTTGCCTTGGGCTTTTCGTGGAATGTTGGCGCGCTGACGTTGATTGCCATGATCGCAAGCCTCGTGACACTCTATGCGGCGATGGCACGGCTGCCGCTTGGGATCGCCTATCCGGTCTGGACGGGTATCGGCTCTGTCGGGTCGGTCACCGTGAGTGTTATCGCCTTCAACCAGACCATCAGCATATCAAGCATTTTGGGGGTGGCCCTGTTGGTCATCGGGATGCTTTTGCTGGGTGCGGATGCGCAGTGGACATAGGGAAGAAAGAGATGAACAGTGAATCCAAAGAGAACCGAAGCCTCATCGCGGGCAGACCCGCGTTGGTCGTCATTGATATTCAGAAAAGCACCTTCATTGACGCCAGTGAAGAGCGTTCAATTGCAAACATGCCCGGCTACAAAGAGCGCATGATCGCGGCGCGTGATCTTGTTGACACGGCCCATGAAAACAGCGTGCCGGTGATCTTCGTTCAAGAGGTTCATCGCTCCGATCTGGTTGATTTCGGGCGAGAACTGGATGGTGACGAAGATGTGCATTGCCTTGAGGGTGATCCCCGAACCGAGATCGCGAAAGAGGAAATGGGGTTTCAAAAGGGCGATTATGTAATTCCAAAGCGGCGCTATTCGGCGTTCTTTGGAACGGATTTAGAGATTTTGCTTCGGGGTCTGAAAGTTGAAACACTTATCCTTTGCGGAGGTCTGACCGATGTATGCGTCCACTATACGTTTGTGGATGGGCATCAATTTGACTACTTCTGCCGCGTGGTCGAGGACTGTGTTGGCGGGTCCTCTGTCGAAGCGCATGAAGCTGCGCTGAAGGCGATGGAATATCTTCAGGCCGGATCGGTTCAGTCACGTTCTGCGGTCATCGAGGCAATGTCAAAGCAGGTGATGAGTGGGTAGTCCCCGCGTGCATGACGGTCCGCATTCGATTCATGAGATCTCTAGTGCGGACCTTTGATGTTATCAACGTTGGCAAATGTCGTCGGTCGCGCGACTGACCGGGGGATTGCTTCAGCCGTTCTTCCACCCGCAGCCCTGCCAAGGATCTAAGGTCGGCAACAACTTGAAGTTTTTTGCGATAATCGCGCGCTCTTGCTGAGTAGCTCTTGGGTCATGGTGATTTCTTAAGAATGGTTAACGAGAAATGGCAATTCTCTCGCTCGGGAGCCCCTATTTCGCCAATACACCCGCAAGTTGTTAATCCCTCTTTAACACAACCGTTAGAGGCTCATTAACCATGAAGGACCGAAACGAGAATTGTGCCGGTTCACGCTTGCGGGGTTGTTTGTGGCAATGTTTGATTTTCAAGAACACCTGAGTGATGTGGATGTCCCTGCCAGTGCACTCCAAAAGGGCCTTGCGGTTGCCAGACCAACCCAGGTTTCCAAACAGTTTTTCGATATCGTCATTTCCATCCTGTTGCTGGTTCCATTGGCCCTGATCGCCCTGACGCTTCTGGTACTCAACCCGTTCCTCAATCATGGCTCCCTGATGCATTCCCAGCGGCGGATGGGTCTTGCCGGTCAACCCTTCACAGCGCTCAAATTTCGCACGATGGCGCCTGCGGTCACATCGCCGCGCGGCGCCTATGACCTCTTGGAAGAACACCGTATTTCCCGCCTCGGGCGCTTTTTGCGCAAGACCCGGATTGATGAACTTCCCCAGATTATCAACGTCCTGCGGGGCGAGATGAGCCTGATTGGCCCGCGTCCTGATCTTTACGATCATGCCTGCACCTATCTGGAGAGCGTGCCGGATTATGCGGCCCGTCATCAGATCATGCCGGGCATCAGCGGGTTTGCGCAGACAGAAGTGGGATATGTCGATGGGAAGGATGGTATTCAGCGCAAGGTGGCCGCTGATCTGTACTATATTGCGCATGCCGGGTTTTGGCTTGATCTATGGATCACATGGCGCACCATTTGCGTCATCCTGGGTCGCAAGGGCCGTTGACGCCGCTGTTGCGCGGCCCGGCGGGCGGATGCCAAAGGGGTTGGTAAGTTCTGGTTCTTAGGGATGGGTCATCATTCCAAACTGGAGACCAAGAATGACTGATCCGTTTGATACCGACTATGTGAGCCTCACATCCCCCGCTGTCGCCCATTACATCATCACCCCTTCCGATGCGACCGATCTGCCGGTGCGACCGCGGGCGGTTTATGTCAACATTCCGGGCACTGCTGTCCTGCTGGACAATGACGGTGAGGCTGTCAGCTATGAATTGGCTGCCGGAACCGTGCTTTCGATCCGTCCGGTCCGTGTGCTGGCCACAGGAACCACCGCGCAACTGGTTGCGTGGTACTAGGCATGATTGGATTTGAACTTTTGCCGGGGGTAGGGTCGGGCCGCCCGCCGGGCCAGCGCCCGCTGGCTGCGTTTTTTGCCCATGGCGGGGGCCGTTCCGTGGCCATCGCCCAAGGTACTGGCGGCGGTTTGACCGTCTGGACCGAAGTGGGTCCGCATCACGCCGCTGGCCTGCGCTTTGATCAGTCTGACCCGGCTGTCCGTCTGTCCTGGCGTGAAACGCAATTGGCGGAATTGCGTAATGTCTATCCTGTTGGTGCGCTGACCCTGACGGGCAGTTGGTCGCAGCTGCAAACTTCGGGTTCGGGGCGCGCAGGCAGCTATACCGGGAATCGCGCGATCAGCACCGGATCGACTGGGGCAAGTGCCACGGTGCAGGTAAACCGCGATCTGCCCTATGATCTTTGGATCAACTATACCGGCCGTACCAGCGGCGGTTATGTCAAGGTCGAGATTGACGGCGCACAGGCCCTTGTCAACGAGATTGTTGATCCTGCCGGCTTGGGCTTCAAGGCATTTTCAAGCTATGCGCCGACCGATTTGACCCGCCGTCAGAAGATCAAGGTGGCCAGCGGTCTGACCGGTCCGCATGACGTGCGGCTGAGCTTTGGCGGTGCCGCGTCACCGGGTGGGACGGCGATCATGGTTGAGGCGGTGGCCATCACCGGGTCGTTGACAGACCCGCGTATCCTGCCGCCGATGTGGCGTCCGGGCACAGCCTATCAGATGGGCGACGAGGTGCAGTTCGGGGGCATCTTCTATGCCGCCCGCGCCAATGGCACGAGCGGCATGGCAGGGCCGAGCCACCTTGGTGGGATCGCCTCGGACGGTGCGTTGGACTGGCGGGCGGACAATCGCCCGACCTATCCTGAGTTCAGCATCATCGACTATGCGTCAGAGCGGGAATACGCCGCCCGGCTCAATGTCGGTGGGGGCATCACGGAGGTTGGCGGTCAGACACATGGCAATGATGCGCTAGTGTCACAGGATATCACCGTGGATGGTGTCCCATGGGTCCCTGAAACGGGTGGCAATGGGCTGACCGTCGGGTCTCAGGTTGATGTGGTTGAGACGACCACCTGGCAAACGGCGGGTGGCACTCCGCTCGCGTCTTGTCAGACCAGCCGCGCCATTGCGCCTGGCACCATACATCAGGCCATGCGGGTTGGTGTGACCGCTGCGTCAATGGATGTGGAGTGGCTTTATGCCGGGATGCTCCCCTTTGTGCGGTGGGAAGGCGAGGGTGCGACCACCGTTGTTGACACGCTGACCTCAGAGGATGGCACGGTCCTGACGCTCTCTGACTATGCCGGGCAGGCCGGTACGCGGGCTGATTTTCCGATGACCGGCAGGATGGGCCTGACAGGCACGACGCCAGAAGGTAACTTCATCTATGGCCATGAGGCGGGCGCGCTGCCTGTGGTCGGCAATCGTCTGGGCGCGTTTGATGCGTTTGTTCTGCCCAACATTGGTGGCCGGACCGAAGGTGGTTCAGCCGATTGGCCTGCAAAGGCCTATGTTTCCGCTGACGAGCAAGGCGGATTGACCTTTCAAAGCGGTGACATCGTGCAGTTCTACAACCGGCATGTTTTGTCGGTGGCAAACTGAACGGGGGGGGCCGCATTGCGCGGCCCCGCTAGATCGCTTGGGGTGATTGCACTGCCTTGACGCAGGGGTCGCTGGACAGTTTGCGCATCCTGCGCATGTTGACCCTGGACAGGACCAGCCCGGTCGCGGGGCTGCCGATCTCGGAAAGTGCGCCCAGCCCGCGCGCAACCACATCAAGCGAGGTCCTGGACCAGCGCACCGCATAGATGATCGCATCCGCATGGCTGGCAATCAGCCGAGCCTCGGGCGCGAGCAGGACGGGCGGTCCGTCGATGATGATATGGTCGTAAGATTTGCGCAGGGCTTGTATTCTATCGGCTAACTTGTCGGATAAAAGCGCCCCGTGATGATCAGCGATTGCCGGCAGGACAAGAATATCCGCGCCGAGCGCCGCATCATGTGCGTTGCCCTCCTCATCGCGCCAGTTTGCCTGCGCCTGTTTGAACACATCAGGACGGATCAACGCCTCCAGATGCTGATTGCGGTCATCTGCACCCACCAGAACAACCCGCTTGCCAGCCAAGGCGAGCGTATGTGTCAGAGCGATGGCGAGTTCGGTCTTGCCTTCGGCCTGCACGCTTGAGGTTGACAAGATGACCTGCGCCGTTTGCCCTCGCATCGTCAAGGAAAGCGCTGTGTGCAACCCATGTGCGGCATGAGACAGCGGTGCGCGCGGTGGCAAGGGCAGGGCCTTGCGCCCCTTTTGCAGGCGGCCCAGCGCGCGGGTGGACAATTGCGCCAGCACCGGCAAGCCGGTTGCATCCCGCAGGCTGCGCGCGTCAACCACTCCTTTGCGCATATTGTGCTGGACAGCCACCAGCACGATCCCGACCGTCCCCCCCAGCATCGCAGCGATTGTCAGGATCAGGATCTTGCGCGGTCCGATATATGTGCCTTCGGCGGCGGGGCTGATCCGCTGTGCGTTCGGCGTTGTCAGCCCTTGCTGCATGCGGTTTTCCTGCAATCGCCCCAGAAACGTCTGGTAGAGAAGGCGCGTCGCGTCGATCTGGAGCTGGATTTGCTGTAGTTCCGCCAGACCAGCTGATTGGGCGGAGAGCTGCGCGCTGAGCCGATTTTTGAGCGCCGTGATATCCGCGATCTTGTCGCGCATCTGGGCGATTTCAGCCGCGTTGCGGGCCGATCCGCTTTCGGGCGCGTTTTCCAGTGCGGTCAGGGCATTGCCCGCTGCAATCAGGTTTTGGTCAGCGGCAAGCACTTGTGCGCTGAGCGTATCAAGCCCGCTGTCGTCCTGAAGTTGCGCGGTGGCAATCAGCGATGTGGCCTGCAATTGCTGTGCTTCAAGCTGGGCGCGCAGTTCGCTGACACGCGATTGCAGCCAAACCTGGGTCTCAGCGCGCGTTTGCATTTGCAGCGTGTCGATATAGGCCAGATATTGTGCGGCGGTTGTATTGGCCAAGAGCGCTGCCTTGGCCCGATCACCACTGCGCGCTGTGATGCGCAGGATGTAGGTGTCGGTCTGGCGCGCAATGGCCAGAGTACCGCGCAGGTTCTGGATGGTCTTTTCGCGGACCGCCGTGGCGTCCGGGTTCTGCGGCGTCGTGCCGGCAAGAAAATGCCGCGCATTGGTGCGCAGGCTGCGCAAAGACAGTGGGCGGGCGGGTGCGAGGTATCTGTTGAATTCCCGATCTGACAGCAAATCAAGCTGTGCAATGACATTGGTTAATACCGCGTCGGAGGAGACCTGTGTGACAGATGTGTTCAGCGCTACCTCATCAATGTCAGGGCGTTGCGGTGCGTCCTGCAAAGGGCTGTCCAGTTGCAAGGTTGCGGTGGCTGCGTATTGCGGCTGCGCGATGCGAAAGGCGTAGAAGCCCGCGAGCGCGGTGAACACTATGAATGCGCTGAAAATCAGCCACTTGCCATGCCAGATCACCCGCAGCATCTCTGCGATGTCGAGGGGCGCGATCTGTTCGGCCCGCCCCGTAGAAAGGTCAGGGCTGCCCGCAGGATTATGCTCTGTCATGTCAAACCAAGTTCCGGATGTTCCGATCGTTGTCGGTCAAGACACCACAAAGGAGTTAACCTTTAATTAATCACAATGAATGAGGACTAAAGCTGGCGTGCGTTTTGGTTAACGGCACGCGCAGATGGTTATCGTGTGATGTTGGGATCAAAATTCGCAAGGCTGGCACGCCAAAGTGCCGCACAGACCCTGGGCCTGCGGGCCGGGATCGTGGGGGTCAATTTTGCGGTGATGCTGGGTCTTGCCGCTTTGCTGGGGTTTGACACTTTTGGACGATTGGCCGCTTTGTGGGGTGCTGCACTAGTCGCCGGGACGATCGTGTCGCTGGGCGGGCCGCTGATTCTGCTGCGGATGCTGACCGATGGGCAGGGAATGCGGGCCAGTGACATTCTGAAAATCGCGGTGTTTTATCCCGCCCTTCTTGCCTTTTTGATTTACGGCATGGCGGCAAACCTGTGGCCCGCCTGGCCTTGGGCCGCCATCCTGAGTGTGGGGGTCTTGGCCAATGCGCTGGGGTGTCTGGCCAGCGTGATGCGCGCGCTGGGCAGTGTGCAGGCCTCGATGGCGCTGCGCGATGCCGGGCCGCAGTTGGCATTGGGCCTTTCTGGGGTCATCATGGGTGCCGCTGGCACAGAGGTAATCTTGATATCAACGGCGGCAGCAATGGGGGTGCTGGCATTGTGCGGCGTACTCTGGGTCTGCCGCCACGCCGAGGCATCGGCCATGCTTTCATCTGCCGCGCGCCCCTTTTGGAGCGTTTCGCTTTGGGGCACCTCGGTCATGGGCATGGTGGTTGCGCAAATTGATCTGGTCCTTGGTGGTGCGGTGATTTCTGCCGAGCAACTGGGCGTCTATGCCGTTCTGCGCCGGGTGGCCAATCTGGTCGCCCTTCCGGTAACCGTGGCCACATGGGCCAGTGGACCGTCGGTGTCAGCCGCCCATGCTGCGGGTAACGTGGCAGGGCTGACACGGGCGAGCGCAAGAGGCAGCCAGATCGCATTTGTGCCGGGATTGGCCCTTTTTGTGGTTGGCGTCGCGAGTTTGCCGCTCTTGCCAGAAGGTCTGGCCGTGGTCTTTGCGGTGTTGCTGCTGGGAGCGTTGGGGCAGGTCATTCTGGCCGCGAGCTTTACCGTGGCGACGCTCTGCGGCTTGCCGCATTTTGCCATGGGCGCGCGCGTGCTGATGGTGGCCTGCTATCTGCTTTGGTTTCAGTGGTGGGGCGCCGAATTGACCGCAACAACAAATGCGCTGGGGTATATTGGAGCGCTGACATTGGGCGGCATTGCCTTGTGGTGGGGGATCAGGCGCAAGCTGGGGGTGGATACCTCTGCTGCTGTGATGTTGCGTGCAAAGGGGCGACAGTGGAAAACCTCCTGATCGTCTCACTGGCATTCACCTGTACGATCATCCCGCTCTGGATCGGGCAGCGGTATGGATTGGTGCGCCTTGCCTCGCCTATGCATTTGCTAAGCTATTTCACTGCTTTGGGCTTTCTGGTGAAGGTGGCGGTTTACGGCGCCCGCCCGGAGTTTGCGTTCTTCAGCCGCTTCATCGACACCCCGGGTGCGATGCAGCTGGGAGCCATCTATCTGGCCGGGTTCATTCTGCTGATGTGCCTCGGCTACCGCTGTGCAGTACGCCCCATGGATCCCCGCCCCGCCATCCCGCAAGCGCGTCAGATCGCGCGCGGGCTGGTCCGGCGGGGGTGGCTCTTTGCCGTGGCCTTTGGTGTCGCGGGGCTGACCTTTGCGCTGTTGTTGCAGGCGCGCGGGATTTCGCTCTTGTCTGGCGATCTGTTGATAGCATTCAATCAGGACAAGCAGATCAATGTGAACCGGGACGGGGTAGGGGCCACTCTTGCCGGGATCAGGACCCTGTTTATCATACCCAAGTTCGCATTTGTGTTGCTGCTGGCGCAGGGTATCGTGCTGCGGGCAGGCTGGCTGTTGGCGCTGGCGACGTCACTGGCGGGCTTGCTGGTGGCCATCGCCCTGATTTCGGGTGACCGGTTTGAGCTGGTGGAGTTGCTGGTCTTTGGCAGTGCGACCTATCTGATCCTGGGTGGCCGGATTGGGCTAGGTGCGGTGGCCCTGATGATTGCGGCGGCGGCGGCAGTGCTGTTTCTGAGCGCCTATATGACCGCCCTGCGCGGCACGGATGCCGGCCTTTTGCATCAGATCGTCGGGTCAACCTATTTTTTGGATATCAACGCCTCCGTCATGGTGACAGATCAGGTCTTGCCTGCCACCTATCTGCTGGGAGAGAGCTATGGCTGGTGGACATTCGGTTGGGTGCCGCGGGCGATCTGGATCGACAAACCCGCGATTGATCTGGGTGTTTTCCTCAAGCGTGACGTGATGCAGGTTGCGACCGGAGGGGCGTTCAACGTCACTGGGCCGGGTGAGGCGTTCATGAATTTTGGCTGGGCAGGAGCCGGTGTTGGCCTCGTCCTCGGCTGGGCCTACCGGCGCTGTGAGGTCTGGGTCATGTCGGCACAGCCCGGCCTGCGGTTTGCGGCGTTCTATCTCTATCCGCTGCTGCTCTATCCGTTCGTGCAGGCCACGCTGCAGTCGTCTTTCAGCGGGTTCATCGTAGGGGCCGCAGCAGAGGCTGTGCTGATTGCGGCAATGATCGCGGTGTTCGTACCGCGCTATCGCGTCCCCGCTGCCTGCTCGCGTAACACAAGGAGGATTGCCTATGTTTAAGCTCTGGTTCTGGGGTGCGCGCCTGACGGGCGCTGCCTGGCGTCGTGTGGCAACGTGGCTTGCGACCCGCTTGCACCGGGCGAGCCTAGCGCAGGTCGGGCGCCGCAGCCGCTTTCAGCCCGGCATTCGTTTTGATCGGCCAGAGCGTGTTGTCGTCGGGGCCGATTGCTGGTTCTGGCGCGGCGTCGGCGCCCCTGCTGAGTGTCCCGAGGCTTGGCTCAGGATCGGCGACCGGGTGCAGGTCAATCGTGATGTGGTGTTGGATATGACCGGTGGTCTGACCCTTGGGGATGGCGTTCTGATATCCGAGCAGGCGGTCATCTACACCCATGATCACGGGCTTGATCCGCGATCTCGGCCCGTGCCTTTGTCAAAAATAATCGCGCGGGATGCCTGGATCGGGATGCGGGCAGTGATCCTGCCGTCCTGTCGTATCATCGGTGCCGGTGCCGTGATTGGAGCGGGCGCGGTCGTGACGGGTGACGTGCCCGCAGGGGCCATCGTCGCGGGCAACCCCGCGCGCGTGATCGGGCAGCGCAAGGCGTTGGAGGTGGCGGCATGAAGATATTGCATGTGGTGCCGAGCTTTTATCCCGCGACCTATTGGGGCGGACCGATCTGGTCGACAAAGGCGATTTGCGACGGGATGGCGGCGCGTGTTGGTGTTGACCTGCGGGTGTTGACCTCGGATGCTGCCGGGCCTGTGATTGGGGATCGTGTGAAACCTGTGAAGCTCCCCTATCGCGTCCACTACGCGCGCAGATTGGCTGGACATTGTATCGCGCCGGGGCTGCTGGCGCGCTTGCCGGGGGCGATCCAATGGGCGGATATCGTTCACGTGACAGGGACCTATAATATGCCGACACTGCCTGCCTTTGTGCTGGCGCGGGCGATGGGCAAGCCGCTGGTCTGGTCGCCGCGCGGTGCGTTGCAGGCGACCGCCGAATGGCCTGACGCACCGCGTCTGCGCATCAAGCGCGGGTTTGAGCAACTGGCAAATCTGTTGCGCCCGCGCGGAGCGGTGTTGCATGTCACAGCCGCGCAGGAAGCCCGGGCCAGTGTCCACCGTCTGGGCGACATGGCTTGCGCGATAATCCCCAATGCGGTTGATGTGCCGCGTGATATTCCGGCACACCGGGCAGCGGGCGCGCAACGCCGCCTGATGTTCCTCAGTCGCCTGCACCCCAAAAAGGGATTGGAGGTCCTGTTCGAGGCGATGGCGCAATTGCCTGCCCGTTTCACGCTCGATATCTATGGCACGGGCGAGGCGGCCTATGTGCGGACCTTGCAGATGCGTGCGAAGCTTTCAAATGGGCGCATCAAGTTGCATGGTCATGTCGAAGGCGCAGACAAGGCCGCGGCCTTTGCTAGCGCCGATCTTTTCGTCCTGCCCTCCCATTCGGAAAACTTCGGGATCGTCGTGGCCGAGGCTCTGGCCCACGCCGTGCCGGTGCTGACCACGCAAAACACGCCTTGGCACGATCTTGACAGGCATGGCTGTGGCCGCTGCATTGATTTGCCGCACAGTGAACTGGCGGCCGAAATCGCAGCCCTTGCCGCAGGCGATTTGGCCGCGATGGGGCAGAAGGGCCGCGACTGGATGCGGCGTGATTTTTCTACCGCGAAGATGGTGGCGGGGTTTGGCGATCTCTACCGCTGTCTGCACGGGCAGGGGTATCAGGAGGCCATCGCATGACGCCACTGACCGTGATTATCCTGACCTGCAATGAGGCCCGGCATATCGCGCGCGCCATCGCCTCGGTCGGGGATGTGGCAGATCGTATTCTCGTGGTCGATAGCGGATCGCGCGATGCGACGGTGCAGATTGCGGCCGACCTTGGGGCGGAGGTGCTGGAAAACGCCTGGATCAACCATGCCGCGCAGTTCAACTGGGCATTGGATCAGATAGCCGGCGCACCGGGGTGGGTGCTGCGGCTGGATGCCGATGAGGTGGTAACCTCTGGTTTGGTGGCGCAGATCGCGGCAGGGCTGCCTGCTGTGGACGGTTGCTATGTGGGGCGTGGGATCAAATTCATGGGGCAGTTGGTGCGCTATGGCGGCGTGTTTCCGGTGCCGACCCTGCGCTTGTTTCGAAACGGGCGCGCCCGATGCGAGGCGCGCTGGATGGATGAGCATATTGTTGTCGATGGCCCGACGGCGCATCTGTCGGGGCAGATCATTGATGACAACCGCAATCCGCTGGATTGGTGGGTGGCCAAGCACAACGGCTATGCCAGCCGCGAGGTCGTGGATGTGCTGAACCGTGAATATGGGTTCTGGCCGCTAGCGACGGACCCGCCTGTGAAGGGCGGCGCAGGTGCAAAGCGCTGGGTCAAATTGCACCTCTACGCCCGCTTGCCCGCAGGCCTGCGGGCGGGGCTCTACTTCTTTTATCGCTACCTGCTGCGCGGTGGTTTTCGCGACGGCCCACAAGCGCGCGCCTTTCATGTGCTGCAAGGGTTTTGGTACCGCTATCTGGTGGATGCCAAGCTAGCCGAAGTGCAGCGCTATATGGTCGCGACGGGCACCACCCCGGCAGAGGCGATCCACGATGTGCTGGGGGTAGACGTCGATTCACCGAAACCTGTCTCCAAGGAGATAGCCGCATGAAAATATCGGTTGTCACCGCTGTGATGAACGGGCGCCTCACGCTGCCTGCAATGCTGGCAAGCCTGAAAACGCAAAGTTATCCGCATGTGGAACACATCGTGCAGGATGGCGGGTCCTCGGACGGCACATTGGCGTATCTGGCGGCACGGGGGCATCCGCAGATGGCGCTGCGATCAGCGCCCGACAGCGGTATATATGACGCGATCAATCAGGGCATTCAGCGTGCGACAGGCGATATTGTCGGGCTGCTGCACGCCGATGACACGCTGGCGGAACCCGATGTGCTGGTCTGGGTGGCGGAGGCCATGCAAGACCCCGCCATTGATGGTGTTTACGGTGATTTGCAATACGTCGCCCGCGATGATCCGGCCCGCGTTATCCGACATTGGAAGGCCGGGCACTATTCTGCCGCGCATCTTGCCCGTGGCTGGATGCCTCCGCATCCCACGCTTTATCTGCGCCGTGATGTGTTCGCCCGCGCGGGCTTGTATGACACCAGCTATCGCATTGCCGGTGACTATGAGGCGATGTTGCGGTTCTTGACCGCCGGGCAGGTCCGGCTGGGCTACATCCCGCGGGTTCTGGTGCGGATGAAGATGGGTGGGGTCAGCAACAAGTCATTCGCCCATCTGATCCGCAAAAGCCGCGAGGACTATCGCGCGATCCGACAGCATGGCGTGGGTGGTGTTGGTACGCTGATGGCCAAGAACCTGTCGAAGATTTCGCAGTTTGCCAGCCGTGGTCAGGTATAGAAATACTTGGTCAGCTGATAAAAAATCGGGGCGGCAAAGATCACGCTGTCAAGCTGATCGACAAAACCACCCTGACCGGGGATCAGGTGTGACCAGTCTTTCACGCCCCGGTCCCGTTTGATCGCCGCCACGACGATATTGCCGAACATCCCCACCAGCGACGCGACCCCCGCCATCAAGGCCGCGCCCAACACACCAAATGGTGTGATCCATGCCAGCAGCGCGCCGATGATCATGGCACTCAGCACGCCGCATAACAGACCTTCCCAGGTCTTGGGCGACAGACCGGGTGCGATCTTGGTCCGCCCGATGCGGCGTCCAAAGTAGAAATCAAGCAGATCGCCGAATTGCACCACCATCACCAGAAAGGCGATCAACAAGACCGAACGGTCACCATAGCCTGCAATATCAAGCGACATCAGGACAGGCACATGGCTGACGCTGAATACGGCAATCATGAGCGCCCATTGCGTTTCCGCCACCCGTACCAGAAAGCGTTGCGGATTGCCGCGCAGGGCAGAGACCATCGGCAGAAAGAGGAAAGCGTAAACCGGGATAAACACCGTGAAAAGCCCGGTCCAGCCAAGACCGACAAAGACATATTGCAAGGGCAAGACAACAAAGAACGCAAGTGCCAGCGAGAGGTGATCGGCTTGCGCCTTGGTTGTCAGGGTCAGGAATTCGCGCAAAGCCGCAAAGGACGCAAAGCCAAAAAGCACCATCACCCCCGGTTTGCCCAACAGCAGTGCGACACCGATAAAGGCGACCATGCCCCACCAGCTTTGCACCCGTGTCATATAGGTGTCGAGCATCGGGTTGTTTTCATGCGCCGGTTGGCGCGCCCGCAGGATTTCGCCCAGAACCGTCAGCGCAATCAAGATGCCAAAGCTGCCGATCGTCAGCAGCAGAATATCTGCTGTGGTCTCGCTCATGTCCGCACCTCTGGGCGCTGGGCCAGCAGGGCGTCGGAGGCGCGTTTGAGGAAATCATCCTTGCTTTCGCCGTCGCGCACGCGGATCGGTTCGCCGAAAGTGACGGTGCAAATGAGCGGCAAGGGGATCACCTCGCCTTTGGGCATGATCTCGGTCAGGTTGGCGACCCATGTAGGGACCAGATCAACCTCTGGTCTTGCGATGCCCATGTTATAAAGCCCCGACTTGAAAGGCAGCAGGGGATCGTCCGTCATGTTGCGGTTGCCTTCGGGAAAAAGGATCAGCGAGGCGCCTTCGTCGAGGGCAGCGATGATCTTGTCCATCGGCTTGTCCTTGACCTCTGGCCGGCGATCCACAAGGACGCAGTTGAATACTTCTGGTCCGACAAAGGCCCGCAGTCGGTTTTTCAACCAGTAGTCAGCGGCAGCCACAGGGCGGACGGTGCGGCGCAGCGCGGATGGCAGCACCGACCAGATCATCGGCATGTCGGCATTGCTGGTGTGGTTGGCAAAATAAACCCGTTGGCGCGGAACCGGTTCGATCCCTTTCCATTCGGCGCGCACCGCCGTGATGGCGCGGGCAAAGATGCGAATGGATTGCCCGACGATCCGGGCTGCAAACTGACGCAAGAATTTCATGGGCCTGACTTTGACTTAGGGGAGGGTGTTTGAAAAGAAAAAAGCCCTGCCCCCGGGGATGAAGGGGCAGGGCGGGGGGTGCCAGCGGTTAGAGAGGGTCGCCGACATAATCCTCAAGCAGTTTTTCGTTTCTGGCGTCCTCGATCCGCTGGATCCGGTCGTCGGCCATCTTTTCGTCAAAACGGTATTTGACAAAATTCACCAGAGCGAGCGTGAGCATCATCACTGACATGGCCCAGAACCCTTTGGTCGAGAGCGGGACATCCGTAGACAGCCAGAGCGAGATGGCAAGCATGCCGTATGCGACGGCGACACCCGCGCCATTTACAAACATAATCAATGCGTTATCGGATTTATTATGTGCCATTTTGGTATTCCTTTTTGAAGCGGTTTGTGTTGCGGGGAGGTTATTTCTTGCCCGATTTCAGGCGGGCAAGGACATCATCCGCGGTCGCGCGGGTTGCATTGCCAAAGCCTGCATCGGCCATACGGTCAGCAAGGCTGTCGCCCTCAAGGTCGCGGTTGATATCGGCGAGGATCTCGGTGCGCTCGAAGGGGTCATCCTTGCCAAGCACGCGCGAGATCAGCTCTTCGGCCTCTTCAACGCTGCCGTTGTGAACGCCGGTCTTGGTCATTTGCACCTGAATATTCTGTTCGCGACGCACAGCGCGCGCCTGAATGGCCCCTTGTTTGAGGTCGATGATCCGGCGGTGCCCGTTTTCGATGGATGTGCGCAGGCGGATCACCTTCTGCTCAAGCCGGTCCAGTGTCTGGGTGCGCAGGGTCAGTTCGTTTTCCATACTCGCAATCGCGCGGGCGGCTTCGGCGGCCATATCCTCGCGATCATTGTCGAGCGCCTCTTTTGCGCGTTTGGTAAGGTCGCCAATGCGGGTTTTGAGCGCGGCGTGCTGCTTTTGCTCGGACCGCTGGCGCTGGATCAGGCTGGCAAGGGTCGCTTTGGCGGCACGCAGGCTGTTTTCACTTTCGCGGATCTTCTGGTCAATCAGTTCGATAGCAAAGGCATCGCGCACGCGGTCTTCGGCGCGTGCGTTTTGCCCGTTGATGAGTGTGGCAAGTGTCTTGAACATTGGTTTCTCCGTTTCTTTCAGTGCGTGAACATTGTTCATGAAGTGGAGATAGGGAGTTCCGCTCGACACTTCAAGAAAAAATGTGAACATTGTTCAAATTAGTTTGAACTGGCCGCAAATTGCCTGAGGACAAGGGCGATCATCCGGTCGATGTTTTCGGTTGAAACGCCTGCGCTGGCCTCATCCAGCCCCAAAAGCACAATGCCATGGACAGAGGAAAAGAGTGCGCGGGTCAAAAGGGCGAGTTCCTCTGCATCCCGATCCGGGACAATCACCGCCAGCGGATCAGAGATATAGGTGAAAAGCCGCCCCATCTCTTGCAGATACCAGTCCGGCGCAGCCTCGCCCGGTGCCCGCTCTACATCAAAGAGCGCGCGCCAGCTATGGTGGCTCTGGGCGGCAAAGCGGTGATAGGCCTGCGCCATCACGACTAGTTGCTCCACCGGGTCCTCGGGGGCTGCCGCCAGTGCCTCGGCGACATCGGCACCGAGGCGGTGAAAGGTCCGGGCATTCACGGCCAGTACCAGATCGGTGAGATCGCCAAAGACGTTGTAGATCGCGCCAACCGCACAGCCCGCCGCACTTGCCAGATCGCGGGCGCGCAGGGCGCCAAGGCCTTTGTCGGCAATCGTGTGTTCGGCAATGTTGACCAGCTTGTCGCGCAGTTCCTGCCGCCGGATTTCTGTTTTCGTCGCCATGTGTTCCTCGCTTCGGTGAACGTAGTTCAAGCATAGCTTAGGTGGTTGCAGTTTGAAAGGGGCAAGTCCCTCGAAGTCCAACGGTTCTGTCATCGCAGCGCCCTAGGTTTTCACCGGCGCGCCGCCTGCAAAGCTGTTCACACCATGATACCCAATCGGCCCTTCCTGCATTTGCAGGTGCAGCCCGTCGCCCTTGTAGGGATGGCCCCGTGCCAGTTCTTCGTCAAAATCAATCCCCAGCCCCGGTGCAGTGGGCACAGGGATATAACCATCCTCGACCTTGATTGATCCTTTGATCAGATCATTGTGGAACGGGGTCTCGATGGTTTCGGCCATCAAGATATTGGGGATCGCCGCCGCAAGCTGGATGTTCGCCGCCCATTCAACCGGCCCGGCATAAAGATGGGGGGCCATTTGCGCATTATAGGCCTCTGCCAGTGCTGCAATCTTCCTGGCTTCCCAAATTCCGCCAGCGCGCCCGAGGGCGGGTTGCAGGATGGTGGCGGCTCCTGCGCGCAAGATCGGCGCAAATTCGGCCTTTGTGGTGAGCCTCTCGCCCGTCGCCACAGGGATGCGCACAGCACTTGCGACTTTTGCCATCTCGGCCACGTTATCGGGTGGCACCGGCTCCTCGTACCAAAGCGGGTCAAAACGCTCCAATGCTTTGCCCAGCCGGATCGCGCCACCGGTGCTGAACTGCCCATGGGTGCCAAAAAGCAGGTCGGCGCGGTCACCGACCGCCTCTCGGATCGCCTGACAGAAAGCGACCGACAGGCTGATGTCATGCATCGACGGCATATGCCCACCGCGGATCGTATATGGCCCGGCAGGGTCGAACTTGACGGCCGTATAGCCTTTCTCAACCATGTCCAGGGCCACTTCGGCGGCCATTTCGGGGCTGGCCCAGAAGTCAGGCAGCGGATGTGAAGGGCGGGGATAGAGGTAGGTATAGGCGCGGATGCGGTCGTTCATGCGGCCCCCGATCAGGGCGTGCACGGGGCGGTCGCGGTCTTTGCCAAGGATATCCCAGCAGGCCATTTCCAGACCTGACCACGCGCCGATGACCGTCAGATCGGGACGCTGCGTGAAGCCTGCGGAATAAACCCGGCGGAACATCAATTCGATATTCTCGGGGTTTTCGCCCGCCATATGCCGCTCGAACACGTCTTTGATGACCGCCTTCATCGCCTCGGGCCCGATGGAAGAGGCATAGCATTCGCCATAGCCCACAACACCGGTATCGGTCGTCACCTTGGGAATGATCCAATAGCGCCCACCCCAACCGGGGGCCGGTGGGGCCGTGACAATGACATCAAGATCGGCGAGTTTCATAAGGCATCTTTCGGTAGAGGTATTGCTATGGCCGAGACAATCACGCTTCGCCGCTTGGGTCCAGATGATCTGGACAGGTTGTTAGGCGTCAGCAATGGGCTGTTCGACAAGTCCATTCGGCCAGATCAGGCCGCGGCATTTCTGAACGATCCGCTGCACGAGATTGTGTTGGCCATTGATGCGGGCAAGGTTGTTGGCTTGGCAAGCGGACAGGTCATGCTGCACCCTGACAAATCACCTGCGTTTTTCGTAAACGAGGTTGGGGTGCGCGATGACTACCAGCGGCGCGGGATTGCGACGCGCCTAAGTGAAAACCTGATGCAAATAGCCAGAGCGCGCGGATGCGAGGGGATCTGGTTGGCGACGGAAGGGGATAATGCTGCGGCCCGCGCGCTCTATACCGCGATGGGTGCGCGCGAGACGGAGGGGATTGTGGTCTATGACTGGGATGGTGCGGTGGATCGGTGAATGCGCCCTATCTTTCAGCGAAAAAGACCCCGGATTCCCGATAGATTGAATTGGCTCCATGGACGTATTTGAAACTCACAGTGCCAACTACCTCTTCGCCGGTCGCACCGGTGAAGATGCCGTTGACCTCGCGCTCACCCTCTCTGACGATATTTTGCCCGAAAAGCGAGCCGTCGGCGTTTTGTCCGGCATCATAGGCACGCGAAAAACTCCCGTTTGCGCCCAAATCGCCACGTAGGAAGAGGTCAAAATGCGAAACGGTGCCTTCAAAGTCTGTGCGGTTCTCGATGGTGACAAATACCAATGAATCGTCGAAGGCTGCCGTGATGACCGCATCACCCAGAACATGCGCCGCTCCAGTCCCGATCGTCGCGGACTGGCTCGCATAAAGACCGGCATAGCGCCCATCGTAGCGGACCGTTCCTGTTGTTTGCATGGTCGTTGTGCCGATCCGTTCAATAAGGCTTTCCGTTTCACTATACGCGGTTGCGATACCCGACCCCGACGGTGTGACACCACGGATCACAAATTCGCTTAGTGGAAATGGCTCTGTGCTGTCGCTGTAGGTGTCAATCTCATCGGGAAGAAAACTGTGATTGGTGTTCACATGGATGAAACCAGAGCGATTTACGGTGTCATTGCCTTCATTATAGACCGCCGCGGCAGGTAAACCGATGGTCTGGGGGGTAAAAACTTCCGTCCTATTTGACGACCCCCCGCAGGCCGCCGGAAAACTGATGCCAGCGAATCCGGCCAATGTTCCAAAATGCATTCCAAAACTCCCCCTAAAATTGCCGCTCATCCAATGGAAAGAACCATACAAATTTCAGGAGAGAGGTGTCAAAAAAGCAAAATCCGGGCTGTCGGGCCGATGAAAGGCAAGTTTGCGTCGATCATTGCAAAGCAACAGATACGGTCACTCAAACACAATCACATTGCGCTTGGCCGATCCGGTTTTCGTGTCCGCAATCGCCTCATTGATCTGTTCCAGCGACCACCGCCCCGAAATCAGTTCGTCCAGTTTCAGCCGCCCTTGCAGATAAAGATCAACCATCCAGGGAATATCCCGCGCGATCACCACGTCACCCATCTTGGACCCCACCATACCTTGCCCGGTCGCGGCCAGAATGACCGGCTCATAAGACGACATCGCGCCAGAGTGCGGCATCCCCACCATGATTACCTTGCCCCCATTCGCCAGATATTGCGGTGCCGTGTCATAGGCCGGGATTGCACCGACAGTGACAAAGACCGCGTCCGCCCCGCGTCCTATCGCCTTTTTGGCAACCCGCCAGGGCTTTTCCGCCGTGGCCAAAACCCCGTCGGTCGCGCCAAATTCTCTGGCAATCGCCAGTTTCTCTTCTGACATATCAACGGCAATGATCCGCCGCGCACCGGCAATCCGTGCACCCTGAATGGCGTTCAGGCCAACGCCACCCGCGCCGATGACCACCACATCCTGTCCCGCGCGCAGCCCTGCGGCATTCACGACAGCGCCTACGCCGGTAATGACTCCGCAGGCCAGAAGCGACGCCGCCTCCATTCCGATCCCATCCGCAAGCCTGACCACCTGGCTTTGATCCACGACGACGCGCTCGGCAAAGCCACCGGTGTGCATCGCCTGCAACAGCGGTTCGCCCATCGGTCCGGTCAAAGGGTTGCTGGCCATATCGCTTTCGCAGGCGACAGGGCTGCCGCCGGCGCAGGAGGGGCAGGTCCCGCAAGCCCGGATCAGCGTCACCACAACCGGATCGCCCAGGGTCACACCGCGCACCCCGTCGCCGACGGCGCTGATGTGGCCTGCCACTTCATGCCCATAGATCGCAGGCAAGGTGCCGCCCCAAGCGCCATCCAGATAAGAGATATCGGAATGGCAGATGGCACAGGCTTTCACACTTACCTCAACCTCACCCATCTTGGGGGCGGCAAGCGTCACGGTCTCGATCGTCAGAGGTGCGCCGAATTCACGGCAAACGGCGGCTTTGATGTCGGGCATGGGGGGCGCGTCCTTGGCTCTTGTCTCAGGTGTGACCCTGCGGCGGGTTGGCGGCGCTTGCAAGTCCGAAAACACCCTCCGGGCGTGCTGCATGAGCGTGGGCCGTAATGGCGGCGTTCAGGGCAGGATGAAGCCATCTGGCCAAGGATGCGGAACCCCGGTGTCGGCAAATCCGTGGCGCCTTAGATATGCCCGGTATCGCGCATGAATTGCGTCAGAAGACCTGCGTATTTTTCCGGGGTCTCGGCGCAGGGCAGATGCCCGGCCCCCCGGACCACCGCCATTTGCGATCCGGGGATCAGATCGACGGTCTCGCGTACCAGATCGGGCGGCGTCGCCCCGTCCTCTGATCCGGCGATGCCAAGTGTCGGAATGCGCAGCCCGCCGGTGGTTGTGTAGAAATCGGTCCCCGAAATGGCCGCACAGACCCCGGCATAGCCTTGCGGGGGCGTTTTCATCAACATGTCCAACCAAGGGGCCATCGCGGGCGATCCGTAAAACGCCCCGCCGAACCAGCGGCGCATCACATCATCTGCCATGCCCGAAAGGCCGGTGGAGGTGACCGCATCAATCCGGTCCTGCCAGATTTGGGGATGCCCGATTTTGGCAGCGGTGTTCGACAGCACCAGCGCCCGGATCAGATCGGGCCGTTTCACTGCCAACCCTTGCGCCACCATGCCCCCGACCGACAGGCCGACGAACATCGCATCTTGCACACCGCAGGCATCGCAGACCGCCTCAGCATCGCTGACCAGTTGGCCCATTGTGTAGGGTGCGTCGGGCGCATCCGACAGCCCATGTCCGCGCATGTCATAGCGAATGATGCGCAGGCCCTTGGGCAAGAGCGGCAGGATCGGATCCCACAAATGCAGGGTTGTGCCGAGCGAATTGGAAAAGACAACAGCAGCGCCGTCCTCTGGCCCCTGCACCTCGAAATGCAGGCGCACACCGTCGCGGGTCACATCAGCCATCAGGGTCACCCAAAACGATATGCGCCATGATCTGCCCGTGGTCCGAGGCCAACTTGTTGTACGGCGCTTCGGGGTGGGACCCATCTGTGAGGTGATCGTTGAGCACGCTGAAATACGCCATTTCGCCGATTTTGCCATCAAACTCCGGCAGGAAATGCCGCGACATCAAAATCTGGTCGATGCTTTCGAAGACACCCCCAAAGGCCGATGTATAAACCATGTCGCGCAAGGATTTCTTAACGAACAACTTTTCGGCAGAGTAGAGACGGACCTTGCTGATCTTTTCGAGAATGATTTCGTTTTCATCATCCGAGTACCGGTCGCGGCGCGTCTTGGCGTCATGCCGGCGCATCCAGGCGTAGTTCTTGAACGGCGTCTCGCCGCTGATGATCTCGGACGACACTGCGTGTTCGCTGTCATTGAAATCACCCAGAACCATCACAGGGCGGCCTGCCTCCAGTTCTTCCAGCACAGCCTTGCGCAGCACCCAGGCCTCGGCCATGCGCCGCAGTGCCGCGCGCAACGCGCCCATCGCGCGGCTGGAGGGATCATAGTTCACCAGATCGGCAGCGGGCGGGAAAGCAGTGCCTGGTGGTCGGGGCAACTCGCCCAGTTTGGATTTCAGGTGACAGTTGAAAACCGTGATCACCTGGTCCCCGACGGGAATACGGACCTTCAAGATCGGACGGCTGAGGCGTTTGATCTGATAGGTGCCACCATCGCTGCCATCAAGGTCGCTGAACGGAATGGACAGCGGATCCGGCAAGTCCTGAATGACCTCTGGCAGACCTTCAAACCCAAAGCGCGACAGGACCGCCACACCGGGGCGGCGCCCACCGGGGTCGCCGTCAAAACTGTTGGGGGCAAAGGCCAGGCCGGCCTCGGTGTAAGGCGCGAACGCCAGTTTACGAAAAATTGCCTTGCGCGCGTAACCCTTGGAGCGATCAGGGATCACCGCATCATTGGCGGCCTGTCCCAGTTCATCCGTTTCAATGACCACATCGCGCAGTGCCTCTTGGGAAAAGATTTCCTGAAAGCAGATCACGTCGGCGTTCATTGTCAGCAATTGATCGGCCAGCCAGGCGCGTTTCCAGGCGTATTCCTCGGGCGTGTATTCTTCGAACCGGTAGTATTCCTGATCCGCCTCGATCAGGTTCTTGACGTTGAAACTGGCGATCGTGAAACGGGTCATTTGAGGGTCTCAAGGGCGCGGGTAAAGACATCCGGGTCCACATTGCCGCCCGTCGCGACCGCGATAACAGCATCGCCTTCGAAGTCATCAGCATGAAAAAGGGCCGCGGCAAGGGCAGCGGCCCCGCCGGGTTCCACGACAATCCGCAGCCGTTCAAAGGCCAAACCAACAGCGCGCAGGCATTCATCTTCGGTCACAACAACACCGGGGCCGCAGAGCTTTTGCATGATGGGGAATGTCAGATCACCGGGCTGCGGAGTGATGATCGCATCGCACAATGATCCGCTCAGACGGGTATTGCGTTCAATCTTGCCGCTGATCAGCGACCGGGTCACATCGTCAAATCCTTCGGGTTCTGCCGGGCGGGCACGCAAACCCGGCGCGTCAGCCGCCAGGGCCAGCGCGATGCCCGAAGTCAGACCGCCGCCACCGCAACAGACCATGACATCGGCGTCAGAGACGCCTATCGCCGTCATGTCCTCGGCAATCTCCAACCCAACCGTCCCCTGACCCGCAATCGTCATCGGGGCGTCGTAGGGTTTGATCAATGTCAGGTTACGATCCTGCGACAGCCGTTCGCCGATCTCATCGCGATCCTCGGTAGCGCGGTCGTAAAGGATCACTTCGGCCCCCAGTGCGCGCGTATTTTCGATCTTCACCTCGGGTGCATCAGAAGGCATCACAATCACAGCCGGCGCGCCATGGGCGCGGGCGGCAAGGGCAACGCCCTGCGCGTGATTGCCGCTGGAAAACGCGACGACACCTGTCTTGAGCCGATTATCCGTTAAGGCCGACACCGACGCCCACCCACCACGAAACTTGAACGATCCGGTGTGTTGCAGGCATTCGGCCTTCACAAAGACCCGGCGCCCCGCGATGTCATCAAGAAACGGCGAAGTCAGGATCGGCGTGCGCCTTGCATGTCCCTTGATGCGCGCTGCGGCGGCCCGGATCATGTCGATGTTCATTGCAATTTCTCCAGCCATAGGTGCAGTGCGTTCAACGCTTCAGGTTCATCCAGAAACGGAACGTGGCCGCGCCCGGGAACATCGGCGCGGATCATATCAGGGCGGCGGCGCGACATTTGATCGGCTGTTTCAACCGTCAAGAGGTCCGAATTCGCGCCACGGACAAGGGCGAGCGGCAACTCCGCGAGCGCATCAAAGAGCGGCCAAAGGGCAGGCGCAGGCTGTGCTGCGGTAGCAAGCACAGCATCGCGCAACTTGGGATCATAGCGGATCACCAGCCCGTCCTCGGTTTGCTTGTAGTGGGCCTTCACCTCGGCCAGCCAGCGCGCCATGGGGACATTCCTGAAGTGTGACCACAGGTCTGCGCGCGCCTCGGCGGCCTCAGCATAGGATTTCTGCGCGGGGTTGCGACCGACATAATCCTTGATCACATCAAGGCCCCGATCTGCAATTTCGGGGCCAATGTCGTTCAAAGCAACACCGATCAGCCTGTTTTTGGCCGTCGCGGCGAGGAGCATCGCGATGAGCCCACCGCGCGAGGTGCCCAAGATTGCCGCCCTGTCCAACCCCAGATGATCCATCAGGCTCAGCACATCCGCGGCCTCTTGCGGGATCGTATAGGTGGCGGGATCGGCCCAATCGGATTGCCCGCGCCCACGATAATCGGGGCGGATCAGGCGGACGGGCAGATGCGGCGCGACGTGGTCAAAATCAGCCCCGTTCCGGGTCAGCCCCGCCAGTGCGATCACAGGAACGCCCGCGCCTTCATCGGTGTAATGCAGTCTCAGCCCGTCGTTTGCGGTGTAGCTGGGCATCAGGCAAGCTCTGGTATGGTGGTGAGGTCGGGCAGCACATGATTTGGCGCGGCATAAAGCCGGTCCATCGGATCACCCGCCCGGTTCACCCAGACGGTCTGAAAGCCAAAACCCGCGGCCGCTGCCGCGTCCCACCCGTTAGAGGACACAAACAGCACCTCGGATCGGTCGCAGCCAAAGTGCTGCCCAACAAGATCATAGACCCGATCATGCGGTTTAAAGACGCCCACATCCGCGACGCTCAGCACCGCATCAAGCACATCACCGATCCCCGCCGATGAAACGGCCCCGTTCAGCATATCGGGTGAGCCGTTCGAAAGGATCGCTGTCGCCATCCCCCGTTCCTTAAGGGTGCGCAGCATGGCAGGGACTTCTGGATAGGCCGCCAACTCCCAGTAGAGCTCCAGCAGGCGGGTGCGGGTAGCGTCAGAGGTCACTCCGTTTGCCTCCAACGCCCAATCCAGCCCATCCTGTGTGACCCGCCAGAAATCGCAGTGGCGCCCTGCGACGGCGCGCAGCCATGTGTATTGCAATTGCTTGAGCCGCCAATCACGGGCAACGGCGGGCCAGACCGCTGCCAAATCTGCATGGGCGGGGTCTTTGGCTGCCTGCATCGCGGCGGCGTTGACATCAAACAGCGTCCCGTAGGCATCAAACACAAAGGTCGTGACAGGCATCGGATTCTCCCAGGCTTGCCTCTTATCGTGTCACGGCAACGGCTGGCCGAAAAGAGGCAATGCGTTTGCAAATTTCCGGCCCCGCACGTAGCGTGCCTGCGAACAATTTCCCCAGCAGAAAGCAAACCACCCATGACCCAAGCAAAATCTGGCGATACCGTCCGCATCACCTATGTCGGCACGTTGAATGACGGCGAGACGTTCGACAACTCCGAAGGGCGTGATCCGTTGGAGTTTGTCGTCGGATCCGGCCAGATCATCAGGGGTCTCGATGCCGCAATCTCCGGCATGTCCGTGGGTGACAAAAAGGACGTAGCGGTGCCCTGCGATCAGGCTTACGGCCAAAGCAACCCCGAGGCGCGCCAAGCGGTCCCGCGCGACCAAATCCCGGCGGAAATTCCGGTCGAGGTGGGCACGCAGTTACAGATGCAAACACCGCAAGGGCAGGTCGTGCCGGTGACCATCGCCGAGGTGACAGAGGCCGAGGTGACGCTCGACGCCAATCATCCGCTGGCCGGTCAAGACCTCAACTTCGCGATTGAGATTGTCGGGATCGACGCAAACTAAGGCGCGCTGTGATTGGTCGGCAAACCAAAACCCAACCTACGCTGCGCGCTTGTGCCGATCAGACCAGATGATCCGGCTGCGGCATTCCCAGCACATGAAACCCGCCGTCGACCCGGATGATCTCACCCGTCGTGCAGGCCCCGGCATCGGAGGCCAGATAAACGGCGGTGCCCCCCACGGCCTCTAGCGTGGCATTCGACCGCATTGGTGCGTTCATGTCCGTGTGCTTGTAGGTCTTGCGCGCGCCGCCAATCGCCGCCCCGGCAAGGGTTTTCATCGGGCCGGGGCTGATCGCGTTGACACGGATGCCTTGCGGCCCAAGGTCGTTGGCAAGATAGCGGGTGGCGGATTCCAACGCGGCCTTCGCCACCCCCATGACGTTGTAGAACGGCGTGACACGGTTGGACCCTTGGTAGGTGAGGGTCAGCAATGTGCCCCCATCCGGCATCATCTGTGACGCTCGGTTCGCCACGTCGATGAAAGAATAACAAGAGATCGCGAGCGAGTTCTTGAAGTTGTCGCGGCTGGTGTTGATAAACCGCCCCGTCAACTCGTTCTTGTCGGAAAAGGCGATGGCATGCACCACAAAATCAAGGGCGCCCCAGCGATCCTTGAGGGTGCCAAACGCCAAGTCCATGCTGGCATCGTCGGTCACATCCACATCGACCATGATGTCAGAGCCAACAGATTTCGCCAAAGGTTCCAGTCGTTTGCCGAAAGCCTCGCCTTGATAGGTAAAGGCCAGCTCCGCGCCAGCCTCTGCCATGGCCTTGGCTATCCCCCATGCGATTGAGCGCTCGTTGGCGACGCCCATAATCAGCCCGCGTTTGCCCTGCATTGTGATGGTCATCAGCTTACACCTTGAAGTTGGAAAGAAGCATGGAGCCGTTGGTGCCACCAAACCCGAAAGAGTTGGTCATGACAGTATCGAGCCCGGCATTTTCAACGCGGGACGTCGCGATCTCGGCGGGGTCCAGGGCGGGGTCCAGATTTTCGACGTTAATTGACGGTGCGATAAAGTCGTTCTCTAGCATCAGCAGGCAATAGACGGCCTCCTGTGCGCCGGTCGCCCCTTGGCTATGGCCGGTCATGGATTTGGTCGAGCTGATAGGGGGCGTGCTGCCTTGCCCAAAGACGCGGCGCACTGCCTCCACTTCGCCGACGTCACCCACCGGGGTCGATGTGCCATGTGCGTTGATGTAGCTGACCTTGCGATCATCTGGCAGCGTCCTGAGCGCGCCGCGCATCGCCCGTTCGCCACCTTCACCGGACGGGGCCACCATATCGGCGCCATCGGATGTGGCGGCAAAGCCGGTGACTTCGCCATAAATCTTCGCGCCCCGCGCCTGCGCGCTCTCAAGGCTCTCCAGCACGACCATCGCGCCGCCGCCGGCGATGACAAACCCGTCGCGGGCCGCGTCAAAGGCGCGGCTCGCGCGGGTCGGCGTGTCGTTGAATTTGGAGGACATCGCGCCCATCGCGTCAAAGAGGCAGGAAAGGGTCCAGTCAAGCTCTTCACCGCCGCCCGCAAACATCGTGTCCTGAAGGCCCAAGGCAATCTGCTGTGCCGCCATGCCGATGCAGTGCAACGAAGTGGAGCAGGCGGAAGTGATCGAGAAGTTCATACCCTTGATCTTGTAGGCGGTCGCCAGATTGGCGCTGACGGTCGAGGACATGGCCTTTGGCACGGCAAAGGGGCCGATCCGCTTTGTGGCACCGGTCGATTTGACGACCTCATGCGCGGCCAGAATGGCCGATGTCGATGGCCCGCCAGAGCCGGCAATCAGACCCGTCATCGGGTTGACAACCTGATCTTCCGCCAACCCGGCATCGGCAATCGCCTGACCCATCGCGATATGCGCGTAGGCCGCACCCGGGCCCATGAAGCGCAGCGTGCGCTTTTCGACGTGTTCGGTGATATCGATCTTGAGCGTTCCGGCGATCCGGCTGCGGAAGCCATGTTCGGCCATCTCGGGTGATGCTTCGATCCCCGATTTGCCCGCCTTGAGGGCGGCAAGCACCTCTTCGGCATTGTTCCCGATCGGTGATACGATCCCGAGACCTGTGACAACAACACGGCGCATGGCACCTCTCCTTCAAACTGGGGCGTCAGTGCAAGAGCGTCAGCCCTCGGACAAGGCGACCTTCATATCTGTAACTTGATAAATGACCTCGCCGTCGGCCTCAACAATACCGTTGGCGACGCCCATGGTCAGGCGGCGGGTCTGGATGGCTTTGGTGAAATCCACTTTGTACGTCAGCATCTTGCGATCCGGGCGCACCATGCCGGTTAGTTTCACTTCGCCCACACCCAGCGCATAGCCACGCCCCAGCCAGCCGCGCCAGCCAAGGTTGAAGCCGGTCAGTTGCCACAGACCGTCAAGACCAAGACAGCCGGGCATGATCGGATTGCCGGGGAAGTGGCAGTCAAAGAACCAAAGATCGGGCGTGATGTCGAACTCGGCTGTCACATGGCCCTTGCCATGTTCGCCCGCATCGCCAGAGATATCCGTGATCCGATCCATCATCAGCATCGGCGGCGCAGGAAGTTGTGCATTCCCTTCGCCAAACAGCTCGCCGCGCGAACATTTCAGCAGGTCGTCTTTGTCGAAATAGGTTGGATAATCGGCCATCTCACTGGTCTCATTCTTATTTACTGCGTCCTCGGACCTCTATCACCCCGCCCTTTGTAAGGGCAAGGCTGCGCTTTTCTGACTGTTTTCATTTGATCCGCGTGATGTTCTTCCCATATAGATGAGAATAGCTATCAAAAAGAGCGATCATGTCAGACATAGCAATACAGCGGAGCACTGATTGGCTGTCCGGGGCGGGGCTGCGTCCAACGCGGCAACGCATGACGCTGGCGTCCTTGCTGGTGGGCGATGGTCAGGATCGGCATGTCACCGCCGAGAGCCTGTTTGCGGCGGCATCGAATGCGGATGAAAAAGTTTCATTGGCGACCGTCTACAACACGCTGCGCGCGTTTTGTGATGCAGGGCTGATGCGCGAGATTACGGTCGATGGATCAAAGAGCTATTTTGACACCAACATGACCGATCACCCGCATTTTTACTGGGAAGACACCGCCAGGCTGACAGATGCCCCCGCCGAGCAGTTGCAGATAAGCCGTGTGCCGGATGCCCCCGAAGGGGCGGAAATTGTATCCGTTGATGTTGTCATTCGGCTACGCCGGACCTGAACGGTAGGTTGGCAATCGATCCACGTCACCGACGGTTCGGTTTCATACATTATTAACCTTGCTGCGTTATCTTGGCCAAATGTCCAGTGGCACCTATTTCTTTACCGTCCGCCTGCGCGACGCGCGTTCCGACCTCCTGATTTCGCAAATTGACTTGCTTCGCGATGCCACGCGGGTTTGCCGCAAACGCTGGCCCTTTGCCATTGATGCCGCCGTTATCCTGCCCAGCAGATTGCATATGATCTGGACCTTGCCCGCAGACGATCACGATTTCGCCAAACGCTGGCGGATGATCAAATCTGGGTTCGCGCGCCATGTGGCGGCGCCGTCAAATATCGCGGAAAGCCAGCGCAGGCGCGGCGAAAAACGGCTATGGCAGCGCCATTCGTGGACGCATTTGATCCGCGATCAGGACGATCTGGCGCTGCATATGCATCTGATCCGATCTGCGCCGATCCATGCAGGGTTGGTCAGGCGGCCCGGCGACTGGCCCTATTGTTCACGCCATCACCAAAAAACCCGATCCGCTAGAACCATTGCCCCGGCTCCATCAGTCCCAAATCCAGAAGCTGCTGTGATTGCCAGCTAAAGGGTTCGGACTGCGGCCAATGGAATGTGTCAATCACCGCACGGCTGCCGGGGTTGCGCCGCAGCGCCTTGGCCGTCCGAAAAGAGCAGATCGCTGCTGTCAGATTATTGTGCCACGGGCAGGCATATGTGTTGTATTCGGCCACATTGAACGTCCGATCCGCCAGCATTTGCAGCCCCGGTTGCGCGCGAAATAACGACACGCGGTCGGTGCGTTGGCGCGCTCTGGCGATATGTTCCTCAAACCGCCAGCGCAGCCCACCGTAGACATTGACCTGCCGATCCAGCGGTTTGCCATCCGCACCCTCACGCGCCAGCGCGTAGTAGCCCGATTTGTCGAAATGGGCGTGGTCAAGATCAACCCCGTCGGCATGTGTGCCCAGATCTCTGGCGTAAAGATCGACAACATAGGTCATGACCGTATCCCGCCGCTCTTCTGTCACGAAGGTCAGCATCTCGCCCACGCTGCGATGCTCGCAGAAAGGGTAGAACAGATATTCCGCGTTATAACAGTAATAGAGCCATTGCCCCGGCAGCGCCTTGATCATCGCGTTGACGATCATCCCGACCGCATCGTCGGCGCTGACATCAAAATCCACCCGGTGCAACGTGTCCGGCAGGTCCGCCGGCAATGTCCGCTCAGGCGCGCAAAAGGCGATCAGGTGCGCGAACCCGGCATTCGCGACGTGGGTGATGGTGCTTGAAACCTCAACCGCATCCTCGATCAAGATCAGCGCAACCGGCCCTTTGGACAGGGACCGCTTGGCATCATGTGTCAGGGCTGAGAGGGAAGGGTAGTGCATGCAGGCTCACATCATGGGTCAACCTGCGCAAATTCGGTGATATCCCGCCGCATTGCAAGCGTTCCGCCAAGTCGCTAGAAGGCGCAGGTTATCCCAAACCAAGAGCTGATCTCATGTCCGCGCCAAAGAAGCTTTATATCAAGACCTATGGCTGTCAGATGAACGTCTACGACAGCGAACGCATGGCCGAAGCGCTGGGCGGCAAAGGCTATGTCGAAACGCAGACGCCGGATGACGCGGATATGATTCTGCTCAACACCTGCCATATTCGTGAGAAAGCGGCCGAGAAGGTCTATTCCGAACTGGGACGGTTCAAGGGGCTGAAAGCCGCGAACCCCGATCTCAAGATTGGTGTGGCCGGTTGTGTGGCACAGGCTGAAGGCGAAGAAATCATCAAACGTCAGCCGATGGTTGATCTGGTGGTCGGTCCGCAAAGCTATCACCGCCTGCCCGCGATGGAGACGGCGGTGCAGACCGGGGCGAAAGCGCTCGACATCGATTTTCCCGATGATGACAAGTTTGACACACTGAAAACCCGCGCCAAGGTCAAACGCGGCCCGACGGCCTTTTTGACCGTTCAGGAAGGGTGCGACAAGTTTTGTGCCTTCTGTGTGGTGCCCTACACACGCGGCGCCGAAGTGTCGCGCCCGGCGGACCGGATCATGCGCGAGACGCGCGAACTGGTGGAAAGCGGCGTGAAGGAAATCACGCTTCTGGGCCAGAACGTGAATGCCTATCACGGGCACGCGGGGGGTCTGGCCGGGTTGATCTGGGAGTTGGACAAGGTCGATGGGCTGGAGCGGATTCGGTTTACCACCTCGCACCCCAACGACATGGATGAGGCGCTGATTGACGCACATGCCAGCTGTGACAAGCTGATGCCCTATCTGCATTTGCCGGTGCAATCGGGGTCCGACCGTATTTTGAAGGCAATGAACCGCAAGCATACCGCCGAGAGCTATATCCGGCTGATCGAACGGATACGCGCGGCGTGTCCTGATTTGCTGCTCTCGGGGGATTTCATTGTAGGCTTTCCCGGCGAAACCGATGCGGATTTCGAAGCGACGATGCAACTGGTGCAAGAGGTGCATTACGGGCAAGCCTATTCGTTCAAATACTCCACACGCCCGGGCACTCCGGCTGCGGAAAAGCCGCAACTGCCAGAGGATGTGATGCACGACAGATTGCAGCGGTTGCAGGCGTTGTTGCGTGAACAACAGCAAGCCACACAAGCGGCGATGGTTGGTCGTGACGTGAAGGTTCTGTTTGAAAAGGCCGGGCGCGAGGCAGGCCAGATGATTGGCAAGTCAGAATATCTGCACGCGGTTTATGCCGATGCGCCGGTCGATGTGCTGGGGCAGGTGCGCCGGGTGCGGGTGGTGCAGGACAGCCCGAATTCACTGAAAGGTGAATTGTTGGACTGAGCCAACGCAATGCAGAAAATGGCCGCAAACCTACAATCAAGATTTGGTTTCGGGCTTGCGTGAATGTCAGCCCCAAGTTTTTCACATCAATGCTCCGAGACACCTTGCGCCTTGCGGTCGGAGTTGCCACGATACCTGTATCTGGATGCAAAGGAGATCTGATTGGCCACTGGTGCCCTGACCCCACCCGCTGAAGTTGCGACAGAAGCCCTGTTGGAATTCCCTGACAACTTTTTGCTGATCGACCTGTGCGGCGAATATGACCGCAACCTGACCACCATCGAGGATAAATTGGGCGTGCAAATCCTGCGCCGAGGCAACCAGCTGGCTGTCATCGGTGAAGATGATGTCCGCCACGAGGCAACCCAGGTGTTGCAGTCGCTCTACAGCCGTCTTGAGGCGGGCCGCGCGCTGGAACCGGGTGATCTGGACCGCGAGATGCGCATGGGCGCGGAACCGATGTTCGACCCTGCCCGCGATGCCGATCAGATCGAGCTTTTCAAAGGGGAAACCCAGCGGGTCGAGATCAAGACCCGCAAGAAACTGGTTGAGCCGCGCACAGTTGCGCAACGGGCTTATGTCAAAGCGCTCTTTGACAATGAATTGGCGTTTGGCATTGGCCCTGCGGGCACCGGCAAGACCTATCTGGCGGTCGCTGTGGGCGTGAATATGCTGATCTCGGGTCACGTGGACAAGATCATCCTTGCGCGCCCTGCTGTCGAAGCGGGCGAAAAGCTGGGCTACTTGCCCGGGGACATGAAAGATAAGGTCGATCCTTACATGCAGCCGCTTTATGACGCGCTGAATGATTTTCTGCCCGGCAAGCAATCGGCCAAGATGATCGAGGAAAAGGTGATCGAAATTGCGCCCCTTGCGTTCATGCGGGGCCGCACATTGTCCAACGCCTTTGTTGTGCTGGACGAGGCACAGAATGCGACCACCATGCAGATGAAGATGTTCCTGACCCGTCTGGGCGAGGGCAGCCGCATGGTCATTACCGGTGATCGCACACAGATTGATTTGCCGCGCGGCGTGAACTCGGGCCTTTGGGATGCAGAGCGGCTGCTCAAGACCATTCCCAAGATCA
>Ga0316204_10003454_pt1 | contig 31622 bp, 30 predicted proteins | sample 6monrhotite_MG_2_FD_205661 | JGI IMG/M metagenome (GOLD analysis project Ga0316204, IMG submission 205661) | Microbial mat bacterial communities from mineral coupon in-situ incubated in ocean water Damariscotta River, Maine, United States -... | ecosystem: Environmental > Aquatic > Marine >... | reverse complement strand
TATTTTAAAGAACCCTATTTCAACGCCGGTGAGATTGCCATGTTTACCGGCTTTCCTTTTGGTTATATGAGAACAGCCATGTTTATGAGGGCATTGGGTTTTCCTGCCAGTGGAAAACGAAGAGGGGTAGAAAATGCCTATCAACTGGCACCGGTGTGGTATTGCAAAGTGTCAAAGTATTTTATTTATTTTTTTGTACCCAATCTGGCATTGCTGGTATTAGTGGGTGCGATTGTATTTGTTCATTTTGAACTATGGAAACAATGACAAGCGTGACATCAGGGCTTCTGTTTTATTATTCTCGCCCCGGACTGTCCGCAAAGCCGCTTTTTTTCGGGTCTTTGACAGTGCCAGCTTCATCCGTGACCATAATGCGGACGATAAAACAGAAAACATCACCAAAGGATCATATGATGCCCGACGCAAAAAGGCGCTAGATCAACTCAGTAAAAATATCGGTCCGATGAAAAAACGACTGTTCGGCAAGCATACCCCCCCATAAAAGCATTCGCATTGCCCGGGCGGGCGCTATTCCTGCCACTGCACACATCACCCAATATGCTGACCGACTGAAAAAGCTGGGCGCGATGAGCAAATATGGCGGCATTGCCCTCGCGAGTGTGGGAGTAACCGCCGCCTGCATGCAAATTGCCAGTACCACCGATACCAAAGAGAAAAACAAAATATTTGTGGAAATCATTACCAGCACAGCCGTGGGGGCTGTTTTAGGCTCAGGGATTGGCTAAAAAACTAAAGGGATTAAATCTGCGATGAAAAAAGTTGTACGTCGAAGTAAACAATATTTCGGTCAATTCATTTTCTTTTTTTTACTCTATTTTTCACTTGGTTATGTCCTTTTCAGTATGAATAAATATGAATCATTTTCACTTCATGTAAGCTTAGTATTATTTGGTGTAATATATGGCTTTGTTTGCTCAGAAATATTTAGTCGAAAAGATTATGGGTATTACGCATATCAAATAGTTGCTATCCCTCTTTGGATTATATTCATAGCATTAAATTATAATTTTCTGATTTTAATAGGATGAATATGACGCACACTTAACACCTTAATATCAACCGCTATGGGTATATCATCCAACATGCTGACAGCGTAGCAAGCTATGCCGTCATGTTTTTTTCAATCAGCGCATAAGCCGAATGATTATGAATGGACTCGAAGTTTTCTGATTCCACCACATAGGCGGTAATGCGCGAATCCTGGTTCATATGCGCCGCGATATCACGCACCATGTCTTCCACAAACTTTGGATTGTCGTAGGCACGTTCGGTGACGTATTTTTCATCCGGGCGCTTTAACAGACCGTACAGTTCGCAGGAAGCAATGGATTCCACGGCATCAATGATATCTTCAATCCAGACGAATTCTCGTGTTTTGATGGTTACCGTAACGTGTGAACGCTGGTTGTGCGCGCCGCGGTCGGAGATTTTCTTTGAGCAAGGGCACAGGCTGGTGACGGGTACCACCACTTTGAGTGTCGTTTCGTGTTGATTGCCGTTGCTGGCACCCAAAAAAGTCACATCATAATCCAGCAGACTTTGCACGCCGGATACCGGGGCAGTTTTGTTGACGAAGTAGGGAAAATTCATTTCGATGTGGCCGGACTCAGCTTCCAGGCGCTCAGTCATTTCTGTCAGCATATCTTTGAAGGACTGTACTGAAATTTCGCGTTCGTGCTGATTGAGAATTTCCACAAAGCGTGACATGTGTGTGCCCTTGAAATTGTGCGGCAGATTCACATACATGTTGAAGCTGGCGATAGTGTGCTGCTCACCGCCGGAGCGGTCACGAATGCGCACCGGGTGACGGATGTCTTTGATACCAACTTTGTTAATGGGCAGGTGGCGGGTGTCTTCCGAGTTTTGTACGTCAGCAATGGTGGAATCAGTCACGAGCTTTCCTTTTTACAGTTTGAGTTCAGCTTTTTATTCATCGGTAAAACGCACACAGGCACGCTCAGTTTCCCACAAGGTGATCGCTTTGACGCGAACCTGCTCATCGTTAAGTGATGTAGACAGGCCACTAAAAATAAATGCGGCAATGTTTTCTGCGGTGGGATTAATTTCGTCGAAGGGTTCAATTTCGTTGAGATAACGATGATCGAGTAAGTCGGTCAATTCACGCACCTGCTGGCGTATTTTTTTGAAATCGATGGCCATGCCTACGTTATTCAACTGGCTGGCTTCTACTTCAGCTTCTACTTTCCAGTTATGTCCGTGCATGCGCGAGCAGGCTCCGGGGTAATCACGCAGAGTGTGGGCGGAGGCAAAATCACTGACAACTTTGAGGGTGTACTTCGCAGGCATTGGATCGCTGGGGTTGGTGTGAGTGATGGGTTGATTAGTTAAACAAAAGCTTTAACAAGCTATAAGTTGAGTAAAATACTAAGTTATTGGGCGTTATTTGGCAATACGCGTTTGCAGGTTGCTGTGTGCGAGCAGGTCGGTAATGGTGTTTTCGATGCCCTTGGCATCCAGGCCGCACTGCTTAAGCAGTGCGCCGTGTTCGCCGTGTTCGACAAAATGATCTGGCAACCCTAGGTTGTGTATTGCCACAGTGGCACCGTGTGCAGCCAGACATTCGTTCACGCCACTGCCTGCGCCGCCCGCCACGGCATTTTCTTCCACGGTTACAATCAGTTCGTGTTGTTCGGCCATTTCCAGTATCAGGCTTTTGTCCAACGGTTTGACAAAACGCATGTTTACCACCGTGGCGCCCAGCGCCTCACCCGCTGTGATGGCCGGGGTCACCATGCTGCCAAAGGTGAGGATGGCCACGCGGGCACCTCTGAGTCGCACTTCAGCTTTTCCCAGTGGCAGGATTTCAAAGCCCTGCGCGGGTTGTGTACCAGGGCCGAAGCCGCGCGGATAACGCACGGCACTGGGGCCGTTATGCTGGTAGCCTGTACTGAGCATTTTGCGACATTCGGCTTCGTCTGCCGGGGCCATCACTACCAGATTAGGTATACAACGTAAGTAACTGAGATCGAAGCTGCCTGCATGTGTGGGTCCGTCGGCGCCTACCAGTCCGGCACGGTCGATGGCAAACATCACGGGTAGGTTCTGGATGGCAACGTCGTGGATCAGTTGGTCGTAGGCGCGTTGCAGGAAGGTGGAATAAATTGCCACCACTGGCTTGAGGCCATCGCAGGCCATACCTGCGGCCAGGGTGATCGCGTGCTGCTCGGCAATGCCGACATCCAGATATTGTTCCGGGAATTGTTCAGAAAATGTCACCATGCCGGAACCTTCGCGCATGGCGGGGGTGATGCCCATGAGTTTTTTGTCCTGCGCGGCCATATCGCAGAGCCAGTTGCCAAATACCTGTGTGTACGTGGGGCCAGTGTTTTTATTCGCAGGCGTGCCGCCACTGGATAGTGATTCGCCGGTATCGGGGTCGTAGCAGCCCACACCGTGGAAGGCGCAGGGGTCTTCTTCCGCAGGTGTAAAACCCTTACCCTTTTTGGTCACGATGTGCAGAAATTGTGGACCTTTCTGTGATTTCAGATTGCTCAGGGTTTTTATCAGAGAGTCCACGTCGTGCCCATCGATGGGACCGATGTAGTTGAAACCCAGCTCTTCAAACAATGTGCCGGGGATCACCATGCCCTTGGCATGTTCTTCCACACGCTGAGCCAGTTCCCACATGTTGGGGATTTGGCTCAGCATCTTTTTCGAGCCTTCGCGGGCGGCGAGATAGAGTTTGCCAGAGAGGATGCGGGCCAGATAGTTGGATAGGCCACCCACGTTGGGGGAGATGGACATATCGTTGTCGTTGAGAATTACCAGCAGGTTGGCGTCTAGCGAACCGGCGTGGTTTAGGGCTTCAAAGGCCATACCTGCGGTCATGGCACCATCGCCAATGATGGCAACCACTTTGTTGCTGTCCGTGTTTTCGTCACTCGTCTGTTGTGCGGCAATAGCCATGCCTAACGCGGCGCTGATGGAGGTGCTGGAATGCCCCACCCCAAAGGTGTCGTAGGGACTTTCGCTGCGCTTGGGAAAACCGGAGATACCGTTTTGCTGGCGTAGACTGTGCATTTGTTCGCGGCGGCCGGTAAGAATTTTGTGAGGGTAACTCTGGTGGCCTACGTCCCACACCAGCTTATCCTGCGGGGTATTGAACACATAGTGCAGGGCGACAGTCAGTTCCACGGTGCCCAGGCCGGAGGAGAGGTGTCCTCCGGTCTGGCCCACGCTTTGAATCAGGAAGGTGCGCAGCTCGTCCGCCAGCTCTTTGAGCTGGTTGACGTCCAATGGACGGATGTCGCTGGGGCTGTTGATACTTTCCAGCATTGGAAAGGCGCATGATTCGGACATTGCTTGTTTTGGAATCCGGTACATAGGTTGGAGTGACAAAGGAACCCCAACAATAGATTGCCTGCTTCCTTTTTGCAGGTTGGTATTTCTTTGTCACTTCAATCTGCAAAGTAAAAGAAGGAAGCGATTATATCAGCTTTGTCGGTGGATGATGTAGTCCGCGATGTCGCGTAGTGGCTGGGCTACTTTACTCCAGCCAGACAGGCTGTCAATGGCTTCCCGGTGCAGCTCATCCGCATGGCGCTTGGCTTCGGTCATGCCCAGCAGGGCGGGATAGGTCGCTTTGTCACGGGCCTGGTCAGACCCCTGGGGTTTGCCCAGCGTTTGTGTATCGCCTTCCACGTCGAGGATATCGTCGCGGATCTGGAAGGCCAGACCCATACATTTGGCGAAGTGATCCAGTTTTTCCAGTTGCACAGTTTCGATATCGGGCTGACTTAATGCACCCAGTTGGACACTGGCGCGGATCAATGCTCCAGTTTTGTGGATGTGCATGTTTTCCAATTCGACGAGATTCATGGTTTGTCCCGCGCCTTCGGCGGCGAGATCCATGGCCTGGCCGCCTGCCATGCCTCGCGAACCACTGGCCAGGGCTAGGGTTTCCACCATTTTCAGGCGCAGAGAGGGGTTGTCCACCATGCCTGGGTCGTGAGCCAGGATGTAAAACGCCAGAGACTGCAAGGCGTCACCAGCGAGAATTGCCGTAGCTTCGTCGAACTGGATGTGGCAGGTGGGTTTGCCGCGACGCAATTCGTCGTTATCCATGGCGGGCAGGTCATCGTGGATTAGCGAATAGACGTGAATCAATTCCAGTGCGCAGGCCGGGCCATCTAGTGACGCAGGGGATACGCCGAGCATTTGTCCGGTGAGATATACCAGCAACGGGCGCACGCGCTTGCCACCGTCAAGACTGACGTAGCGCATAGCCTCATGCAGTAATGCGGGGTTTACATCGGTCGTGGGCAGCCAGTGTTGCAGCGCCTTTTCGGTGCGGGCCTGATAGGTTTCGAGCAAGGAAGTCAGTGACATGGGGTTGGGGCAGATAAAAGAACAAAGGGGAAAGAGAAAGGGGACGTCGATGACATTTATTATTCTGCCTTGGTTTTAAAGGCATCCGGCTCGCCGTCTTTTTTCAGTAGGATTTCTATTTTTTGCTCGGCTTCGGCCAACGCCGTTTGGCAACTGCGAGTGAGTTCGATGCCGCGCTCGAAGTCTTTCAGTGAATCTTCCAGTGAGGATTCGCCATTTTCCATGCGTTCCACCAGGGTTTCGAGTTCTTCCAGCGCCGTTTCAAAATCGAGTGTTTTTTGTTTCTTTTGAGCCATGTTTTTGAACTATGTGGTTTCCGTCTTTTGCGGGTGGCCGGTACGTTAACGCAGGGTCTCCGGCTGGGTCAATTCTGGTTGGGTCAAATAGGGGTGAAAAAAACGATTTTTTCAGTTTGGTTTCAGCCTGGGGGCGTAGCTTATCAGTCAGTAAAGGTAAAACTGACAAACGCAAAGGAAACTGACATGAATACGTCCATTACAAAATTTGACGATGACGCCACTGACTTCCGACAGGACCGAGCCCAACAAAAATCGGTCACAGTGTGGGATCCGTTGATACGCCTATTCCACTGGTCGCTGGTAAGCGCCTTTTTTATCGCCTGGTTCACCGAAGATGATCTGCTGGATTTACATGTTTACGCCGGTTATCTCATTGGTGGCTTGCTGGTTTTCCGGATGATCTGGGGTTTTGTGGGCAACCGTCACGCACGTTTTGCTGATTTTGTAAAACGTCCCAGCGAGGTGTGGGGTTATGTGAAATCCATTGTCGGCCAACATCCGCGACGCTACCTGGGGCACAACCCTGCCGGTGGCGTCATGGTCATCGCCCTGTTGTTATCACTGGTATTGGTCACGATAAGCGGTATTGCTCTTTATGGGATCGAAGAATCTGCCGGCCCACTGGCCACGAGTCTGTCTGGGACAGGTGAGTTCTGGGAGGACGTGGTGGAAGAAGCGCATGAGTTCTTTGCCAACGCCACGCTGGCGCTGGTGTTCTTTCATGTGCTGGGTGTGTTGATAGCAAGCCTTCAACATAAAGACAATTTGGTGAAATCCATGGTGAATGGTCGTAAATCCATTGACGAAGGAGATGTCGCATGAAAACGGGTGCTGAAATGTTACGTAAGGGGTTGCTTATTCTGTTGGTCACCGTGCCACTGGCCAGTCAGGCATCCGTGGTGGATGAGCAGCTTGCTGGTTACCGGTCCAACGGAGCTGGGCCGTTCAATGTACAAAAAGGCGAGCAGTTGTGGCAGCAGGAAGTGGTGAACGCGAAAGACGGTCGTGCCCGCAGTTGCACCACTTGTCATGGTAATGATTTGCGTAGCATGGGCAAACACATTAAGACGGGCAAGGCTATCGAGCCTCTCAGTCCGGCAGTCAATGCTGAACGCCTGAGCAGTGCCAAAAAAATCCGTAAATGGTTTAAACGTAATTGCAAATGGACCTGGGGGCGTGAATGCACACCGCAGGAGAAAGGCGATTTGCTGAGTTTTATGCGCAATCAATAATTCGCAACCAATCAATGTTGAAATGTAAAGGTGATTATCATGGACAATAGTAAAAGCAAAACCTGGAGTATCGTATTGACGATGGGCTTCACGCTGGGTTTGATTGGCATCAGCGGGATGGTGCTCAGTGATGATGACGATGAGTACGAAGGCAAAGGTCGATGGAGTCAATCCCGGCTGGATGTAGCATCAGTGGACAATGCTTTTTACAAAGAGGAGTGTGGCTCCTGTCATTTTCCCTATCAACCGGGCCTGTTGCCTGCTCGATCCTGGCAGCGGCTGATGGGTGGACTGGAAGATCACTTTGCTGAAAATGCAGAACTGGATGCCGCGGATGCCCGGCAACTCACGGTCTACCTCACAGAAAACGCAGCGGATACATCTAACTACAAGCGGTCACTCGGCATAAACCGTTCGTTGAGCAAAAATGATGTCCCGTTGCGCATTAGCAGCACACGTTATTTCAAGCGCAAGCATCACGAACTTCCTGCGCGTATGGTGAAAGGCAATCCCCAGGTGCGTTCGTTCAGCAATTGCGAACTTTGCCATACGCAGGCAGCACAAGGGTTCTATAATGAGCGTCAGGTGAAGGTGCCGGGTTATGCTGATTGGGATGACTAAACCTGTTGAGTGAAGTTTCAGGTTAAACATTAAGGTATTTGAATGAAGCGTTTATCAATTGTGTTGCTGCTGTTGGGGGTGTCAGGCCTGTTTGTGCTGACACCTGGATTGAGTGAGGAGGACCATCAGCAAGCTCGGCGTTTAAAAGAACTGGGGGAAATTCTGCCACTGGAACACATTATCAAGGTCGCTAAAGCCGAGCAACCTGGCCGGGTGATCGAGGTCGAACTGAAAAATAAAGATGGGCGTCATGTTTACGAAGTGGAGTTGTTGAATGCGCATGGTGAAGTCTGGGAACTCTATTTTGATGCGGCCACTGGCGAGTTGATCAAACGTGAACGAGAGGACTGATGAGATTATTGCTGGTTGAGGATGACGAGACTCTGGCCGCAGGTCTCAAGCAGGATTTGTCTCGTGCAGGTTTTGCCGTGGATGTGGCGCACGATGGCGTTGACGGAGAATTCATGGGCAATGAGGTGGAGTACGATATGGTGATTCTTGACCTGGGTCTGCCAAAGAAACCGGGGCTGGACGTATTGACTGACTGGCGTAAGCAAAAAAACACTGTGCCGGTGATCGTGCTTACCGCGCGGGATGCCTGGAATGAACGGGTTGATGGACTGCGTGCCGGTGCTGATGATTATCTGGGCAAACCTTTTCATGTAGAAGAATTGCTGGCGCGCATTGACGCGATGATTCGCCGTCGTGGCGGGCGTGCCGATGCCTCACTGGAAATAGCGGGCTTAGTGCTGGACGAAGCACGTCAGCAGGTGATGGATGCTACAGGCATCTGCCATTCATTGACAGGCACAGAATTTCGCTTGCTGCGCTATTTTATGAATCATCCTGGCAAAGTGTTATCCAAAAGCAAACTGACAGAACATGTTTACGAAGATGACGCTGATCGTGACAGTAATGTCATCGAGGTTTATGTACGACGGCTGCGTGACAAGCTGGGTAATGAACGAATTCGTACCCGACGCGGGCAGGGTTATGTTTTTGTCGGTAAAAGTGGAGACAAAATTTGAATTCGGTACAGCAACGCTTGCAACTGGGGCTGGCGTTCAGTGTCGTGTTGTTGATGCTATTGTTGTGGTGGCTGGTGGCGGGTGCGATTGAAAAATTTGGTGAAGAGTTTGTACAATCACGGCTGGAACATGATGCCGATAGTTTGTTATCCGCCTTGCAAGTGAATGAAAGCGGTGTGGTGCAGTTAACGCCAGGGCGTATGACAAGCATCTATAAACAGCCTTTTTCCGGGCATTATTTTATGGTGTTGAGTGAAGATAAAACACTCTATTCCCGCTCATTGTGGGATGAATCTCTGGCTGTGTCGCGATTGCCCAAGGGAGTGAAACGCCAGTGGAATGCGCAGGGTCCGGCGGGGCAGATATTGCGAGTGTGGGCAGGCGGATTTCAGAAGCAGGGGCACCGTTTCACGCTTGCTGTTGCGGAAGATTTGACACCGTTGTCGGAAAGCCTAGTGCGCTTTAACTGGTATTTTGCTGGTCTGTCGTTGTTGACACTATTGGTATTGCTCGGTGTACAGCATTACATTGTACATCGATCTTTTCGTCCATTAGAACAGATTTTACACGAGGTTAAAAACCTGCAACAGGGGGCGGTGGGCGAGTTGAGTGAAGATGTGCCCGCCGAGGTGAGGCCGCTGGTGCGCGAAGTTAATCACCTGATGCGCCTGCTGGGTGAAAGGCTGCAACGTTCGCGCAACGCACTGGGTAATCTCGCCCATGCCCTCAAAGGCCCGTTGAGCCTGTTGAGCCAGCTTGGGCAACAGGAAAATGTGCGCGCATTGCCAGATCTGTCGGCCAGCCTGAAACAGCAGACTGACAGCATTCGGCAACTCATGGATCGTGAATTGAAACGTGCCCGGCTCATGGGGCAGGGTGCGCCTGGTGTACGTTTTGCGCCGCAGGAAGAGATGCCGGTATTGATGGATGTGTTGCAGCGTATGTTTGCGGCTACGGATGGGCAGGAAACATCCCTGGATATTCATTGGCAGGCGCCGGACGTGGTTTTTATTTTTGATCGTGACGACATGCTGGAATTGATCGGTAATTTACTGGATAACGCCTGCAAGTGGGCCAAACATCAGGTGTACTGTGAATTACAGGGTGATGAACATCATTTGCAGTTAGTGGTGGAAGACGATGGTCCGGGATGCAGTGATGAAGAAATCAAACGGTTGATTACGCGGGGAGTGCGCATTGATGAAGCTGCACCTGGTCATGGGCTGGGTTTGGCGATTGTGCGTGATGTGGTGGAGATTTATGGGGGTAAGTTAACGCTGGAGCGGTCCTCGACACTGGGTGGTTTACGGGTGTCGGTGTGTCTGGAGAATCGTACAGTGAATGATTCAGGATGAACTATTCACAAAAATGCTTAAATCTTATTTAGTCGTTTGTGGTCTCGCCTCATTCGTTCGGGGCAGGTAGACTGCGCCATTCTGTGGAGATTTTTCAGGAGTCCGAATTGAGCAGTCAGCATGAGCAGTAAGTACGATGCCGCTTCCATCGAGGTATTAAGCGGCCTGGAACCAGTGCGCAAGCGCCCCGGCATGTATACTCAAACTGAGCGCCCCAACCACTTGGCTCAGGAAGTGATCGACAACAGTGTCGACGAGGCCATTGCCGGTCATGCCAGCGCAATCGACGTTATTTTGAGCAAAGACGGTTCTTTGCAAGTGAGTGACAACGGCCGAGGCATGCCGGTGGACATTCACCCCAAAGAGGGCATTCCCGGCGTGGAGGTGATACTGACCAAGCTGCACGCAGGTGGTAAATTCTCCAATAAAAACTACGAATTCTCCGGTGGTCTGCATGGCGTGGGCGTGTCTGTGGTTAATGCCCTGTCGAAACACCTCGAAGTATGGGTGCGGCGCGGCGGCAAGGAATACAACATTGCTTTCGCCGATGGCAACAAAACCTCCGACCTCGAAGAAGTGGGCACGGTGGGTAAGCGTAATACCGGTACCACATTGCGTTTTTGGCCCGACCCCCAATTTTTTGATTCCAACAAATTTTCTGTGCCACGGCTCAAACATGTGCTGCGTGCCAAGGCTGTGTTATGCCCTGGCCTGAAAGTCAGCTTCTACGATGAAAAGACCGACGAAACCAGCGAATGGTGTTACGAAGATGGCTTGCGTGACTACTTGATGGACGAGCTGCAAGGCCAGCCTACTCTGCCGGAAGAACCCTTCATGGGTAGTTTTGCGGGCAATGCCGAGGCGGCTGATTGGGCTGTGCTGTGGTTACCCGAAGGCGGTGAATCCGTCAGTGAAAGTTACGTCAACCTGGTGCCCACCGCGCAAGGCGGCACCCACGTCAACGGTTTGCGCACGGGGCTTACCGAGGCCATGCGCGAATTTTGTGAATTTCGTAATTTGTTGCCACGCGGTGTCAAACTGGCCCCGGATGATGTGTGGGACAGGGTAAATTATATCCTTTCAGTGAAAATGGCCAACCCTGCCTTTTCCGGCCAGACCAAAGAGCGCCTGTCTTCCCGCGAATGTGCGCCGTTTGTTTCCGGCGTGGTGAAAGACTCGTTCAGTCTGTGGCTTAACCAGCATACGGAACAGGGTGAAGCTATCGCGGAACTGGCCATTGCCAACGCGCAAAGCCGCCTGCGAGCGGGTAAAAAAGTTGTGCGTAAAAAAATCACACAAGGCCCGGCTTTACCCGGCAAACTGGCGGATTGTTCCAGTTCTGATCCTGCGCAGTCCGAATTGTTTCTGGTGGAGGGTGACTCTGCCGGTGGTTCCGCCAAGCAGGCGCGCGACAAAGAATTCCAGGCCATCATGCCCCTGCGCGGCAAAATCCTGAACACTTGGGAAGTGGACGCCAGCGAAGTGCTGGGTTCGCAGGAAGTGCATGACATCGCCGTCGCCATCGGCGTTGATCCCGGCTCCGACAAGCTTGAAAACTTGCGTTACAAAAAAATCTGCGTACTGGCTGATGCCGACTCTGATGGTGCCCATATCGCCACGCTACTTTGCGCGCTGTTTCTGCGCCATTTTCACCCGTTGGTGCAGGCGGGCAACGTGTATATTGCCATGCCACCGTTATATCGTATTGATGTTGGCAAAGAAGTCTATTATGCGTTAGATGATGCCGAGAAACAGGGGGTTTTGGATCGCATTGCTGCGGAAAAACTGCGTGGCAAAATCAATGTGCAGCGCTTTAAAGGGTTGGGTGAAATGAACCCCAAACAATTGCGGGAGACAACATTGGCGCCGGATACCCGTAGGCTGGTACAACTGACTGTTGAATCAGGTGACAACACTCATCAGATGCTGGATATGTTGTTGGCGAAGAAGCGCGCACCAGATCGCAAAACATGGTTAGAGAAGAAAGGGAATTTGGCAGAGGTTTAAGTTTGGTAGGGTGTTGTTAGCTGAGTAGCTGAGTAGGTTGGGGTGAGGAACGAACCCCAACAAGCGGTGTTACGCGCAATCCTCCAAACAGAAAGAGGATAACAAATTGCAATATCGACGGACTGATATCGCGGGTGGAACTTATTTTTTCACTGTAAATTTGGCAGAACGGAAACGCACGTTATTGATTAATCAGACAGACGCATTACGTAAGGTCATCAGACAAGTCAAACAAAACCACCCATTTATTATTGATGCCATGGTAGTACTTCCCGATCATTTACATATGTTGTGGACTTTGCCTCAGGGAGATTGTGATTACCCGACACGCCTGATGTTGATTAAGGCTGGCTTTTCCCGATTGATTGAAAAGAGCGAATATCGTAATGCCAGTCGGCAAGCAAAGGGTGAACGAGGAATTTGGCAGCGACGATATTGGGAACACTTGATTCGAGATGAGCGAGATTACGCCAATCATGTGGATTACATTCATTACAATCCGGTGAAGCACGGATATGTGGAACAGGCGTCAACTTGGCAGTATTCGAGTATTCATCGGTACATTAGGGCCGGGTTGATAGAGCGGGACTGGGGTGGAAGTAAGGAGGGTATGCCTGAGAGTGGTGCATTTGGTGAGCGTTGATGGATTTGTTGGGGTTCGTACCTCACCCCAACCTACGGGCTTGGCGGAAGTTTGATGCATTGGTGTTTATATTTATGTAATCATTGATTAACTCCTCTGTCGTCATTCCGGCGCAGGCCGGAGCCCAGGTTTTTAGAGCGGGCATATTTTTTGTGTCTATGCGTGATTTTGAAGGCGTGTACGAGGATTCTCAGCCTTGATAGTGCAGAGGTTGTTTTGTTTTTGGAGAAGGGCTGCGAGTCTCTTTTCTTTGCACGGCCAAAGAAAAGTAACCAAAAGAAAGGCCGCCCGAATCCCTCGCCGCGCTATGCGCGGTCCCTTGCGCTCCTCGGTATTTTGCGCGCGAGCTAAACTCGGTCGCTGCGCTCCCTCAAACACCGCTCGCTTCATCGCAAAATTCCGAGGAGCGCAAGGGAGGGATGACGGGAGGGAGGTCAAAGTCAAAAACTGGAATACCAGCTTTCTGTCATTCCGGCGCAGGCTGGAATCCAGTGGTTTTAACGAGTTTCTGGATGCCGGAACAAGTTCGGCATGACGAAGGTGTTGGCGGGTAACGATGGTTTTGGGTTTTAGGTTTTGAATTTGACCTTCGTCCCTTCGATGCAGCTGAGCATCGCAGCCTTCATTGGGTCAAGCAAAAATTTGTTTGAGGGAGCAAAGCGAGCGAGTTTATTTTTGCGCCAATGAAGGCGAGAAGCGCAGGGCAGTCGCGCAGCGACCAAATCGTAGGGTGGCCTTTCTTTTGGTGCCTTTTCTTTGGCCACTCAAAGAAAAGACACACGCAGCTTCCGCCAGGAAAAAAGTAAAACAACTGAACGGTTAGCTGCGGAACCACGTACACGTTTTAATTATTGTTGGGGTTCATTTCGTTCACCAACCTACGGGATTTGAGCATAATTTATGCGTTTGGAAGATTTGAAAAATCAGGCTCCACCTGAAAAGCTTTACCACTATACTTCTCAAGAAGGTGTTATTGGTATTTTAAGCAAGAAAGAGTTTTGGGCTTCTAAAATCCATTATATGAATGATTCGAGAGAATATGCTCTAGCTCTCGATTTGGCGAAGCAGGATTTAACCCAAAGAATTGGAAAAGAATCTTCGAAGAAAGAACGAGAACGAATAGAAGTTTTGCGTGAAGAAATTAACAGTATTGAACTAGTGAATATATGTGTTTGTTCCTTTTCTGTTGATGGAAATAAGCTTAGTCAATGGCGAGGGTATACGAGTGGTGGAGCGGGCTTCTCAATAGGATTCTCTTCTGAAGAATTATCATTAATCGCAGAGAAATATGAATTTGAATTCTTTCCTTGTGTTTATGATGAGGATGTACAAAGAGCTTTGGTAGGGGAGTTGATCGAGGATTTGCTTGCAACTGACTTTAATACTATTCCTGGCTATGTTGATCGTTCTCGCCCACGTACAATGCGTGTTTTACCTATGGGAGGCGATTTTGCGAAACGCCTTGCTAGGCTGGCACCATTGTTAAAAGATTCGTCCTTTAAAGATGAAGAGGAATGGCGTTTAGTTTCCAGCTATATAAATCATAAAAAACTAAAGCATCGCCCAGGGAGTTCTATGATTATTCCCTATTTTCCATTTCAGCTTGAAAGAGATGGGATGTTTTCATGTATTAAAGAAATAATAATTGGACCGACTCCACATCCTGATTTATCGAAATATTCAATTTCTACACTATTGGGCGCATCAGAAGTTTCTGAATCTCCCAAAGTTCGGGCTTCAAAAATACCCTTCAGACATTGGTAATTAAACAGGCTGATAAATGACACAAACAACAGAACTAAACTACGAAGGCGTAGAACAACAACCCCTCAGCACCTTCACTGAGAACGCCTATCTCAATTACTCCATGTACGTGATCATGGACCGTGCTCTGCCACATATCGGCGACGGTCTGAAACCCGTGCAACGGCGCATCATCTACGCAATGTCCGAACTGGGCTTGAAAGCCGGGGCCAAGTACAAAAAATCGGCACGTACCGTGGGTGATGTGCTGGGTAAGTTCCATCCGCATGGTGATTCAGCTTGTTACGAGGCGATGGTGTTGATGGCTCAGCCGTTTTCTTATCGTTATCCACTGGTGGATGGGCAGGGTAACTGGGGTGCGCCGGATGACCCCAAGTCATTCGCGGCGATGCGTTATACCGAGTCGCGGTTGGCGAAATATTCAGAGTTGCTGTTGTCCGAGGTGGGGTTGGGCACAGTGGATTGGGTGTCGAACTTTGACGCGACGCTGGAAGAGCCGTCAGTGTTACCGGCGCGGGTGCCGAATCTGTTGCTGAACGGCACGACCGGTATTGCCGTGGGCATGGCGACTGATATTCCGCCACATAATCTACGTGAAGTCGTGAATGCCTGTGTGCATTTGCTGGATGCACCCAAGGCGACGCTGGCGGATATTTGTGAGTTGGTGCAGGGGCCGGATTATCCCACAGATGCAGAGATTATTACGCCTCGTAATGAATTGATCGCTATGTATGAAAAGGGCGGGGGTTCGGTGCGCATGCGTGCGGTGTGGGAAAAAGAAGACGGCGCGGTGGTGGTGACGGCGCTGCCACATCAGGTTTCCGGCAATAAAGTGCTGGAACAGATCGCCGTGCAGATGAATGCGAAGAAGTTGCCCATGGTGGAGGATTTACGAGATGAGTCCGACCACGAAAACCCGACCCGTTTGGTGATCGTGCCGCGTTCTAATCGCATTGATCTTAATGAGTTAATGACACATTTGTTTGCGACGACGGATCTTGAACGGACTTATCGCGTTAACATGAATATCATCGGTCTTGATGGCAGACCGCAGGTGAAGGACTTGTGTACCTTGCTCAAGGAGTGGCTGGTGTTCCGCACCGACACTGTGCGCCGTCGGTTGGAATATCGCTTGGAAAGAGTGAAGCGTCGTCTGCATTTGTTAGATGGTTTGCTGATTGCGTTTCTTAATCTCGATGAAGTGATCCGCATTGTCCGTACCGAGGATGAACCTAAAGCGGTGTTGATGAAATGCTTCAAGCTCACTGACGAGCAGGCGGACTACATCCTCGATACCAAACTGCGCCAGTTGGCACGTCTGGAAGAAATGAAAATCCGTGCCGAGCAGGAAGAGTTGGCAGTAGAACGTGACAAACTGGAAAAAACATTGGGTTCGAAAGCGCGTTTGAAAACGCTGGTGCGCAAGGAACTGGTCGCTGATGCGGAAGAATACGGTGACGATCGACGCTCCCCCATTGTTGAACGAGGTGCGGCGCAGGCGCTGGATGAAACCGCATTGATCAGTGCTGATCCTGTCACGATTGTGTTGTCGGAGAAAGGTTGGATTCGCGCGGCCAAAGGCCATGATGTGGATGCCGGTGGTCTTAATTACAAAGCCGGTGATGATTTTAAAGCGGCAGCCTGTGGACGCAGTAACCAGCAGGTCGTGTTTTTGGATGCCAGTGGGCGTTCGTATTCCATTGCGGCGCATACGTTGCCATCGGCACGCGGACAGGGTGAGCCGCTCACCGGTCGCGTGACCCCACCTGATGCCGCTGGTTTTGTAGATGTCCTTGCGGGCAAAGGCAGTGATTTGTATTTGCTGTCCAGTGATGCGGGGTATGGTTTTGTTACCCGGTTGGAAAATATGTACGCCAAAAATAAATCGGGTAAGGCTTTGTTGAAACTGCCCAAAGGCGCGCGAGTATTGCAAGCCTGCACAGTCAACGATGTTGCCAGTGATCGTATAGTGGCGGTAACCACTGAGGGTCGTATGTTGATTATTCCGTTACGGGAATTGCCGGAGATGGCCAGAGGTAAGGGCAACAAGATTATTGGCATTCCCTCTGCGCGGGTCGTGAACCGTGAAGAATATGTGGTAGGGATTGCGGTTATTGCTGAGGGCGGTAGTTTGACCATTTATTCTGGCAAGCGTCATTTAACACTTAAACCCAAAGATATCGAACATTACGGGGGTGAGCGTGGCCGTCGTGGTTCCAAGTTGCCGCGTGGTTTTCAGCGGGTGGACAACATTTCTGCCAGTTGTGCAGCAAATGCTGAGGTCGGAGTGGTTGAAAAATAGCGATGGCAATTGACTGGACGCAATGGTGGAATCGCCTGCCGTATATGGGTACAAAAGGCAAAGAGGTTGTGTCGCGGGTTATTCCATTAAAGCTAGATGTGCCGATGATGCGTGCATACAATCGGCACACGCAAGAGAAACTACAGTCACCACCAGACAGTTGGAAAGACCTGAATAAGTATCCGACGGAGTTGTTGCGTGAAATTGATCGTTATTTACAGCGTGTCAATACAGAGAAAATTCGTAACAGCAAACGTATGGCTTGGATTGAACATGCCTTGCAATATGCTTGTCCGGCTATGCGAAAAATCTATTCTGAGCACTACAAGTCTGAAGCACTGCCGGAATCACATAATCGACGCGAAGGATTGGTGGCGGCGATTAATGTATGCAGCCAATTAGCCGTGGGTTACAAGCGTCAGCTGAATGAAGACTTTTCCTTATCTGATAGCCGCTATGCCCGAGTACGTCCTCGAGTGCGCCATCATGCCTTGCGTGTTCTGGAATTGTTGCGTATGGAACAACGTTTACGCGCCATGCGATATCAAACATTATCGGAAAAAAGCTGGCAGGATTGCAATCAGATATTTTTTGCCCTTTCCCAATGCGAGGATATTGATGAACAACGGTTGGCGCTAAACTGTTTGCAAGTGTTGCTGGATAGCCCAGCCAACGAAGGGACGCGTCGGGCACCGATGATGACATCATTAAACTTGGTTTATCTATCTATACAGTTTAATGGTTTGTTTAACATCAATGCCTTGTTATGCCAAAAATTGCATGTGGTCGATGCGCAAATCGCAAATGTCATCGATTCGATTACCATTATTCCGGATCATGGAAAAGCATTAGGGCGTGGGAAATTATTAATTTATTATGGGCAAGATCGTCCACCATATTTTGAACGTCAGGATGAGGTGCAGCGGAAAAAACAGCTTGCATGGTTAAAAGCACACAGTGACTTTCGTTCAGATGGCGCGCTTTCATCAGAATACAAGCTGAGGGCTATCATCGTTGATGTTTCACCGTTGGATGTAATCTTGACGAAAGAGCACCAGCGACTGCTGGTACGATTTGAGTCGCAGGATTTCATTGAGGGTATGAAAACAAAGGAGGCAAAAAATAAATACAATACTGTTACCGATCAGGATGACTTAGCTAATTTGCTGACTATTGATGCTATGTGTGATGGTTTGCAACTGAAACAGCGCAAGGAAGAAAGAGAATATATTATTGGTCAGAAAATATTGTATGTGTACAGCGGATTTATGTCGGTTTACAAATTGCTGGTGGATATGGCCACAGAAAAAAATGATGAAAACCATAACTTGGTAATCGATAATGATTTACGTGAAGCGTTGGCGGGGCGTTCAGCGTTAATTGCTGCCGATTTGCAGGATAATGAGTTTGGTCAATGGTTTGTGGTCGACAAAAGTGAGGGTGGGGTTCACATTAAAACGCGAGAGAGTGAATTCACTACAGCTTTGTTTATTGGCCAGGTAGTGGCATTTGCTTTTTCGCGTGAAGAGCTTGCCAAGCCGACGCTGGGTTATGTGGTGCGCCTGCGTCGCAATATCAGCAAAGAAATCGAAGTGACTCTTCGTATTTTATCAAAAACTGCTATTCCTACAGCCGTGCAAAATGAATTTTTAAGTCAAAATGATATGGCTTTGCCCGCCATTGTGCTTGAGGGGGATGCCACAGTTGGGCGGCGTTTGATGTTACACCACAGTCATCGCCTGTCATCGGGCACCTTGGTAAAGACTGAGCTGGATCAGCAGCAAACAGAAATTATTTCCGAGATACTGAAAATTCAGCGGGAGTTTGTGGTTTATTCGCTGCTGGAAAAATCGTAATCCAGCGAAGTTTCCGGTTGTTGCAAATAGAACCCCTGAATAAAATTGACGCCATGCTGCCATAATACGGCCAGACAGGCAGGGTCTTGCACATGTTCGGCAATCGTCAATATATTGTTAGCGCGCCCGGCTTCGGCAACTTGCTGTATGATCTTTTGACTTTCTTCACTGGCCACATTATTGATGTGGCTGCCATCAATTTTCAGGTATTTCAGTTCCAAATGTTTCAGGTAGGAGAAGTCATTTGATTCTTTGCCTGCGTGGTCGAGCCCCATATTGCAGTGTAGTTGCTTGAGTCCATCGGAGAAGGCTTTGGCGGCTTTGATATTTTCCAAGGCAGTTTGTTCGTTGATTTCAAATACCAGGTTATTACCCTGCAAACGTGCGGCTTGCAATAATTTGCTGATCCACACAAGCAGACCTGGGTCGCGTAATGAGTCGGCAGATACCTTGATGAAAAACTGAATTTCTTTGCCGATTTTTCGTTTGTCCAAAATGGCCTTGGCGGCATTTTTAATCACCCATTTATCAATTTCTTGCATGAGGCCTGCGTGTTCGGCAGCCTCAATAAAATCGCAGGGCATGATGATGGAGTCGTCCTGGTCTTTTAAACGCAGTAAAACTTCATAACGTTCGCCTGGTTCGGCATGCAGGCTGACGATAGGTTGATAGTGCAGTACGAAGCGATTGTTTTTAAGGGCAAGTTCCAGCAGCGTGGTGATGCGTTTGTCAGCCTCCAGACTGGCCAGAGCATCTTCTTCGGAAAATATATGCACCTGATTGCCACCTTTTTCCTTGGCAGCATTGCAAGCCATTTCTGTTTGAGATACGGCTTTTTTGGCATCGGTCGTGGTGTCGGTGATGGCTGAAACGCCAATGCTAAAGGTAGTGGTGACGGTTTTTTTTTCTACCTCAAATATCTTTTCAGCCAGTCCTGTACACAGTTTTTCAGCCAGTTTTTCGGCTTGTTTTTGTTGTTGGCCAGAAAGAATGACGGAAAAAATGGTGCCGGCATAGCGGGCGATGTGAATGTTGTCCTCGGGGAGGGTTTCCTGGAGATATTGAGCAATGTCAGACAATACCAAGTCACTTTCGGCGATGCCAAGAGTGTCTTTGATGTTCTTGAAATTGTCTGGCTCAATATACAGTAATGCAAATTTTTCTTCATTTTCGCTGGCGAGGCTGACCGCAGCCTCTACTTTTTCCATGAAATACTGGTTGTTGTACAGTCCGGTCAATAAATCCTGCTGGCGAAGTTGTTCGATTTCTTTTTCGAGTGCCTTGTTGTTGCTTTTACGGTGAATCATTACCTGAGTGCAGGCTTCACCATCAATGCTGGCGCGTGAAAACTCCATAGTGGCAGAAAATACTTCACCGTCTTCACGCGCAGCTTGGTATTCGAGCGCACCTTCTGGCGGCTGGTTATTATTGATGCCACGCAATACGTCTTTAAAACTCTGTTGTTCATCCGGAGTAATAAGGTCCATGATAGGTATGCTTCTCAGGTCTTCAATATCTTCATACCCGAAAATATCCTGATAGCTTTGGTTGGCATAGATGTGCATACCTTCATGGATATAAGCAATGGGGTCGCGCGAGCTGTCGATTAGCACACGGTTACGTTTTTCACTTTCATTGTAGAGGCTTTTGCAGCGACGGTGTTCGCGACGTTCACGGAGATTGTTTATTTCTCTTTCTATGACCAGTAGTAAATGTTCTTGTGCTTTGTCGGAGACAATATTAGTGGCACCGGCTTTCAACAGCTCAATGGTGATAGCAGGATCGTCAGTTTCGTGGCCAAAAACAATGCCGGGAATATCACTACTACTTTTTTTTATGATGGAAAGTGCCTGCGTAGCCGAGAGGGTGCCCGCATGTTGGGCAGCAAGTAGCAAGTCCCAGCTTTGACTCTTCAGGGCTTCTTGCAGGTCTTCGGCATCCTCGATGTATTTGTAACGAATAGCGTAACCCGCATTTCTTAATACACTGGCCAGCGCTTCTGCCTCGTTGGCAGACTTTTCCAGAATGAGAGGGCGGATGACATTGTCATTATCCAAAAGTGGCTCCTAAAATTATTAATGTTATTGGGATGGCCGAATTAACCTGAGGTGTTTTGAGCCCGGTTATTTTCCGAGAAAGTGCTGTTAAATCAGTGTCCATACGGTATCGAATTCATCATTTGTTTCAGTATTGGCAGGTGTTTTTGTTTTTTCCTGGACATTTTCAAGTACGGTAAATTCAAATTGGGAGAATACACCAGTAGATTCCAGTTGTTTAGTGAGTTTGATGAGTGTGCAGTGTCCGCGGATGTTGGCGATTAATTGATCGTCGGTTTGGTGCCAAGCGTGTGTAATCAGTGTGGCAGGCTGGTCGATGCCGGACAAGCGGGGTAATACTAGGCTGCGCTGATACTTTTCCGCAGTGTCATCTTTGGCAATACTGGAAAGCGCAATGGCATCGGCACAGGGCGCCAGCTTCTGGATGCCAAGTTCAAGTCCATTTTTCCAGTTTTTTATGCGGCGGATAATACCAATGCTGAGTTGTGTACTGCTCGCAGCAATATTGTCGCGGATGCCGACCAGTTCACCTACCTGGACTCTTTGTGAATCTTTTTCGTAGACCAGATAGCCCAGCAGACAATAACCACCGGCACTTTCGTTGACACCTTTACAGGGTAGCGGGGCGTGTGCATATAGGGACGTTTTGTCCTGAATTTCGTCTCCTGTGGGGTCCAAAGTGTACGTGGGGTTATTCGCTCGGTAGGTGAAATCCGGATCCCAGATATCCGGCATATGGTCATCCAGGTTGCTAATACCAAACACGGGAGTGCTGGTGTAATGGGCACGTTCATCCAGCACAAAATCGTCAATGTCTTTCATTGAAACAGGATTATCTGCCTGTAGAGCGTCTGTGGCTGTGGGACAGCTTGTTGTGGGGTCTTTCAGCAGAGGGCGAATGACTTCATCAATGTAATGATGAGTCGCGCTAAGGCCGAGGGTGATGGCTATTTCATTGCTTTTTGAAGTGCGTGGAAAAGTACGGTGCGATTTTCCACCCCAGGTGACGACCAGACGTTTTTGTACATCAGGGGAAATTGTTGTAATACCATTGTGGCCAGTCAGCATGGAATTACTCATAGCTTGCACCAGTTCGCTGGTGTCTATGGTACGGCAGAAAATGGGCTTGACGGTACCACCATCGCGGAAATAACCGGGGGCGGCATCACTGTTCATGTTGATGTTAAAGACGTAACTGTTATCCAGAATGTCGCCGTAGGGATGGATGTGGGCATTGACTCCCCAGGTTTCCAGTGCCTTGTATACGGCTTCGGTAACATGTTGGCGCAGACGATAAGGGCCGGCCAGAGCAAGTAACAGGATTTGTTTGTAGATGTCAGAGATGGTGCTGTCTAATACGACATCAGGTGCCGCGTGATCTTTGATTAACGCGACGTGCAACTGGTGGCTTTCTGCATACAAATACAGGTGATGTACTTGAAGCCAGACATTTTCCGGATGTTGGATATAAATCTGGTACGCGCATAGCAGCACATTGCTGAGGTAACGAATAGCGCGATGCAGGCAGATGCCCAGGGTTTTGTTGTTCAGGCGTGAAAAAGTTTTGCTCAGTTTGCCTTGAATGATAGCCTTGTAACCAATAGCCATTTCCGAGTTCAATTGAATAGCCAGCTCGGCAATTTTTTGATTTTTGGGAGAAAGTGGCAGGTTCTGGTTAATGTAGTGTGTTTTTAACACTTCGGTAATCTGGTAAACCGGTTCACGTAAAAGCTCCATGGATTTATAACGGTCGTGTTCCGATATGCTCAGGCGATTCATCTCACGTAGGGCCGTGTAAATATGGCGTGCGCTTTCGCCGATGTTGGCCATCGGTAGCGAGGCAATCCAGGCTTCGACCTGTTTCGGGCGAGGATCGAACGAACCCGAAGTGGGTTTGCTTTGTTCCGGGATGTTCAGTAATCCCTCAGACATGTTGCTTGCCACGTGTACTCCTGCTCATTTTGGGTCAAACAATAGTGTTGATTCATCAGGCGCATTAAAAATGATGTATCTATGAATTCTTCTGCTCAGAGAGTATACGATGCTGCGACCAAAACGCCACACTGATGCCCTTTTTCAAGGGGCTCTGTTGTTATTTCGGCAAAGAACAGGCGTGCTTTAGCTAGGTGGACAAGTAATATTCTTGGTGGGAAGGGGGTTTTTCGTTAAAGGATTAAGCCAAATGGTTGATAGGAGTCTTGTGGGGTTCTCCGGCAATTTCACGTACTAGTTGTGGGACTAAAAACCCAGGCAACTGCTGGCGAACCTCATTCATGAGTGACACGGCCATGCTTTCGGGCACATCAAAATGTTTTGCACCCTGCACACGATCCAACAGATGCAAATAATAAGGCAGCACGTTGCTGGCAAATAAAGACTCACTGAGCGCACACTGTGCGTTAACGCTATCGTTCACGTCTTTCAGCAATACAGCCTGATTGAGTAAGGTAACGCCGATGTGGTGTAGCTTGTTGAGTGCGTGCTGTACGTCATTACTCAATTCATTGGCGTGGTTGCAGTGGGTGACCAATACACTTTGCCAGGGTAGGGTGGACAGCCAGCGTAAAAAATCGTCATCAATGCGTTCGGGGAGCACGATGGGCATGCGGGTGTGAATGCGCAGCCGTCGCAGATGAGGGATGCGGCGTAGGGCGTTACTGATTTCGCTCAGCCGTTCTGTGCTAAGCGACAGCGGATCGCCACCACTGAGAATGACCTCTGTGATTTCCGGGCGGGCCGCGATGTACTCGGCTGCAGCCGTCCACTGGTGGTCATCGGGCCGGTTTTTTGCGTAGGGGAAGTGTCGCCGGAAACAGTAGCGACAATGGATGGGGCAGGCGCCAGTGGTGATCAACAACACCCGACCGTGGTATTTGTGCAGAAGGCCGGGACGGGTTGTCGCGGTTGCATCATCCACCGGGTCGCGCAGAAAGCCGGGCTGGATGGCCGCCTCCAACTGACGTGGCAGCACTTGCAGCAGCAAAGGGTCTGCCGGGTCTCCTGTTCGCATGCGCGCCACATAACTACGAGGCACGCGCAGAGGGAACGTTTGCTGCGGGTCGATCCCTCCGGGAATTTCATCGGCGTTGAGTCCCACTGCAGCCAGCAATTCAAGCGGTTCTTTGATGGCGCGTGCCAGCTCTCTTTGCCAAAGGCTGTTTTCTGTGGATTCGTCGTCAGCTGACTGACAAAGGCTGATAGTAAGCGGTATCATGCGTCGTCTTTCGGAGATGGGCTCTCCATGGAAAAAACGGTATGTTCCCAGATTGAGGTAAAAATGGCTAATTACGCAACCAATGAATTTAAGAATGGCCTGAAGGTCATGGTGGATAATGACCCCTGCTCGATGATCGATGTCGATATGGTGAAGCCGGGCAAAGGCCAAGCTTTCACGCGCGTTAAATTGCGCAACCTGATTTCCGGGCGCGTGGTGGAGCGCACTTACAAATCCGGCGAATCCCTGCCTGGGGCCGATGTGATGGATACTGACATGCAGTACCTCTACAACGATGGCGAGTTCTGGTATTTCATGCATCCTGAAAGTTTCGAACAGGTGGCTGCTGATGCTGCCGCTGTGGGTGATCAGAACAAGTGGCTGAAAGAACAGGATATGTGCGAAGTGACTACCTGGAATGATCGGCCCATCGCTATTACTACGCCCAATTTTGTCGAGTTACGCATCACCGAGACTGATCCCGGTCTCAAGGGGGATACTGCCCAGGGCGGTATCAAACCCGCAACGTTGGAGACCGGTGCCGTGGTGCGTGTGCCATTGTTTATCGAGACCGACGAGATGATTAAAGTGGATACGCGCAATGGTGAATATGTGGGACGGGTGAAAAGTTAGGAATAGGTCTGCAATGAATGACTGAGCAGAGTTTTGACTGGCATCCCACGGCTACGCTGGAAGCGTTGCGTCAGCGGGCCGAACTGCTGACACGGCTGCGCCGGTATTTTGCCGGGCAGGGAGTGCTGGAAGTGGAAACCCCACTGCTGTCTGCTGCCGCTACTCCCGATCCTCATATTCCCAGCTTTACTACCATGCCGGGTCCGAATGGCGAGTTATTACGCTACCTCAATACTTCCCCTGAATTTGCCATGAAGCGTCTGTTGGCGGCAGGAGCAGGGCCTATTTTTCAGGTCTGCAAGGCTTTTCGTCGTGGTGAGCAGGGCAGGTATCACAACCCCGAATTTACGCTGTTGGAATGGTATCGACCGGGTTTTGATCACTTGCGACTCATGGACGAAGTGGATGTGCTGGTACGGCAGTTAGCCGAGGGTTTCCGTCCGCTAGGCCGCTCAGAAAGGCTTAGTTACCGAGCCTGTTTCCAGCGATATTTGGAAATCGACCCGTTTAAGGTGGACGTGTCTGTACTGAAATCCTGCGCCCGGACACAAGGAGTGGGTGAAGTGGCAGGGTTGTCAGATGCAGATAAGGACGCTTGGCTGGATCTGCTTATGGGGCATTGCATCCAGCCACACCTGGGCAAAGAAGGGCCGGTGTTTGTTTATGATTACCCGGTGAGTCAGGCAGCTTTGGCGCGTATTCGTCCCGGTGAACCGCCTGTGGCCGAACGTTTTGAGTTGTTTGTTGATGGTATTGAGCTGGCCAATGGTTTTCACGAATTGCAGGATGCTCATGAGCAACGCAGCCGTTTTGAGGCCGATCTGGTGCGGCGGCAGGTCAAAAAACTGGAACCTGTTGCCCTGGATGAGCGTTTACTCAAGGCGTTGGAAGCGGGCCTGCCCGCTTGTGCGGGAGTTGCGCTGGGGTTGGATCGGTTGCAACTTATGCTTACAGGTCGTGTCCACATTCAGGACACCCTTGCGTTTTCCTATGAGCGCGGCTGATTTTGAGCATGAGCGTTTGGTTAACACTTAACACTGCGGGCAACATGAAATTGTCGAAAATTTTTACATTCTTCAGTGGCTTGCTGAGAGAATGATGCTAGCTTAGCGCGCACCCGGAATTAGGTTGTTGATTTAATAGAATATTTTTCAGGTTTTCAGCGTTTGGCTTGTAAATTGCAATTAACTAGACAATCATAAGCTGTAGATAGTCCCGTTTCATGCTTTGTCGGGAAGTAAAGGCAGAGCTCATTTTACTGGTGAAAAATGAGCGGCGACCTACACTAGTAAGTATGGATTGTCAGATATATTCAGATGTTGGATGATCGAGTATTTTCTTAGGGATTTGCGGTAGTTGGAGAGAGACAGAACTGATGGTATCTTACAGCCTCCAATGGAGGGGGAGAGACGGACATGGAAAAGCGCTGGAGCGAAAGAAAATTATTACGGGTTGATGTTGATGTGTATCAGCAAGGAGAGCTTTTAGGCTCTTGTATTTCATCAGACATCGGCCTTGGAGGTGCATTTCTGACCCGGGAATGCACGTTTGCCATGCCTTATGAGGCGGGTGTCGAACTGGTTTTCAGTCTGGCTTTCGAAGACCAAAACACTAGGCATAAAATCAATGCGCGCGTGGCTCGGGTTTCCGAGGTAGGTGTTGGTTTGAAATTTTGTGATTTTGATACCGGTGTTTTTCGTTCTTTGCAGGAAATTATGCTGTACAAGAAAAACACACCGACGGAGAGCATTATCAGTCAAACCGGCACTCATTGACGGTTGCCATATCTATAACTGCTTCTTCAGTACTGCCCCGGCAACGGGACAGTACTGCTGCCCCTCGCTTCCCCATTTACGACTTTTCAGCTTTGTTGCGCCATTGATTATAACACTCAATGCCACAAAAATATTGAGTGTACTCGTCGGCTTCACTGCTCATCGCAACCGATTTAGGAATTTCTGTTAAACAGATGCTACAGGCTACGTTGTCGAGCTTAGTGGGCGGAGGGGGTTCCACGGTATTGGTTTTTTCAGACATGACAAACACCTCCTCTAAGCGGTCTGCTTAAAGCATAGTTGATTCAGACAAAAATGTTTGACGGGAATGGTTCAGTGTCGTCCGGCGATGGCTTGCCCCATTTGCACAGCGTCGGTTGCCTGGATATTGTCGAGCCAGCGAATGGCATCCTTGCCCATTAACAAAATTACTGTTGAACCCATGTTGAAGCGGGCAATCTCATCACCTTTCTGGAATTGGTGAGCGGGCGTTCCGCTGTCGTATTCCCAGTGGCGAATTTGTCGGCCAGCGGGTGGGGTGATTTCGCCCGCCCACACGGTTTCGATGCTGGCCACAAAAATGGCACCGACCATTACCATTGCCAGAGGGCCAATATCGGTATCAAAATAGGCGATCACGCGTTCGTTGCGTGCAAACAGACGTGGTACAGCACGCACAGTGGACGGGCTAACGCTAAATAAACGACCAGGAACATGCGTCATGGTTGTGAGTTTGCCAGCAATGGGTAAGTGAATACGATGATAATCCCGTGGTGAAAGGTACAGCGTGGCAAAAGGGCCATCTTCGAACAGTTGTGCTTTTTTCGTGTCGTTACCCAATAATTCTAATAACGTGTAGTCACGCCCTTTAGCCTGAAAAATACGACCGTTTTTGATTGTACCTAATTGACTTACGGCACCATCCACCGGACAAGCCAGCATATTTTCATCGGTGACGACAGGTCGTGCATCGGTATGCAGAGCACGAGTGAAAAAGGCATTGAAATTGGGGTAACTGTCCAGGTTAGGTTCCAGCGCCAGGCTCATGTCCACTTTGAATTGTTTAACGAACCAGCGGGTGAATGACGTTTTCCACCAGTGAATTTCACTGCGGGTAATAGCGTGCATAATGCGCGACAAGGCATGGTGTGGCAGCAGATAGCTTGGCCATGCTTTGGCATAGTCAAGCAGGCTTACGCCGCGCTGGGAACGGGAAGTGGGCATGAGTTTCTCAGTATTTCTAGTGTTGGTGTGAATGTGAGTCGTGTTGGTTGTTATCTACCATGGATTTTTTAATGGGCAGGGATATTTCTATTGAGTTTTCTGTTGATCTCTCATCAGTAAAAAACAGAGTGAGGGTTATACTGTCGCCAGCCCTGAAGCGTTTTTTGGGGCCTATTAACATCAGGTGCATGCCGCCCGGTTGAAAGACTATGCGGTCTTCGCTGTTTAATATTGCCTGTGGAACGGGCAGCATTTTACTTATGTCGTCATGTTGTTCCGTGCGATGCATTTCAACCCGTTTAAAATCAGGCGAAGAAAAATGGGTCAGAGTATATATTCTGGGCGAGTGGTTGTATAACGTCAAATAGGCAGCTGTTACGTTTGTTTTTGGTGGAGCCTCTCGTACCCAGGCATCGTGGACTTCAAGCTTGCCGGTTGCGCTGGTACTGGAAACAAGCAATAACAGGAAAACAGACAAAAATGTTTTTGCAAATTTCATGGGTTATCTCGGCGGGTAATTTATGGGGAGGTGGGTGAATAGCTGTTACGTAATGTCAGGTATTGTGTGTGAATTTCCTCAGCATAGTGCGGTGCTTTGAAACGCGCATAATAGCGGGCTTGCGGGTCGATCAGCAACATAGCACTGGAATGGTTGACGATGGGTTCACCCACAGGGTTGGTTTCCAGATTGAATTTGGAATCTAACTGACGGGCGAATGCCGTTAGCGCGGCGATACTGCCTGTGGCAGCAAGAAAAGACTCATCGAAATAACTGACATATTCGGCCAGCGATTCAGGGCTGTCTCGCTGTGGGTCCACCGAGACAAGCACAAATTGTGTATTGCTCAGCACATCAGGTGGTAGTTGTTGGCTCATTTGTGCCAGTTCGGTGAGCGTGGTGGGGCAAATGTCAGGACAGTGTGTGTAACCGAAAAAGAGCAATGTCCATTTGCCTTTCAGTCGCTCAATATTCAGCGGTTTTAGGTCATGAGCGGTGAGCTGAAAGGTTGTTAGTGGTTTGGGGAGCATCAAGCGTGCTTTGCTACCGGGGGTCGCATTGGTGTTTTGTTGTGCGAAATAGGCGGCAACGCCGATCAACAAAATGCTGATGATCAGGCTCAGCGTTATTTTCACAAGTTTGGACATGCGGTAAATTATCGCACGATAATTTACCGCATGCAGTTTATACTGTGCATCTTTTTTCTGAGCTGAGGCACTTTGCCGCAGCAGGCAATATGAGTGAACAGAACAACCATGTCCGCAAGCACACAATTCAGCCATGACCAGCCCATTACCACGGGAGTACTTATCACCAATCTCGGCACCCCGGATGCCCCCACTGCAGCGGCGTTACGGCGCTACCTAGGGGAGTTCCTGTGGGACCCGCGCATCGTTGATAGTTTGCCTCGGCCTGTCTGGTGGATGGTTTTACATGGGCTAATCCTACGCCTGCGACCGTCGCGCTCGGCAAAGTCTTACGCCAGCGTGTGGACGGATGAAGGTTCGCCGTTGCTGGTCATTGCTAAGCGCCAGCTCGCTGCTTTGCGCGAATCGCTGGCCCAGCGATTGTCTGGTCCGGTGGTGGTAGAGTTGGGCATGCGTTATGGCAACCCGTCTCTCGCCTCGGCGATGCAAAAGCTGCGCGATGCTGGTGCGCGTCGCGTGTTGGTATTGCCGTTATATCCGCAGTATTCCTGTAGTACCACGGCTTCGACTTTTGACGCCATTGCAGCGGAAATGGCCAATTGGCGTTGGATGCCCGAGTTGCGCTTCATCAATCAGTATCACGATGAAACGGGTTACATTGAAGCGCTGGCAGCCAGTGTTCGGGAATCCTGGGCGCAACGCGAACAGCCACAAAAATTGTTGTTTTCTTTTCATGGTACGCCCAAGCGTTTTTTCACTGAGGGTGACCCTTATTACTGTCACTGTCAAAAAACCGCACGTCTGGTGGCTGAGCGTTTAGGGCTGGCGGAGGATCGCTGGCAACTCACCTTTCAGTCTATTTTTGGCCGTGAAGAATGGTTACAGCCCTATACCATCGAAACCCTGCGAGAGTTGGGCAGCAACGGCGTGAAATCTGTGGATATTATCTGTCCTGGGTTTTCAGCGGATTGCCTGGAGACGTTGGAAGAAATCACCGTGGAAAATAAAGATGCCTACCTCGAAGCCGGTGGAGAACAGTTTCACTACATTCCCGCGCTTAATGATAGGCCGGACCACATCAAGGCGTTATCGGGACTGGTGCAAAAACATCTGGCGGGTTGGCCAGAGGTATCACCAGGCTGGAATGCCGCACAGCATGATAATGAAAATGCCGAACGGCAGAGGCGCGCGAAGGCAGCGGGGGCTGAAATTTAGCTTTCCAGCAAGGTATTCCTGAAACCAGAGCGAATGTCTTTTGGGATCAGGCCTTACATTTGATATTCTATACGTTGACTAAAGCTGGAGCCGAGTTCAGATGAATGTCAAGTGTAAGGTCTGACCTCAGCTTGCAGATGTTACCGCAGGCTGAGATCTGTTTAACCGGCTTTAAATTACTCGCAGTCCACTACGCCCTCAACAGACGCTGTAACCACACCAGCACAATTACCTTGCCCTTCTTCAAATACATTACCTTCAACCTGGCTGGTAATGTCTACCACCACACTGCCACCATCGGATTCGTCCACATTGCCACTCACAAAACTGCCATTAATGACAGCGATAGAGCCACTGTCAGATTCCAAAATGTCATTTTCTACTCTTCCATTATTAACCTTTACCCAGCCCGACCCTGATTCATCGATTTTTCCTCTCACCAAACCACCATTTTTGACTTCGACAGTCCCAGCGCCTGATTCGATAATATCATTGTTGATTGTCCCACCGTCTACTACAATCCGACCTGCGCCAACTTCATCTATCTTACCGTCCACCACACCTTTGACGATAAATGAAACATTGTTAAACACAGTCACATCGTTGGTGATTTGAGTGCCTGCGGCTAATATGCAGGTACCTTGACCCGTTAAGGTAACGCTATCATCTATATCTTGGTTAATAGTGTTTGGGCAGGTTATGGCCTCATCGGCATTCACTGCACCAACAAAAAAAAATGACAAAAAGGTAAGTGGAATCATAGTATTGAACTTGTTCATATCAGGTTTTCCTTAAATTTAAAATTAAACTGCAATCGCAATAGTGTTGCCGCAATCACCTTAAGTCGGTGTATAGGCAGCGTCGTCAGCTCAGGCTTGAAATACGCCATATGCTGGATGTGACGATACTCATACAAGATGAAAAGATTACTTGAAGGGAGATTAAAAAAGAGTTAGGAGGAAGATTAAAAAGCGCTATCTAAAAATAAAAAATTGTCCCTCGGTATAAATTCTCACAAGGATGTTGATTAGGGCTGGTTAGAGCAGCCCATTGTTGGTTCGAGTCTAATTTTTAATCACGGCATAATAGCCAGTATCAATGGCAGAAAATACATGGCGTTTTTGACTGTTCGTTGGATGCATCTGCCGGGATTTTTTATAACACAATCATAGTTGATGATTGCTCATTACAAACCATTTTATCTATTCGGTTGCTACTGATTCGGTATTTCTGTCATCTGAGAAAAAGGAGAAGTTACCCTTAAATTAAAAATAGACTATTATGAACAAAAGAAAAATAGGGAGCATAAAACGTGATAATGATACTTAATGACCCCTATTTTTTATGTACATTTTAGTTAACTATCATCGTTAGTTTTGATTGATGCCAAGTTCTTTTTGCTTTTTCTTGGTTAGCCCTAATGAAACAATGCGGTGAGATTCTTTAATGTAGTAAATGAGATCATCCTCCACATCCGTCGCATCATACTGTTGTATCCACATCATTCCGCGAGAAGCGAGATAAGGCGCCGGACGATATCCGGGCTCGTCACTCAGAAACAGAAAATCGGATTCGGACGTTTTAAATGTGAACGCAGGTTTATCAGCATTTTCCCAGCCTCCGATTGCGAATACCTTTCCACCAACTTTCCATACATGAGAATTTCCCCATTGGACAACGTATGAAGTAGCCGGTAGTGATCCGCAATAATCATTAAATTTTTCATAAGTCATATGGATACTATTTTTATCTCATAACGTTCGCAGCTCATCATTATACATAAATAATTACTTCAAATTTTCCATGACCTCAAATGCTTCCATATAAGCTAATAATCGAGTATAACCACGCCATATATTTTTAATACCGGGATCGCCATCA
>Ga0316204_10003453_pt1 | contig 31626 bp, 34 predicted proteins | sample 6monrhotite_MG_2_FD_205661 | JGI IMG/M metagenome (GOLD analysis project Ga0316204, IMG submission 205661) | Microbial mat bacterial communities from mineral coupon in-situ incubated in ocean water Damariscotta River, Maine, United States -... | ecosystem: Environmental > Aquatic > Marine >... | reverse complement strand
GCGGTCAAGGTTTGGGACAAACGCGAATTTGCCAATCTGGACGACACCATTGAGTTGGGCACGCGCAATATCAAGGTCGCGCTGAAACGCCTGCGCAACTGGGCACGCGACGGGGCGGATGAGGAACTGGATCTGGATCAGACCATTCGCGCCACCGCCGAACATGGCTATCTGGATGTAAAAACCCGCCCCGAACGGCGCAACGCGGTGAAAGTCTTGTTATTTCTGGATGTGGGCGGGTCGATGGATCCTTACATTCGTGTCGTCGAAGAGCTGTTTTCCGCTGCCAAATCCGAGTTTAAACATCTGGAATATTTCTATTTCCACAACTGCCTTTATGAAGGTGTGTGGAAGGATAACCGCCGCCGCTGGGACGCGCAAATTCCCACGCAAGAGGTGTTGCGCACCTATGGGGCGGGCTACAAATGTATCTTTGTGGGCGATGCCAGCATGTCGCCCTATGAGGTGGCCTTCAAGGGCGGTGCGAACGAGCATTGGAACGAGGAAAGCGGTCAGGTATGGCTGGAACGCGCCCGTGAACAATGGCCCTCGGCGGTGTGGCTGAACCCGATGGAAGAACGCTATTGGGCCTATACGCAATCCTGCCAGATGATTGGCCAGATCTTTGACAACCGCATGTTTGCCCTGACTTTGTCGGGGCTAGAGGCCGCGATGAAAGAGTTGGGGCGCTGATGTTTGCCAAAGTGAAATCCTTGTGGCGTGCGCAACCCTTGGCGGTTTTGCTGTTTCTGGGTGCCGCTGTAATCACCCTGTTTTTTGCCGTGCGGTTGGTGGTATTTAGCATTTATTGGGCCGATCCAATGCACCGCGATCAGGAAATATTGGGCTGGATGACACCGCGTTATGTGGCGCATTCATGGCGCGTACCGCCAGAAGTCTTGCAAGAGGCGCTGGGAATCAGCACCCCCTCAAAACGCCCGAAATCACTGGTCGAATATGCCAAGGATCAGGGCATTGATTTTGCCACCCTGAAAGACCGGCTTGATGCCGCGATTACGGCTGCACGGCGATCAATTCAGGAATGACCGAGTATTTTTTATCTTTGGTGCCGGTCTACGGGCTGTGGTTGGTGGGCATCACCACTTTCCTCAGTTGTCTGGCGATGCCGGTGCCTGCGTCCTTGCTGATGCTAACCGCGGGCGGCTTTGCGGCGGGTGGCGATCTGGTGCTTTGGCAAACCGCCTCGGTGGCCCTGGCCGGTGCGGTTGCCGGCGATCAGGTGGGTTTTACCATTGGTCGCCGCGGCGGTACGGTGTTGATTGGCCGCCTGTTTGGCACGCCAAAGCGGCGAAAAATGATCAACGAGGCAGAAAACATGCTGACCAGAATGGGCGGTATCAGCATATTTCTAAGCCGCTGGCTGTTCAGCCCGCTTGGCCCTTATATGAACATCGCGGGCGGGGCCTTGCGCATGGATTGGCGGATGTTTTCCGCCAGCGGTATTCTGGGCGAAGTGGTCTGGGTTACCGCCTATGTCGGTCTTGGCTTTCTGTTTGCCGACGACATCAGTGATCTGGCAACATTGCTGGGCAATGCCTCGGGGTTTGTGGCGGCTTTGGCGGTGACCGCCGGTTTGGGCCTCTGGATCATCAAGCGCGGCAAGGCAAAGCGGGCATAGTTTTCCGCCGCATGCAAAACCGCTTGATCGGGTCTGGGTTTGCGTGTTCTGTGAACATCGAAACATCCGGGGGAAATCCATGTCACTGCATTTCAGCAATCAGGAAATGACCGCGCGCCTGAACCGCGCCACGGCGGCAATAGATGCCGCCGGGTTGGACGCCTTGCTGATGTTTGCACCCGAAAGCCAGTATTGGGTTTGCGGCTATGACACCTTTGGTTTTGCACTGTTTCAATGCCTGGTGCTGACGCGAACCGGCGAATTGCACCTGTTGACGCGGGAACCGGATTTGCGGCAGGCCCAGCATACCTCGACGCTGCCGGATGATCACATCCACATCTGGAAAGACGTGCAGGGGGTAAATCCGGCGCAAAATCTGGTGCATCTGCTGGATCAACTGGGGCTGTCCAAGGGCCGTTTGGGCTGGGAAAGCCGCACTGCGGGGCTGACCGCGTGGAACGGCGATCTGGTGCGGGCGGCTTTGGGTGATTTGTTTGAGGCCTCGGACATCATCCCTGCCCTGCGCCGCCATAAATCCCCCGCCGAAATCGACATGCACCGCCGTGCCGCCGCCCTGTCAGATGACGCGCTGGATGCCGCCCTTGAAACCACCCGCGCCGGGGCCTTTGAGGGCGATATTCTGGCGGCCATGCAGGGCGCGGTTTTTAAGGGTGGCGGCGATTATGCCGGCAATGAATTCATCATCGGTTCCGGCGCGGGCGGGCTGTTGTGTCGCTATTATTCCGGTCGTCGGCATCTGGATGCAAACGATCAACTGACGCTGGAATGGTCGGGTGCCTATGCGCGCTATCACGCCGCGATGATGGACACGATTGTCATCGGCGCCCCCAGCGATATTCAGCGCCGGATGTTTGACGTATGCAATCAGGCGCTTTCGGCCTGCGAGGGGGCGATCCGTGCCGGTGATCCCATGGGCAATGTATTTGACGCCCATGCCCGCGTGTTTGATGCCAACGGGTTCAGCCACGCGCGACTGAACGCCTGTGGGTACGGAATGGGCGCGATTTACAACCCGATCTGGGTGGATTTTCCGATGTTTTACAAGGGCAACCCACAGTTGATGATCGCCGGGCAGGTGTTCTTTTTGCACATGATTCTAATGGATAGCGATACGGGGCAAGCTATGACGTTGGGGCATTCCGTATTGGTAACCGATACCGGTATCGAGCGGCTGTCGCGCCATGAACCACGCCTGTTGATTGCATGAATATCGCCACATAATCCATTGATATAAAATAATTTTATATATATTTTCCACACCCATTCCCGCGCAAATTGCCCCCTATTGGCAAGGGCACAGGCGGCAATGATCGGCGGGGCCTCAAAGGCAATCACCTGCCTGACGGCAGTTGCGAGCGGTTCGTTGCACGGCGCTTTATTGGTGCCTGTATCGCTGTACCCCCTTGATTGCCCCTTGCTTACCCCCTGTGTGATGCACATATTAAACCCATGTTAAAGCTGGCGCCCATTCTGATTGCCCTGTTGTACGGGCTGGTGATGTACCGAATGTCGGCATCGCGGCTGTCAAAGCAGCTAAATGAGAATTCCAAACCGATGAGCGATCCGGTGCTGAACCAGTTGACCGCCCAAATGGCGCGGGCGCTGGAATTGCCAAGGATCAAAGTGAACCTGTTTGAAATTGATCCGGTAAATGGTCTGGCGGCACCGGACGGGCGAATTTTCATCACCCGCGGGTTCTTCAGAAAATACAAGGACGGCGAGGTGACAGCCGAAGAAATGGCCAGCGTGATTGCCCATGAACTGGGCCATGTCGCGCTGGGTCATTCCCGCCGCCGGATGATCGATTTTTCCGGCCAGAACGCCATGCGCACCGCGCTGGCGATGATCCTGAACCGCTTTTTGCCCGGTTTTGGCGTCTATATCGCCGGATTTCTGAGCAGTTTGCTGGTGGCGCGCCTGTCACGGCAAGATGAATACGAGGCCGACGCCTATGCCGCTGCATTGCTGACCAAAGCGGGCATCGGCACCGCCCCGCAGATTTCGCTGTTTGACAAGCTGAATAAACTGTCGGGCGCGGCGGGGGCGGCCTCGCCTGCGTGGTTGTTAAGCCATCCCAAAACGGCCCAACGCATTCAGGCCATTCAAGACCTGGAAAAACGCTGGGCCGTCTAAATTCAGGCGGTTGCCGCCGCCAGTGCTTGATCCAGATCGGCGATCAGATCATCCACCAGTTCAATCCCGATGGACAGCCGCACAACATTGGCACCGGCACCGGCGGCGGCCTGTTGTTCGGGCGATAGCTGGCGATGGGTGGTTGACGCTGAATGAATGACCAAAGATCGCGTATCGCCCAGATTGGCAACATGGCTAAAGATTTCCAGACTGTTCACCAGCTTGACACAGGCGTCATAGCCGCCCTTCACCGCAAAGGTGAACAGCGCGCCTGCGCCTTTGGGGCAAATTTTCGCAACACGATCATGATAGGGCGATGAGGGCAGGCCCGCATAGGTCACACTTTCAACACGCGGGTCATTTTCCAGCCAAGCCGCGATTTTCCCCGCATTTTCCACATGTCGATCCATGCGCAGTGACAAGGTTTCGATGCCCATCAAGGTATAATGCGCGCCTTGCGGATTCATCGTCATGCCCAGATCGCGCAGGCCAATGGCGATGCTGTGAAAAGTAAAGGCCATCGGCCCCAAAGCCTCGGCAAAGGTCAACCCGTGATAGGCCGGTTCCGGTTGGCTGAGGGAGGGGAATTTATCCGTCGCCATCCAATCAAATTTGCCGCTGTCCACGACACAACCGCCGGTGACCGTGCCATTGCCGGTCAGGTATTTGGTGGTTGAATGCACAACCAACGTGGCCCCGTGATCGATCGGGTTGCACAGATACGGCGTGGCCGATGTGTTATCCACGATCAGCGGCACACTGGCGGCATCGGTCAGGGCCGAGATTGCATCCAGATCGGTGATATAGCCGCCCGGATTGGCGATGGATTCACAAAAAACCGCGCGGGTATCATCGTCAATCGCCGCTTTGACCGCGTCAAGATCGTCAAAATCCACAAATTTCGCGGACCAGCCAAAGCGCTTGATTGTCTGGCTGAACTGCGTGACCGTGCCGCCATAAAGCCGGGTCGAGGCAACTACATTGCGCCCCGGCCCCATCAAGGGAAACAGCGCCATGATTTGCGCCGCGTGGCCCGAAGAACAGCAAACCGCCCCTGCCCCGCCTTCCAGCGCGCAAATGCGTTCGGCCAAAACCGCCACCGTCGGGTTGGTCAGGCGGGAATAAATATAACCCACTTCGGCCAGATTAAACAGCGCCGCCGCGTGATCGGCATCGCGAAACACATAGGCCGTGGTTTGATAAATCGGCGTTTGGCGGGCGCCAGTGGCGGGATCGGGCGTGGCGCCTGCGTGAATTTGCAGCGTTTCAAAGCCCAGTTTTGCAGCATCTGTCATGGGTAATCCTTCGTGATTGAATGAAGGAAATACTAACAGGCACGAGGGAAACCTCAATATCGCTTTGAAAAATGGCGTTCCGATAATGCTGTGAAACCCGGAACAGGATTTTGTCGGGCACCGCAGGTCAGGAACAAACCGCTTTTGCCAGCCGCGTCAGACGCGCTTTTTTCAGCAAATGTTTGGCGTCTTTTGGCACGCCATCCATGGTCTCGGCCTGTCGGCGCACGCTTTCAATCGCCGCGTTTACATCCTCGGGATGGTCAGACCAAAGCGCCCACAAGAAACTGTCGGGATCTTGGCGTTCAAGACCCTCTTCGCGCAAAATATGGCGCGGAAAATCCTTGGCGTTCATTGTTACGATGGCATCGGCATGGCCGGTGATGGCGGCGGCCAAAACGTGGATGTCATCGGCATCCGGCAAGTATAAACGATTGGTGAGTCCTTCTTTGGGCGTGACAATCGCCTTGGGAAACGCCGCACGGGCCAGGGCGATTTCACCACGAGCCTGTAATTCGCCTAAAGGGCCAAGTTTGCGGGCCGCGCGCGCCCATTCTTCTAAAATTCTGGGCGACCAAAGCGGGGTAAAATGGCCCTGTTTGGCCACCGCCAACAGAACCTCGCGCATAACAGACGGATACAAAACGCATGTATCCAGCAGGATTTTCATGAAAGCAGCCGGTAAAACAACGCCTTAAGATAGCCGCTTTCGGCCAGTTGCGGGTGCATTGGATGATCCGCCCCCGCATAGCCGGTATGGATCAATTGCGCACGCCCCCCCGCACGGCCAATGCCGCGCGAACACGCCATGCGAAATTTGGTCAGATCAACCGCGTGGCTGCACGAACACAGACCCAAATAACCGCCCTCGGCCACCAAGGCTGTCGCCAAACGCGCCACTTTTTCATAGGCGCGCAAACCCGCCTCGGCGGCCTTTTTGTTGGGGGCAAAGGCGGGGGGATCACAGATCACCACATCAAATTTTTGCCCCTCTGCGGCCAAGGCTGTCATTGCGTCAAACGCATCCGAACAGCGGGTTTCAAATTGATCCGCAACACCCGTTGCAATCGCCCCTTGGGTGGCCAAAGCCAGTGCCGTGGAGGAACCGTCAACCGCCAGCGCGGATTTCGCCCCTGCCGCCAGTGCCGCCAGTGAAAAACCACCAACATGGGAAAATACATCCAGAACGCGGGCGTCATTGCACAGGGTTGCGGCAAAGGCGTGGTTGGGCCGTTGATCATAAAAGATGCCGGTTTTCTGGCCACCAATCAGATCGGCCATATAGGTGGCACCGTTCATTGCGACCGGCACATTGTCCGTCACAGTGCCCAAAGGCACGGTCAATTCCTCAACCAGCCCTTCCAGTTTGCGCGCCCGCCCGGTGCCGCTTTTGACCACGGATGTGATGCCAAGCCCTTGCAGGGCGGTGATAAATTCGCCCATCATTGTATCGGCCCATGCGGCGTTTGGCTGGATGACCGCCACATCGCCAAAACGATCAATGATCACCCCGGGCAGGCCGTCTGCTTCGGCATGGATCAGGCGATAAAAGGGCTGCGCAAACAGCCGGTCCCGCATCGCGGCGGCTTGGGTCAGTTTATGCGCAAGCCACGCACCATCAATCACCGCATCTGGATTGCGATCCAGAAAACGCGCGATGATTTTGGAATTAGTGTTGACCGTCACCACCCCCAAAGGGCGGCGGTCGCTGTCTTCCAATATGGCAATGGCACCGGGATCGAGCGCACGGGTGCGCCGGTCTGTCACCAGTTCATTGGCAAAAACCCAAGGCGCGCCATAGCGGATCGCACTGGTTTCAAGTTTCGGCTTAAGGCGGACAACGGGATAAGGGGGCTGGTTCATGCCTGCCCCCTTAACCGCAATTTTACTGTCTGAAAAGGCCCAAAGGCATTTCCCTGTTCCCTTAATAAAGAGCGACGTAGCCTTCGGGAATGCTTGGCTCATCGGCGCGCAGACCAAATTCGGTTTGTGCCCAATCCTGCAACCCGGCCATGATCCGGTATTTTTTGGTGAAACCCTGACGGGCCGCCTTGAGCGCGCGACGGCCACCAAAGGCCTTTACATCAACGCGATAGGTTTGCGGCGCGGTGATCTGCACACCGGTTTCCGCGTCTACAACGGCCATATCAAACACCATGTCATGCACACCGCCAACCGTATTTGCGGTCTTTGGGGTCACGGAATGGAACCGGCGCACTGTCACAACCAGATTGACCGCTTGCGTCCCGTTCATATTGGCGACACCGGCGGTGATGCCACGATCCATCAATTCCTCGACCTGCGCATAGCGATCCCCGGCGGGGTCCCCGTGCCAGACCAGATCGGCCTGCGGGTAATAAACATCCGCTTCGGTAGTGACCAGATTGCGGGGCACGGTTACCTGAACATCTGCCACGGTCCAAGACGCGGCAGGCACGTCAAGGGCGATGTTTTCTGTCGCGCTGTTTCGGCTCACAAGGTCCGTGCTGCCACAAGCACCAAGGACACCAAGTAAAGCCGTTGCCGCGATCAAACGAAAGCCAATCATTGGGTTCTCCTTTACATATTTCATTTTTCGTTAACCTGATGTCTAGGGGGCGATTGTGGCCAAATTGGGGAAAATTGTGAAAGAATAACCTGATTGTTTCTGAAAACGGGGGGAATTCGCGCTGAAACGCCCGCTCTGTGCGGCGGCTTTAACAAAATTCTGACGATTGTGGTTGTTGAAAAAACCTGATATGTTAGCGCTAACACATCCTTAAGGACGACCCGATGACCCTAAATCCAACACTGGCCGCAATCACTGATCGAATTATTGCACGCTCTGCAAACAGTCGCGCGGCCTATGTCGCCCGCATGCAGCGCGCCGCCAGCGATGGCCCGGCGCGGGCCCATCTGAGCTGTGGCAATCAGGCCCATGCCTATGCGGCGATGGGGGCGGATAAAAAAGTGTTAACCGCCGAACGTCAGCCCAATATCGGCATTGTCACCGCCTATAATGACATGTTGTCGGCGCATCAGCCGTTTGAAACCTATCCGGCGCAAATCAAGGATGCCGCCCGGCGTTTGGGCGCAACCGCACAGGTGGCGGGCGGCGTGCCGGCGATGTGTGATGGCGTGACCCAAGGCCGCGCGGGCATGGAGCTGTCGCTTTTTTCGCGCGATGTGATTGCGCTGTCTGCTGCCGTCGCCCTTAGTCATGATACGTTTGATGCCGCCGTATTTCTGGGGGTTTGTGATAAAATCGTGCCGGGCCTGGTGATTGCTGCGGCCAGTTTTGGCCACATCCCTGCATTGTTCATTCCGGCAGGACCGATGGTCAGCGGTTTGGGCAACGACGAAAAATCAAAGATCCGACAACAGTTTGCCACCGGAAATGTCGACCGCGCCGCATTGATGCAGGCGGAAATGAGTTCGTATCACGGCCCCGGCACCTGCACTTTCTATGGCACGGCAAATTCCAACCAGATGTTGATGGAATTCATGGGCTTGCACCTGCCCGGCACCAGTTTTGTCAATCCGGGCACTGATTTACGCGCGGCCCTGACCGATCAGGCGGTGGCGCAGGCGCTTGAAAATACGGCCCTTACCGGACGCAATCGCCCGACGTGGCAGGTGCTGGACGAGCGTGCCTTTGTCAACGGCATGGTCGGATTGATGGCCACGGGTGGGTCCACCAATCTGGTGCTGCATTTGCCCGCCATGGCGCGGGCGGCGGGGATCGACATCACCTTACAGGATTTTGCCGATCTGTCGGCGCTTACACCTTTGATGGCGCGGGTGTATCCCAATGGTTTGGCCGACGTGAACCATTTTCACGCGGCAGGCGGTCTGGGTTTTATGATTACCCAATTGCTGGACGCGGGCCTGTTGCACGGCGACGCGGTGACCAGTTTTGGCAGCAACTTGCGCGATTATGCGGCCGAGCCAAAATTGATCGACGATGCGCTTGTCTGGCATCCGGCCCCCCACGAAACCCTGAATGATCGCATTTTGCGCAAGGCGTCGACGCCGTTTTCCGCCACCGGCGGGCTGGCAAGATTGTCGGGAAATCTGGGTGAAGCAGTGATAAAGGTTTCCGCCGTTGCGCCCGAGCGCCAAGTTATCACCGCCCCGGCGCGGGTATTTCACGATCAACAATCGGTAAAGGCCGCGTTTCGGGCCGGGGATCTGAACGGCGATGCGGTGGTGGTGGTGCGCTATCAGGGGCCCAAGGCCAACGGCATGCCGGAATTACACGGGCTTACGCCAATTTTGGCGGTGCTTCAGGATCGCGGTTTTGCCGTGGCCTTGTTGACCGATGGGCGCATGTCGGGGGCCTCGGGCAAGGTGCCTGCCGCGATCCACCTGTCACCCGAGGCCGCGGATGGCGGCGCTATTGCCCTCATTCAGGATGGTGATATGATCCGGCTGGATGCTACAAAAGGAACACTCGAAGTGCTGGCCGATCTAAGCGGTCGTACAGCGGTTGCGCCTGATCTGACCGATAATCACACCGGCATGGGGCGCGAGCTGTTTGAACAGTTTCGCCGCAATGTCGGCCCTGCCACCCGTGGCGCAAGTTCACTGTATTAAGGAAAATTCACTCATGACCATCTCGGCCCAAGCGGCATCTGCAAAAGCGCTGGAAATCTGCAAAATGGCCCCCATTGTTCCGGTATTGGTGGTCGAGGATAAATCCCGTGCGGCGGCTTTGGCGCGCGCGCTGGTGGCCGGTGGGTTGCCCGCACTGGAAGTCACGCTGCGCACCGATGATGCACTGGCGGCGATCACCGAAATGTCAAAGGTTGCGGGCGGCGTTGTTGGGGCGGGCACCTTGTTGACGCCTGACGACGTGAAGCGCGCGCGCGATGCTGGCGCACTTTTTGGCGTGGCGCCGGGGGCAACCGACAAGGTGCTGAGCGCGGCTGAAAACGTCGGCCTGCCAATGTTGCCCGGTGCGGTCACTGCCAGCGAAGTCATGGCCCTGTTGGAACGCGGCTATGACATGTTGAAATTTTTTCCGGCCGCCACATCGGGCGGTGCCCCGGCAATCAAGGCCTTGGGTGGCCCCTTGCCGCAAGTAAAATTCTGCCCCACCGGCGGCGTCAGCCCGGGCAATGCAAACGACTATCTGTCTTTGCCCAATGTTGTCTGTGCCGGTGGCAGTTGGGTCGCGCCCGCCGATTTGCTCAGGGGCGAAAAATGGGATGACATCACCGCCCTGGCCCGCGCCGCCGCCGCACTGCCCCGTTAGAACTGGCCCGGTAGAAATACCGCGTCAGGATTGCGGGGCAATGCGCGCCGCACGCCCGCCGCGCCGCTTGCCTGATGCGGTGGTTTTTTGCAATCCTTGCGTCAAAACTTTGCTCATCGGGTGATCCGGCTTTCCGGCCCCGTAATGATCCAAAAGCGTGCGGATCGCGGGGCCGGTGTTGGCATCCAGTGGCATCGACAACGCCCAATCCAGCAAGATTGAACGGCACTCGCCCTCGGTGATGCCCTCGATCAAATAGGATTCCCGAATAAGCCCCTTGCGGTCGTTTTCGTGCAGGTTCATCTGTGCCACTCCCATGTGCGCCGCAGGTTCAGCATTTTTGCGGCCATTCGTCTAGGGCCGCGTCAATTATTTTTGCCGCAGCTTCGATTTTATTGCGCAAGCTTTCCCCAAGCGCCGCGATGCCCTTGGCGCCGGTTTCGCGCATCAAAAACTCCTGCGCGCCCTGCCCCAGCCTGTTCACATCAAGATCGTCAATCGCCAAAAGCCGCGAAAAACTGTTGATCTTGCTCAGTAAATCATAGGTTTCAGCCAGCGATGTCGCCGCATCTTCGGCAAGAAAACCGGCGCTGACGCCGACCTGCAATTGCGATCGGGTCAACCGTTCGGTGCTGGCTGACAACAGCGCGCCGCATTGCGCGACCAGTTCGATATCCATCATCCGCCCCCCGCCAGATTTGCCATCCCACAAGCCGCGCGCAGGTTTTGCCTCGGCCAGGCGGCGGCGCATATCCTGCACCTCGGCCACCACGGTCGCACCGGTTGATTTTGCAGCCAAAACCGCGGCGCGAATTTTTTCAACCTCGGCCCCCACCGACGCGGCCCCCGCCACGGCGCGGGCGCGGGTCAGGGCCAGATGTTCCCATGTCCAGGCCTCGTCCATTTGGTAGGATTGAAACCCCGCCACCGAAGTTGCCACCGGCCCTTGCCGCCCCGACGGGCGCAGGCGCATGTCAACCTCATACAGTCGGCCCTCGCCGGTGGGCGCGGTGATCGCGGTGATAAATGCCTGCGTCAGACGGGCATAATAGGGGCGAACCGACAAGGGGCGCGGCCCGTCGGAGGCCTCAAACCCGTCGGGGTCATAAATGACGATCAAATCCAGATCCGACAGGGCATTGATCCGCCCGGCACCCAGACTGCCCATGGCAATCACCGCCGCGCCACGACCGGGTTGCGGGCCGTGACGGCGGGCAAAATGATCCGCGACAAAAGGCCAAAGTGCCGCCAAAATCGCCCCGGCCAGATCGGCGTATTGCTTGGTGGCATCTGTTGCACTGATCAGGCCACGCAAATGATGCACGCCAATCCGGAAATGCCAATCCTTGCGCCAGCGCCGCGCCGCGTCCAGCATCAATTCGTAATCTTTTGCCTGAACCAATTGCCGCGTCAGTTGTTGGTGCAACTCGTCGGCATCGGGCCAGGGTTCAAAAAAACCCCCGTCCAGAACCGAATCCAAAACCGACGCATTTTGCGACAGATATTGCGCCAGCCCGTGACTGGTTGTGCAAATATCCACAAATAAATCCAGTAAATGCGTGTTGGATTCAAACAGTGAAAACAATTGCACACCGGCGGGCAGCCCTTGCAAAAATGTTTCAAAATGGCCCAAGGCCTCGGCCGGATCATCGGCGCGTTCAAGGCGTTGCAAAATCAACGGGCGCAGGCGATGGAATATCCGCGCCGCGCGATCGGTGCGCAGGGCGGGCATGGCCAGCCAACGTTCGGTACGCGCTGCCATTTTTGGTGAAATCGGCGGTGCCACCGCGCCAGTGCCCGGTGCAAAAAACGGCTCGGTCAGGGTTGCCACTTGCGACAGGCGATCCATCAAATCACGGCGCAAGTCCTGCGTGGTTTCATGGCCGGTCAAACAGGCCAGCCGGTCAAATTCATCCGCCGTTTTAGGCAGGCTGTGGGTTTGTGCATCGCGCATCATCTGCAAGCGATGCTCGACCTCGCGGTGGGCGCGGTAATGGTCGGTCAGGTGCGCGGCCTCGCCCTGATCGATCCAGCCTTTTTGCGACAAAGCGTGCAACCCGGCGACGGTTTCGCGGCTGCGCAGGGTCAAATCCCGCCCCCCTGCGATCAACTGGCGGGTTTGGGTGAAAAACTCGATCTCGCGAATGCCGCCCTGCCCCAGTTTCATGTTGTGGTTCTCAAGCGTGATCGCCCCGTGCAACCCTTTGTGATCACGAATCCGCCCGCGCATGTCATTGGCGTCCTGCACCGCGGCGAAATCCAGATGCCGCCGCCAGACGAAAGGCGACAGGCGCTGCAAAAACCCCTCGCCTGCCCTGATGTCGCCCGCACAGGCCCGCGCCTTGATGAACGCGGCGCGTTCCCAGGTGCGCCCGACACTTTCATAATACCGCTCGGCCACCTCCATCGCCAGACACACCGGTGTTACCGAGGCGTCGGGCCGCAGCCGCAAATCGGTGCGAAAAACATAGCCATCAACGGTGTTTTCCTGCATGATTTTGGTCACCATACGGGTAATTTTGATAAACCGGCCGCGCACATCACTGTGGGTGTCGGGTGCGTATTGGCTGGAATCAAACAGGCAAATCACATCAATGTCGGAGGAATAATTTAATTCATGCGCGCCCATCTTGCCCATGGCGATCACCACCATGCCCGCCGCATTGGCAATGTCGGCTTCGGTCTTGTCGGGCAAAAATTTGCGGCGAATATCGGCGGCGACCTGTTGTTGCAGCGCGACATCCAAGGCCCGATCCGCCAATGCGGTTAACGCGCCGGTCACCTTTTCCAAGGGCCAGACGCCGGCCAGATCGGCCAGCCCCGTGAACAACGCCAGCCGTCCCTTGGCATCACGCAGATCACGCATCAAATTTGTGCTTGTCGGGTTCAAATGCGCCAAAAGTGGCGGCAATACCTGATCGGGATCCTTGGCCACCGCCTGTGACAACCACGCCGCATGTTTGCCCATAAGGGACGCCAAATAGGGGCTGGATCCCGCCGCCGCAAACAGCAAATCGCGCATTTCGGTATCAAACTCACCGGGCAAATCACGCCCCAACAGGCCAAGTTCAGGATCATAGGCGCGGATTTGGCGGGTGATGTGGTTGGCAAAACTCATGGGGCAGGATGATCCGATGCCGCCGCCGTGGTCAAGCCATTGTAGACGGGGTGGAAAAATGTTTTTCTGGGTAAAAATGTAAGGGCTGCCAAATGGGTAAAAGTTTAAATCGGGTGAAAGCAGCCCTTACCGCCGCCTGGGGCACCGCCGATGTACTGGCGATGGAAAAACCAACGCGCACGGCGGCTTTGGCGGCGGATGCGGTGGGTTGTGAAACCGATCAAATCGCCAAATCCATCTTGTTTCAAGGCCATGACAGCGGCGCGATCTATCTGTTTGTGACCGCGGGCGGCAACGAGGTTTGCCCTGACAAGGCCAGGCGACTGGTGGGTGAAAATCTGGATAAGGCCGACGCGCCCACCATCAGGCGGGTGACCGGATTTGCCATCGGTGGCGTTTCCCCGGTGGGGCATCTTACACCGCCGCGCGGCTTTTTTGATCCCCGATTGCTGGATTTACCTCTTGTCTGGGCCGCTGCAGGCACGCCAAACCATGTGTTTTCCAGCCCGCCAGACAGGCTTTTGGCACTTTCCGGCGCTAAACTGGCTGATTTCACACGATAATTGCAAAAATACACCTGCCAAGGCTTGTACTACGATTTTGCTTGCCTATCTATGTTAATGTGAATAACATTTACATACTGAAGCCAAAGAAACCCAATCGGCCAATATCCCGCCGACCCATAACAAGGAGACTTTAATGAGCACCGTTGCAACCTGGCCCAGCCAAGCAGAAACTTGGCTAGATGAGCGCGGGAAACCCGCCTGGATCGTCGCAATGATCCTTGGATTTATCTTTTTCTGGCCCGTTGGCCTTGCCCTACTTGCTTATATGATCTGGAGTAAACGCATGTTTAATGGCTGTTCATCAAAACGCCGCCGCCCCCGCCGCAGCGACGATTATTCGGCGCCTCGCGGCGCGCATCGCACGCCAGACACTGGAAACCTAACCTTTGACACCTATAAGGCCGAAACCCTGGCGCGCTTGGAAAGCGAACAGGCCGCCTTTGAGGCCTTCCTTGAACGTCTGCGCGACGCCAAGGACAAATCCGAATTTGACGATTTCATGGACGAACGTGCGGCCAAGGCGAAACCAACCCGCCTTAAAAGCCAGGACCAAGACGCGGATTGATCACCCATCACGCGTAAACCAACCAGAGGGGCCGCATTGTTGCGGCCTTTTCTTTTGTAAATGTAGAAAACACCGCAGAATGAGCGGTTTTTGGCACGTTATTGTGACAATTGAGTAAAAAAAACAGAAACTTGTTGGCGCTTTGCTAAGGAATTGTTAACTTTCAGTGTCCGATAAATGAACTGATTATGCGCCATAGTTTACCTCTTGCCCCACAGTTCTATGTAACTGCCCCGCAACCTTGCCCCTATTTGGACGGGCGCATGGAACGTAAGCTGTTTACTTCATTATCCGGTGATCACGCAAAAATGCTGAACGACAGCCTGTCAAAACAGGGATTTCGTCGCAGCCAGAACGTGCTGTATCGCCCCTCCTGTTCTGATTGCTCGGCCTGTTTGTCGGCACGCATTCGTGTGGCCGATTTCACCCTGTCCAAATCGCAACGTCGAATCAAACGCCGAAATCATGCATTAACCCGCGAGGCGACATCGCCTTGGGCAACCGAAGACCAATATGCGTTGTTTCGCCGTTATCTGGATGCCCGCCACGCCGAGGGCGGCATGGCCGACATGGATATTTTCGAATTTGCCGCGATGATCGAAGAAACCCCGGTTCGCAGCCGGGTGATTGAATATTGGCACGAAACAGCGGAGGCCGCCAAATCATTGTCGGCGGTTTGCTTAACCGACGTGTTGGATGATGGCCTGTCGATGGTATATTCTTTCTATGACCCCGAAATGACACGCAATTCCTTTGGTACGCATATCATTTTGGATCACATTGAAATCGCGCGCGAGGCCGGATTGCCCTATGTCTATTTGGGATATTGGGTGCCCGGCAGCCCGAAAATGGCCTATAAAGCCAATTTTTCGGCCCTGGAAATCTATCGTGGTGGTAAATGGTGCAATTTGCAGGATCCGCAAAAAATCAGCGCCGATCCACATCCACTGTCAAATGATCCGATTGCCGAACAGGTGGCCAAAATCCACCTACCTGATTCGCGCCCGACAACCTAGCGCTGATACAACGGCTTTAATTGACTACAGGCGGTTTTTAACAATTCCGCCGCCCGCGCATCACGCCCGGCGGTATGCATGAACCCGTGGCCATAACCTGCGGCATCAACCACATGCACGCGCCGCCCCTGTTTTTCTGCCCATGCCGCCAAGCCGCGACTGTCGTCAGCCAAGGGATCGTTTTCCGGGATCAACAAGGTTAATGGTGCGCCAAGGGCGGCAAAAGTCGAGGTGAAATTTTCCGGCGTATTAGGGCCAAGGCGATCATAAAAAGCGGCCACATCTTTGGCGGACAAGCCCGGCGTTGTCGGGCCAAGGCGGCGCAAACTGTCGCTGTCGCGCAGACCAAATGCCCCATAAAGACAGATAACCTGTTCGATTTGGCCCCTTTGGCGGGCGTTCAATCCCGCCTCGGCCCAAAGCGCCATGGCCGCACCCGCGCTGTCACCCGCCAGCGCCACCCGAAGCGGGGTATCAAAGGGGGCAACACGGCCTTGCAAAACCGCATTGACCGCCATCACCGCATCAACCTTTTGTGTCGGAAACTGATGCTCGGGCGCCAGTCGGTAACTGGCGGAAATCACATGTCGGCCAGACACTTTGGCCAATACGGCACATAGGGTGCGGTGGGTGCGTGGCGAACCGACCATCCATGCTCCACCGTGAAAATACAAGATCGGCGTGCTTGACCTGATTTCCGAAGGTGAAAACAGCAATCCACCAACGCCAAGAACAGAAAACCGTTTTACATCAACATCTTTTGGTGCATCTTTAATGTATTCTTCACGCTCGCCAGCATAGGCTTTGCGCAGGCTGTTCACGTCATCAGACGCCCAATCCAGATCAAGTTCTGGTGCTTTGCTCATAGGTAATCAGATCGGCTGAGCGAATATTTTGCCATCTTTTCATTCAAGGTTCGGCGCGGCAAAGACAGCTCTTCCATCACGCTGGCGATCGAACCGCGATGGCGACGCATGGTATTGTCGATCAACATTTTCTCAAAGGCTTCGACATATTCTTTCAACGGTTTGCCATCGGTGGCAATTGCCGGTTGCGCCGGGTCATTTTCAGCCATCAAAAGCGATGAAATCGATCCCGATCCGCGTCGATTTTGCAAAATCGCCCGTTCGGCCACGTTGATCAGTTGCCGCACATTGCCGGGCCAGGGGGCTTGCAGCAATTGCGCCGCCTCCTGAGCGGAAACATCGGGGGCATCACAGCCGTATTCCTCGGCATATTGCTGTGAAAACCGGTTGAACAGCGTCAGCACATCCTCGCCGCGCTGGCGCAACGGCGGCATGCTGAGTTTCATCGCCGCCAGCCGATAAAACAGATCAGGGCGCAAGGCGTCTTCGCAGGTTTTGTTTTCTTCGGCCAGATTGCAAATCGCAATGATCCGCGTTTCAACCGACGCGCCCTGTTCGTTGATAAAGGTTAACAAACGCGCCTGAAGATGCCCGGGCAATGCCTCTATATCCTCAAGCAACAGGGTGCCGCCTCGGGCCTCCTCGACCAAAGGCAGGCTGCCGTCTTCGGTGGGCCCAAACAGCTTGGCGGCCAGATTATCCGCCTCAAAGGCCGCACAGGACAACAGCACAAATTTCTTGCCCGCCCGCGGCCCCACCGCATGCAGCGCGTGGGCCACAAGGGTTTTGCCGGTACCGGTTTCACCCTCGATCAGCACATGGCCGTCGGCTTGGCCAAGGTCAAGAATATCCTCGCGCAACCGATCCATCACCGGCGACGAACCGATCAGTTTACGGATCAAAACCGTGCCATCGGACAATTCACGCCGCAACGCGCGATTGTCCAGCGTCAGGCGCCGTGCCTGGGTGGCGCGTTTGGCCAGTTCGGTCATGCGATCGGGGTTAAAAGGCTTTTCCAGAAAGTCATAGGCCCCAATGCGCATTGCCTCGACCGCCATCGAAACATCGCCGTGGCCGGTGATCATGATCACCGGTAAGGCACTGTCCATGCTCATTAATTTTTTCAAAAACGTCATGCCATCGATGCCCGGCATTTTGATGTCGCTGACAACGATGCCCGGATACCCCTGCCCCAAAACCTTGAGCGCCGCCTCGGCCGAAGGGTATGTTTCGGTTTCAAATCCCGACAGTGCCAGCCACTGGCTGATTGATTGGCGCATATCCTGTTCATCATCCACAACGGCGATTCTTATTTTATCTGACATTATATTTTACTCCGCTGCCTCTGTTTTCATATGGTGTAGCGGCACTTGAATTTCAAATACCGCGCCGCCGTTTTCTGCATTTCGACCGGTTAATCGCCCACCAAGATCGGTGACGATGCCGCTGGAAATCGCCAACCCCAGGCCGACACCCTCGCCCGGGCTTTTGGTGGTGTAAAATGGTTCAAATACTTCGTCCAGATTTTCGATCCCAGACCCGTTGTCACGCACCGACAATATTGCCATTTCACTGGCATACAAAAGGATTTCCAGACGCCGGTTCGGCTGATCCTGCATGGCGTCCAGCGCATTGCGAAACAGGTTGATGATGACCTGTTCCAGACGAATGCGATCAACCATGATCAAGACCGGTTCCTTGGGCGATCGATTGATGATTTCTACATCCATTTTGTTCAGCTGAGGTTCCATCATGGTCAGGGCCGAGGATACCGCGTCGCGCATATCCAGCACCTCAAAGGCGTCACCGCCCTTGCGCGCATGCGCCTTGAGTTGCCGGGTGATTGACCCCATGCGATCAATCAAATCGTCGATGCGCTGGAACGATGACATCGCCTCTTCGGGGCGGCGGCGTTGCATCAACAGCTTGGCCCCCGCCAGATAAGTTTTCATCGCCGCCAGCGGTTGATTCAACTCATGGCTGACGGCGGCGGACATTTCCCCCAATGCCGCCAGTTTTGACGATTGCGCAATCGTCTGTTCCGCGACTTGCAAGGTTTTTTCCACCCTTTCGCGTTCGGCGATTTCGCGTTTCAGCGCCAGGTTCAAATTGCGCAATTCCGTGGATTCTTGTTGAAAAAATAAAGACTTAGATAATGCCCGGCGGGACAGCATGTAAAACACAAAGGTCAGCAACAGGGCAAAACCCATGATTTCCAGCGCCAGCACGCCGTTCACCCGTTCGCGCACTGACGAATAGCTGGTGAAGGTGGATAATTGCCAGCCCTGAAACGGCAATCGAATATCGTGCCGCATCACGGATTGGCCCAGAAAATAGGCATCCGGCGGGAACCCCTGCCAGCCTGCCGTGGCCTCGAATGCCCGGGCAATGGCCGAAGGCGGACTGGCGCGTTGCAGGGCATCCTCAACGGTTAACCCCCGCCAGCGCGCTTCGGTCGTCAGAATGACCCGGCCTTCGGAATTGGTCAGCAATACCGCGTCAGTAGATCCGGCCCAGCGATTTTCAAATTTGTTCAAATCAACATGGACAACAATGACCCCGACACGATCCTTTTCAAACTGGATGGTCCGCGAATAGGTAAATTCAAACGCGCCGGTTTCAAGCTCGGTGGCGTTAAAAACCGTGTCGTTGCTGCGGGTTGCGCTGACAAAAAACGGCGCGCCGCGAAAATTGCTGCCCAACAGGGTTCTGTCGGTGGCCGCCACGGTACGCCCTTCACTGTCCAAAAGGATCAACGAGGCGACACCGGTTTCTTCTTGATAGGTGATCAGCCGCTGGGAGGTGGCCCCAAATTCATTGCTGTAAAGCGCGGTAATCAGCGCCGGATCACGGGCCAGCAACAGGGGAATGACCGCCACACGTTGCAGTTCAGAAACGATATTGCCTGAATACAGCGCCGAGCGCACCTCGGTCTGGGTGCGGGTGGCCACGGTGAACCGTTCGGTCATCCACAGGTTGGTGACCCAAACCGTAGTGACCGCCAGCCCCACAAGCAACATGATGACCATCCGCACCATCCAAGAGGTACGGCGATCAGTATAGGCCTGATAGCTTTCGGTTTCTGCGTTCATGCCCCCAGTTTAGGGCCAAGCGCCCCATGACGACAAGCACATCCGGTCGTTTAGGCGGGGATCAGCGCATTTATCAGGTTGGCAAACATTGGCGCACCATCGGTGCCACCATGGGCGGGTTCGGCCATGCGTTCCGGGTGCGGCATCATTCCCAGAACGCGGCGGTTGGGCGAAAAGATGCCAGCAATATCGCCCATCGCCCCGTTGGGGTTGTCGCTATAGGTAAAGGCCACGCGCCCCTCGCCCTGCAACATCGCAAGGGTGTCGGCGTCGGCGGTGTAATTCCCTTCGTGATGGGCAATCGGAATGGTGATTTCCTGGCCGGTTTTATAGCCACCGGTAAAGGCGCTGTCGGTGTTTTCCACCTTTAGACCAACGTTTTTACAGATGTATTTCAACCCGGCATTTTGCAACAGGGCACCGGGCAAAAGCCCGGTTTCGGTCAGTATTTGAAAGCCGTTGCAAACCCCAAAAACATGGCCGCCCGCATTGGCAAAATCCACGACGGATCGGCAAATTGGCGAACGGGCCGCGATCGCGCCGCAGCGCAGGTAATCACCAAACGAGAACCCACCAGGCACGCCGACAAAATCCAGCCCTTTGGGCAAATCGGTGTCTTTGTGCCAGACCATCGTCACCTCGGCGCCGGCCTTTTCAAGGGCGACGGCCAGATCACGATCACAGTTTGATCCCGGAAATACGACGACGGCGGCGCGCATCAGATCAATTCCACCGTATAGCTTTCGATCACCGCATTGGCCAACAGCTTGTCACACATCTGTGCCACACTCGCCTCGGCCTTGGCCTTGTCGGTTTCCGCCAGATCCAGCTCGATCACCTTGCCTTGGCGCACGCCGTTGACCCCCTCAAAACCAAGGGTTCCCAGCGCATGGCGCACAGCGGCCCCCTGTGGATCAAGAACACCGTTTTTTAACATGACGTGAACGCGGGCTTTCATCGGGAAACCTTTCAGTTGATCAGGGTGGGCTTGGTAACAGGCGGGGTGTTGGGCTGTAAAATCCCCAAGCGGTGGGCAACCTCGGTATAGGCATCGGCCAGATCGCCCAAATCACGGCGGAATACATCTTTGTCCAGCTTTTGGCCGGTTTCCATATCCCACAGGCGACAACTGTCGGGGCTGATTTCATCGGCCACAATCAAATGCTGATACTCATTATCCCAAACGCGGCCGATTTCGATTTTGAAATCCACCAGTTTGATGCCCACACCATACATGATGCCGGACACAAAATCATTTACCCGCAAGGCGATGGCAACAATATCGTCCAAATCCTGTTGGCTGGCCCAGCCAAGCGCCACAACATGTTCCTCAGCAACCAAAGGGTCACCCAGCTTGTCGTCTTTGTAGCAAAATTCGACGATCGGGCGCGGCAGCGGCGTGCCTTCTTCGATGCCCAGACGTTTGGAAAATGACCCGGCGGCGATGTTGCGCACGATCACTTCGAGCGGCACAATTTCGACATGACGGATCAATTGTTCGCGCATATTCAGGCGCTTGATGAAATGGTTCTGCACCCCGATGGATGCCAGCCCTTTCATAAAAAACTCTGACAGGCGGTTATTCAACACGCCCTTGCCATCAATAACCGCCTTTTTTTCGGCATTGAACGCGGTGGCGTCGTCTTTGAAATATTGCACCAAAGTGCCCGCTTCGGGGCCTTCGTATAAAATTTTGGCTTTGCCTTCGTAAAGTTTTTTGCGACGCGCCATATCAGGCCCCAATCCATTAGGCGGGAACAGCCCCGCAGGTTGTCTTGCGCTATAAGCCAAAGGGCATCGCGGGGCAAGAAGGTCAAAATGGCGCAAGCAAATAAGCCAGCTTTGTTCAACAGCCCCTTGAAACGGCGGGGTGGCTTTGTCATATCAATGGAAAGACATTCAACACGGAGAACCACGATGAACAGCTTTGACGATCGCGAAAACACCTTTGAAGCAAAATTCGCCCATGACGCGGATATGCAGTTCAAGGCCGAAGCCCGACGCAATAAATTGTTGGGTCTTTGGGCGTCTGAATTGATGGGCAAAACCGGCGACGAGGCCGACGCCTATGCGCGCGAAGTGATCAAGGCCGATTTCAAAGAAGCAGGCGACGATGATGTGCTGCGCAAAGTGGCCGCCGATTTGGGTGACAAATCTGACGCGACAGCCATTCGCGCCAAAATGACCGAATTGATGGCACAAGCCAAAGCCGAGTTGATGAAAGAACTGTAAACACTTCGGTTTGCGGATGTCATCAGGGCCGCGCCTTTGCTGCGGCCCTTTTCATGCGTGCACTTAATAATCATTATGCAAATTATGAATTTGCCTCATCCCGGTTTGCCTGTCACACGCGCGACTAAACCACTCAAAAACGGACCCGAAAACATGAGCAATCTTCTGGAAAAATTACTGTCGGAACGCGATTGGCTGTTGGCCGACGGGGCGACGGGGACAAATCTGTTCAATATGGGTCTGACGGCGGGGGATGCGCCTGAATTGTGGAATGACACCGCGCCGGAAAAAATTCGTGCGCTTTACAAAGGATCCGTGGATGCCGGTTCCGACATTTTTCTGACCAACACTTTTGGCGGTAACGCCAGCCGGATGAAGCTGCATGATGCGCAATCGCGGGTGTTTGAACTGAACCAGAAAGGTGCTGAGATTGGCCGTGAAATCGCCGATGCCTCGGGTCGGCAGATTGTGGTTGCAGGCTCTGTTGGCCCCACCGGCGACATCATGGTGCCGATGGGCACGCTGACGTTTGAAAGCGCTGTGGAAATGTTTCACGAACAGGCCGAGGGGCTGAAGGCGGGTGGTGCTGATGTGGCATGGGTCGAGACAATTTCGGCGCCCGAAGAATTTCAAGCCGCCGCACGCGCCTTTGAATTGGCGGGTATGCCTTGGGTCGGCACGATGAGTTTTGACACCGCCGGGCGCACCATGATGGGGCTGACTTCGGCGGATATGGTCAAGATGGTTGAAAAACTGCCGAACCCACCGCTGGCCTTTGGGGCAAACTGCGGTGTTGGGGCCTCGGATCTGTTGCGCACGATTTTGGGCTTTCAGGCATCCGGGCCGCAATTGCCTGTTATTGCAAAAGGAAACGCCGGCATCCCGAAATATGTTGACGGCCACATCCACTATGATGGCACGCCTGAATTGATGGGCGAATATGCGGTCATGGCGCGAAATTGCGGCTCGAAAATCATCGGTGGCTGTTGTGGCACCATGCCGGCACATTTGGTTGCGATGCGTGCGGCGCTTGAAAACACCCCGCGCGGCGACGCACCGACTTTGGATCAAATCACCGCCGTTTTGGGTGGTTTTTCCTCGGCCAGCGACGGTACCGGCGATGACGAACCCGCCCCCACCCGACGCAACCGGCGAAATCGCGGCTAACTGTGGCAACCTTGGTCGGGGAAAACCCGTCCTATGTCGCAAATGCATCAGATCGATTGTGAATTTTTGCGCACTAGATGGAACTTAGGTTACCATTTTACTGAAGGACGCACGCCATGAGCGACGAAGACGAAATCATCCTGTCCGATCTGCCCGACGACGAGCTTGTGCAACAGATGTTCGATGACCTCTATGATGGTCTGAAAGAAGAAATCGAAGAAGCGGTACATATTCTGCTGGATCGCGGCTGGGAACCTTATCGCGTGCTGACCGAGGCGCTGGTTGGCGGCATGACCATCGTTGGCCACGATTTCCGCGATGGTATCCTGTTCGTGCCAGAGGTTTTGCTGGCCGCCAACGCGATGAAGGGTGGCATGTTCATCCTGAAACCGCTTTTGGCTGAAACCGGCGCGCCACAAGTTGGCAAAATGGTCATCGGCACCGTCAAAGGCGACATCCACGACATTGGCAAAAACCTTGTGGGCATGATGATGGAAGGCGCTGGTTTTGAGGTCATCGACCTTGGCATCAACAATTCGGTTGAAAAATATCTGGAAGCGATGGAAGCTGAAAAACCCGATATTCTGGGCATGTCGGCCCTGCTGACCACAACCATGCCTTATATGAAAGTCGTGATCGATACGATGATCGAAAAAGGTATCCGCGACGATTACACCGTTTTGGTGGGTGGTGCGCCGTTGAACGAAGAATTTGGCAAGGCCATCGGGGCCGACGCCTATTGTCGTGATGCCGCGGTTGCCGTTGAAACCGCCAAGACATTCATGGCCCGCAAGCACAATCAGGCAACAGCGGCACATTAGGCCCTGACAAGGGCTGAACCTGAAAGAATTGACTGTGTTAAATGATGACACACTGACAAATGAAGGGCTGGCCGCCACCGGGGCCGGCCCTATTTTGTTATTGGCTTGCGGTGCATTGGCCCATGAAATTCTGGCGCTAAAGCGGCTGAACGGTTGGGATCATATGGATTTGACCTGCCTGCCCGCCAAGCTGCATCTATACCCCGAAAAAATCACCGGGGCGGTTGCGGAGGCGGTGAAAAAACATCGCGCGAAATACGACCAGATATTTGTACTATATGCCGATTGCGGCACCGGTGGTTTGCTGGCCGCCAAATGCGCCGAACTGGGCGTTGAAATGTTGCAAGGGCCGCATTGTTATTCGTTTTTCCAGGGCAATGATGATTTTGCCTCGAAAATCGACGATGAATTCACCAGCTTTTATCTGACCGATTTTCTGGTGAAGCAATTTGATGCTTTTGTCTGGCGGCCCATGGGGTTGGACAGGCATCCGGAATTGCGCGACATGATTTTTGGCAACTACACACAATTGGTGTATCAGGCGCAAACCAAAGACCCGAAACTGGAAGCCAAAGCCCAGGAATGCGCCCGCCGGTTGCAACTGGATTATGTTTACCGGTTCACCGGCTATGGCGATCTGGGCAAGGCGATGCAGGATTTCACCCGGCTCAAGGACGCTGCAAGCTAGGGTCATGGTCGTGTTTTTCCCGCCATTGCCCCCGCCAAAATCTGCCGCTACCACAGGGCATGATTTTTCCGCGTTTTGTTTTAACAGGCTTGCTGTTTCTTGTTGCTCTGTCAGGGGCGCTGGTGGCTTTCCGCCTTGGCATGCCGATGCCGTTCATGATGGGCAGCCTGCTGACGACCGCCTTGGCCATCGCGCTTTTCCCACAAGGTTTTCCTGAAAGATACGTGTTTGCGCCGCGCCTGCGCACCGTGATGTTGGCGGTCATCGGCGTGGCGATCGGGGCGCAAATGACGCCCGAAATCGTCGCCCGCGCGCCTGAAATGGCGCTCAGCCTGTTGGGCGTTTTACTGTTTGTCCCGATCGCCCACGGGATGAATTATGTCATTCTGCGCCGGTTTGCGCAGTATCCGCCAAACGACGCATTGTTTTCCGCCTCGCCCGGTGGTTTTGTCGAAAGCATTACCTTGGCCGAAGAATACGGCGCGGATGTCAAGCGGGTGACGATCCAGCATTTTTTACGGGTCATTCTGGTGATCCTGATCGTACCTTTGGCCTTGTCGATCTATTTGGGCCACCCGATTGGCGTGGCGCGGGGCAATGTTCTGGCCCTGCAATTTGTGCCCCCGGTGCAAATTGCCCTGATTGCCAACGTCGCTTTGGCGGGGTTCCTGTTGGCGCGGTTTTTGCGCATTCCGGCGGGTATGTTAACGGGGCCACTGTTTATCGCGGCCCTGATCGCGGGGTTTGGCGGGCCGGATTTATCGGTGCCCACATGGTTTGTGGCCTTGGCCCAAGTGGTGGTTGGTACCGCTTTGGGTGTGCGTTTTCAAGGCCTTACCCGCAAACAACTGGTGCAATCAACATGGTGGTGTTTGATCACGGTGATCGCCATGCTGGCACTGGCGGCGGTCTTTGCAAACGCGCTGCACCGGATCAGCGGGCTGTCGTTTGAAAGCGTTTTTATCAGCTATGCCCCCGGTGGTTTGACGGAAATGGGGCTGATTGCCCTGTCATTGTCGGCCAATTCGGCGGTGGTGGTTTTTCATCACTTGCTGCGAATTATTGCCACCGTTCTGCAAATGACGCTGTACCTGAGGTATCGCCGCAACCGGCGCGTCTAGGCCTGTGCGGCGGCGGCAATCGCGCGAATGCGTTCAATCATCGCCCGCAGCCCGTTGGATCGTTGCGCCGACAAATGATCGGTCAATCCAAGGCGCGCCATTTCAGTGGCTGCGTCCACCTTTGACACCTCAGCCATGGTCAACCCGTTGTAAAGAGTGTGTAAAATTGCAATCAACCCCTTGACAATCATCGCGTCACTGTCACCATCAAAGCCAAATATGGCCCCCGCCCCCTGCCCGTCAACAACCGGTACCAGCCACACTTGGCTGGCGCATCCTTCAACTTTGGTTGCCGGAATTTTCTGATCCTCGGCCAGTGGTGCCATGGCGCGGCCCATATCGATGACATGGCCATAGCGGTCTTCCCAATCATCCAGAAACTCAAAGGTTTCCACCAATTCTTCAAATTCTGCGCGCGCCATTTGACCATCCAAAGCAATATCTTTTGCCCCAGATAAGCGTGCATTGCGGCCCCGTCCACCCCAAGGGGGGTGTTGACCCGAAAAATGCCCCGTCTTATGGCTTTTCAACAGGGGCAGCGTGGGATACCCTTAGCAAAACTTTAATAAGGGTAACGGCATGCTAAAGCGCATTTTTCTGTTGATCATCGTCAGTTTGATCGTGACATCCTGTGCGCGTGTTCGCGACAGCCGGATCAACCCGTTCAACTGGTTTGGCAATGATCGCAGCCAAGCCATTCAGGTCGATAAAACCGTTGTTGTGGATTATCGCAACATGGTTGATCAAGTCACGTCTCTGTCGGTTGATCGCCAACCCGGCGGCGCGATCGTCAGGGCCCGTGGATTGCCGCAAACCCAAGGTTTCTGGAACGCCGAATTGGTGGCCCTGAATGATGGTAAAGCGGTCAAAGGCACCCTGTCTTTTGAATTCCGCGTCGCCCCACCCGTGCCCGGCGATGATGCCATCAGCACACCGCAGTCGCGCGAAATTATTGTGGGTTTGTATTTGTCGGATTTCAAACTGGAAGATGTGCGCCGAATCGAAGTAATTGGCGCGCAAAACCGCCGCAGCGTGCGCCGCTAATTTGGGATTTGTCCAGGGCCTGCTCGGGGCGCTAAAGCTGAATGGTGGAAACGGTTTTACCGTTCGCCACAAGGGCAATTTTACCGTCACACAGCCGCAGGGCATCGTCGCCAAAAACCTCACCACGCCAACCTTTAAGCAGCGGCAAATCGCGGGCACCAGAGGCCAGATCGTCCAGATCGGCAGCGTTGCAAATCAGTTTTTGCGCCACCCCGTAACTTTCTGATTTTGCCTTCAAAAGAACCCGCAGCAAATCCGCCAAAGCCGCAGGAACCTGCGCTTTATCGCGGTTTTTTTCGGGTTTTGGCATTTGATCCGCCGCTACGTTTTCCGCCCGTGCAATGGCGGATAAAATACCCTCGGCGATGTCGCCCTTGCGGGCCTCGCGCAACAACAGACGCGAGCGGTTCAAATCATCGATATTTTTGGGTTTGGTCGAGGCCAGTTCTACCAAAGCGTCGTCTTTGAACACCCGGTTGCGTGGCACGTCGCGCGATTGCGCATAGGTTTCGCGAAACGCCGCAAGGGCGGCCACAGCGGCCAAAAACCGCCCCGAATTGGTGCGGGTTTTCACCCGTTTCCACGCCTGCGCCGGTTCCACGATATAGGTGGTCGGCTCGGTCAAGACGGCCAATTCTTCGGTCACCCATTTGGTGCGTTTGGATTTTTCCAGCTCTTTGGCCAAAAATTCATACACCACGCGCAAATGCGTAACATCCGCCAGCGCATAGGTTTTTTGCGCCTCTGACAAGGGCCTGCGCGACCAATCGGTAAAACGAGAGCTTTTATCGACGGTTTCGCGGGCAATTTTGCGCACCAAGGTTTCATAGCCAACCTGATCGCCAAAGCCGCAAACCATCGCCGCAACTTGCGTGTCAAACAACGGGCTTGGAATCACGCCTTCCTCGACGAAAAAAATCTCCAGATCCTGCCGTGCAGCGTGAAAAACCTTGACCACATTTTCATTGCGAAACAGATCGTAAAGCGGCGCCAACGACAGGCCTTTGGCCAAAGGATCGACTAGCACCGCGTTGCTGTCATCGTCACCGGGCATGGCCAATTGCACAAGGCAAAGCTTGGCATAATAGGTGCGCTCGCGCAGAAATTCTGTATCGACGGTCACATAGGGAAAATTCGCGGCCTGAGCGCAGTATTCGGCCAGTTCTTCGGTGGTTGAAAGCGTTCTCATACAGCCTGCTTGTTGTTCTTTTTTACAATTGTCGCGCCTTGATATTGAAAACGGCGGCGCTTGGGAAGAGGCAAGTGATTTGCGGCTTGGCTATCCCAGATAAATCGGGGTTTTGTCGCCCACAGCAAAGCGGCGCAAGACGGCTGGGTACAGGATATGTTCTTGATCCAAGACCCGCGCGGCCAGCGTTTCGGCGGTATCATCTGCCAAAACGCGCACGACCGACTGGCCCAACAAGGGGCCATCATCCAGTTCCGGCGTCACCTCATGCACGCTGCATCCTGCGGTTTTATCGCCTGCCGCCAGCGCCCGCGCGTGGGTGTTCAGACCGCGATATTTTGGCAATAATGACGGGTGGATATTCAGCATGCGCCCCGTCCATTGATCGATGAAATAGGCGGTCAGCACCCGCATAAATCCGGCCAGACAAATCAGATCAATCTGAGCCTCCTGCAAGGGCGCGGCGAGTGCTGCTTCAAAGGCAGCACGGTCTGTTGCAAAGGGGCGATGATCCACCACCGCCGTTGCAATACCCATATCGGCGGCGCGGGCCAGCCCGCCTGCGTCGGCGCGGTTTGACAAAACCAAGGCTGCGCGCGCACCGTGATCACCGGTCATTGATTTTGCCAGCGACACCATGTTGCTGCCACCGCCGGAAATGAAAATGGCCACGCGTTTTGTCACACAAGTTTCCCTGAATAAACCACACCCGGCGTATCGGTGACATGGCCAAGGCGCAGCACGGTTTCGCCCTCGGCCTGTAACAACGCCGCCAAATCATCGGCCCGCGCCGCATCCACCGCCAAGACCATCCCGATGCCCGCGTTAAAGGTTTTCAACAGCTCGGATTGTTCCAATTCTGCCACCTCGACCAGCCATTTGAACACTGGTGGCAAATCCCATGCCGAAAGGTCGATCGCCACACCCATGTTTTCCGGCAAAACCCGTGGAATGTTTTCGGTCAAGCCGCCGCCAGTGATATGGGCCAGTGCATGCACGCCCCCGGCGCGGATTGCCGCCAGACATTGCGTCACATAAAGCCGCGTTGGCGCCAGCAAATGCGCGCCCAGACTGTCGGTGCCAAAGGGGGCCGGATCATCCCAAGACAGGCCAGAACGTTCCACGATGCGGCGCACCAGGGAATAGCCGTTGGAATGCACGCCGTTTGACGCCAAGCCCAGCAAAATATCGCCCACGGCCACATCGGAGGGCAGTTGCGCGCCGCGTTCCATCGCGCCCACAGCGAAACCCGCCAGATCAAAATCACCGCCATGATACATGCCCGGCATTTCGGCGGTTTCCCCGCCAATCAGCGCGCAGCCAGATGCCTTGCAGCCCGCCGCGATGCCCTCGATGATCGTCGCCGCAGCCTCGACCTCCAGCTTGCCAGTGGCGAAATAATCAAGGAAAAATAAAGGTTCTGCCCCTTGGCACACCAAATCATTCACACACATCGCCACCAGATCAACGCCAATGGTATCAAAGTTTCCGGTATCAATCGCGATGCGCAGTTTGGTGCCAACGCCATCCGTGGCCCCGACCAGAATCGGATCGGAAAAACCGGCGCCCTTCAGGTCAAACAGCGCCCCAAAACCGCCAAGGCCAGACATCACACCGGAACGGCGCGTGCTGGCGGCGGCGGGCTTGATGCGATCGACAAGCGCGTTGCCCGCATCAATATCAACGCCAGCGGCGGCATAGGTCAGGGGGGGCTTGTTGGCAGACATTTGCACACTCCGATATCTTGGTTGCGCCTGCTTTATATCAAGCTTTTGACAAAGGAAACCTGTGGCGTTTTGGTTTATCGATTGCGGCCATCAAGCCACGCCCCTAGGGTTGCGATATGATCCATGACCGCCCGCTTTTAGGCATCAGTTTGATGACCGGATTTTGCGTATTGGCCCCCGTCGGTGACGCGTTGGCCAAAATGTTGGTGGTGGGGGTGCCGCTGCTGCAATTATTGTTGGCAAGATTTACTGTGCAGGCGGTTATATTGGTGCCGATCATCGCCCTGACCGGGCAATCGATTGTCATGTCCAGACGCCTGTTTTGGCTGACAGTGGCGCGTACAGGGCTGCATATTGCGGGCATTGCAATGATGTTCGGCTCGCTTCGATTTTTACCGCTGGCAGACGCCATTGCAATTGCCTTTGTCATGCCTTTCATCATGTTATTGCTGGGGAAATATGTGTTGGGCGAAGTTGTGGGCCGGTTTCGGTTGATGGCCTGTGTGGTGGGTTTTGGCGGTACTTTACTGGTCATTCAGCCCAGTTTTGCCACTGTCGGTGCCCCTGCCCTGTTGCCCTTGGGGGTGGCGGTGGTGTTTTCCTTGTTTATGCTGGTCACCCGCAAAATGGCCAAAGAGGTGGGCGCGATTGCCTTGCAGGCGGTCAGCGGTATTTTGGCCAGTGTCGGCTTGGGTATTTTGGCGATATTCACCCGTTCCAGCCCGATCTTTGACCTGACGCTGATCTGGCCCGATGGCCTGACCATGCTGTTGCTGGTGCTGATCGGCACTGTTGGTACCACAGCACATTTGCTGATGACGTGGTCGTTGCGGTTTGCACCTGCGGCGACGCTCGCGCCCATGCAATACATCGAAATTCCCGTGGCCACCTTCGTTGGCTGGCTGATTTTCAACGATTTGCCCAATGGTATGGCGGCGATTGGAATCATCATCACTGTTGCCGCTGGTCTGACGGTGATTTTCCGCGAACAAATGCTGGCCAAGCAGAATAAAGCCGCGATCGGCGCTTGACCGTCAATCAGCCATTGGATAGGCAAATATCCATACTGGGGGCCTGTAGCTCAGTTGGTTAGAGCAGAGCGCTCATAACGCTTTGGTCGCAGGTTCGAGTCCTGCCGGGCCTACCAATTTCACATATGCGCCTAAGACCTATCATTCATCCAAATCGCCCCTAAAAACCATGGGTCGCAATTTGGCCGTCCACGACCTGCCTCTGCCGGATCGCGCGATTGCATGGCGCGACCCGGCATTGCCATCAGGATGCCGGAAAATCGGATTAATTAAAGGCGCAACCCGGCCGCATCCCCAATTTCCGCAGGACCATCGCCGCCGGACAAAAGCTGGTGAACGCGCTTTGGATCAGGTTCAGGCCGACGAATCCGGTCAGTAAAAACCAATAGGGGTTGATCAGCAGGCCAAGCGCCAGACTGGCAAGGATCATGGTTCCGGCAAAGGCCATTACGGCGCGGTCAATCGTCATCGATAGTTTCCTTTAAGGTTATGTCGTTTGAAAGAGGGTCGCAATACAGCCGATACAGCAGTGCCATAACTTCGCGCACCTTGGGGTCGGCCAAAGAATAATAGATCGTTTGGGCGTCACGTCGCACAGCGACCAGACGGTTGTGGCGCAGTTTTGCCAGATGTTGGGACAGCGCAGATTGCCCAAGGCCGACGGCCTGTTGCAACATGCCGACGCTGCTTTCACCTTTGTGCAGTTCGCACAGAATCATCAGGCGATGCGAATTTGCCAGCATCTTCATCAGGCTGGTCACGTCGAGTGAATGTGATTTGAGATCCTTTATATTCATGTTTACTAATTTAGATTTTTCTAATTTACATGTCAAGCGAAAGCCCCGATATTTTTCTTCGCGGTCTAAGCGGCATACCGGTTGCAGCACCCAAAGCCATACCTGCAAAATTTGGAAAGAAATCCAGTCGGCCAACCAGCACTTGCCAGCACTCTAAATGCTGCCCTAGCTGTGGAGTCTCATGAGGTTGTTCACATCCAAGCCTGATCGGCTGATGGGTGTTTTCCTATTTATCCCGGAATGTGGTCTGTGCCAATTGTAA
>Ga0316204_10003452_pt1 | contig 31640 bp, 33 predicted proteins | sample 6monrhotite_MG_2_FD_205661 | JGI IMG/M metagenome (GOLD analysis project Ga0316204, IMG submission 205661) | Microbial mat bacterial communities from mineral coupon in-situ incubated in ocean water Damariscotta River, Maine, United States -... | ecosystem: Environmental > Aquatic > Marine >... | reverse complement strand
AAAACATTTTCATATGGCCGCAGAAAAAGGTCATGGAAAAGCCCAAATGGATTTGGGCGTCGCGTATTACACGGGTAGAGGTGTTGCGCCTGATTCAGCAATTGCATATGCCTGGTTTTATGTTGCCGCTGCAAGCAATGTAAAAGATGCCCGTAAAACAAAAAATAGCCTATATAAAAAGCTCACCGCCGATGATAAAAAGTCAGCCGTTAGTTTGGCTACAGAATATAAACGGAAATATTTCAAGCGACCTTAACGCTAACCATAACCCCGTTTATTACCTACCTTTCATCGGTTTGGACTTTATTTGTGAAATTATTCACGCTAATTTTAACTAGATTAACTAAACTGTTGATAGTACTTAAATTATCTTATCGTTAATGAAACGGATTTGATGCCACAACAAACACAATACACACGTATTTTACTGTCTGTGATTCGCAATAGTCTGTGGCTACCTTTACTGGTGCTACCGGGCCTGATTTCTTCGAGCTACGCAAGTGTAAATCTTGATCTGCTCAATCTCTCCACCAGCCAGACAAATCAACAAATTACCAAACTAGCTCAGCAACGTAAGCTCTATAAGCAAGCCCAACAAGCTTACAAAAAGCGCCACTACCGCCATTTCAGAAAACTTTCTGCAAAGCTAAAAGACTACCCCCTGCAACCTTATCTTGAATATAAAGCATTAATGTATAAACCAGCCGCGCTTAGCAGCAGTCATATACATAAATTTTTACATGAAAATGAAGGCACCGTCATTGGCAGCCGTTTTCGCAGCAAATTAATTAAACATGCTGCTCGTACACAAAACTGGCAAAGATTAATTGATCTTTACCAGCCAGGGTATGGCACCACTGCTCAATGCCACTATTTGAATGCGCTACTTAAAACCAGCCAACAAAGCATCGCTTACCCTAAAATTGAAAACCTGTGGCTTTCAGCTCATTCTTTACCAAAGAGCTGTGACACTGTATTTAATCAGTGGACAAAAGATGGCAATAAAACACCAGAGATTATCTGGCAACGCTTTACTCTGGCCATGTCCGTTAATAACAAACGCCTGGCAAAATACCTGACTCGATCTATGCCCGTGAAAGATGCTGTTATTGCAAAAAAATGGCTGAAAATTCACAAAAAGCCGCAACTCGTAAACACTTCAGAAATGCTTAACATTCAGCACCCGGATAAAAGCGCCATATTACAACATGGTTTAAAGCGATTAAGTTACCGAGATATCACTCAGGCCCTGACAATATTCCATCAGTTAAAAACAAACACTTTTACAGAACAACAAAATGCTGAACTAGTTCGACATTTTGGATTACGCCTGGCGCGTGAACACATGCCAGATGCAGGAATCTGGCTAGCTCGCATCCCCGAAAGTCACGCCGATAAAGACGTTAAACAATGGCGTATACGCAATGCAATTCGCCAGGGCGACTGGGACCTGGTCATTAACAGCATCTCAAAACTGGATACTGATAAACAGACTGATTACCGCTGGCAATACTGGTGGGCCTACGCCAATGAACAAATAGGCAACACCCACGACGCAGCTGGAATATACCAATATTTAGCTAATAAACGCAGTTACTATGGCTTTCTGGCCGCCGACCACTTAAACCAGCAATATGCTTTTCAGGACAAACCCGTAGAGCCCACTATTGAAGCTATGAATTTCGTGTTTCAGCAACCTGAAGCACTACGCGCTCGTGAGTTTTACTTTATGGGTGAAATCATCCCTGCCAGACGCGAATGGCATAAACTGATAATGAATATAGATAACGAACAGAGACTCGCGGCTTCAAAAATTGCCCAGGCATGGAGCTGGCACGATCGAGCCATTATTACTATGGGAAAAACACGATATCGCGATGATATTGAGTTGCGCTTTCCACTCCACCTCGATAACAAAGTCTTTAGCTGGTCAAATCAGCGTAAAATAGACCCTGTGTGGACTTATGCCATCATTCGTCGTGAAAGTGCATTTATGTCTGATGCTCGCTCTTCAGTTGGCGCAATGGGTTTAATGCAATTAATGCCTAACACTGCAAGACAGGTAGCAAGACAGTTTAAAATTCGTTACCGAGGTCGCAATAGCCTACTAACCAGCAATACTAATATCAGTCTGGGAACGGGCTACCTTGAGCGCATGCTAAATAAACTTGATCAGCAACAAGTGTTAGCCACCGCTGCTTATAACGCCGGACCACATCGAGTAGAAAAATGGTTACCCGAGCACCATAAAATGGATGCCATAAGATGGATTGAAACCATACCTTTTACTGAAACCCGCGAGTATGTGAGTAATGTTTTAGCCTATATGGCTATTTATGAACACCGCATGAACAGGAAAATCACACGCTTAAGTCATCGCATGCCCCCAGTTCCTTCAAAAAACCCGCAACCACCCGCATCGGCCATTACACAGGCTGTTACACCCACAGACTCAACTCCAGCGACCACTCAATCGCTTGATACAAAATCAAACGACCCATCTTAAAACTATTTTTTCTATATAAAACAAAAAGATACTTGAATTACTTAATCTTTTAGTCTAAGTTTTATATATGAGTCTATCGGTTTTTTTATAAATTAGTCATTCTAATACCCCCTAAATATACCGCTTATAATTTTTTTCCATAAATAACATGAAGTTACTTGCATTACCTTATAAACTAGTCTAACTTTAGATTGTAGGTGTCTGATATTGTGAGTTGGCTAGAGAATACTTCCTATCTCACAGACTAAAGACCCCATTCTCATTCGTGATTTTTGGAGAAATAAAATGAATAATGAAAACAAATTAAGCATCGGTGATCGCGTTCGTATTAAAAGCACTGGCCAGGAAGTTACCGTTGACCAGGTAAGCGCATATGGGTTCAGTGTAATTAAGTTTAATTCTGGTGGTACCTACCGCTTTTTAAACCATAAGCTAGAAAAGCCTGCTACAGCACAAGTAGCCTATAACGCATAAAAATTGTAGCTTTGAGTAACACACCACGGAGGGTGCAAACTCAAGAAACGTGAATATCTGTCGATAATTAAGGTAGGGAGAACTATATCTGTCACCATTATGTCGAATATTCCATTAATACAACAAAATCGGCTACCAGGTTCGTTACAGCTCAGACGTGCTAAAAAAGTCACCTCTAGTGAACAATCTAACGAACATGCGCCTAAGGTGCAACGACGCTTAGAGCGCCGTAAGAACCAGAACCGTCGCAAGAAACAGATTAATATTCGTTTTGATCGACGTTTACGGGGAAACCACCGAAGGAAGCACTTATCAATGCAACAATCCGCTGCAGAACCAGCTGATTTGGACGATAATGTAGGTACGAATATCAATACAACCGCATAACACAGGTTATTTAGACAACATGAACAAATCCATCTCAATACTTGTAAAAGTGATCGTATTTAGCGCTATAACAGCGACAGGTATAGTTTATGTTTTCAACCGTTCCTCTGTAGAAAGCATGAGCACTTATGAAAAACAGGAAATGGTGAAGCCTAATCGCGACAAGTCAGTGATAGACCAGTTTTTTTCAACCGACTCTAACGAGCGTAAAAATGCCGCTGAAAATGATGATGTATCGTTAATGGGCTCTTCAGGGCGATATGATGAAGTTCGCATCGGCAAAAGCAGCGAAGAGTAAAACTCTACTTAACAATTAGAAAAATTATTTCTTTCGCTTTTGAATCAAGTTTTCTATTAATGGCGCACAAATAATATCCAGTGCATGCTGCAGTTGACCACCGGGAATAACAAGACTGTGGCGTTTTGATACAAATGCACCATCTATACGCTGCAAATACTCTTCTATATTATATTCTGACGGATCCTTAAAACTGACCACTACAATACTTTCTTTTTCAGTTGGTATTGCCTGAAGGTCAAAAGGGTTAGACGTATCCACTACCGGCATTCGTTGAAAATTTATATCCGTAATTGAAAATTGCGGCACTATAAAATGAATATAGTCCTGAAGCTGCTCCAGAATATTAACCGTTACCTGTTCGGCAGATTGTTTATAGTTTATTCGGTCATGATGAATGCGCTGTATCCACTCAAGATTAATGGCAGGCACTACGCCTATCAATAAATCCACATACTGCGCCACATTAACACCATTGGTTCTGGCGCTCCGCCTGTCTTTTATTACGGCTTCAGTATTTTCAGATTTTCTGCGAGTCCATGTTTCAGCTACAACACCACCGTGCATGCCTTCATAAAACAAACAATCTGTTTCATTCGCACTTTGTTGCCACTCAGTGAATTCGCCCGCCGCAACATCATGTAGATGCTGGTTCTCAGCCGTTACTTTATAGCGCATATCACAACGCCCGTTTTCCGAGTAACCACTAAAACAATGCTGGAGCTTGGGGAAATCGTTTAATTCAGGACCATAACAACTGAGATTTTTACCCTCAGCTAGCATTTTAGCCATAAAATCCTTAGCTTCAGACTCGGTATAGCGTAAGAAGCCATCACCTTGCAGATAAGCTGCATTGATTTTTTGCCTGAAAAAGATTTCTTTAAAAGCCTGTTGTACGACAGTTGTACCAGCACCGCTAGCACCGGTAACTGCAATAACCGGATGTTGATCTGACATTTTCCGCCTCCACTATTACAGCATTTTATAATGCCCGGTAACGACAATACAACAAGCTTAGCTTCTTACTAATTTCCCCAGACACTAAAATAGATAATAAATATGGCTAGCACCACAATTAGAAATTGCGGACTGGAAACCGTTTTACAAAATCGACACATTTGAGCCATTAACTATTCTTAAATACTGATTGCCAGCTGTCCAGATCAGTAATCGTATCCGAACGCTCACGTAATACCACACCAATCTGAAAGTATTCGCCCACTTCCATTTCTTGGCACCAGCGAACATTTCCAGTGAGAAAATATCTTTTTTGACTCTCTTTTAAAGTTACCCATACATCTAGAACACTATCTAACTTAATCTGTTGATTTAACTCGATTCGTAAACCAGAAGCTGACACATCAATAGTAGAGCCGCATAACGTTTTACCTAATAATCCCGGATTTTCAGATGAAAAAACAATCTTCATATCAAGCGCTTCTTTTAACTCATAACGCATTGAATCACGGCGATCCTCAGCTGTATTTATACTATCCACGTAATTACCTCTTATTGTACCCGGAGCAATGAAAATGAAACCCTATAGAAAAGACAATCTAATTCTGCCTGTTTATGCAGGCTTGAACAGACAATTATAGAAGGTGAAAAACGATTTTGCTGAAAAACAATAACCTAATATGCAGGATATATTCCTGAAATCCCCCCTCCCAAGTACCACCGAAACATCACCAGTTAAAAAGGCTGCATCAGTATATTCACATATTACTTATGACAATGAGCGAGACTTAAAACCTAAAGACTGTTTAATATCCTCCAGAATATAATAACTGGCTGGAACCAACAGTAAACTAACAACCGTTGCAAACATAACACCGAAAGCTAATGAAACTGCCATAGGAATTAAGAATTGAGCCTGCACACTGCGTTCCAGCATTAACGGTGTTAAACCAGCAAAGGTAGTCAGTGACGTTAAAACTATAGGACGGAACCTTGCTGCACCTGCATCACGTATTGCTTGTGTTAACTCAATACCCGCCTCTCGTTTGCGGTTAATATAATCGACCAGCACCAGATTATCATTCACCACTACCCCGGCAACAGCGATCATCCCACTTAAAGACAAAAGACTAATATCCAATCCTAATAACATATGCCCGAGGATGGCACCAATTAATCCAAAGGGGATAGCGCTCATCACCATTAAAGGCTGAGAGTATGATTTAAACGGTATCGCCATTAATGCATAAATACCAATCAATGCCAGAATAAAACCCCGTATCATTGAAGTTACCAGTTCATCCTGGTCTTTCTGCCTACCTGACTTACTCCACGACACACCCGCAAATTGTTTATCCAGATTAATTAAAAAATCTTTATTCAGGCTTTCTTTGATTTGTGCTGGCACAGCAAGGCTCTGATCTACATGTGCACTCACACTAATAATACGCTTTCTATCAACGCGTAAAATTTCAGATGGACTTGATGTATATTCAATATCAGCCACCTCACTTAATGGTACGTCTACGCCATTATTTAAATGAATAAACATTGTCTCTAGAAAGTAGACAGACTGCCGCTGGCCTTTCGGATAACGTATAAACACCCGCACGTCATCTCTACCCCTTTGTATTCGCTGAACCTCTTCACCATAAAAAGCTTGTCTTACCTGACGCGCAAGTAATTTTGCATTAATACCCAAATACTCTGCCTCAGGCTTGAGATGTAAACGTATTTCTTTTTTTCCTGTTTCGTAACTATCCTGAATATCATATACGCCACTATATTGTTGTAACTGCGATTTTAATGCTTTAGCAGCAATAGATAGTTCATTTTCATTTCTGCCGGTAAGATCAATACTTATTTCCGGCCCCGAATCTCTTAAACTTGATTGAAAAGTAAGTTGTGTTGCAGCAGAAATATTGCCTACCGCTTCCCTCCATAAACGTAAAATTTCAGCACTATCTACCTGCCTATCCTCTGATGCACGTAAAGATATTGAAACCTCACCAACATGATCGCCTTTTTTACCACTGTGGTTCATTGCCTGCAAACCAATGGTTGAGATTATATTTTCAATTTGCTCTTCCCCAGTACGTAACTTTAACTGTTGCTTTAACTCCAGTGCAGCCGATTCAATTCGTTCAACTGCAAGTTCTGTTTTATCAACTGGCGTTCCCTGTGAAAAACTAATACTGGCTATGGCAATATCACCTTCAACTTTTGGAAAAAACAACAAATGTATCCAGCCCGCAAATAATACAGAAACAAAAACGATAAACACGCCTACAAAGACAGATAATGTGACATATCGCCAATGTAAAACTTTTAACAGAACAGGACGATAAGTATTCTCAATTAAGTTTTCAAGCCAGTCTGAAAATCGTGTTTGAAAACGAGAAAAACGATTTTCTTTTTTTTCATGGGTTTTAATTGTTGATAAATGTGCGGGCAAAACAAACAGACATTCAGCCAGAGAAAACAATAACGTTAATATGACAACTTGTGGAATCATCATCCATAACCTGCCTTCAGCACCTGGCAGAAATAAAATAGGCATGAATGCTACCACACTGGTTAACACGGCGAATACGACAGGTTTAGACACTTCCTGCGCACCCTCAATCGCACCTTTTAAACCCAGGTTGCCTTTAAGATGATTTTTATGAATATTTTCACCGACCACAATGGCATCGTCGACCACTATTCCTAATACCAGTATAAAACCAAACATAGATATCATATTGATAGAGCCGTCAACATGCGGCAACAACCAGAAAGCACCCATAAAAGAAATAGGAATACCCAGACTAACCCAGAAAGCCAGCCGTAACCTTAAGAACAAAACCAGAATACAAAACACTAACAATAAACCTGTTAACGCATTTCTTATCAATAAATACATGCGGCTTTTAAAATAGCTCGATTTATCCTGCCAAATATTTAACGCAACACCATCTGGCAGTTGTGGTGATTTATTTTTTATATAATCTTTAATACTGTCTGATATTTCCAGGATATTTTGTTCACCAACACGATATACGGTAATTAATAATCCCGGGCTACCGTTAAACTCACCTTTAAATTCGACATCTTCAAAACCATCTACGATATCTGCTACATCAGCCAGCTTAATCGAACTGCCATCCTGATTAGCACGCAAGGTCAGCTTCTCATAATCCTCACCTGTATATGCCTGTGCCTGTGTGCGCAACAACACATCACCGCTATCTGTTTTTAAATGACCTGCAGGTAAATCCAGAGATGACGATCTTACGGCATCGGCCACCTCGTCAAAATTTAAATCATACTCATGTAAACTATTATCAGACAGCTCTATAGATACCTCATAATCTCTTGCATTGATCAGTTCAACCTGGGTTATAGATTTAATTTCCGTTAATTCATCACGCACAATTTCTGCTATACTTTTTAAAGTATGCTCATCCACATTGCCTGAAACCACAACACTCGCAACACTACTCTTAATACTTCTTTCTCGAATTTGTGCACGTTCAGCCTGCTCAGGAAATGTTGATACCGTATCAATACGCGATTTAATTTCATCCATCAGATCACGTGCGTTATAACCGGAATCAATACTCGCAGTAACATTACATACGCCTTCAGCTGCGCTGCTAACCAACTTTCGAATGCCTTCAATATCAAAAATTGATTCTTCTATACGGACACAAACTGTTTTTTCTACTTCCTGTGGCGACGCACCTGGAAAGGCAATACTAATAGTGACTTTATCTAACGATATATTTGGTATGAGTTCTTTGCGTGTTGCCTGCAGTGACAATATACCGGCAACAACTATTAACAGCATGGTCAGATTTGCAGCAACCTGATTTTCCGCAAACCAGGCTATCAACTTATTCATGAGATTTTTTATTACTTAATTGATTAACTGACGATATCAATTGTGGCAACAGCTTCATTCCCTGTAATGGAAAGTCAATTGAGTTAACTATAATTTTGTCACCCTGCTCTATACCTGATGCAACATAAACATGCTTTCTGTCTTTGCTGAGTATTTCAATTTTTCTTTTTTGTAACTGATCAAGTTCATCGACCAGCCATACATTACCCCCATAACGTAATGCAGACCTGGGTAGCATAATTATATTTTTATCTACCCCCGTTAACTCGGCTTTAACAAACATACCAGGTGTTAATGGCGGACGATCTGAAAACAATTCATCTTTTTCATAAGGTGACTCAACTTCTGCCACCAGATAAACCAGACGATTACGAGCATCCAGCTCCCCTTCAGTATGACTCAACACTGCAGACCACTCATATTTCTTCGATGCGTATTGTGCGATCAATTTTATTTTCATACTGTTAACAATTTCCTCATTGTTACGTAGCTTAATACCTAACAACTCTGTTTTTTGCAAACTTAGAGGCAAACGCACAATCACCGTTTCAGTAGAATAAATATCCGCTAATAATGTACCCGAACTCACAAACTGACCAATATCAACCTGTTTGCTAACAACACGCCCGTCAAAAGGGGCCGTTACATTGGTACGCTGCATTTGCAACCTGGCAATTTCAAGATCCGCCTGGGCAGCCTGCAAGTTTGCTTTTGCTTCTGCTAACTGAGGCTCACGTAATGCATACGATGAAGATTTAGAAGGATCACGGCCAATTTGCTGTAAATCATATTTAGCCTGACCCGCTTCAGTTTCAACTCTGATTAACTGTTGCTTTGCTGCCGCTACTTTTGCTTTAGCGCTACTCATAGACAAACGATAATCGGTGTCATCGATACTTAATAACAGCTCGCCTTTGTTAAAAAAACCACCATTAATTTTTAACTTGGCCATATGGGTGATGCGCCCACTAACCTGAGCAACCAGTTTAATAACAGTTTTTGCCTTAACGCTACCCTGAGATACCACAGGCACTGCAACAGGTTTTAAGTTAGCAATAACAAATTCTGCCAGAGGAAAATTTTCTTTACTAACTTTTTTTTCAGCTACAGGCTTAAAGAAATACAGTGAGAATGAGATTCCGATTGCTAGAATAAATACAATGAGAACAATCGGCCATTGTTTTTTGGGGGAATAGCAGTTTTCAGCTTCAACTTTCTGAGCTTGTTTATTATCATTCATATTTTATCATTTTTACTGTCGATATTTATCAACAGCACCTACCCGTCCGTTTCAGACTTATGTGATAATAGCTTCTCAGAATCTTCATCTGGTAATTCCACTTTTTCAATTTTTTCAAATCGCGAGCTAATCTTTCTTGCGGATGTGTTCACTTCATTTACATCCTTACTAGCCTGTTCTATGTGTTTTGACAAATTATCCATTCGTTCCTGGAATCGAGAAAAATCTTTAGACAAGACCATAAGATGTTCCTGAATCAAATGCACTTGCTTACGTGTTGCACTGTCTTTTAAAACAGCACGAGCCGTGGTTAAAACCGCCATTAGTGTCGTTGGAGAAACCAGCCACACTCTGGCGCGCTGAGCCTCCTCAACCAACTCATAATGATGCGCATGTATTTCTGCAAATACAGCTTCAGCGGGTATAAACATAACGGCGCCATCAGATGTTTCACCATTTATAATATATTTAGACGCTATATCGTTAATGTGTTTTTTAATATCTTTCTTGAACTGCTTCTCAGCTAGCAGCCTGTCATTATCAGAAGATGCTTCGTCCGTTATTTTTCTGAATGATTCTAACGGGAATTTTGAATCAATTCCTATACTGCCACTAGGTTCTGGCAAAAACAACATACAATCCACTCGAGTGCTATTACTCAGCGTGTGTTGAAAAGAAAAGCTGTTTTCAGGCATTACATTACGAACCAGTGAATTCAACTGAACTTCGCCAAATGCTCCCCTTGACCTCTTATCTGCTAATACTTCCTGTAGACTAACAACATTACCCGATAGTTCAGTTATTTTTTTCTGCGCCTCGTCGATTAACGCCAGTCGCTTAACAACATCTGCAAATGTGGCCGTCGTTTTTTCAAACCCTTCATTTAGTCGTTTATCAACCTGGCCTGATATTTCTTTCAGACGCTCATCTGTAGAGCGCGTCAGAGAATCTACTTTTTTACCTAATTCATTTCCATTTTGCACTAAGGCTTCTGTAACCTGCTTACGAACCTCACCCATGCCTTGCGTTAGATTATCTTGTTGTATTTTTAACGATTCCAACTGTCTTTTATCAAATGCCTCACGATGCTTATTTAATCCCTGCTGTAATACCTCGATATTATTATTTAGTTTTTCAGACAACTCGTTACTCAATTCGCCTATACGCCTTTCCTGTTTACCCTGTACTTCACTTGATCTTTCTAATATTTTATTCTGCATTTCTGTAATCTGAATAAACTGATTTTTCTGAGATTCTGTTGCTTTCTCGATAATGAGTTCCTGTAACTGCATTTTTAATTTTTGCAATTGAGAAATTAACCACCACAGTAATATTGCAAGCAATAAAACAACTAATGCTGTTGTTATTATTGAATTTGATTCCATATATGCCAATTTCTTTACCTGTTTTCAATTCACATTTAAAATGCAACTTCATTGAACCCGACTATAACTCAAACTGTCTGCCGACTCTCTGAGCCATAAAGGCATTAACTTTTATACAGCGGCACTGTATTATTTAAGCCTTTCCTGCTACCTAACATACCACAATGTCGAATATTCTTCTCATCGGTATTTCCACGCTTGATATCATAAATCAGGTTGATCACTATCCGAGCGAGGATAGTGAAATCAGGGCATTAAGCCAGATTATTCGCTGTGGTGGCAATGCCTGTAATAGCGCTATTGTATTACAACAACTTGGCATGAAGACTTACCTGCTCAGCAAACAAGCAAATGATGCCGGTGCCAGCCAAATTTTAGCTGAGCTGGCCAAGAGAAATATTGATACCTCCTTATGCCCGGTTCAGAAAAACGGCAATACACCTACTTCATATATAACATCCAATACCCTGAATGGTTCACGCAGCATTATCCACTATAGAAATTTAGATGAATTATCTGCAGATGAATTTACAAGAATTGAACTGTCTCACTATGACTGGTTACATTTTGAAGCCCGTAACTGTCAACAACTTGAGATAATGCTACAGCATGCGAAACGCTTTAATAAACCTATATCTATTGAGCTTGAAAAAAACCGAGATAACATTGAACTCATAATGCCATACGCAGATGTATTGCTGATATCCAAACCTTTTGCCAATTCACACGGATTTGATAATGCCGATAAGTGCATTACGCACTTTTCAAAATTATTTAAAAATAAAATTATTACCTGTACATGGGGAGAAGTGGGCGCCTGGGTTTATGCCAACGAATCGGTCACCCACCAGCCTGGCATTAAAATTTATAATCCTATAGAAACACTTGGCGCCGGAGACACATTCAATGCCGGATTTATAAGCGCTATCATTAAAAATATGTCGCCTACACAAGCACTTTTATTTGCGGCCAATCTTGCGGCCAATAAATGCCAGCAATCTGGCTTCGATAAGCTTATAATTCCCAATTAACCCCCAACAGGAAACAATATGTTAGAACAACTATGCCACATCGATGATGTAAGTGACCCTGGAGCCAAAGGTTTCAGTTTAAAACAGGGACGTAAAGAACGACTCTTATTCATAGTAAAGAAAGAAGGCTCTGTTTACGCCTATGAAAACAAGTGTCCTCATGCAGGCATAAATCTTGAGTGGCAAGAAGATGACTTTCTCGACACGGACAAGAGCAACATCATGTGCACAGTACATGGCGCATTATTTAAAATAGAAACCGGTGATTGCCTCGGAGGCCCCTGTAATGGTAACGGGCTTACAGCAGCAAATATTGAAGTTGATAAAGATGGTAATATTTTATTGTTGCCATGATAGAGGCATAACATCAGGGTTAATAACTGAACTAATTAGTTAATAGCGATTTTCTTCAGTTCGCTTTACCGCAACATTTCTTAAATTTTTTACCACTACCGCAGTAACAGGGATCGTTTCTTCCAGGGCTTTTAAGATTGTGCAGTGTGTTTGACTCTACCTGCACTCCATCCACATAAAACCACACACCTTGCTCACGAACAAATCGGCTTCTTTCATGCATTTTAGCGGTTTTACCCGCATCACTAAATAGCGCAATAAACTCTACAAATGCTTCATTATCTTTGTCTTTACTAGCCTGCAATACCTTAAGCCCTAGCCATTCTACAGATTCGCCTAATCCAGGTGATGCGGGGCGCTGACTGCTATGCCAGGTTTTTAAAATATACTCTTCATAACCCAGTGCATATGCCGTATAACGAGAACGCATCAGTAACTCAGCAGTACTCGCTTTTTGTTCTTCATTAATAAACACTAAACAACAGTCTGTGGCTTTTATTTTGCTGCCACAGGGGCATAAATCTGTAATTTTGAGCCGCTTTTCATTCATAACGCATTGATTTTACTATATTAAACCAACTTGTCCACATTATGTGTTAATTCAGTATTTTTGAACTATTAATATTGACATTCTTAGCTTCAAATCGTATTGTAAGTAAACGATCACTAACTTGGTCGATAGAACATTAACTGTATAACAATTTATAAGGAGAAACCCCATGAGTTTCGACGCTGAATTAGACGCTAAAGGCCTTAACTGCCCTCTACCAATTTTACGTGCAAAGAAAGCAATTTCTGCATTATCTGCTGGTCAGGTACTAAAAATTATTGCTACTGACCCAGGTTCAGTAAAAGATTTCGAAGCATTCTGCAACCAAACTGGTAATGAGCTACTTTCAAGTGCTGAAGCTGGTGGTGCTTTCGAATTCATGATTAAAAAGTCTTAATCGACACTTTAATCTAAAAAGGCACCAGATTTTCTGGTGCCTTTTTTATGTCTACCTCACAAGACTTTAAACTTGACCAAACGATTATCAGCCGAAGAGCGTCGCGCCTCTATTATAAAGGTAGCTAAACGCCTGTTTGCACAAACCGGTTTTCACGGTGTTTCTATTGACGAGATAGTAAAAGAAGTTGGCGTAAGCCCGGCCATTCTTTATCGACACTTCGAATCAAAAGATGAGCTTTACGAAGCCGTACTTCATGAATTTTCAGCTACCCGCGAGTCATATGTTGAAGCTGTAGTGGCCGACGATATCAGTTTTGAACAGGTTCTCAGAGGCATGACTACTGTTTTTATTTCTAGCATTATGAATCACCCTGATATGCTTAAAATGGAAATGCACTCGCAACTTGAAGGCTCAGAAGCAAGTCAGGAATTTTTTCTCAACCGATGGAAAAGCTTCACCGATTATATAGAGTTCAATCTGACCGAATTACAAACCCTGAAAAAAATAAAACCCATTAATGCAAAAGCTGCCGCATTAATATATCAGGGAATTATTCGCGAAGTTCTGCTTCAGAAATGCCTGCAACAAACCGACCGTTTTTATGAAACATCTATAGCTACTCTGGTTGATGAAGTTATTAACTTATTTATGAAAATCATTGAATCCGCAAAAACCTAATTATTTTTACATCACACGAATTTTTCTATATTAATTATTCATGCTAAAAGGTATTAAAATGTTTAAAAAAATAATCTTATCATTATCTCTTCTGACTCTGTCATTATCTGTTACTGCCGGCAACAACCCAACGGTTAGAATGATAACAAATATGGGCAATATTGAAATTTCACTAAATAAAGAAAAGGCACCAAAATCTGTTGATAATTTTCTACAGTATGCGAAAAGCAATTATTATAATGGCACTGTTTTTCACCGAATAATTAAAGGATTCATGATTCAAGGTGGCGGTTTTACTAAAGATTTACAACGAAAAAAAACGAATGCACAAATCTCTAACGAAGCATTTAACGGGCTTAAAAATGATCGTGGCACGATTGCTATGGCAAGAACGAACATGCCTCACTCAGCTACTGCGCAGTTTTTTATTAATACAGTTGACAACAACTCACTAAACCATACCGACAAATCAATGCGTGGCTGGGGTTACGCTGTATTTGGAAAAGTAACCAAAGGTATGGACATAGTAGACAGTATAGAGAATACAAAAACAGGTTCTCGCGGCATGTTCCCCAGTGATGTTCCTGTGAATGATATTATTATAGAAAAAGTAGAAATTATTAACGAATAGAAATTAATACAGAGTCATAGAAAGAATGTTATTGCTGAAATAAATACCTTCTGTGACTCTTTATTGAGTTTTAAATTCAATTACTAGAAACGTAATATAGTTATACGCCTGCAATACCTAAAACAGGCCGCGGAACAGAAACATAATTACCTTGCACATGATCTACACCACAAATTTTCAGCAACCTCAGTATTTCCGGGCTCTCAACATATTCCGCTACAGTATAACGCCCTAATGAATGTGCCACATCGTTCATAGCCGTCACTATTGCCCTATCTATAGAGCCTCTTGCCATGCCTTTAACAAACTGTCCGTCAATCTTTACATAGTCAGCCGGCAAACACTTTAATTGAGAGAAAGAACAAAAACCTGACCCGAAATCGTCTAATGAAAAACGGCAGCCCAGCCACTTCATTTCATCTATAAAATGACTGGCTGATTCAAAGTTAGCAATAGCACAGGTTTCTGTTACTTCAAAAATTAATGACTGAGGGTCGACATCATGATTTTTAAGAAGGCCTTTTATTTTAACCAGGCTATCTTCAGCATTTAATGTATGCCCGGAAAGATTTATTGAAAATGAAACGTTATCTCTCTCTTTATGAACCTCTGCAAGTGTGGCCAGTGCTTTGTCCATCACCCACATATCTACATCACGCATTAAATTAAATCTTTCTGCTGTCGGAATAAAGGCATCAGGATAATACAAATCACCATTATCTCCCTCCATCCTTAATAACAGCTCATAATGTAAATGATTATCCACATTATCAGAGTAATGCGTCCACACCGCACCATCTTCTGCTGGCAGATGATTCAGGTCGACTAAATTCAAATCCAGAATAGGTTGGTAATGTAAAACAAATTTGTTTTTTTCCATCGCATCACGTAATCGCGTTGACCAGCCTAGCTCACTACCCATTACATTTTTTTCGTCATTACTCTTTTCATAAAGATGAGACTGATTACGGCCACTACGTTTTGAAATATGGCATGCGATATCTGCATTTGCCAATAAATCTCCCGACGTCATACCGGGAATATCCATTAACGCCACACCAAAACTCGCATTCACATTGTAGTTTTCACCACTGTATGCAAAGTTACATTGTTCAAGAACAGTACGAAACGTTTCGGTAACAATAACAGCTGACTCTTCATCAACTTCTTTAAGAATAATTGCAAATTCATCACCACCCAGTCGGGCTAACATATCTTTTGTGCGTAATTTTTCAGTAAGCAATTTTGAAATTTCAATTAATAGTTTATCGCCTGCATCATGACCCGCTGTATCATTAATATATTTAAATCTATCCAGATCCAGATAAACCAGCGCACTCATTTCACCGCCACTCTGTACGCGACTTACCTCTGAATCGAGTTGATCTTCAAAATACCGACGATTACACAGCTTTGTTAAATGATCGTGCGTGGCCTGCCAATGCAGTTTTTCTTCCAGCATTTTACGTTCAGAAATATCACGAAAAGCGATAACTGAGCCTTCCTGACGGCCATGAATATTTAACGGGTATACAGTACATTCGACCGGCACGGGTTTGCCTGATTCATGTTTAAATGCGGTTTCCCAACAACGCAACTCGATACTATTTCCATATGCACGATATAACCTGTCGTGACTCAATACATCATCTTGAACATGATAATGAAAAGCATCTTTAGCTTTTTTGCCTATGACTGTATCTGATTCAACTTTACCCACAATATTTAATGCCGCTGGATTAACAAATGTAACCTGCCCGTCGTTATCCACGCCATAAACGCCTTCACCAACGGATTCTAAAATACCGGCTAAACGCTCACGTTCAGCATCAATATGATTTTGAACCTCAATAAAGCGACTCATTGAAGCGATGCGCGCAAGAAATAATTCTTCAGCCTCATTTTTAAACATGCATTCGACTGCACCCGCCTGCAGGCAATCTTTAATTACTTCATCCAGATAGGTGCCGGTAATAACGGCGGTGCGAATATTTGATGTTCTTTCGTCGTCACGCAATTTCTGACACAAAACATAACCATTTTGATCAGGCATAAAATAATCAATAATGGCCAGATCAAAAGGCTGTTTTATGGCGACTTCAAATGCATCATCAACAGAGTTAGCTGTTTCTGTAATGTAACCATTTCTATTTAACAATCGCTGGTAGTAATGACGGATACTGACTGAGTCGTCTACAAATAGTACTCTAATCGGATTTTCTAAAGAGCTAACGGGGTGCATATGCTCTTGAGGTGTTTCAGGGCCTAATAATTTCTGTAATGTAGCAACTGACTCCTGATAATTCTCCCAGGGCACTAAAGCGGTATAACGCCGACGGCTCATCCAGTTGAGCACATCTATATCTGCATCATGGGAAAGAACCAGAACAGGCACCTCAAAGAGACCTTCACTCTCCATTAGCGCTGTGAGCCGGTCAACTTCTTTATGCTGGTCATAATTTGGCCAGCCAATTATGACAGCCTGAAAAATATTTCCCGGATTAATGAGCGTTTCGTAAGCAGCTTCAAAGGTTTCCAGCGCCATAAGCTCATAACCCTGTTTTTGCAATGCTTTAACAAGGATATACCTTAATGTGGCGGATTCTTCGACCAGAAGAATTCGCTGCTTTACACTCTCAACTACCATTATTGAAAAACCTTTATAAAAAAACACTCATTCGAAGGTTGAAATGAGGCAAATATCTAAGACCAGATATAAATTTATGAAAATAACTTATAAAAATGCACTGTTATCTTTAGTTAACTTAAGGATAGTATGAGTTAGGCCGATTCACCAGCCAATTGTTTTTTTTGTTCAACTCTCTTACGCAGCCAGCCACTTGCAATTGCCGCCGTTAAAATACACCACACAGCAAATAAGGCACCGGGTAAGGCCGACTCTGCCGGAAAATGCTTAAGCGCTAACGCCACACCCATTCCCGCATTTTGCATGCCCAGCTCTATCATGAGTGTTATGCGGTATAAATGCGCAAAGCCATAAAGTTTGGCTAACCACCAGCCAATGATATAACCAAGCAGATTAACCACGACCACACCCACCATTACCGGCATGGCCATTTCTGCTATTCGCGCCTGGTTGGCCGCCACTGCATAACTACAGATAATAATAATAGCCAGCGCAGCTACACCGGGTGCTAACGCTCTGGCTGTTTGTAAATGCCGTCCCAATTTTTTTTGAATAACCAATCCCAGCAACAAGGGTAATAATACGGTTTTCAGAATAGTGATGGTTAGAGGCCAGAACTCTACCGGCATAATAGCGCCGCCTAAATATTTGACCAGCAAAGGTGTTAATACAGGTGACATTAATGTGGCTACCGTAGTGAGCGTTACTGAAAAAGCCACTGCCCCACCTGCCAGATACACGATTACATTACTCGCCATAGCACCAGGTGCACAACCTACAATAATAAAGCCAATGGCTATTGCTGGGCTGAAACCCGGATACTGTGCAACCAGCCATACCAGCAATGGCATTACACTAAACTGACTCAGTACACCTAAAAAAACACGCTTAGGCTGCACTATCTCCGCCTTTAAATCACCGGCTTCAATTACAAGACCTAATGAAAACATAGTGGCTGCAAAAAACCACAGGAAGTAATCTTTAAATACCAAAAATAAGGGCGGGTGTATGTAAGCCAAAACAGCGCCAGAAAATGTCAGCACGGCTAACTGATTAGATATAAAAGCAAAGATATTTTTCATACGCGTTCAAGACCTTAATCTGCAAGCTAACATTTTATTTACAGATTGTATAAAAAAGGCCGGATCAAGTCCGGCCTTTTTTATAGTTAAACAATAATGGGCTTAGTTACCGCCACATTTGCCTTCACCACATTTACTTTCTTTTTTCTTATCACCACCACATTTGCCTTCGCCGCACTTAGCTTCTTTCTTTTTATCACCACCGCACTTAGCTTCTCCACACTTACCTTCAGGTTCTGAAGACATCGACAGGTGAGCCCCCTGATTTAAATCAGACAGTCCAAATGGATTCTCTGCGGCTTGTAGTGAAAATGATAGTGCGGCGGCAAAAAGAGCAGCCAATGCAATTGAAATGAGTTTCTTCATGATGAAATTCCTTAAATATGATTTCTTATCAGCCATTATTGGCCGGGGTTAATGTTGCTCATTATTTTTATGCGGCAACACAGTAAGCAGTTAGTGCTTATCCCTTTAGAGCAAAGAGTTCATATTGGGTTCATGCAAAATTATCACAATTTGTTAACATTTCTTATTTGGCTATCTTATTTGGCGCCCTATTTCGCATTCTTAATACCCAGCTGAATGGCCTTTATTACTTCATCCTCAATTTCTTTTAATACTGATTTCGCTTTACTTGCTGCACCTATAACCGTTGGCCTGGCAAAAACCACCGTGGTTTTCCCTGACTTTTCATACATGCTCAAACGTAACGGGCATAATGCCAGCATATCTGGGTCAACATTACTCACCTGATTTGCATACCAGCCATTACAAAACACCATACTTCGAATGGCTGTTAACTTATTCTGGTTATAAGTATCGCCCCATTTTTTCGCAAATCGTTCAATATTCTGGCTAATAAAGGGCTCAAACACCACGTAAAACCGCGCCTCTTCAAGTGCTTCATATACAGACGGGTATACTTCGTCCATTGGCTGACTAACCGAATTTTTGTAAACTGTAGAGTCTGCCGCCTGTATAGCAAAACTCATAGAAAGGGCGATAAATATCAATAAACCCGTTTTCAACTTTTTAATCATATGATTTCTCCCATATAGATGGGTAGAATACACTAAATAGAAACAACAGGAATTCAAAGTGAGCAATACCAGCAATTTTCCCTGGCTACGCATGCGCCGTATGCGCCGTGATGATTTCAGTCGTCGTTTAATGCGTGAAAACCAGCTTAGCGCTAATGATTTAATTTATCCCGTTTTTGTTCTGGAAGGTGAAAACCAGCGAGAAGCTGTGCCCTCCATGCTCGGTGTCAGTCGGTTAAGTATTGATTTATTACTAAAAGAAGCCGCCGAATGCGTTCAGTTAGGCATACCCGTTATGGCCTTATTTCCAGTTGTTGGCGCCGATAAAAAATCTGAAGATGCCAACGAAGCGTTTAACCCCGACGGATTAGCACAACGTGCCGTTCGCGCATTAAAAGCGGCCCACCCGGAACTGGGTATTATGACCGATGTTGCCCTGGATCCCTTTACTACACATGGTCAAGATGGCTTAATTGATGATACGGGTTATGTATTAAACGATGAAACCACCGCTGTATTATGTAAACAGGCTGTTTCCCATGCTGAAGCGGGAGCTGATATTGTTGGCCCATCCGACATGATGGATGGACGCATAGGTGATATTCGTGAAGCACTTGAATCAGGCGGTTATATCCATACACGTATTCTTGCTTATTCTGCTAAATACGCATCAAGCTTTTATGGTCCCTTTAGAGATGCCGTGGGTTCTGCTGGCAATTTAAAAGGCGGCAATAAGTATACTTACCAGATGGATCCTGCCAATTCTGACGAAGCCATTCGTGAAGTCGCACTTGATTTACAGGAGGGTGCAGACATGGTGATGGTCAAACCCGGCATGCCTTATCTTGATATCGTGCGTAGAGTTAAAGATGAACTTGCCGTTCCTACTTATGCTTATCAGGTAAGCGGTGAATATGCGATGTTAAAAGCCGCCGCACAAAATGGCTGGCTTGATGAAAAAACCTGTGTGCTTGAATCACTGATGTGCTTTAAACGTGCAGGTGCAGACGGCATCTTAACTTACTTTGCAAAAGACGCTGCAAACTGGTTACGTGAAAGCTAAACGTTTTGATTAACTATTCTTACGTTTATTAATTTTATTAAGTTTTAATTTTTAGTGATGCCAGGTGTGTTTTCTTATATATCTGATTTTATATATATCTCTCATCACTAAAATATCTAAACATCATCTAAATACATTTCAAAAATATCATGACACAAAAAAACATTGACCGTTATGCCGTTATTGGTAATCCGATTGCTCACAGCAAATCACCTTTAATTCATACTGAGTTCGCTAAACTTACCGGGCAAACACTAACGTACACTGCTGAGCTGGTAGAACCTGGCCAGGTTAAAAACTTTATATCAAATTTTTCTAGTCATAATGGCAAAGGTTTAAATGTAACCGTGCCGTTTAAACTGGATGCATTTGAATTAGCCACACAACTTAGCGAACGAGCACAACGCGCAGGCGCCGTAAACACACTCACACTGAAAGACAATGAAATATTTGGTGACACCACTGATGGAACCGGCCTGTTAAATGATTTAACTAAAAACAATCAACAAAACTTGAAAGATAAAAATATTTTAATTTTAGGTGCTGGCGGAGCAGTAAGAGGCGTATTAGAACCCTTGTTACTGGAATCACCTGCAAGCCTTGTAATAGCAAACCGTACTGTATCTAAAGCACAACAACTAGCAGATGATTTTGCATCTTTTGGTAATATCATTGCCTGCGGTTTTAACGACCTTAATGAAAAGCAATTTGATATTGTCATTAACGGCACGTCTGCAAGCTTAAGTGGCGACCTGCCACCTCTGCCCGATAATTTATTTTCAAAACAAGCATGTGCTTATGACATGATGTATGCAAAAGAAGCAACCGTATTTATGCAATGGTCAAAACAGCAGGGTGCAGATATTGTTTTAGATGGACTGGGCATGTTAGTTGAACAGGCTGCTGAATCTTTTTATATTTGGCGGGGTGTTCGCCCTGAGACTAAATCGGTTATTGAGAAATTAAGAAAATAGTCGTAATAATATAACAACTCTTGGTGGTTTCAGTAAGGGGACAGGGCTCAAAAAACGAGACCTGCCCCCGATGGATAAGTACCTTAACCGCACATTAAAACAACGTTAAGATAAATTTTTTTTGCGTGTATATGGATGCTTAGAAATTAATGATGTTCTGGAATTACCACATGCATTTCAGCTTCTTTCCATGACGCCATTCCACCATTAATATTTTTAATGTTCTTAAAACCCATCTGTTGAAGCACAACAGCTGCCATTGCAGCCCGACCCGACGTTGCACATAATAAAGCCCATTTTTTATCACGGTCTTGCATATTCGCATTTTTACCCGGGAACTGGCGATCACATGCAGCTTCTAATAAACCACGGGGTACATTCATTGCACCATCAATTGTGCCTGAAATAAATTCTGCTGGTTCACGTACATCTAACACCTGATAACCGTCATCTAATAATGCAACAACTTCACTTACTTCTACTTCTGTAATTTGTGATTTTGCTTCTTTTACAAAATCCATTAGGGTTTTTTCTTCACTCATTATAAATCTCTCGTTAATAATTACTGCGATTTTATGTTTTCTTTAATATCTATTTCAGAATTTTTATCTGCTACTTCAACTACCGGGGAATTTACTGCTGTCTGAACTTGTTCATTCAAGGCTTCAATATAATTAAATTCACTTTGTTCAATTATATTACCGCCTTCATCTAACACTGAAACCCGCCATTTACCTAACCAGCTAGATAACATGTTTTTACTTGACCAGGTGCGCCAGCGATCACCGTTAACTTTAAAATTAACCTCGGCCAGTACCTGCCCATTATACTCCCATCGATGGCTTATTGTATGCCCGTTTAATCCCGTTATTTCTGTAAAAAAATAAACCCGGGTAACATCAGCTGATATTTCTTTTAATTTTGAAACGGGTTCTTTATCAATAATCTCAGTGGTAAATATACCGCGGCTAATGCCTGCTGAATAAGCAGAGAATGATACAAATGAAAAACAGACCAATATGAACGCTGTTATTTTTCTCATACAAACCTCTTTTATAAACTCACCGAATTATATTTTTATAAATACTCGTCTTTTAAATTTACATAATGCTCGGCCGAGTAGGCCAGAAAATCTTTTTCTTTCTGATTTAGTTCACGTGATTGTCTTGCCGGCGTACCCACATACAAATATCCACCGTCTAAGACCTTACCCGGTGATACCACACTACCTGCACCGATCATGGCGCCTTTTTTAATAATCGCCGCATCTAAAATCACAGAGCCCATACCAATTAAACACTCGTCTTCTATGGTGCATGCATGAATCACCGCTCCATGACCCACTGTTACATTAGAGCCAATAGTCAATGCATTGCCCTGAGGACTCAAGGGTCCCTTATGGGTGACATGTAAAACACTTCCGTCTTGAATATTTGTTCTGTCACCGATTCGAATAAAATTTACATCACCGCGAATCGCGACCATAGGCCAGATAGAACAATCTTTTCCAATAACCACATCACCAATTACACAGGCAGCTTCATCTATATAAGTTTTCTCACCAATTGTCGGGGTAATATTTTTGAAGGATCTGATATTAGTCATATAATTTCTATTAACTTAAAAGACACAATGAAAATAGCGGCTTTATGTATTTAAGCCGGTATTTACACCGTAGGTTTTGTTATTTAGACAGGTAAGCTTAAAAACTCATCTGCATCATCTGCTCCCGATTGTTTTCTTAAAACAGCGGCGCGAATCATTTCCATTAAATCATCTGTTGATAACATTTTATTAATAACTTCATTATCAATCCAGAGCTTTAACTCGTCATTATCTTTTACAAAAATAGCCGGTAAACCGACATCGGCATTTTCATTTTTGGATGCATATGAACGCATATATTCATCACGGTGCAGAAACTCTATATCCGCTTCCAGATCATCAAGAAATGTCATCCATTCTTCTCTTGCCTGAAAGTAACCATGTGTCAAATTACAAAGATTACACTCATAGGTACCAGGTGAAAATATCTTATGTGCTATATCCGACAACGTATTAAAAACACCACTATCTGCATTGTATACAAATACTAATTTCATGCCTTCCACCCCTGCTGTAAAGTTACTTTACATTTAAAGTAATATAGTTAATTTTTATTGTTATTTCAGTATTCTAAACTATTTTTACTCTGTTAGTTCAACGGGTAAGCCGGCACTTTTCCATTCAGGAAACCCATCTTCCAGGCGGCTCGCCTGAAGGCCTGCCTTACGTAACTGCTGCACTGCATTAAATGAGTAAACGCAATGAGGCCCCCGACAATAGGCAACCACTTCCTGCTGCTTATCAAGTGCCTGTAAACGTTGTTCGAGCTCATCCGGCGGTATATTTATGGCACCCGGCAAGTGACCTGCCACATATTCTTCTGGGGGCCGCACATCAATCACAGTCACCAGCCCCTGTTTCACCCGTTCAAGCAAAACTTCTCTTGCTACGGGTTCCAACTCATCTTTTACGGTTAAATAGGTATCAACTAACTGATTAACATCCGCCAAATGCCTTTCAGACACCTCTCTCACCAATTTCAGTAAATTAACCACATCATCACCGGCAATTCGATAATAGACCTTCAAACCCACTTTAGAACTGATAACCAGGCCAACCTGACGTAATTGCTGTAAGTGCTGAGAAGTATTGGCGACACTGAGACCGGAAACTTTAGCCAAATCATCAACACTACGCTCGGTTTGAGCCAGATATTCGAGTATTTCGAGGCGATTACCATTACTCAAAGCCTTACCGACTCGAGCAAACTGTGAAAACAAATCATGCTTAAAACTCATTCAACCCCCCTTTATATTGATACAACAAAGCAGACTCTCTACTGATTTAGACATATTACCTTGACTCATCGCTAAATATCATTAATCTAGTATTCAATAGATTAGTTGAATAGTCAATTACACTGACTACAGCTATACCTGATTGACATGGCTAGAACCCAATATATAACACTGGAACCACGATGACCCTAGAAGAGTTCATAATACAAAATGAAAACACCATAAGAATGGGGGTTTTTAGTGGAATGTTAGTCATAATGGGAATCTGGGAGTTAGTTGCACCGCGCAGAGCCCCTAAAATTTCAAAATTACTGCGTTGGGCCAATAATCTCGGACTGACTTTTTTCAACAGTTTTCTACTGCGTTTTATTTTTCCCATGGCGGCGACGGGCATGGCCCTGTTTGCCAGCCAGCAAGGCTGGGGGTTGTTTAATTATTACGAATTAAACCCGCTGTTAGAAATTGTTATTGCGGTTATCGTTATGGATTTTATCATTTACCTGCAACATGTTCTGGTGCATGCCGTACCCGCGTTATGGCGCTTGCACCGGGTTCACCACGCCGATATTGATTATGATGTAACCACGGGTTCACGTTTTCACCCGATAGAAATCATCATCTCAATGTTAATTAAGCTGGCCACGATAAGTGTACTTGGCCCAGCTGTCGTAGCGGTTATCGTTTTTGAGGTATTATTAAATGGCATGGCCATGTTCAATCACGGCAATGTCGGTCTGCCAAAAAAGCTCGATAAATTTTTGCGCTCTTTTATTGTTACGCCTGATATGCATCGCGTTCACCATTCTATTGAAGATGATGAAACCAACAGTAACTTCGGTTTTAACCTAAGTTGCTGGGATAGACTGTTTGGTACATATCGTGAACAACCTCGTAAGGGGCAGATTGAAATGGACATCGGCATCAGAGGTTTTAACACACCACAACAAAGCACCTGGTTACACGGCTTATTAATCATGCCGTTTATTGGCAAGATAACGGGTTACACTATTAACCGTCGCAAATGGGGGGCTGAAGACAACTAAACAGGCTTCAGTTTTTTATCAATAAAACTCAATCACCCCTAAGAGAATAATATGAGCACAAATTTAAAACGAGTAACTCTATCAAGCATTATTTTGGCGGGCATAATAGCCGGATTCGTTTATCGAGATCAGTTAAACCCTGAGGGTGTTCAGCTATGGATTGAAAGTGCCGGCAGTGCCGCCCCCCTATTATTTATAAGCATTTATATCTGTAGCACCGTTTTGTTTTTACCCGGCTCATTATTAACTTTACTGGGGGGGGCATTATTTGGCCCGCTGTGGGGAACGCTCTATAACCTTGCAGGCGCCACTATCGGCGCCATGATTGCCTTTTTAATTTCACGTTATCTGGCATCAAACTGGGTAGAAAAAAAAGCCGCGGGTAAAATGCAACAACTTATAAAAGGCGTTGAAGGTGAAGGCTGGCGTTTTGTTGCATTTACTCGCCTGGTGCCAATTTTTCCCTTTAACCTACTTAACTATGCATTGGGTTTAACAAAGATAAGTTTTAATCAATACAGCATTGCCTCTTTTATATTTATGCTGCCTGGGGCACTCGCTTATACCTATATCGGTTATATCGGTAAAGAGGCCGCAACAGGCGGTGAAGACCTTATTCAAAAAGTCATGTTAGGCATTGCCCTACTTGCTGTAGTGATATTTATTCCCCGTTTAATCAATAAATTTCGTCATGTTAATATGTTGGGTATTGAGGAACTTAAATCACAGCTTGATGCCAAACAGGATATACTGTTACTCGACGTTAGAAACCTGGCAGACTTCAATGGCGAACAGGGGCATATCGAACAAGCGACGCTATTACCCCTGGAAGAACTATCACAACGACTGACAGAATTAGAAAATTATAAAAACAAACCGATCGTTACTATTTGCAGAACCGACAGACGCTCAAGTGAAGCGGCAAAACTATTATCTAACTCAGGTTTTGAAAATGTAAAAGTTGCCCAAATGGGAATGACTGACTGGAACAAACATAATTACCCCCTTGCTGATTAACTGATTGATATTAAAAATATGCATAGCACTAAAGAACGCTTAATACACACCGACTTTCCCCGTTTAAACCGCGGCAACTTAGACACATTACAGGTTAACCTGGGTTATACATGTAACCAGAGCTGTAAACACTGCCATGTTAACGCCGGGCCAAAACGCACAGAAACCATGGCCTTAGAACACATCAATGATATTTTAAGTTTTATAAAAAATAACAATATTAAAAAACTTGATTTAACCGGCGGCGCACCTGAACTAAATATACACTTTCGCTATCTGGTAACAGAAGCCAGAGCCTTAAATACAACTGTAATTGATCGCTGTAATCTAACCATACTTAATGAAGACGGCCAGCAAGGTCTTGCAGAATTTTTAGCCGAAAACCAGGTTGAAGTAGTGGCATCCCTGCCCTGTTACAGCAAAAGCAATGTAGATGAACAAAGAGGTAAAGGCGTTTTTGATCAGAGCATCACCGGTTTGAAACAACTGAACGCATTAGGTTATGGAAAAAAAGACAGCGGTTTAATATTAAACTTAATGTATAACCCAACCGGTGCCTTTTTACCTCCAACTCAGCATTCTCTGGAGCAGGAGTACAAACAAAAACTGTTCGAAGATTTCGAAATTGAATTTAGCAATCTTTACACGTTAACCAATATGCCCATTATGCGATTCGGCAGCACACTAATAAGCAAAGGTGAATTTGATACCTATATGAACTTATTAAAGTCATCACACTCAGACGATAACCTGCAAACGGTTATGTGCAAAAATTTAATCAGCATTGACTGGCAGGGTTTTATTTATGACTGTGATTTCAATCAAATGCTAGATATGCCTACGTCATTTTCTACTAAACAAAAAACACATATATCTGAATTACTCACTAATAGTTTATTAGATAGCCCAATACAGATTGGTGATCATTGTTATGGCTGTACAGCGGGTAGTGGATCGAGCTGTGGTGGTGCTTTGAGTTAATTAAATTAACTTCTTCTAGCATCACAACAGAAACTAAAACTATTCTAAAATGAAACAACCTAGAATTTCATTTATCATTCCCACACTGAATGAAGCACAGCATATCTCGTCAACTTTAGATCGATTACAATCCGCACGTAAACGCAGACATGAGATAATTGTTAGTGATGGTGGAAGTAGCGACAATACTCTGCACTTATCTAAGAACAAAACAGATCTATGCATAACCAGCTCATCCGGTCGAGCATCGCAAATGAATGCGGGCGCAAAAGCAGCCAGCGGTGATATTCTTTGTTTTTTACACGCGGATACAAAAACCAGTAAAAATATTGATGAGTTGATTTTAGAAAGTTTATCAACCAGAAAAAAAACCGCTCTTGCTTACTGGGGATTTTTTAAAATAAAACTTAGCAGCAGTCGTTGGCAATTTCGAATTATTGAGTGGTTAATAAATAAACGCTCTAGTCTAACAGCTGTCGCCACCGGTGATCAGGGCATTTTTATAAACAAACGCAGCTTTAATGAGCTCAATGGCTTTGCAAACATTCCATTAATGGAAGACATTGAAATCACCAAACGGTTAAGAAAGCTCTCAAATCCCGCGCGCATTAAAAAAGCAGCCCTTGTTACATCAAGCCGCCGATGGGAAAAACACGGCATTATTTCAACGGTGTTACTAATGTGGCAGTTACGTCTTCGATACTTTCTGGGTGCGTCACCAAAAAGTCTTGCTAAAGCCTATACGCCACACACTCCAGAAAACACACAAAAAAACAAACAGCAACTCATCATATTTATAAAAGCACCAGAACCCGGGTTTTGCAAAACCCGTTTAATACCCTTTTTAAGTGCAGAAGCAGCAAGTGAATTTTATAAAACCCTGGTAGAAACGTGCTTCAATAATATACAGTCTGTTAACGACACCGACATCAGTATTTACACCTACCCCGATATAACTCACCCATTCATAAAACAGTTGAGCCAGCAGCACTCAACAACTTGCCACTTACAAAGCGGTGAAACTCTGGGTGACCGTATGTTTAATGCATTAGACACCTCATTACAGAGCTATGAAAGAAGCGTGTTAATTGGCACCGACTGCCCAGTTTTAGATAAAAGCTACCTCGATCAAGCATTTAAAGCTCTAGATCAACATGATATGGTATTAGGCCCGGCAGATGACGGCGGTTATGTATTAATCGGCGCGACAAAAATCGACTGCCACTTATTTAATAACATCAACTGGGGAACAGAAACAGTTTTACAACAGAGTCTAAATAACGCTAATAAAACTAAATATAAAACACATTTATTAGCAACTCTCTGGGATGTAGATACACCAGATGATTACATCAAGTATCAAAATTTAATACAACAGCAAACAATACATTCAACGAATACAGAACAGGAAGCATAATGGATAACAAGCAGGCCGATGATGTTAGAAACCAGGTAAGAGACTCATACAGCAAAGTAGCTGAAGCTAATAATGGTGGCGACTGTTGTGGAGTGGCTACCAGCTGCTGCGGTGTATCCGATGATGATAAAATCAACCAGCTAATATCAACTCGCCTGGGTTACAGTGAAAAAGATCTAATCAGCGTGCCTGAAGGCGCAGACATGGGTTTAGGTTGTGGAAATCCAAGCGCGCTGGCTGCGCTTAAGCAAGGCGAGATTGTAGTTGACCTGGGCAGTGGCGGCGGTTTTGATGCTTTTCTAGCGGCAAATGAAGTGGGTGAAACAGGCAAAGTCATAGGTGTTGATATGACTCCAGAAATGATTTCAAAAGCACGCAATAATGCAAGTAAAGCCAATTATAAAAATGTTGAATTCCGTTTAGGTGAAATCGAACACCTGCCGGTAGCAGACAACTCAGTTGACACCATTATGTCAAATTGTGTAATCAACCTGTCTCCCAATAAACAACAGGTGTTTAATGACGCTTATCGAATACTAAAAACAGGCGGTCGTTTAGCCATTTCAGATGTGGTAAGCAGCACCGAATTACCCGATGAAATTATAAACGACCATGTACTATATTCAGCCTGTGTCAGTGGCGCATCCACAATAAATGATTTGCAGGAAATGATGCAAAATGCCGGTTTCAAAAATATTAAAATTGAACCCAAAAATGAAAGCCGTGAATTTATAAAAGACTGGGCCCCTGGTAGCAATATTGAAGACTATGTGGTTTCAGCTAATATACAAGCCACAAAATAAGCCTCACATGTCATCTTGACATCATCAGCAAGATGACATTTTTAACATTAAAGCATTAAAGAATCCAAAGGGCTTGCCACTAATAAACCGGGCTTATTTAAAACATGTGTATATATCATTGTTGTAGACACATCCGCATGACCTAATAATTCTTGAACTGTTCTGATATCTGAACCTGACTCAAGTAAGTGCGTTGCAAATGAGTGCCTCAATGCATGACAGTTCACCTTTTTACTAATACCTGTGTTCACCGCAGAAGACTTAACTCTTTTTTGTAAGCTATTCTCATGAATATGATGTCTGCGAACTTTATTGCTTCTTGGGTCTACAGATACTTTTGTAGCCGGAAAAACATACTGCCAACCAATTTCTGTAGCTGCACAAGGGTATTTTCGTCCTAATGCTAATGGCATATACACCTCACCTAAACCATCCGCTAAATCTGCAGTGTGAATTTTTTGCACATAGATTAACTGGTCTTTAAGCTGGTTAATGAGTTTGACAGGCAGCGGTGTCACTCTATCTTTTCCTCCCTTGGCATTGCGAACCATTATCTGATTGTAATCAAAATCAATATCAAACACTCTAAGCCGCACACATTCCATTAATCTCATCCCACACCCATAAAGTAAACTTGCCATTAAATTAAATACAGAATCATCTATGCCATTGAGTAGTTTTTCAATTTCATTACGAGATAAAACTATTGGCAAACGCGCAGGTTTTTTTGCAATCGAAAATGAACCAATATCCTCTATATTTCTTTTATATACCTGCTTATATAAGAAAATGAGCGCATTTAATGCCTGACGTTGAGTGCTAGCTGAAACAAGTCTGTTAACAGCCAGGTGCGAGAGATAGGCTGCTATCTGACTTTCACCCAGATCTTTAGGGTGCTGCCTTTTATGAAACAAAATAAATCTAACCACCCAACCCAGGTAACTCTGCTCAGTGCGAATTGAATAATTACGTATGCGAATTTCACATACCATTGATTCAAAAACATCTGTAAATTCGGATTTAATATCATCACTAATTGAGGGAGCGGAAGACTTTTTATCAGTAACAACATGAAGATTAAGTGGAACCTTAGCAATAGTCGGGTGTTCTTTGCCAAGGGTTTGAGAGCGTTCTTTTAAGCCGTCCCATGAGTAATCAGAAGCCCAGCCAGAAGAAACTACATCCACAAATAGAATTTTTAGTGCATCGACCATCTGAATATACTGATAATCTTTTAAATAAATGCTTCTGCCTTTCTCCTCTAAATACTTTTCAACTGTTTTCTCTGTGTGTTCCCTCAAACGTAGTGAGTGAGCTTTAATATACATCTCAGCATGCCGAACATACCAACGAACAAGTTTCTCTGAAACATTATATCTCTTTGATTTAATGATATATTTATCCCAAAACAAGGAAATCTGAGTATCAACATCCTTACCATCCATAACTACATCCTTATATAATTAAAGTTGAAATAACATCAATTAATGCGTAACTTACCTCTAAAATACAAAAGAAATAGACAGAATGTCAAATATCCAATATTTCACACTCTGTCTAATTAACTGTTAGGTTTACATAAATTGTTCCAGATAACATTCAATAAATGCGTGACTTGTGAAAAGCCTATCAACAGGTATAACCTAGACACTTTAAAAAACATATTAAAATTACAGGGCGGCTTTTATACACATCATTGTGCAAACTGTGGCACAACATATGCTCCTTCAATTCTCGTCCTGGCCGCTATATTAATACTTCTAACTTACATAGAATTAGATGTTATTTTTAGTTCACTTTACACTACGCTACTTATAATAATTCCAACCATAATAATATTAGTAGCTTATGTTTTACCATTATCGCCATTTACTAAACCCAAATATTTCAATAAAACCTAACAAGTAAATTAACGCCGACCAAAAACCCGTTGCTTGAACTACCCCTAATTAT
>Ga0316204_10003451_pt1 | contig 31645 bp, 28 predicted proteins | sample 6monrhotite_MG_2_FD_205661 | JGI IMG/M metagenome (GOLD analysis project Ga0316204, IMG submission 205661) | Microbial mat bacterial communities from mineral coupon in-situ incubated in ocean water Damariscotta River, Maine, United States -... | ecosystem: Environmental > Aquatic > Marine >... | reverse complement strand
GCAGCACCTGTCCCCGTACCACCTCCCATACCTGCTGTTATAAACAACATGTCTGAGCCTTGTATTACTTCCATAATACGTTCGCGATCTTCAATTGCAGCTTGTCGCCCTATCTCAGGATTGGCACCAGCGCCCAAACCTTTAGTGATATTGCCACCAATCTGTAATGTGGTTTTAGCTTTCGTATTAGTCAGTGCTTGTGAATCGGTATTCAAGCAAATAAAATCAACGCCATCTATACCCGCTTTCACCATATGCTGGATAGCATTACCGCCACCACCGCCGACACCTACTACTTTTATTACCGCGTTTTCACTAAAAGAGTCCATTAGTTCAAACATTTTCTACCCCTCCTAAGTCTATTAAGACTTTTTAAAAAAATTAAAAAATAAAATCTGTGTGTTCATAAAATTTGTGAACATCGCGTTACATCTCTACATGAACTTGCAACGAACACTAAAAATTACCTTGGAACCAACTTTTCATTCTGGCCCATATTCCTTTAACCCCTGCTCCCGATGGCATATCAGCTAAACGTTGCTCACTATTCTTTTGACCGAATAACAGCAAACCGACGCCCGTGGCATAAATTGGATTACGTACTACATCAACCAAGCCCATCACGTATTGCGGATTACCAAGTCGTACCGGTATATGAAATATCTCTTCTGCAAGATCTATTAAACCTTCCATTTTTGAGCTACCGCCCGTAAGAACGATGCCCGCTGCAATTAAGTCTTCAAATCCACTACGTCTTAATTCGGCTTGTACTAAAGTCATTAATTCTTCGTAACGCGGCTCAACCACTTCTGCTAGGGTTTGTCTTGCTAAACGACGTGGTGGACGATCGCCTACACTTGGCACTTCTATCGTTTCATCCGGACTAGCAAGCTGACGTAATGCACAAGCATATTTAATTTTAATTTCTTCGGCATATTGAGTCGGGGTACGCAAGGCAACTGCTATATCATTGGTTACCTGATCACCCGCAATAGGAATAACTGCAGTGTGACGAATCGAACCTTCAGTAAAGACCGCAATATCAGTAGTACCTCCACCGATATCAACCATACACACACCTAATTCTTTTTCGTCTTCAGTTAGCACTGAATAACTGGATGCCATTTGCTCAAGAATAATATCGTCTACTTCAAGTCCACATCGACGAACACACTTAACGATATTTTGCGCGGCACTAACGGCACCTGTGATCATGTGGACTTTTGCTTCCAGTCGCACACCAGACATACCAATAGGTTCCTGAATGCCCTCCTGATTATCGATCAGAAATTCCTGAGGAATGATATGCAATATTCTTTGGTCTGCAGGAATCGCAACTGCACGTGCCGCATCAATCACTCTATCAACATCAGCGGACGTTACTTCCTTATCACGTATGGCGACAATACCATGTGAATTCAAGCTTCTGATATGACTACCGGCAATACCTGCATACACTGAATGAATTTGGCATCCAGCCATAAGCTCTGCTTCTTCAACTGCACGCTGAATAGATTGAACAGTTGACTCAATATTGACTACAACTCCTTTTTTCAACCCTCTAGATGGGTGAGAACCTAAGCCAATAATATCTATTTCTTCTTCATTGTTAACTTCACCTACAATGGTCACAACCTTTGAAGTTCCGATATCAAGTCCGACTATTAAATTACGTTCCGGTTTCTTAGACATTATCCTTGGCCTCCTTATTATTTTTTATATCAGGCTCAGTTTTCCATTGCACTGCAAAACCATTCGTATAGCGCATATCAACACTCTCTATTTTTTGTAATTGCTTGGCGATAACCTGCCTATAAACATTTAAAAATCTTTGTAACCTGGTTTTTACCTGTAGCCGCCCTAATTGCAGGCTTAATCCATTATCTAGATCCAATTTCCAGGATCTCCTATGGTTAACAGTAAACGCTTTGACACCTAATCCTAATGCTTCTAATTCGTTGCTCATTAACAGGTATTCTTTTGACAAAAAATACTCTGAACCTTTAGGTCCTTTCAATACAGGCCAGTTTTCATCCACTATTTCATCACCCGCTAAAAACCATTCGCCACGCTGATTGACATAGCCACCGTCACTCCACCGTGCTAATGGACGCTGTTCCAAAATATCAATAATCAAGGTGTCAGGCCAACTACGCCTCACTGTGACTTGATCAACCCAGGAAATCTGTTTTACAGTCATCTGGACTTCATCAATATCAACATTAAAGAAACTCCTGTTTAATTCTTTATTCAAGATCGTTTTCAATTTTTCCGATTTTAAATATTTAAACTCACCATCAACTTTTACAAATTTAATTGGCAAAATATTTATTTCAGTTATTTTCATATAGCTAAACGTTACCAATACGCCAATCATTACAAACAACAACAAAAATGAAGAAACACGCAGAATTTTCTTTCGTTTCTCACGAAGTGCTTCTTTTTTTCTGTTTTTATTAGTTCGCCTAGCCACAACTAGTTTCCAGTATTTTCCAAACCAGATCTTCAAACTCAATGCCCTTCGCCTTTGCTGCCATTGGCAATAAACTATGATCCGTCATACCAGGTACAGTATTAGCTTCAATCAACCATGGATGCCCTTGCGCATCCATCATAAAATCAACTCTACCCCAGCCTTCTGCACCTAAAGCATCAAATGCCTGCATCGCAAGCTTTTGTAATTCTTTTTCTTTTTCAGTAGATAAGCCACAAGGACAATGATAAGTTGTTGTGTTTGATTCATATTTAGCTTCATAATCATAAAAAGCATTAGGTGTTTCCAACCGAATTGCAGGTAATGATTGTTGCTGGAGAATAGCGACAGTATATTCATCACCAGTTATCCATTTTTCTGCAATAACATCATCATCAAATTCAACAGCTATTTCCCAAGCTGATTTAAAATCAGATAAGACTTCAACTTTGGTCATGCCAATACTTGAACCTTCACGAGACGGTTTGACAATTACTGGTAAACCCAGCCTTTCCGCAATACCATTAAAGTCACATTCAGCATTTAGTTTTTCATATGGTGGAGTAGGTAATCCCGCACCAATCCAAACCTGCTTGGCACGTAGTTTATCCATACTTAATGCAGACCCCAATACTTTACTACCCGTGTAAGGCAGCCCTAAAAGCTCAAGCGCTCCCTGCATTACTCCATCTTCACCACCACGACCATGCAAAATTATAAATACACGCTCAAAGTTATTTTCTTTGATTGTATTAAAAATATTCTCATCGACATCAACACCAATTGCATTTACACCTCTTTCTTTCAATGCTGCGAGAACCGCTTCACCACTTTTCAATGAAACATCTCTCTCGGCAGACTGACCGCCCATTAATACTGCGACACTACCAAAGTCCGATGAATGATTGACAGCTTGATAATTGTTTTTTATTACAGAAGCATTCATCTTTATTGATCAACTCCGGCGTTAATAAAATCACCAACAATTTTCACTTCTCTTTTCAAAACGATTCCATGTTTTTCTTCTACGCTCGTCGCTACTTCTTCTATTAACTGTTCAATATCATCCGCAGTCGCATTACCTGCGTTGATAATAAAGTTAGCGTGCTTTTCTGAAACACAGGCATCACCTATGCATTTACCTTTCAACCCTGCTTCTTCTATTAACTGCGCAGCATATGCATTTTCAGGATTACGAAATACAGAACCACAACTAGGTAAGCCAATAGGTTGTTTTTTATTCCGTTCTTCTAATAAAGTTTTCATGTCTTTTTTTATATTACTTTCAGCTTTTTCATCTTTTTTTAACCGTAAATGTGCAGCTACAAACCATTCATCTTTCAAACCTGAAACTTTTCTGTAGCTAACCTCAAACTCTCTTGCTTTTCTGATATTTACCTGTCCTTTACGATCCAGGGTTTCGACAGATTCAACATACATCCACGTTTCTCCGCCAAACGCACCTGCATTCATTGCGAGCGCACCACCCATTGTCCCGGGAATACCTGCAAGAAATTCAGCATCAGACAACGCGTGATTACTACAAAATCGCGCGACTTTTGCACATGTCACACCCGCCTCTGCCCGTACACAACCGTTATTCATTAAGCTTAATCCTGTTAATGATCCTTGCGTCGCTATCACTGTTCCTCTAATACCCCCATCTCTCACCAAAAGATTACTTCCTAAACCCACCCAGAAAACAGGCTCATCTATCGGTAAATTTTGTATAAACAAAATTAGATCATCTAAATCTGTAGGTTTATACAGACAGTCCGCAGGACCGCCTACACGCCAACTGGTATAACGTGACATCATTTCGTTATGTAGTAATTCTCCTGACATTTGTTTATTCACAACGTGAACCATCATCCTTTTAAAACACCATTTTTATTTCGCTTGTCGGTATCCATCGATATAACTGACTTATCTTCCGTTATCACCATTTCTTTCCAATGACGTTTTCGAGTTACAAACCCACTTTGTAACGAAGCACCACAACCAAATCTTAATTGCCGTATACCAGACCTATGCATTACTTCCTCCCAGCGAATTGATTAACTTGGGTGCAATTGCTCCTACGTTTCCCGCTCCTAGCGTCAACAAAATATCGCTGTCGCGTAACAACCCAGGAACAACATCAAATAATTCATCAACCTGTTCTACAAAAACAGGTTCAACCTGACCTCGAGCCCTAATAGCTGCTGTTAAGGCGCGACCATCAGCTCCGTTTATAGGTTCTTCACCCGCAGAGTAAACTTCTAACAATATCAATACATCCACACTTGATAACACGTGCACAAAGTCATCGAATAAATCACGCGTACGAGTGTAACGGTGAGGTTGAAAAATAATGACTAGTCGACGCTCGGGCCAGCCTTCATGAATTGCATCAATCGTTGCAGCAACCTCGCTTGGATGATGGCCGTAGTCATCAACTAACAAAACTTTCCCTTTCTCTATATTTATTTCACCATAGCTTTGAAAACGTCTACCAATCCCCTGGAATTTTAATAACGCCGCTTGGATTTTTTCTTCGCTTACACCCAGATCATGTGCAATTGCAATGGCAGCTAAGGCATTCAATATATTATGTTTACCTGGCATGTTTAATGTGACGTTGAAGCTTGAATGGTTATCAGAAAAACAAACATCAAAATGTGTTTGATGCCCATTTTGTACTATATTCACGGCACGTAAATCCGCTTCTTTACTTAACCCATATGTAATAGTTGGTCTGGTAAGATCAGGTAGCAGACGGCGAACATTTTCATCATCTATACAGATAATCGCCTGACCATAAAATGGAAGATGATGTAGAAACTCCAGAAAAGTCGCATGTAACCGTTCAAAATCACCGCCATATGTACCCAAATGATCCGCATCAATATTAGTAACAACTGCTATCATTGGCTGCAGGTACAAAAATGAAGCATCACTCTCATCTGCTTCGGCAACCAAATAACGACTTTCACCTAATCGTGCATGCGAACCAGTACTGTTTAATTTCCCGCCTATAACAAATGTAGGATCCAGCTCGCCTTCTGCTAAAACACTCGCAACTAAACTAGTCGTAGTCGTTTTGCCATGTGTACCCGCAATTGCGATGCCATAGCGAAAACGCATTAACTCAGCGAGCATTTCTGCCCTGGGTATGACGGGTATGCGTAATTCATTTGCACGAACAACTTCCGCATTTGTTTCATCAATGGCCGTTGAAACAACTAAAACATCTGATGTTTCAACATTTTCACCACTATGACCAATAACAACTAATGCCCCCATATCACGCAAACGTTGAGTCACAACATTTTCAGCAATATCAGATCCAGACACCTTGTAACCAAGGTTAATCAAAACCTCAGCTATTCCACTCATACCTGCTCCACCAATACCAACGAAATGTATTCGTTTCATACGACCCATGGGGTCTTGCATGTCACACATAATTTTGGGCTTGACGGTTTCGTTCACAACAAACCTCCGATTGCACAACATTGGTCTGCCACTTCTCGAGCAGCATCCACCTTGGAAAGTTTCCGTGCAGATATTGCCATTGATAGAAGCTTATGCCTGTCTTCACTCAACTCTTTTAATAACTTGTAAACACTATCTGCATCCAGTTCGGCTTGTTGAATTAAATATGCTGCATTTGCATCAACCAAAAAATGTGCGTTCATTGTCTGATGATTGTCAACAGCGAATGGATAAGGTACAAGTAAAGAAGCAACACCTGCGGCGCTTAACTCTGAAATAGTTAATGCGCCTGCTCTACAGATAACAAAATCAGCCCAGGCATATGCCTCAGCCATATCATCAATAAATGGCAATACCTCAATACCTTGTCCCACACCAACGTGTTGATAACTGTTACAGGCTTGCTGATAATTTCTCTTCCCAGTTTGATGTTTCACAATAGGTCGCTGTGAAGATGGAAAGCGACTCAACGCTACTGGAACTATTTCATTTAACGCCTGAGCACCCAAGCTTCCTCCTAACACTAGAAGCTTTAAGTTACCTTCTCGCCCCTTCATTCTAAGTTCAGGCTCAGGTATATTGACAATCGTTTCTCGTACAGGATTTCCTGTTGTTAAAACATTTTTATGTCCAGAAAAGCTATTTGGAAACGCCTGCATAACTTTATTGGCAATATGTGATAGATATCGATTGGTCATTCCTGCAATTGCGTTTTGTTCATGAATGCATAACGGCTTAGCCATTAGTCTCGCAACTACCCCGCCAGGTCCAGTTACAAAACCACCCATACCTACTACAACGCATGGCTTCACTTTTAATAAGATACGAAAACACTGCCATGCTGCCAATGAAATCATAAAAGGAGCCTTGATTAAACGCAGCAATCCCTTACCTCTTATCCCAGAAACACTAACCCACTCAATAGGTATGCCCGCATTTGGAATTATTTGTGCCTCGATACCTTGTCTCGTACCCAACCAAACTACCGAAATATTGCGTGATAAAAATTCACGTGCCACTGCCAATGCCGGAAAAACATGGCCTCCAGTCCCTCCAGCCATAATAAGCACAGTCTGATTCCGCATGGAATTATTCACCGAGGTCATTTAACACCTCGTTTGCTTTTTTTCCAATCCTGATAATTTTCCGGATTAACTGCCTCATAACCGATTCGCATTAACAAGCCAATAGCTACCAGAGTAATAACAATGCTGCTGCCGCCATAACTCATCAAGGGCAACGTTAAACCTTTAGTAGGTAAAACGCCCATATTTACCCCTATATTAATAAAGGCCTGCAACCCAATCCAAATACCAATCCCGTAAGCAAGATAAGCTGAAAAATATTGTTTCTCTCTTGTCGCATGTGCTCCAATCAAAAATGCCCGCCACACTAAAACAGCAAATAAAATGATGACCAACATCGCCCCGAATAAACCCAACTCTTCAGCTAAAATGGCGTATAAGAAATCCGTGTGAGTTTCAGGCAAATAAAATAATTTCTGTATACTGCCCCCAAGTCCAACACCAAACCATTCACCTCGCCCAAATGCAATTAATGACTGTGTTAATTGAAATCCACTATTGTATGGGTCTTCCCATGGGTTCATGAAACTGAGGATGCGCTGCAAACGATAAGGCGATACTAGCGCCAGTAGTGCCATTGCACCTACTGTTCCCGATAACAATGCAAAGAATTTAAACAGGCCAACGCCCGCCATGTACATCATACCCAACGCGGTTGCTAACATGACAGCTGCAGCACCAAAATCAGGCTCCATTAACAACAACACAACAGCAAGCGATAACACAATCATCGGTTTCAAAAACCCTCTTACGGTTGTCCTTATCTCTTCCCCTCTTCTCACCAAATAACCGGCCAAATAGATAAACATCATCAATTTCACCAATTCTGAAACCTGGAGATTAATAAAACCCAAAGGCAGCCAACGCATACTTCCATTTACTTCTTTACCCACACCAGGTAACACAACCAATACAAGTAAAATAAAACCAAATAACAATAATATAGGGCCAGTCTGCTGCCAATGCTTCATCGAGATTCGAGACACAATAATAGCTGCCACAATACCTATTAAAACGAATGCTGCTTGTCGTGAAAAATAGAAAAAAGATTGGCCTAAACGCTTTTCGGCTATCGGAATTGACGCGGACATAACCATAACCAAACCTAAACCGAGTATTGCCAATGTTACTAACAGTAAAACCATATCCCAGTTTCTGTTTTTCAACACCGTGAACTGCATTGAACCGGAGACGGCTTGCGAGTGACTCATGCCAGACCCCTTACGTATTCAGAAAACACATTTCCACGATGTTCGTAATTATCGAACATATCAAAACTTGCGCATGCTGGTGACAGAATCACCACGTCACCTGCTTCCGCATACTGTCTGGCTTGATTTACCGCATCTTGCATATCAACTGCATGAATCAGGGTAGTCGTACCTTCAAGCGACTGCTTAATCACTTCTGCATCACGACCTAGTAAAACAACTGCACTGACCTTAGATGCAACCGTCTCTCTCAACTCTCTAAAATCAGCTCCTTTGCCTTCACCGCCCGCGATCAACACCACTTTACCAGGCATCCCATTTAATGCTGCTTGAGTAGCGCCAATGTTGGTTCCTTTGGAATCGTTAAACCAACGCACATTATCCAGCTCTCTAATAAATTGCGTTCTATGCGCAAGCCCCTGAAAACCTTTTAATGCTCTTACCATTGCTGATAATGAAAAACCTGCAGCCTCACCCATTGCTAGTGCCGCCAATGCATTTGCTACATTGTGTAACCCTGGAATTTTTAAATCACTGGCTTTTAGTAAATTTGAGTCGCCATGACACAACCAGCATTCGCCTTTAATTTCACGAATACCATATTCAGTTGCTTCGGGCTCTTGCAAACCAAAGGTCTTGACTGTTCGTAATGGCTCTATCATAGACATAACGTTAGAATCATCCCTATTCAAGACCATCGTGCCGCTTCCTCTAAACGCACGCTGCTTAGCTTTCATGTACTCATACACATCCTCATAACGATCCATATGATCTTCTGAAATATTTAAAACCGTTGCTACAAATGCGTTCAAAGTTTTAGTGTATTCAAGCTGAAAACTTGAAAGCTCTAATACGTATAAATCAGGTTCAGTTTTTTCCAATAATTCGAGAACAGGCTTACCTATATTTCCGCCAACACGAACATCTTTTCCTGCTTCTCTTGCCATAACACTGAGTAAACTAGTAACAGTTGTTTTACCATTTGAACCCGTTACAACCATGACAGGCGCCTTTGCTTGCTGTGCGAATAACTCAACATCACCCAAAATCGTTTTGCCTTCAGATATCGCTTTTGTAATTACTGGATGTTTTAGTGAAACGCCCGGACTAACAATCAACTCATCAGCGCTATCAAAAACCTGTTGATCAAAACCTCCTGTAAATACGGCTACATTTGGTAATTCTTGTTGTAACTGAACCAATAACTCCGGTTGCTCACGACTATCAATAACAGCAACCTCTATACCTTGAGAAGATAAATAGCGGGCACACGACAGTCCGGTTTTACCTAAACCGACGATCAAGATCCTTTGTTTATCTTCCATCATTGCTACCACTACTGCTCCACTTGAAAACATATGCTTAACGTAGTTTCAAGGTTGACAATCCAACCATCACCAAAATAACAGTAATAATCCAGAATCGAACAATTACTCTTGGTTCTGGCCAGCCCTTCAATTCAAAATGATGATGTAACGGCGCCATTTTAAAAATCCGCTTACCTGTTAACTTATAGGATGCGACTTGCAAAATAACGGATACTGTCTCCATTACAAACACGCCTCCCATAATCAACAACACCAATTCCTGCCGTACAACTACAGCCACCACCCCTAACGCTGCACCTAATGCAAGTGCTCCAACATCACCCATAAACACCATTGCGGGATATGCGTTAAACCATAAAAACCCTAAACCAGCGCCTACCAATGCACCGCAAAAAATAGTGACCTCTCCTACACCTGATAAAAATGGAATGGATAAGTAATTCGCAAACCCTGCATGCCCGGTAAGATATGCAAATAAACCCAATGCCCCACATACCAATACTGTTGGCATAACAGCCAAACCATCCAGGCCGTCTGTTAAATTAACAGCATTACTACTACCTACGATAACCAGATAAACAAATGGAATAAATAATAACCCCATCTGAGGATAGACATCTTTAAAAAATGGAATAACTAGTCGCGTCTCAATTGGTGACGCTGTTTTATATAAGAAAATCGCAACAGCTAAACCAATAACAGACTGCCAGAAATATTTATATCGTGACGATAACCCTTTAGGATCTTGTAAAACTAATTTTTTATAATCATCAACCCAACCAACAATCCCGAATAACAATGTTGTTACCAAAACAACCCATACATAATGATTATCCAACCGACTCCACAACAAGGTTGTAATTGCCACTGACACTAAAATTAAAGCGCCACCCATTGTTGGCGTACCTGCTTTCTTTAAATGAGTTTCAGGCCCATCATCTCTAACCACTTGACCAATACGAAAACGATTTAATTTCCGTATCATATATGGACCAATAATAAATGAGATAACCAATGCCGTGATAACCGCCATCACTGTTCGCAATGTTATGTACTGAAATACATGAAAACCACTATGAAACTGTTCTAGATACTCTGCTAAATAAATGATCATGAATTTTCACCTCCAGATTGAAGGCTACTTACTAATTGCTCCATCTGCATAAGCCGAGAACCTTTAACCAATAAAACCCCTTGCCCTGACCAATCATTTTTAATGCTTTCGGTCATTGCTGGTAAATTTTCAAACCAAACACCAGACTCACCAAACGAGTCAACCGCATGACGTGCCAGCTCACCAATCGCATATAATTTTTTTATGCCTTTTTTACGTGCGAGCTCACCACATTGTCGATGCATGTCGATTGCGTCCTCGCCTAGCTCACCCATATCACCCAATGCCAACCATCGCTCACCTTCCATATCAACCATGGCGCTCAATGCTGCCTCATATGAAGCAGGATTAGCATTGTATGTGTCATTCAAAATTTTCATACCAGGCAAACCATGTTGAATCTGCAGACGGCCATTTACAGACCCCATGCTCTCAAGCCCGGATACAATCATGGATAAATTTGCATCTACAGCTATAGCTGCAGCAATAGCGCCCAGTGCATTCATTACATTGTGACGACCCAATAATTGAAGTGTAATCTCACACTCACCTAATGGTGTTTTCACATGCAAGGCAAGACTGTTATCAATCTGTTTCCACGTCGCGGAAACGTCGGCTGATTGATCAAGACCAAAACTAATGATTTTTCTATTGCCAATAATGTCTTTCCATAATGATGCAAACTGATCATCTTGATTAACAATAGCTGTTCCATTCATATTCAGATTTGAAAAAATCTCACCTTTTGCATTTGCAACTCCATTAAGATCACCAAAACCTTCAAGGTGTGCAGGCCCTGCATTAGTAATAATTGCAACATCAGGTCTAACCAGATGACTTAAGTATTGAATCTCACCTGCATGATTTGCACCCATTTCAATCACTGCTGACTGATGAAATTCCTGCAATCGCAATAATGTCAGAGGAACACCAATTTCATTATTTAAGTTACCTATCGTTGATAGCACACTGCCCTTCTGTGACAGAATCGCACTAAGCATTTCCTTAACCGTGGTCTTTCCATTACTACCCGTTATCGCAATACATGGAAGTGAAAACTGACCGCGCCACAAAGCAGCTAATTGCCCCAAACCCAAACGCGTATCTTCAACTTGTAGCAGTGGCATCATTATTTTCAGCTGCCTGCTGACCATAGCAGCAACTGCACCTGAATCTTGTGCCTGTTGCAGAAAGTCATGCCCGTCAAAATTATCACCTTGCAATGCAACATATAAGTCACCTTCAACAATAGAGCGAGTGTCCGTGCTAACACTTGAGAAAGACACGTCATCACCAAGATGCTGCGCGTTAAGTTTCTTAGCTACTTCAGATATATTCAACTGCATTAGTGGACACCTCTGCTTAACCAGGCACGAATAACTTCGCAATCATTGAAAGGTATTTTTTCATTGCCAACTATCTGACAAGACTCATGCCCTTTACCTGCCACCAACACGATGTCATCTACATCTGCTGATGCCAAAGCCCAGTAAATTGCTTTTTCTCTATCACACTCTACATGCACTAACTCAGGCTTTTCTGTTCCTGATAATATTTCATTTATAATTTTATTTGCTGATTCATTACGAGGATTATCATTTGTTAAGATGACTTTATCTGCTAATCGCTCTGCCACTTCACCCATTAAAGGGCGTTTGCCTGTATCTCGGTCGCCACCACAACCAAATACACACCATACGCGACCGAAACCATGTTCTTTTACTGAACTTAACACTTGCTCTAAAGCTTCGGGGGTATGCGCAAAGTCTATAATAACGTTTGGAGCAACCTCAGTTTCACCTATGCGACAGACTTCCATTCGTCCCGGGACAGTTTGCAACCCTTTAATTTCTCTGCGAATCGTATTCCACGAAAAACCCAAGCACCCTAGAACAGAAATGACTGCAGAAAGATTATATACATTGAACTTCCCATATAACGGATTAGAAAAATCCGACTCACCCCATGGACTATTAACATGCCAGCCAATACCGCTCTGCGTTAAGCTGACTTCTGATATAACAACAGAATTCTGTGTAGCTCTGTTGTTTTGCTCAACACCATAAGAAATATTTGTTACATCACTATTCAAAGATTCCAGCCACTGAGCACCGAATTTATCATCATGATTAATTACTACACTAGTCAAACCCGGCATATGAAATAATTTTTCTTTTGCTTTTGCATATGAAATTTGATTACCGTGATAATCAAGATGATCGCGGCTAACATTTGTTAAGACAGCCACTTCAAAAATCACACCATTCACGCGCCCTTGATCCAAACCATGCGATGAAACTTCCATAACAACATATCGAACACCCAACTCACGCATTTCATGTAACAATTTATGGATACTTATCGCATCGGGTGTGGTATGGCTTGCTTCATGCAATTCACCAAATAAACCATAACCAATTGTCCCAATTACACCTGCTTTTGAATCTTTATTACTCAAAGCGGATGCAAGAAAATGACTGCAGGATGTTTTGCCATCTGTACCTGTAATACCAATAACATGTAGATCTTTAGATGGATGCCCGTAAAAACGATCGGCAATAACACCTATTTGATGCGCCAGATTTTCAACGGCTATCAAAGGTATATTTTTTTCTATCTTTGGAACCTCGTTATATTTCGCTGTCGGCTCCCATGCAATAGCAGCCGCACCACTATCACAAACTTGATCTATGTAATCCAACCCGTGCCCCTGCGTACCTGCACAAGCAAAGAATAAATGACCCTGCTCCACTGCTCGACTATCTAATGACAAAGCCTGGATATCACAGTCAACTTTCTGATCAATATCTGCAAAGCCCTCAAGTAAAGAACTTAACCGAAATGAGTCAGAAATTTGATTGCTCTCAATCATGACCGTCCTTGCTCATTTTTCAATTGCGTTTGCATAACAGGTAAGTCATCAGGCGCTATATCCATTAACCTAAGCGCACCTGACATTACTTTGGAAAAAACAGGTGCTGCAACCTGCCCTCCATAATATTGCTCACCAGATGGGTCATTAATCATAACAACCAAAACTAATTTGGGATTAGATGCAGGTGCCATACCAGCAAACACCGCTATGTAACGATTATTTGCATAACCACCCGCTGTAGACTTATGAATCGTGCCCGTTTTACCAGCTATCTGATAACCATGCACATCAGCTAGCAGGCCAGTACCTTCTCTGCTCACTACCGTCTTCATCATTTTTCGGACTTGCTTTGCTATCTTTACAGGTAATACTTGCTCACCTTTCACCGCATCATCTGATTTAATAAATGAGACTGGACGAGAAATACCGCCTGATGCCAAAATGCTATACGCATGAGCCAGCTGCAGAGGCGTAACTGATAATCCATAACCAAACGATAACGTCGCACGTTCTATTTGATGCCAACGAGAGTAATGACTCATTAGGCCCGCTGATTCACCAGGAAAACCACTTGATGTCACACTACCAAAACCTATTCGACTAAACATTGACCAAATTTTTTCAGCATCTAGAGATAACGCTATTTTACTGGCGCCAACATTACTCGATTTGGTAATTACACCTGTTACATTAATTTCACCATAATTCTTATGGTCACGTATCGTATTTTGTCCAACTTTCATTTTTCCAGGCGAAGTATTGATTAGCGTGGTCGGCGTATATTTTTTACTTTCCAAAGCTGTCGCAATGGTAAATGGTTTGATAGTAGAACCAGGCTCAAACACATCTGTAACAGCACGATTACGATACTGTGAACTACGCATTTTTCTGCGATTATTCGGATTGTATGATGGCTGATTGACAATAGCTAAAACCTCGCCTGAATCGACATCCAGCATTACTGCAGACCCTGATCGCGCCTTATTTAATTTTATAGCTGCCTTCAACTCACGATATGCAAGATATTGAATGCGTCTATCAACACTCAAATATAAATCTTTACCAGCACTTGATGATTGAATACTTTCTACATCTTCAATCACTCGACCCAACCTATCCTTAATTACGCGTTTTTTACCTGACGTACCCTTCAGCCAGTCTTCATACGCAAGCTCAATTCCTTCCTGCCCTTTATCATCAATATTGGTAAAACCAATAACATGTGAAACCACTTCGCCTGCTGGATAATATCGACGGTACTCGCGCTGAGAGAACACTCCTTCTATATCAAGTGCCAACACTTTTTCAGACAAATCAGGATTCACGTGGCGTTTTAAATAAACGAATTCACGATTCATTCTAGAAGCAACTGTCTGCTCTAGCGATTCCAAATCCAATTTCAATAGCTTGGCGAGTTTAGGCAAAGCACTTCTCTGATCTACCAGTTTTTTCGGGTTAACCCAAATAGACTCGACAGGCGTACTAATAGCGAGCGCATCGCCATGCCGATCCATAATGACACCACGATGAGCGGGAATGCTAACTGTTCTTAAATGACGTGCCGTACCCTGATCTTGTAAAAAAGCTTTATTATAAACCTGCAAATAAACCACTCTCGACATTAGCAACGCAATGACAACGACAAACAGCAATAAAAGCAATATTCTGCGTTTATTATAATCATGATTGTTCTGGTCAGTACTCATGGTCGAATAATCACTACCTTTTCAGCTAAAGGAATACGCATACCTAATTTTTTTATTGCCAGCTTCTCTATTCTTCCATGCGTTGCGTGAGTACTTTGCTCTAACTGCATACGACCCCATTCAACATCCATTTGATCTTTCTCTTTTTGTAACGTTTGCAGCTGCACAAATAATTTTCGACTTTCATGTTTTGTGAAAACCACACCCACTGCTGATGCAATTACTAGTAAAAACAAAACCAACACGACCATTTGCACATTCATTCGATAATCTTCTCTGCAATTCGCAAAGTAGCACTACGTGATCTGATATTTTCTTCCACTTCTTCTTTGCTTGGGCGAATCGCCTTACTAATCAGTTTTAGCTCAGCGCCGGTATCCTCATACTGAACGGGTAAATCAGGAGGCAACTGCTTACCTTGTACCTTTTTTCGTAAAAATCTTTTAACTATTCTGTCTTCCAGAGAATGAAAACTTATTACAGCCATTCGTCCATGCAAGGCCAGCGCCTCTACAGCAGACTGCAAGCCAGTTTGCAAATCTTCTAATTCACGATTAATAAAAATTCGAATAGCCTGAAAAGTTCGTGTAGCTGGATGCTTGCCTTTTTCTCGGCCTTTCTTGGGAATAACCTTTTCAATTAAATTAGCGAGATCCAGTGTAGTCATCAGGACAGATGACTGACGCTGTTCAACAATCGCTTTAGCAATACGATAATGAAATTTTTCTTCCCCGTAATCACGTATCACGGTCGATATTTCGTCTTCTTCCGCTTGTGCAAGCCACTCAGTCGCAGATAATCCTTGCGTTGTATCCATGCGCATATCCAGAGGCCCTTGCTTCATAAAACTAAAGCCACGGTCTGCGTTATCTAACTGTGGCGAGGACACTCCCAGGTCAAGCAATACACCATTGACTTGACCCGTTAATCCAACACGCTTAATTACATCAGCCATCATCGCAAAACTGCCCTGCACAATTGTAAATCTTTTATCGTTCGCGAACTTTTCATTCGCAGATCGAATGGCTTCAGGATCTTTATCCATCGCCAGCAATTTTCCAGATGGCCCCAAGCGTTTTAGAATTTCACCTGCATGACCACCGCGGCCAAAGGTTCCATCAAAATATACGCCTGACGCCTGAATATTCAGTGCTTGCAGCACCTCTTTCATTAAAACTGATCGGTGCGTATTTATTTCGCTCATCTAACTTACAAAGACAATGATTCTAGTTCTGGCGGTAACCCGTCAGCATCCAAATCACCTTCCTCAAACCATTGATCACATTTTCCGTTCCAGATCTGCTCGTCCCAGAGCTCAAATTTATTACCCTGACCAATTAACACAGCGCGTTTTTCAAGCCCTGCGAATTTTCTTAATGGGGGCGTTAATAACATGCGACCATTGGCGTCCATGTCCAACTCTGTGGCATGGCCAATTAATAGACGCTGAAGACTTCGTGCTTGCTTGTTAAAACTGGGTAGCTTGACTAACTTACGCTCAATATCTTCCCATTCTGGAAATGGGTAGATAAGCAGGCAATGATCACGATCAACTGTGGCGACCAATTTCCCAGCACAGGACGAAGCAAGCTGCTCACGATACCGAGTAGGCATCGCAAAACGACCTTTTGCATCCAAACTGATTATGTTGACCCCTCTAAACAAACCACTCACTCCGATAAATTTATTCTACTTTTTTCCACTTTTTTCCACTTATCTCCATATTTATCCAATATTGGTGTGAAATTGCCTGTTTGTCAAGAAAAACTAGGAGTAATCCTATAAAAGATTATTTTAGATACAGTAACTTAGAGAAAATTTGATAAAAAACAGGGGTACGATTTTTTTGACAAAAACAATCGTTTTATAATTCATGGGGTTGTATGCATGTATTACAGTAAATTATTAACAGATATCATATACCTATCTGTTTTTATTGTAATTTACTGAATCAAAGGCATAAAAAGAATGGAAGTCGACCGATAAGCCGGGTTCTGTCGTGGACAGTCATTCATCTGGGATACACATCACTGCATACCTCGTGCGACCTACCCGAGAGCAATGCGGGTCACATCTCTTGATCAGAGATCAACACTCTCCTATTTGGTCTTGCTCCAGACGGGGTTTACCATGCCACCCATGTTGCCATGTGCGCGGTGCGCTCTTACCGCACCATTTCAACCTTACCTGTGCCCGAAAGCCATCGGCGGTATATTTTCTGCTGCACTTTCCGTAGACTCGCGCCCCCCAGGCGTTACCTGGCGTCTTACCCTTTGGAGCCCGGACTTTCCTCCATTTAATCAACGAGTTGAATAAATAGCGACTGCCTGGCCGACTTCCAAAACCAGTATAACACGTAGGAGCGGCCCCTGGCCGCGAATAAAAAAATATTCGCGGCCAGGGGCCGCTCCTAAATTAATTAACCACATCAAGAATCTTCTTGCATCTCCAAGGCCCTTTTATACAGTTCATTTTTAGACAAACCCTTATAACTAGCTACAATACGACTAGCTTGTTTAACTGACATTTCATCTAGCAATAACTTAAGCAAGGCTTCCGCTGACTGCATTTCGATATCGGTAGATTGTTTTTCTGCCCCTCTCACCACCAGCACAAATTCACCTTTACGTTGATTTGCATCTTCTTTCACCTTTGAAACAATATCTCCTAAGGTGTTACCAAGGACGGTTTCGAAGGTTTTGGTTATTTCCCGTGCGAGGATAGCCTGACGATTGTCTCCAAAAATATTTCTCATATCTTCGACTGATTCTGCAATTCGATGACTGGACTCATAAAAGACCAGCGTCACCACTTCATCCTTAAGACTAGTTAGTTGAGCCTGCCTCGCAGATTTTTTATGCGGCAAAAAACCCTCAAAACGGAAATGATCTGTAGGCAACCCACTAACAGACAAGGCAGCTATTAATGCACAGGCTCCAGGAACCGGCACAACCTTAATACCTTTATCCCTAGCAATCTTCACTAAATGATATCCTGGATCACTGATTAAGGGAGTGCCTGCATCGGAAATTAATGCCATTGACTCGCCGTTAGACAACCGAGCTAAAACTGACTCAACCTGCTTACGCTCATTATGCTCATGCACTGAAATCATGGGCGTGTTAATCCCATGATGATTCAATAGATATCGACTATGCCTAGTATCTTCAGCTGCAATAAAATCAACGTCTGACAGAATCTGTATAGCTCGCTGAGTAATATCAGTCATATTACCAATTGGTGTAGCAACCACGTACAATAAGCCCGAATGATCTGTCACTGAATTACCTTTTAATTTAGAATGAGAACCAACATTAAAAATGTGCACTACCAAGCGTCTATACTGCATGAAAACACGAGACAATCAAAGAACATCATGATGATACGAACAATCAGCAAACAACTACTTATTAGCGCAGTCATTATTATAAGCATCATCAGCGCAGGGTGCGAAAGTATAAATGAAACACATATCCGTCCATCTGATGAAAGCCCAATAGTCGAAAACATTGAGCAATTAATACAAATGGGACAATTCGGCAAAGCAGCCGCCATACTCATTCAATCCGCTCAAGATAAAAATATAACTGAACAAACTACTCTATATTTACGTGCTAGCACCCTACTTATAAAAGCCAGCCAAATTGATGACGCAAAACAGTTAATCAGTAAAATTGCAATTGACCCAAATAACCCGGTCCTAATCAGCCAAATTAATCTCGTACGAAGTCAAATACATTTGTTTGAAGGCAATCCAGAAGAAGTACTTAGCTTACTGATACCTGACATCTCTTTACCTACCCGCCTACAAGCCAAGATACATGAGCTAAGAGCTCGCGCTTATTTATTGTCTGGCAACACACTGGAAAGTGCTCGCGAAAGAATGATGCTGGAGTCCTTTCTGACTAACCCTGAAAAAATAAAACACAATCATGAACAAATCTGGCAAAGCTTAAGACTGCTCACACCTCTAGCATTAACACAACTCAACCTATCCCCTCCACCTGATGCGTTAAGTGGTTGGATGGAATTAGCGCGAATTAGTATTAGCTCAATACTTGATCCGGCCACATTTGAATCTGACCTTGCTAAATGGAAAACAAATTACCCCAACCATCCTGCTGAACAATGGATTATGGCAAAACTACTTACTCACTATCGCGCTATCAAACGCCCGGAAAAGCTAGCATTGATTTTGCCATTAAGCGGCAAACTTGCAAAACCAGCCATTGCGATTCGAGATGGATTTCTTGCTGCTCACTACCAAAATCAAATCAACCTGGCGAGAACAAAAATCAAGGTTTACGACTCAAGTAAACAAATCCAGACTATCGAGCAAACCTATCAACAAGCCGTGAAAGATGGCGCTGAGTTTATCATTGGTCCACTTAATAAAGAACTTGTCACAAAACTGGCCAATATGACTGACATGAAAACACCCATTCTCACATTAAACCAAACTGATACACCACCAACGGTTCTTGATAATTTTTTTCAGTTCGGATTAAAACCTGAAGATGAAGCTAAACAAATTGCAGAAAGAGCCAGCCTCGAGGGCCTAACAAAAGCGACCGTTATCGTTCCAAAAGGAGCATGGGGGAATCGTTTAGCCAATGCATTTAGCCAACGATTTCAAGAACTCGGAGGCACTATACTGGAAACATCTAACTACAATTTTAATAGCCATGATTTATCCAGACCTATAAAACGCATGCTTAATCTTGACGAAAGTCATAGTCGCTACAATCGATTACGAAATGCGTTACCAACAGAAGTAAAATTTGAACCCAGAAGACGCCAGGACATCGACTTTATTTTCATGGCCGCTTTTCCTAAGCAAGCCAGGCTAATTGCTCCTTTACTTCGTTTTCACCATGCTGCAGACATACCTGTTTACACAACGTCTCATGCCTACAACGGAAAAGAAAGCGCCAAAGAAAACCGAGACATCAATGGCGTTATTCTGTGCGATTCTAGCTGGATATTATCTCCAGAAGAAACAGCCGACCCAATGCGCAAAAAATTTCATCAACTTTGGCCGCAGTCAATGGAACGTTATGCTCGACTTTATGCTTTAGGCATCGACGCCTATCATCTGTTAGGACAAATAAAATGGTTGCGCTTGAATCCTAATGAGCACTTCAATGGTGCTTCAGGTCGCCTACAACTTAATCAACAAAATCAAGTAAAACGAATTTTACAATGGGGACGATTCACCAAAGGACGGATATCTCTTCTGGAAGACATCCAGGCACCTGATTCGGCTCAGGATACAACCGACCTAACCACCCCCTGATAACAGGAATAAATGCAAATGGAGAATATTGCAATTAATAAAATATCACTAGGCAAACAGGCTGAAAATCTAGCATGCCATTACCTGCAAAAAAAAGGCTTCTCTTTATTACAAGCCAACTATCTATGCAATCAAGGTGAAATCGACCTGGTTATGAAAGATAATGATCAACTGGTTTTTGTAGAAGTTAGATACCGAAAAAACAATCATTTTGGGTCAGGTGCTGAAACTGTAGATAGCCGAAAACAACGTAAGCTTATCTCAGCGGCCAACCATTATTTAACCACAAATAAAAAACACCACTCAGCTTGTCGTTTTGATGTTATTTCAATTTCCGGAAAATTATGTCAGGAGAACATTCATTGGATTAATAATGCTTTTACGGACTAGATAAAAACCCCATAAAAACTGCTTATCAATAAATTTGAAACTGACCTGTTTGTAGCCTATGATCACCGTAAAGCAATACATTACAAAGACAACAGACAAAGATCGTATGCATTATACAATAAATTTTCAAGTATTTCCGTGTGCTTTATAACAGCAATATTTACATATAAAAGATATAGTTAGCTACATTATGCAGTAGATATAGTGACAAAAGATGGAAATTGAAAGACTTAATGTTAAGGAGCAATAAAACATGATGAATTTTTACAAATCACTTTGCGTTGCACTAATCGCAACTATTTTAAGTGGTTGCGCGCCAGCTGTGATTGTTGGCGGTACCGCAATCAATGCCGCTCACGATAGACGCACCTTAAGCTCCTTTGTTGAGGATCAGAATATTGAGCTCAAAGCTTATGATGCCATATCAAAAGTACCTGAGTTAGACGAAAAAATACATGCAAATGTCACCAGCTATAATGGCATTGTTTTAATCAGCGGAGAAACGCCCACCGAGGATATGAAAAGCCAGGTAGGTAACATCATACGTGATATACCTAAAGTAAAAAAAGTACACAATGAACTCTATATTGCCGCACCAAGCTCATTAGGTACACGTAGCTCAGATACATGGGTTACGACTAAAGTCAAAACCAGTCTTTTCAAAATTGACCAAAATAATGGATTTGATCCAACCAGAGTAAAGGTCGTCACCGAAAATGGTACCGTTTATTTAATGGGGTTAGTCAAAAAAAATGAAGCCAATGACGTTGTTGATGTCGTAAGGCAAGTCAAAGGTGTGCAACGCGTTGTTAAAATATTCGAATATGTAAACTAAAACGCGCACCTTATAACAAACTAGCATGGGTAATTAATTACCCGTGCGTATTTCATTAATTATTCCGACATGCAATTACCTGAAAACTTTATTTCCAGCATCAAAATCACTGTCGGCGAAGCTAATGTACTCACCAACCCTACAGACTGCTGGCCTTACGGCAGTGATAACAGCAAGCAACACTCACCACCAGACATAGTCGTTTTTGCGATCAATAGTGAACAAATCAGTTCAATCGTGAAACTATGCAATCAATACACTATACCCATCATTGCTCGTGGCAGAGGCACAGGTACAACAGGTGCTACCGTACCAATTCATGGTGGCCTAATACTATCGTTGGAACGAATGAATCAGGTCATAGAGGTCAACACAAAGGATCGGTACATTATTGCTCAGCCCGGCGTCACCAATCTTGAAATACAAAAAGCTGCAGGCGAACATGGATTTTTCTGGCCACCTGATCCTACCAGTGCAGAATTTTGCACCCTAGGTGGCAACCTCGCATACAACTCTGCCGGACCAAAGGCCGTAAAATACGGTACGCCACGCGAAAACACACTTGGCCTTACTGCCATTACCGGTGAAGGCGACATAATAAATACTGGCGTACGCACCACAAAAGGTGTGGTTGGATATGATTTTACTCGTTTGCTAATTGGCTCAGAGGGAACATTGGGCATCATCAGTGAGGCCATTTTAAAACTTACACCACTACCCGAAAGTGTCGCCACCTTGCAAGTTTTATATACAAATATTCAACACGCCGCTGATGCTGTTGCTAGCATTATGGCTCAGCCTGTCATCCCAAGCTCACTGGAATTTATTGATAAAACTTCAATTGAAATGATACGAAATTATTCTGATATCGACTTACCAACGGCCGGCGCTATGTTAATGATTGAAGTTGATGGCAATAAAGAAACATTAATACATTCAATTGAAGCCATAGAACGAGCTGCGAACAATAACGGACTTATTTCCATAAAAGCAGCCAACACAGAACAGGAGCGACAATCACTCTGGCGAACACGCAAAGCACTTTCACCAGCATTACGTACCATCGCACCTAAAAAAATCAATGAAGATGTTGTCGTACCTGTATCAAATATTCCGGATTTACTTGATGGATTGGAAAAAACTTCTGACAAATTCAATATACCCATTGTTAATTTCGGTCATGCTGGCAATGGAAATATTCACGTTAACTTATTAATCAACCCTGACGATAAAAAACAGTCTGAAAATGCAGCCCCTTGCCTGAGTGAGATTTTTGATCTGGTGCTCTCATTAAACGGAACACTATCTGGTGAACATGGTGTGGGATTAGTTAAGCGTGAATACGTCAAAAGAGAAATTGACCCACTCACACTTACGCTAATGAAAAAAATCAAACTTCAATTTGATCCTAACAATATACTGAATCCAGGGAAAATGTTTCCTGAAGAATAATCACATATCACCAGATTAAGTATTAGTCACAATCTCCTTATCAACCTCTTTTGGCCAGGCTTTAATAATTGCCTGAACAACTGTAGCCAGTGGGATCGCAAAAAATATGCCCCAAAAACCCCATAAACCACCAAAAAATAAGACTGCAACAATGATTGCGATTGGATGCAAGTTAACTACCTCGGAAAACAATATTGGCACTATAACGCTGCCATCAATCGCTTGAATAATAAAATAGGCTGTTAAAAGATAAGCAAAATCAGCTCCCCATCCCCACTGTACATAAGCAACAAGAGCGACTGGGATGGTTACAACTACAGCACCGATGTAAGGAATAATGACTGAGAATCCAACTGCCGCTGCTAACAAGAAGGCATAATTTAAGCCTAATATTGCAAATGCGATATAACAGGCAATCCATACAACCATGACTTCTAGCATTTTTCCTCTTACATAATTCCCTATTTGCAAATCGACATCTTTCCATACTTTATCGCTAAGTGCTGTGTCTTGAGGCAATAGTCCACGCATCCAACTTATTAACATATTTTTATCTTTAAGAAAGAAAAATACCAATAAGGGCATCAAAACAAGATAAACAATCAGGGTAATAATATCTGGAAGCAGCCCTGAAATATTAACTAACAATGATTGTCCATAATTTGAAATTTCTATTTTAATATTACTGATAACTTCCAATATTTGCTCTTCAGTAATGAAATTACTTCGCTGCAATAAAAATTGAAAGTGAGCCAATCCTTTTTCGATCATCTTCGGTAATTCAGGCACAAACTGTGTTATTTGCGTTGATAGCTCAGGAACAACATAAAACAACAAAAACAACAAAACTGTTAGAAATAAAATAAACGACAACAATACAGACAATAAGTGATTTAGCCCGAAATGTTGTAATTTTCTAACTATACTTTGCAACAAGTAAGCAATAACAATACTACCAAGAACCGGCATTAGAATGTCACCGACAACAAAAACCACCACAAATCCTGAAATCAAAATACCTAGCAGGATAATCACTTGCGGGTTTGACAAATAACGCTCAAACCAATCCTTGATTAATTGCATATCTAATCTACCTGTTTTTCGAGTACTTGTTCATATTGATGCTGAAACACATGCTCTATGTCATCAATAACGTCTTTTGCTGCTCTGCCTTGCATCATGTGTTGCGCCATTAACCCTGATAACTCATGCAACATATGCTGCTTATCCAGCATAGCATAGGAAGCAGATAGCCTTTTAATAGCACCCACTACGGTTTCGGTCTCTGGACGTGGAATAATTTTAGGCTCAGCCAATGGGGAATTTATTTTTTCACTGCGCTCATAGAGAAATTCTGCATACTCCAATAACGATTTCTTTCGCTCGTCATCTAAACCTGCAAAACATTTTAATAATTTCTTTTCTTGATTATCCGCCATAAAGGAAATTATGACACAGATGAGCAACTATGAAACCAGGAATCAACTGCTAATGCCTAACTATGCTACTAATTCAACCGGGCTAAGGCTTATGACAGTTTTTTTCCGTCATGATCTTTACAATATTGACGAGCAAACTCCAATAATTCATCCATAGCACGGTGTCTGAATTTTTGCTTCTGATGTACGAATGAAAATGGGCGAGTCAACGGTGGCTCCAGCCTTAATGAAACTAGCGTTCCAAGTTGCAATTCCTTGGAAATAGTCGCTCGTGATGTGACCGACATTCCCATACCTGCCTCAACCGCTCCTTTTACTGCTTCCGGGCTACCTAACTCCATGCAAACCTTTATATCTGATGTATTCACGTCATGTGATTGCATATGTTCAGCGATTACCTCACGTGTACCAGAGCCCTCTTCACGACAAATAAAGGGGTTTTTAACAAGCTCATCTAACGGTAAAACTTCTAAGCTTGCCAGCTCATGCTGAGGAGAAACAATACCTACCAATTCATCATAGCGACAGATCTCAACTACCAGATTTTTATTACTCACGGGTGCCTCAACTACACCCAAATCGATATCATTGTTCTCGACCATATGAACAATACCATCTGTATTGGAAACCTTTAAGTGCACGGTTACATCAGGGTATTTCGCCTTAAAATCACCTAACAAGGCAGGCAACATGTATTCGGCTATCGTTGTACTTGCACCGATAACCAAAGCACCGCTAACTTCACCCGTTACTTCTCTTACCGCATTATTCATTTCTGCGTATAAATCAAAAATCTTGTCCGCAAAATTAAACACTTGCTTGCCAGCTTCTGTGAGATTAATTCGGTTATGCGTTCTATCAAACAAACGGGTATTAAAGTGTTCTTCTAATTGGCGCACTTGAAATGTCACGGCAGGCTGTGTCATGTGCAGCGTTTCTGCAGCTTTGGTAAAGCTGAGGAGTCGTGCAACGGTATGAAAAACTTGTAATCTACGATCTGCCATGAAACATCTCTTATACTAAATTCAGCGAGGCGGCTATATTAACAAAAATTAACATAAAATAAAATTATACCCCTAAAATAAGTTGAATCCCTTATTTAACAAGCAGAAATTACATTATTTTACTAATAAATTCATAGATTTACGCATCAATGCATAATACATCACAGGTATAACCAATAGTGTTAGGACGGTAGAAACCAAAATACCAAAGATCAGCGAGATAGCCAAACCGCTAAAAATTGGGTCATCGAGAATAAATAAAGCCCCCAACATTGCCGCCAGCCCGGTCAACACAATAGGTTTTGCACGAACGGCACCTGCCAAGATGACGGCGCGTTGAAAATCAACACCCTTGCTAAGCTCATCATTAATAAAATCCACCAACAAAATAGAATTACGTACGATAATACCCGCCAATGCTATCATCCCAATCATAGAAGTAGCAGTGAATTGCACCCCTAATATTGCATGCCCAGGCAACACACCAATGATGGTCAAAGGGATCGGCGACATAATAATTAATGGCACACGATATGACCCAAATTGTGCCACCACTAATAAATAGATCATCAACAAACCAACAGAATAGGCTATACCCATATCACGAAACGTTTCATAGGTAACCTGCCATTCTCCATCCCACTTTATGGCATAGCGATACGGGTTATCTGGAGGTGCTAACAAATATTGCTCCAATAACTCACCTTGCGAAATTTTTTCTTCTTCTAATTTCGCATAGATATCAAACATACCATATAAAGGACTATCTAGCTCACCCGCCATATCGGCTGTTACGAACACAACGGGCATCAGGTCTTTATGATAAATACTGATGTCTCTTGACGTTTTTTCTACTCGAACGATATCTGATAGGGAAATCATATCTCCCTTATCATTCCTCACGGTTAAATCAAGAATATTTTCTTCAGATACTTTGCTTGTGATCGGTAGCTCTAGACGCACAGGCAACGCATACTTTACATTACTGCCATGTAAATAAGTAACATCCTCTCCATTCAACGCGGTATATAATAATTTAGTAATACTTTGCTGATCGACCCCATATAACGAAGCCTTTTGTCGATCAATACTTACAACTAATTTATCAGCGTTCGATTCAACACTGTCATCAATCGAAATAATATCGGATGTTCGTCCAAATACATCACGTACTTTTTTTGCAATCTTCACCTGCCCTTGATAATCCAGACCATAGATTTCTGCAACCAATGGCGACATCACTGGTGGACCAGGCGGCACTTCTACAACCTTTATATTCGCACCCATATTTATAGCAATTTTCTGTAATGGATCTCGTACAGATTGCGCCACTTCATGACTACTTCTATCTCGTTTTGATTTATGCACAAGATTAACTTGCATATCACCCAAGAAAGAATCTTTACGTAAATAATATTGTCTGATTAAACCATTAAAATTTATCGGAGATGCTGTACCGGCATAAGCCTGATAATCCACCACCTCATCTACAGTTGAAAGGTAATATCCTATCTCTCTTAATACAGATGCCGTCGTTTCAACTGTACTACCTTCAGGCATATCAACCATGATCTGAAATTCAGATTTATTATCAAATGGCAGCATTTTTAAAACCACGGATTTATTAAAAGCCAGTCCAAATGAAACCACGATTAAAATCAATATTCCTGAAAACAATAACCAGCGTTTACCTCTACCTTTTTCATTCTGTAAAAAAGGCGTCATGATTCGTTTGAAAAATTGATTTAGCCACTGCTGCATTTTTGAATCATGCGTTTCAGTATGATCTACATGCTTCAGCACCTTATACGTTAACCAGGGAGTAACCACAAAAGCGATCATTAATGAAATCAACATGCCAATACTTGCATTGATTGGAATAGGGCTCATATAAGGACCCATTAGCCCACTAACAAATGCCATTGGTAAAAGAGCTGCGATCACAGCGAACGTTGCCAATATTGTTGGCCCACCCACCTCATCTACTGCAATAGGAATTACTTCAAATAAAGACTGTTTCCCCATTTGCATATGGCGGTGAATGTTCTCAACCACCACGATTGCATCATCCACCAAAATACCAATCGAAAAAATCAATGCGAAAAGTGAAACACGATTTAATGTAAACCCCCATGCCCAGGATGCAAATAACGTCATTGCCAATGTAATAATAACTGCCACACCCACAATAATTGCTTCACGCCAACCCAATGCAAAAAAGACCAATAGAACGACAAACGATGTTGCAAAAACCAACTTACCAATTAATGTTTGCGCTTTTTCATTTGCCGTTTCGCCATAATCTCTTGTGACAGTTACATTGACATCATCTGGAATATAGATACCTTTCAGGTCATCAACTCGTTTAATTACCTGTTTAGCAATTTCAACTGCATTAGTTCCCGGCTTTTTTGCCACCGCAATAGTAACCGCAGAAAACTCCCCTTTGGCTTCAATATTTTTATCCGATGCAGAAGGCCCCGTCCCAAACCAAACATAACTACCTGGTTGATCGGTAGATAATTTCACTTCTGCCACATCAGACAAATAAACGGGCTTCCCTTCATATACCCCAACAACCAAAGACTTTACATCATCAGCAGAAACTAAAAATCGTCCCGCTTGCACAGGAATCTCTTTATTATGATTTACAAGAAAACCTGCATTATTTGATTGATTTGCATTGAGCAAGCTAGATTTAAGTGCGTCAATTGATAGCCCATAAGCATTCATGTGCTGTGGATTTATTAAAACATGTAAAATGCGATCAACAGCGCCTAAGGTATATACATCACGAGTCCCTTTTACCTTTTTTAGTTCTGCCTCAAGCGCATGTGCTACTTTTTGCAATCCTGATACCGGATAGCCAGGATCATTTGACCACAAAGTCAAACTCACGATAGGAACATCATCAATTCCCTTAGGTTTGATAATGGGCTGACCAACACCAAGATTCTCAGGCAACCAGTCCTGGTTTGAGTAAATAGTATTATATAAGCGCACAATCGCATCTGTGCGATCTTCGCCTACGTTGTATTCAACCGTTAATACCGACATACCAGGACGAGAAACAGAATAAACATGTTTAATGCCTTCTATTTCTGTAAGTACCTGCTCAGCTGGCGTGCTAACTAATCGCTCAACCTCGACTGCACTGGCGCCTGGAAAAGGAATAAACACATTCGCAAAGGTAACATTAATTTGCGGCTCTTCCTCGCGCGGGGTCACCATGACAGCAAACAACCCTAGTAGGAAACCAACAATCGCTAGCAATGGAGTAATTTCAGACCCCAGGAATTTTTTTGCAATGACCCCTGATATTCCTAATTGTTCTGCCATACCGACCTCATTTTACTTGCTGTGCTTTAAGTAAATTCATAGCCGCATACGGATCCAATAAGACTTTCTCACCCTCACGCAAACCTGACAGTACATGCACCCTGTCATTTTTTCTTTCTCCAAGCCTTACCTGTCTAAACAATACTTTTCCGCCATCACGTTGAATATATAGTGCATTAACTTCACTTCGAACAACAACAGCATTAACTGGAATAGAAATCTGCTTTTCTTCACCTATTGCCATACCAATCTTAATTGTCATGCCTGGGTACAGCCCATCAAGCCCGACAGGTAAACTTAAACGCACACGAAATGTATGCGAACGTTCATCAGCATAAGGGAAAACAGTCATGTCATTACTGTCAATACGCTTAGGGTCGTGCCCTGGCAAATAAACAAACATCGCTGGGTTTAAACGTAATGGAATAATCAAATCTTGCGGGATATCTATAGCCGCACGTAAATGATCAAGTGACAACCCTGTCATGATTGGCTGGCCTGGTCGAACACTCTCACCTTTTTGTACAAACCGTTTAACAACCAATCCGCTAAAAGGTGCGCGGATAACCGTATATTTCCATTGCTCAGTTGCTTCACGAACTAATGCTTGCGCTGCATTTAACCGGGCCTCAGCTGAATAATAGGTTGCTTTTGCTTTATCAACCACTGATTTTGAAACTAACTTCTTATTGTAAATATCAGATATGCGAACATATTCTTTTTTAGCTTGGTCAAAATTAGCCTGCGCTTCTTTCACACTCGACTTAGCTTTACTTAAACGCGACTTCTGTTCTTTATCATTCAGACGTAAAATTACATCATCTTTTTTTACATAATCATCAACATCAAAATAAATTTCGTTTATTTGACCACTAGCTTGCGCAGAAATTGTAGACTGATTAACAGCCTCAATCTGCCCACTAAAAAATCGTATTTTTTTAATGAGACTTGCCTTTACCGTTTCAACTACATTATTATCTTGTGCCACCACAGATACATTTAAAAGCAAACCAAAAAGGCATAAAACAACTGTCTTGTAATTAAACATGCCCAACCCTCTTTCATTATTAAAAAGAAATACTATACTGTTATAACAACTAAAACACTGAAAGTCAGCATTGTTTTTATCACTTTATTTATTCTAAATAAACAGGTATTAGTCATCCTGAAGAATATAAGGGCACAAAAAAAAGATACACAAAGTGTATCTTTTTGAATATCACTCGTTTCCGGACGCTAAAACTATCTTTGAAAGGTACCAACTGCATTCTGTAACCGGGAGACCAAACCATTCAACTGCTCACAAGATGATGAGGTCTGTTGTGTTCCAGCCGCGACTTGTTCAGTTGACTCACTGATAGAATGAACACTTCGATTAATTTCTTCTGTTACTGCATATTGCTCTTCAGCTGCACCAGCAATCTGCGAATTCATAGTATCAAGCGTGATAACTGCACCCGCAATTTCTGCTAACGCCTCAGCACCATTTTCCACCTGCTCACTACTACTTTCGGCTTTATCCTTAACCTGATGCATGATACTGACCGCTGAAACTGTGTTAGTTTGCAGTGTCTCAATCATATTTTGAATTTCCTGAGTAGACTGCTGCGTACGGCTTGCCAAGGTTCTAACTTCATCTGCTACGACTGCGAATCCACGGCCTTGTTCACCAGCACGTGCTGCTTCAATTGCTGCATTCAATGCGAGGAGATTAGTTTGCTCGGCTATACCGCGGATGACATCCAAAACCGTACCAATATTATCTGAATCCGTTCGAAGACTATCAACAGCATTTGCTGCTTGTTCGATATGTTCAACTAGCGCATCTAATCCGCCTATCGCTTCTGTTGCAACCAATGCACCATCTTGAGCTTGTGCCCGTGCATGTTTAGATGAACCCGCTGCTTGCTCAGCATTTTGTGCAACTTCCTGAAAAGTACTTGTTAACTGATTCATGGCCGTTGCCACCTGCTCTGTTTCAGATTGTTGCCGCTGTAGGCATGAATCCGTTTCATCACTGACCTGTTTAAGCCTTGATGAGGCTTCTTCGACCTGATGAGTGGCCTCGCCTATTTCTTCTAATATTTCTTGTAGATTGTCAGCCATTATATTCATGTCACGCCCTATGGCACCAACTACATCGTCACCTTTTAATTCACAACGATACTCAACGTCACCTGAAGCCAATGCTTTTGACATTTCAGCAAGAGGGGATAATTTTTTTAATAACATGAAATTGACAATCAGAATATTTGTAAGTGTCACAAGAATTCCACTAATAATACAAATAGCCAAGAATAAATTTGCTTGAGATGCCTTCACATCCAGTATTGAATCAATCACTAGTGGAAATGCAAAACCAACAACGACACCAACGCCCAGAAAGGCCAAAAATAACCTGCGCACAATTCCAGCGTTACCTACAAACTTTGCTAATACTTTCCGTGACATATCAATTTACCGTATTTAACTAATAGTATTCATGTACTAACGGCAATTCACCAATAAACCTTAATATTCACTGTAATATTATTTACTAAATTAAAATTCATATAAAAACAATAACTTATATAGAAAAGGTTAATAAATACTCCACCCCCCCGAAAAAACTATCCGTATAT